>Ga0308309_10001706_pt1 | contig 13033 bp, 10 predicted proteins | sample HubBroMetageWFT5_FD_192491 | JGI IMG/M metagenome (GOLD analysis project Ga0308309, IMG submission 192491) | Warmed and freeze-thawed soil microbial communities from the Hubbard Brook experimental Forest, New Hampshire - Hubbard Brook CCASE Soil... | ecosystem: Environmental > Terrestrial >...
GATTCTTGCGAATCATTGGGCCGCTCAGATCAGCCATCAGAAATTCGTTGCAACGCAGTAAAGGGACTGCGCGACGAACGCGACGCGGCGCTCTCGCCGGGGGAGCCATTCGAGCACGAACGACGAGTGCGCCGCAGGGACGGTCAGTATTGCTGGCCGCTACATAAAGCAAAACTTCTGAGTGATCGTATCTGTGTGCATCCCACCTTTGAGGGTACCGTTCAACGCGCCAACGCCTGTCTTTACGCTGGTCTTGAAGGTTCTGTTGAAAGAGGCGTAATAGGCGGTGTTGGGCTTGCACCCTGCCGGAAACTTGTAGCTGCCCGAATCTATTTTGGTCGTGCCAATCGTGAGGACATAGCTCAGGCTGCAGGGGCCGGTGTAGGACACATCCTCGAGTTCGAAGGTGTACGTAACTTTGGAATTCCTCATCACGACGGCCAAAGGCACCGGAAGAGCAATCGTGCCTGCCGTTTTGTCGGCGCATCCGGCCGTGCCACCCATACAGGGAAATCCGCTCATTTGCATACCCGCGCTGGCGTTCGTGAAGCCAATCGCAGTCATCATCCTGGGAGGCTGCGCCCCGGAAATGCCGAACGAGAGGACGGTGGGCGCTCCATTAGCGCTATTGTCTTGTGCGAGGAAATGTGCAGGAACGGCAATCGCCGCCACTAATACGAGCAGTAATGCAATCGTTGAAAACCGAAACGTACGCATCTGGTAATCCTCCTTCTTGTTTTTTCATCCTTGGCGAGAGAGTCAGGTAGCTGAGAGCGCGGGGCGGAGTATGACGCCCGCTCCCGGCTTTGTCAAATGAAAATATTGTCAAATAAATACTGTGAAAAAGTTTTCATCTCGCGCCTGCATCGGCGTTCAATGGAGCACCAGTCTCCTTTCCCTCCAAACCAGTTCCGCGTTCATTAAGCGGTCGAATATGGTTGGGAGAACTTGAGCTTAGGGGGAACATAATCTGCATCGCTTTCGAGTACGACCAGGCATCGCGTTGCATCACGCGAATTACCCGGTCAAAATACGGCTGAAATTCGACGATTGCCGGAAGAGGGTCGTACCACCGAAAAATGTCGCTGTGAATTCCCGGCCGGAAGCCGCTAAGAAATTGCCAGGCAGCGCGCAGCTTTCCCGGGGTGGTGCCGGGGGTCGGAATTTCTCCTTTCCCTGCAACAAACTTAAGCAAGGCTAGCAAGTCGCCGGTGTGCCAGCAAGTCGAACTGCCAAGTGTGATTGGCCCTGGTTGCGGCCTCCGACCGTTGATGAAGTATTCGTAGGTCCAGAGGGGGAAGTCCCAGCCAGCGTACACCGACCCTTCAACCGAGGCCCAGAATCGGGCATTGGTTTCCATGTACCATTTCTGACCATTCTCGCCAATGAAGAATGAGACATGAGCTACACCGTCCCAATCGAGGGCGGCGAGCAGGTTCCGCGTGTGCTCAACCAAGTCTGGGCTGGGGCGAACGACCTTCCTCAATACGGCACATCCATTGGAGCGGCGAATCGCATGATATTCGTGAACCGCCAGGAGTTCCCCCCGGACGGCGAAGCAGCAAAGATCGTGAACCTTTCCTGTGGCACATTCTTGAAACAGAGGACGTTCCCCGTTGAGGCAATATTGGTCAATGTAAAGCCGAAGCTCAGACTCGTTGAAGGCGTAGAGGACCTTAGACTTGAATTGCGGGGCGCCAAGCTCAATGGGATCGCTGGATCTTTTTATCACGATGGGAAAACCCAACGCTTGAATCATCTCCGGTATTTGCCGCCGATCCTCGAGCAGGAACTGGCGTGGACACGGGACTCCAAGCTCCCTGGCCAGTTCGAGATTATCCCGTTTGTTCAGCACACGCCGAAGCGCTTGCGAGCGGGCCATGGCCAGCCTCGTATGTTGCTCCAGATCGTCACGATGCCTCTCGAACAACACCAGAGATTTATCCGTCATGGGTACGGCCAAGCGGATTTCATGCTTTTGGATTAGTTCGAGAAGCAGGCGCAAGAAAGCGTCCGGCTGAGAAGCCGGCTCTGGCGAGGACACCGCATGCTTTACGTCGCGGGAGTAAAATGCCATGCTCTGCGGCCGTGGGCAGAGGACGATAACGGATACACCGCGGCGGGCGTACGAACGCGCCACCGCCAAGGTTGCGCGGGTATGTCCGTCCGTGAGCAAAACCTCGATCGGTCCTCTTGGCGACTTATTGGAGATCGCGAACATCGCGGACACCTCTGCCTAGATCACTTTCGGTCAAAAGCTGCGTACGCTTCTAGTTCCGGACTCAGCCCACGGTGACAAAAAAGGACGCTCGTTGTCGGTGTCTCAGCAGGACAGCCCGAGTGACCGGATCGCCCCGCCCGCGAGCGTCATTCGTTGGTGATTGTCGCAATACTCCCATCCAGCTTGGTGATCTGGGCAGTAAATTTCTCGTGATAGGTTTGAGCTCTGTCCTGAAGGAAGCTGAGCGCCATAGCCTCGCCGAGGAGGAGAGACGTTTCGGTATCGCTACGCCAGTGGATACCGGCGTGGATTCCGTGACCGTAACTCACGTTATGTGCCAGCTTGTTCAGTTCGCCGCCGACGGTGATTTCGCCCGCATCCGAACCCGTGTAGGGCTCGAGCGAAAGACCATCGTTCGTGGGCACCATGGGGTTGGGCCACAGGTGACTGCCGTCGAAGAAGAACTTCAACAAGGTAATGCATGCGCCTCCCACCGTTCCATGGCCGGTCGGGTAGGACGGATGATACGGAGAGCCCTCTGGGAACGCCTGCGAAAGCAGGTACGTCCCATATTTGCTGAAGCTCTGCGCAACCGCTTTCGAGTGCAGAACATTCTTGTTCAATCGGGCATCGATCTTCTTTTCGTTGCCGCTCAGGATCTGATGCAGAACACCTCCGCCCGCCTCGGGACGGTGAGTGAGGTGAATCAGCCACTTCTGGAACCACACTCGGTTAATGGCGCGGGCGGCGACTTCTCCCTGCGTGGCAGCGAAATCCGGTGCGCCAAAGGTACCGAAGCCATTCTGTGTCTTCGATCCGTTGTAAGGGTTGCCGGGGTTCACGGGAAGCTTAAGACTGGACAGCACCATGTACGCAGTGAAGTACGCTTGATACAACACGTCCACGTGGGTATAAGCCGATAGACCACGCCCATCATGAAGGTAGCGCAGAACCGGATCGACTTTATTGGTGAGTCCGGTGCTGATGCCGTTTTGGACCTCCAGGAACGTAGTTGTGTCGCTCATGTAGTCAATGTCCGGCAGGTACGCCGTCATCATCTGGTTGCAGGGCTGAGCGCCAAAGGCGGTGGGAGTAATCATGAATTGCGACATGTAGGGGCCTACCGTGTCGCCCGCAAAGGGGCCGCGGAACAGCAGACGCGGGGTTACATTTCCGTTGCCGTCTCTCGGGCCTTTGTAAGCTGGCATGGTCGTCAGTTCTGCGGCGGCAGTGATCGCGGTGGAGTTTCCGTGGTAGTCGGTAAAGGCCACATCGCGCAAGAGCGAGCCCCAATACATCTCCACCAGCTGTGTACCGTAATCCGCGCTGTCGATGTGCGCGAAGGGCGGGACGAGCGGAAGACCGCCTTGATCACCGATCCAGGGAGCATTGCCGAATTGGTCGGAGTCGGCAGTCTCCAGATCGTAGGCATACGATCCTTGTGGGCCGTTCAGGGTGTGCGTGCCGCCAATGATGATGGCCTCGAAATCACTGTTCTGGCCGCTGCGCAATGCCTTCACGAAGGACGCCCACGCCGCCGCATTGACCACTCCAATGTCGTCCTGCAGCAGGCCTTTGCTGTAGCTGGCTGAGCGATCCGGATAGCGCTGCTGGTCACCGTTCGTCGTGTGACGGGGAACGGGAATGCGGGCGTCTCTTTGCGCTGTGTCGATGCGGAGCTTAAGCGCATGTTGAACCCGGTTGCTGCTCGCGGGTGCCGCCTCGCTATCGGCAAGAGCGGAACCGCTGAGCGGCCCCAATCCGACCGTCGCAAGGGCATAGGCGGCCGCACTCGCTCCCCCAATATTGCTTAGGAACTTGCGGCGGCTGGAGGACGCGGTCGGGTTCTCTGCCTCCGATACCGCGTTGCGCATAGGCTGGTCGTGCGCTGCGAGCGTTCTTCGAACAGGGGCGGCAGTAGATTCGTTTGCGTTGTTGGTTGGCATTTGTCAAATCCTCGTTATGGTTTGTCTTCTCTGGCCTTGGTCAAAATCACAGTCTCCTGCTTACGTTTCAAAACACGGGCACGAATTGTACACCGACTCCCATGCCCGCAGTAGTCAGCCGTCAGTTCCATGACTCACTGCACCGTGACCACAACCGGAGGTGACGGAATCCCGTTCGCCACGACATAAAGGCTGCTGCGGCCGGTTTCGATGTGGACCGGCACATCGAAATGCGTCGACACAGGCTCGCTCCCGGTCGCAACTGCCATGGTGCTGTGATCATGAGTGCGGCAGTAGAAAACGTCCTTGGTCGCAAGGTTCACCACACGTACCAGCGGATAGTTCGTCGCATCCTGAAAATCGTCGTTGTACATGGCGCCCTGCGAGAGGCCGTTGAACTGAGTGCCACGGATCACATACGACTTGCCCCGAGTGATCACTCGCGGAGAGGAGGTAACCTTCGGCCTCCAAGCTTTCTGGTAAGTACCGCGCGGCGTGAAGACCTCAACATCCGAAGTTTGATCCGTGAAGAGCAGCTGGCCGGTGGGAAGTTCGAGCAGGTGCCCGGGGAAGGACGATTCGTAGGGCGCATTGGGCGGCCCGGGGATCTTGCTCATGCGGCTCCCGTCCCACTCGAAGAACGTAGAGGGCGGCAACCGAAAACCAGGACTGGCCATCATGATGACCTTGCCATTTGTTTCCAGTGCCGCCGGACCGTCGGCGATGTTCAGTTTGTTGGGAAAATCAGGACCCGCCGTCCAGGTTCCGGCATTGGAATCGTAAATGGCGGTGTGCCCGCCGGCGCAACTGTTTGCTCCAGTAGCAAAGACCGTTCCGTCGGGTCGCAAGACCGCGGCTCCGATCTCATGGTTCGCCTTGTTCTTTCCGCCGCAATTCGCTGCCGAATTCCAGAGTTGCACAACTGTGCTTCCGGCGCTCGACCAGGAGCCGGTGCTGGGGTCGTAGACCTCCGAGTTCATGCCGTCAATCTGGTAGTTGTTTTCATAAGTGTCGACGTCCAACACCTTTCCATTGGGCAGCAAGGTGACTCCTTCCCTTTGATAGCTATCAAACTTGCCCGAGCCGGTAGGAGTCCACGTCAGCGTTTTGGCATCAAGCAAAGCCGCGTTGGGCGGCAGATCACAACAGTCAACCTGCATCAAGGTTCCGTTCGACAAAATCGTGGCCGTGGCGTCGCCAATAAAATTCCAACCGCTGGGAGGTTGAATCGGGGTCCACTGATCCTTCAGGGGATCGTAGACGGCGCCCTTGTTCGACCAGACATGCTGCCCATTGATGAATTCTCCACCCTCAATTACCATCCGGCCATCCGGCAGAACTGCGGAGCCGAAAAACAAAGGGCTATATCCGCTCGGGAGTGAGGCGATCTGACTCCAGGTCCCGTTGAGGTAGCTGCCGTGGATGTCCGGCGTCAGCTTGTGCCATTTCTCTCCATCTAGCGGTTCCCGGTGCACCATGACGGTGCCATCGGTCAATAGCAGCATGGCTCCGACGCCGCCGAAAGTGGGCTGATTCTTTAGAGGCTGCCAGGTCTGGGCGCTGACAAAGGCTGTGCCAGCGACAAGGCTGGCCACAGCCAGGGTCAATGTCCACAACAGTTTCATGGCTTCCTCCTAAAACGCGCGCGGCGGAAACGATGCAATCGACAACAGTCCCGGACTGCTCGGGTCAATCACGGGCGAATTGGAAAATTCTTCTAGCGTGCACTTCCCGCCGGCGGATTTCACTCTGATTTCCGCGATCGAGGACGGCGCACCGTATTCGGCAACATACAACGCTCCGCCGGTCCCGGTTGTTTCTTCCAGAGCCACAGCACCGACATAGCTCCAGTTGGCCACGTATCCCTTAAGGCTTCCCGAGCGGCAGCCTTTTGAAAGTTTGCCCGTGCTCTTGTCAAAAAAAGCCGCCGTGATCGTACCGCCTTGAGTGTTGCTCACATAGAGGAGCGTTTCATCGGGGCTCAGCATGATGTTGCTCGAGCTAAGCCCAGTTCCCAGTTGGTAGACAACCGTCGGAGTCAATTTGCCCGAGGAAACATCCGAGACCTCGACCACCGTGGAGGTCGCAGTATCTCCGAAAATTGCGAAGCGTCCATCCTGAGTGATGTCAACCCCATTGGGATAAGTATTGCCGGTGTTCGAACCGGTGGAGTTCTGCTCATCTCCGTTCGATACCGGCACGCCCCCGGAGACATTGAACGATTCGATGGAGCCGTCCCCATAGGTCGCAACCAGCATGTCCCGATTAACAGCCATGCCGTCGACTACTCCACCTTGCAGGCCGCCCACGGCGATGTCACCCACAAACTTGATTTTGCAGCCCGGCTTCACCTGAAATGTTCCGATGGTGTTCGAATCGGTAAAGCTGGCGTACAGGTATTGGGTGTTCATCGCCAGGCCCACGCCATTGGAGCTACCTTTATCCTTCTTGGAGCCAAATGTCTGGCCGCCGATTGTCAGGGTCTTTACCAAAATCCCCACGATGTTGCCAGTTTGAGCATTGGACGCGTACACACACTCTGTATTGTCTTTGCGGAACGCTATGATCCGCTTGGCGCCAAAGAGGCCGCCTGCGATTCCGTCGCCGCGGGTTGAGACGGTCGCCGTTGGGCTCAGAGTACCGCCTGCTCCAACGGTGTAGAAAGTAGCGCTGTTTAGAATCTGTTGGGACACATCGTCATTGGTGACAACGTAGCGTGGAACAGCCTTATTGGCGGCAAACGCGCTGATGCAGGAGAGCGTGACTGCGGCCATGATCGAAAGCGGTTTCACAAAGTCCCTTGATCTTCTTGGTCAGCCCGTGATTGTTGGTATCGAGTTTCTTCGGCGCAGCACAACGTCAGACCGTATTTGACAACAGTCAGTCGCAACAGAGCCCGCCGGGAACAGGCAGGAGGTCAGGACCAGGATCTTCGAGACCCAAAGCCCCGATCTGCGCTAGACGGAGAACTCTGCTCCCGTGGCCGCTGCTTGTCAAGATGAAAGAACTTGCAGTTCATCTCACAATAGTTGCCATTCCACAATGGTTTGGTCGGGCTCGCCGAATCAGAACAAGTTGGACTAGAAAGCAACACCTAAGTCCAATGACGGTCGCCTCTTTCCGGATCGTTGGGTTTGTAGAAACCCTTCGGCGAAACGCGGGCGAGGAGATTACCACGATTGTGTTATCCCCAAACCGTTCTTCCGGGGTAGCAAAAAAACCGCCGATCTCGTGATGCGCAGCCACCCTGCTTTCGCAGATGATCACCCTAGATTACTTGGGCAGAACAGGGCCTGGAGGAAGATCGCTATGGCAACGCTCGCGAATCCCTGCTTTGACACAGGAATCCACGACCTTCCAAGGAATTCGACGCCACCGGTGCTGGCGGAGGCCTTGATTCAGACCAATGACGCCCGCGGTAGATGGTGCAGGACCGCCGCTTCTATTCTCACGGGTCAACCGATCGACACTATCGAAATTTTATTTGAAATTTCTGAAACCATCCACCGTCTGATCTTCTCTTATTTATTAAGTCCGGGATTTACGAAACGTTCCCTTAGCGCTCGATTTGGTCGCTTGCCTTGACCGAAGTTGTCGCTGAAGGACCTATGTTGAAGATTTCTGTCATTCATAGGAGAACTCGCAATGAAATGGCTTGTCTTTCTACTCTGCCTTTGCGGATCTGTGACTTCCAAGGCTCAGCAGCAACCAATTCTGTTGCCTGATGTGCCCAAGGCGCAGACCGGAATTATTGTCGGCACCGTAACCGATGTGAACGACGACACCATTGCTGGCGCGACTGTCGTTCTCGAAGGCCCTGTCGAGACAGATCCCCGCACAGTCGTGACGAACGGCAACGGATTCTTTGAATTCAAAGATGTCGAGCCGGGAACCACCTACTACGTCACCGTCAGCGCTCAGGGGTTTGCAAACTGGACCTCAGCTGCAGTCATCCTCAAGCCAGGCCAGTACGCAATCGTGACGGGCAGCAAGCTCCGTATCGCAGAGGCGCTTACGACAATCACTGTGGCTGCTCCGGTTGCTTCCCCTGAGGAGATCGCCGCCGAGCAGGTCAAGGCCGAAGAGCAGCAGCGCATTTTTGGCATCATTCCCAATTTCTACGTCGTCTATGATCACGACGCCGCACCGCTCACCACGAAGCTGAAGTTCAAGCTCGCCACCAAGGTCCTCTTCGATCCGGTTACCATCATCGGCGTAGCCACGTTTGCCGGCATCAACCAGGCGGCAGACAATCCCAACTATGGCCAGGGTGCGAAAGGTTATGCCGAGCGTTTTGGCGCGGGCTATGCCGACGGCGCGATCGACATCGTGGTCGGAGGCGCCATCCTGCCATCGCTTCTGCACCAGGACCCGCGCTACTTCTATCAAGGCACGGGCACCAACAAGTCTCGCGCTCTGCATGCGATCTCCAGCCCTTTCATCTGCCGGGGAGACAACGGACGGCTGCAGCCGAACTACTCAACAGTAGGTGGCGATCTGGCCTCGGCGGCCCTCGCGAATGCCTACTATCCCGAGTCGAATCGCGGCGTGGGGCTGTTCTTGGGGAATTTCTTTATCGCCACTGGCCAACGCGCGCTCGCCAACGTGGCGCAAGAGTTTATCCTGCGCAGGCTCACGCCCAAAGCCAAAAATCAAAACTAATGTTAGGCCGATTCAGAATGTCCGTAGCCAACGTTCAGCCTGACCTGGCGGTTAAGCCTGGATCATAGAGGTGAAATACCTCCCGGTATGGCTCGACCGGATAGCCATTGGCTTTCCAAGCCGTCAATCCACCTTTGAGGAACTTGACCCGGGAAAAGTGCTGGGCTAGAGCCTGATCCAAAATTTCCCGGCTGGTTTTCTCACCTGGACAAGTACAGTAGACGACCGCCTCTTTCTCTTTGGGGATCAGGGACGGCTTCTCAAGCACTTCTTTTGGAGGAATCCTCCGTGCACCAGGGATCAACTCAGGATAGGCCAACAAATCGAGCGGCTGGCGAACATCAAAAAGAAGTAACTCTTGTCGCGAAGCCAGCAACGAGTGGAGTTCCTCCGCTGTAATGCTGTGCTGCTCCAACTCGTTGTTCCGATCTCTCCTCCTACGCTTGATCCATGCGAGGATCAATAGGCCAAACACCACAACGCAAATGGCAATCACAGTCAATAACATTTCGCCCCCCGAGTCCTCCTGATTCCAGATTCTCCAGAGGGATGGGAGGATTCACGAAAGACAGTTGCAAGGCAACTTCATGCCAATCTCAAACTCGACCGAGACTGAAGACTTTATCGGCAAGTTCTTCTATCCCTCGAACGACGTACGTAGCTGCAAGCCTCTCGAAGTATTCTCAATGCTATGCCATCGACGCGGGGCCTGCGAAAACTGCCAAGCCCAAGGCGTTGGGTCACGATGGACCGGTTTGTTTGGTAGGGATCCTTCGACTCCGCAAGCCGGTTCGGCTCTGCGAACCGACTCGCTACGCTCAGGATGACGAACGGGGATTAAATCAGCGACCATGGTCGGGTCTGCGTTTCATCTCGGGCACGTGGTCTTCGACTTTTCCTTTTTCCAGCAGGTAGACGCCCGGACCCTGTTGACCTCGGACCGTGCGACAGAATTCCGCGACGAAAAATTCGGCTTGCAGCGCTGCGGCGAAGGCCCAGCGCGTTTCCAGCCGCCATTCTCTGGCCAGGCCCAGGTCTTTTCTTTCCACACATCCGATGTCGCTCGGAATCTCAATCGCAATTCTCTGCCGGCTGAGGGCGGCCGCAAGATCAGTGCGAGCCGGCTTTCCGTCGCCATTGAACTGGACTAATGGAGTCAGGGTGGAAAGCGCGTCCAGAACTTCGGCCCTGTTGTCTCTTCCCTGCAGCCGCTCTTGAACCCGGCGGCTGGCCAGTGGCCACGTAACCCAGAGGCGGTCGGTACTGTTGCGGTGCAGAACGCTGGAAGTTTCCGGTCCGTAGAAATCGACTTTGTAGCTTTCCGATACTACTCCGAGCTTGGAGAAATTGAGGTGGGCATTTCTGCTTTGCAACGGGTCGAAAGTCCATGTCATTTCATGAATGCGAAGCTGGTTGGTCTCACCATCGTCGATGCGCAACGCCAGCACCCGCTCGCGCTGTGTCAGTTTCAGCTTGTAGCCCAGGCGCGAATTGCGGTATGGCTCGCGTACCGCCAGCATGTGGGAGTGCACGATCAACCGGCCGTGCTCCGTGCCCAGAAAACCGAAGGCAAAGCCAACCAGTTTCGTGTCATCGAACGCGCCCACCCAGATGCCCCCTGCTTCCTTGGTTGCGATGGCCAAAGTCAGCGGCGTGGTGTCGAGTTCGGAAAGACCCCAGACTTCCCTCTCGACGTCTTCGACCTGCTTCAGGTCCTCGAAGCTGCGCAGGTCGCGAATCGTGACCGCCGGTTTGGATTTCGTCTCAGCCATGTGGGAGCGGGGTAAAGTCGCAACAATATACGCGAGAAGCCGAGCTCGCGCCAGCCCGTGCAATTTGAGCCCACGATACACGCTCCGATGAACCTCGCCAGCGTAAAGAATGGGTCAATGAAGGTAATTTTTTGTAAAGGACCGAAGTGCTTCTTTTGTTTGAGGATAGAATTGATTCAGCACGAATGAAAACCGGCAACGTTCGTTTTCATTCAGGGGTGCAATATTCCGCAACCTCAGTTGGAATTTGAACGTCAAACCCTTGGGCATTAAGCCATGCACGACTACAATTATGCTGAATTCATCATTCTTTCCATGGGAAAGAGGTCCGCGAATGACAACGGCTTCCCACAGCCCGGAGGGCGCACGAGAAGGGCAAATCTTTGACTTCCAGCGACCTTCCGTCGAATCAGTCCGGCGGCAATTCCCGGCGCCAACGAATTCCTGGCTAGGACTCCTTCTGTTGCTGAGCGTGTCCCTGTCAGGCTGTGGAGGCAGCGACCCTAAACCTGGTTCGGCCCGGGCGAATGTGGCGCCAGTGGTGCCGGTGGCAGTAGCTACGGCCGAACGCCGCGACATGCCCTATTACCTTACCGGTCTTGGGTCGGTCAATGCCTACTATACCGTCAGCGTGAAGAGCCGGGTCGACGGTGAGCTGATGCAGGTAAATTTCAAAGAGGGGCAGAACGTTCGAAAAGGTGATTTGCTGGCCGTTATCGATCCTCGCCCCTACCAGGTTGCACTGGATCAGGCCCAAGCCACTCTGTTCAAGGATCAGGCTACTCTGCGCGATGCCAAACTGAACTACGAGCGCTTCAAGGGATTGCTGGGAAGTTCCGGCGCCATGTCCCAGCAGCAAGTGGATACGCAACAGGCCTTGGTTGACCAGTTGGAGGGAACGGTCCGCAACGATCAAGCCACCATTGACAGTGCCAAACTGAATCTCGTCTATTGCCACATCACTTCTCCGGTCGACGGGCGGATTGGCCTTAGGCTGGTCGATCCGGGGAACATCGTGCATGCCACCGATACCAATGCCCTGTTCGTGATTACCCAGCTTCAGCCCATCGCTGTCCTTTTCACCCTGCCAGAAGACAGTCTTCCGTCCGTAGCGCAGCGAATGGCGAAGGGCACGCTCGAGGTCGATGCGTATAGCCGGGACGATCAAACGAAGCTTGCCAGTGGAAAACTGTTGACCATCGACAACCAGATCGACCAGACCACCGGCACTGGGAAGCTCAAAGCGGTATACGACAACAAAGACAACGCGCTTTGGCCAAACCAGTTCGTGAATGTTCGCTTGTTGCTGGAGGTTCGGAAGGACAGCACCACGATCCCAGCAGCGGCGATTCAAAGAGGTCCGCAGGGCACGTACGTGTTTGCGGTGAAATCGGACAAAACTGTAGAGGTACGCCCGGTGACGATTGCCTTCACCCAGGACAACGTTTCCGTTATCTCCAACGGAATGTCTCCGAGCGATGTGGTTGTGACCGACGGGCAGGACAAGTTGCAACAGGGCAGCAAGATCGAAATTCGCACCGGGGCTCCAACCGGCGCCAAGCCGCAACAATCTGGGGGTAGGCCAGGTTCGGGGAGTCCTGTGGCCGGTACTTCTGCGAATCCTCAGCGTTCAGGAACGCAATGAATCCGTCGCGTCTGTTCATTCTCCGGCCCGTAGCCACCGCACTGCTGATGGTGGCCATCATGCTGGTCGGCATCGTGGCCTACCGCCAGCTTCCCGTGTCCGCGCTGCCGGAAGTCGACTATCCAACCATTCAGGTGATGACCTTCTATCCGGGCGCTAACCCTGATGTGATGGCATCCTCGGTTACGGCGCCGTTGGAACGGCAGTTCGGTCAGGTCCCCGGCCTCAGCCAGATGACGTCGACCAGTTCGTTTGGCAGTTCGGTCATCACGCTACAGTTCAACCTCGATCAAAATATTGATGTCGAGGAGCAGCAGGTCCAGGCCGCGATCAATGCCGCGCAAACCTACCTGCCAACGGATCTGCCGAACCCGCCGATTTACAGCAAAGTAAATCCCGCGGACTCTCCGATTCTTACCCTGGCGCTCACTTCCAAGACGCTGCCGCTTTCGCAGGTTGAGGATCTGGCCGACACGGCCATGGCCCAGAAGATTTCTCAGGTCACGGGCGTGGGCCTGGTTTCGATTAGCGGCGGACAGAAACCGGCGGTGCGCATCCAGGCGAATCCCACTACTCTGGCGTCCTATGGGTTGAGCCTGGAAGATGTGAGAACCGCGCTGGCCGCCGCCAATGTTGATCAGGCTAAGGGAACGCTCAACGGTCCGCGCCAGTCGTTTACCATTCAGGCCAACGACCAACTCCTGTCGGGCGATCAATATCGCCCCATCGTCATCGCTTACCGAAACGGCTCTCCGGTGCGCCTCTCCGATGTGGCAACGGTGACCGA
>Ga0308309_10001709_pt1 | contig 13008 bp, 15 predicted proteins | sample HubBroMetageWFT5_FD_192491 | JGI IMG/M metagenome (GOLD analysis project Ga0308309, IMG submission 192491) | Warmed and freeze-thawed soil microbial communities from the Hubbard Brook experimental Forest, New Hampshire - Hubbard Brook CCASE Soil... | ecosystem: Environmental > Terrestrial >...
CTGCGCACCGGCGCGATGGATCGCGATCTCGGTGTCCGGCGCGCTGGTGCTCATGACCTGTGCTCCTGGGGGTTCTCAGCCAGTGGGTCGTCCTCATCCGGCCGGACGTGATGCCCGGTCAGTCCGACGCCGGCGAGCCGCGCGGTGCTCGGACCGTACCTGCGACCGGCGCGCACATCGCAGGTGAACGCCTTGTCGTCCTGGATCGAGACGTTCGGATCGCCGGATAGGGCGACGAGTTCGTTCGCCGTGTCACCGACCGAGAGGCCGCTGTAGCCCCAGTGCCATGGCAGCGCGATCTGGTGGATCACCCGCCCGTCCACCCGCAGCGGGCGGATGCGCTCGGTGACCTTGGCCCGCGCCTCGATCTCGGCTCGCTCGGTGACGATCGTCATCCAGCCGCCGTCCTCGATTCCCCGGTCGGCGGCGAGCTGCGGATCGATCTCGGCGAACATCTCGGGCTGGAGCTCGACCAGCCACGGGACCGTGCGGCTCATCCCGCCCGCGGTGTGGTGCTCGGTGAGCCGGAAGGTCGTCGCCACCAGCGGGTACCGCGGATCGCCGGTGGCGTGGACCGGATTCTCGGGCCGGCGCCAGCGGATCGCGGCCGGGTTGCCATCCACCTTTGGATAGAGGAGGTTCGGCACCGGCGACTCGAGCGGCTCGTAGAACGTGGGCAACGGCCCGTCGAGCAGACCGCTCGGCGAGAACAGCCAGCCGCGACCATCCGCCATCATGATGAACGGATCCGAGCCGGAGATCGCGTCCATGCCCGTCGTGTCCGGTCCCGCCGTGTAATCAGGCCGCTTGGTCGCCGGGAAATCGGGCACGTCGTAACCGGTCCACTTCTCCTGCGCCTCGTCCCACCACACGTAGCGCTTGCGTTCGGACCACGGCTTGCCCTCTAGATCGGCGCTCGCTCGGTTGTAGAGAATCCGCCGGTTCGCGGGCCACGCCCATGCCCACTCCGGCGACACGATTCCGCCCGGAGCGCTGATGTCACCGGGATCTCGCCGGCGCGCTTGATTGACGCCGTCTTTGTAGATGCCGGAGTAGATCCAGCAGCCACACGCGGTCGACCCGTCACCGCGCAATTCGTCGAACGACGCGACCGGGCTGCCCGTCGCGACGTCATAGCCGTTGATCTCCTTGATCACCGCCTCCACGTCGGGCTCGCGCATCGCCCCCTCCTCAGGGTAATCCCACGTCAGGTTGACGATCGGCCAGTCGCGCCGGCGCTCGGACTTCGCGTAATGCGCTTTGACGCGCTTGGCCAGGTGGTGCATGAACCACAGTTCGGAGCGTGCGTCACCTGGTGGGTCGAGGGCCTTGTCGCGGAACTGCACGAGGCGTTGGGTGTTCGTGAACGTGCCCGCCTTCTCGATGTGCGAAGCGGCCGGCATCAGGAACACCTCGGTCTGGATCGTCTCGGGCCGGAGCTCGCCTGATTGCACCTCGGGCGAGTCGCGCCAGAACGTAGCCGTCTCGATCTCGGCCATGTCGCGGACGACCAGCCACTTCATCCTGGCCAGCGCACGTCGCTGAAGCCCGGAGTGCTGGGATCCGACCGCGGGGTTCTGGCCCATGACGAACATGCCGTCGACTCCGCCGTCGAGCGCGCGGAGCATCGTCGAGAAGTGCGAGTGGTTGCCGGTCAGCTTCGGCAGCCAGCCGAAGCCGTAGTCGTTCTCCTTGGTCGCTGCCTCGCCGAACCACGCCTTGAGGAGCGAGACGATGTAGGCGTCGAAATGAGACCACCACCCGCGGTCCACCTTGCCGACGCCGATGTACTCCTTGAGCGTGAAGTGACCCTCGCGAGTCCGCGGCATGTGCAGGTAGCCGGGCAGCAGGTCATACAAGGTCGGGATATCGGTCGAACCCTGGATCGACGCGTGCCCGCGCATTGCCATGATCCCGCCCCCGGGCCGTCCGACGTTGCCCAGCAGTAGCTGGAGAATCGCCGCGGTGCGGATCATCTGCACGGCACCGGAATGCTGCGTCCAGCCGTTCGCGTAGCAGAACATGCCCGTGCGCTCGCGGCCCGAGTTCGCGATCAAGGCGTCCGCGACGGCCATGAACTGCTCGCGCGAGATCCCGCAGATCCGCTCCACGATCTCCGGCGTGTAGCGGCTGAAGTGACGGCGCAGGAGCTGGAACACGCAGCGCGGATCCTGGAGCGTGTCATCGTGCCTCACGCTCCCCAGGTCCATGCCCGCGCCGGTGTGCTCGCTGAAAGCCTGGGTGGCGTGCTCGTGCACTCCGGCCGAGAGACCGACCACGCAGTCCTCGTAGCCCCAGCTCGCCGGGTCGTAGCGACCCGTGGAAGCGTCGAAACCCGAGAACACGCCGTCGAGATCCTCGGTGTCGCGGAATGCGTCGCATAGGAGCGTCGACGCGTTCGTGTAGCTGACGACGTACTCCCTGAAGTAGGACTCAGTCTCGATCACATGGCGTATGAGCCCGCCGAGGAACGCGACGTCCGTCCCGGCCCGGATCGGGACGTGCAGGTCGGCCAGTTGGCTCGTTCGGCCATAGCGCGGATCGACATGGATGACCCGCGCGCCCCGCTCCTTGGCCTTCATCACCCAGCGGAACCCAACCGGGTGCGCCTCGGCCATGTTGCCGCCCTCGATCACGATGCAGTCGGAGTTCTGGAGGTCCTGTTGGAAGTTGGTGGCGCCGCCGCGTCCGAACGAGGACCCCAGACCGGGGACCGTGGAGCTGTGTCATATGCGCGCCTGGTTCTCGATCTGGATCGCCCCCATCGCGGCGAACAGCTTCTTGATGACGTAGTTCTCCTCGTTATCGAGCGTGGCGCCACCGAGGTGGGCGAAGCCGAGCGTACGGTCGACCCGCCAGCCGTGACGGTCCGTGTCCTGCCAGCCGTTCTCACGCGAGGCGATCACCCTCTCGGCGATCATGTCCATCGCCTGCTCGAGTTCGAGCTCCTCCCACTCGGTGCCGCCCGGTCGGCGGTATCTCACCTTCGTCAGCCGTCCCGGTTGCTGCACGAGCTGGCGCGACGACGCGCCCTTCGGGCACAACGTTCCCTGGTTGATCGGCGAGCGCGGGTTTCCCTCGATGTCGACGAGGTCTCCGTCGCGCGTATAGACCAGCTGCCCACAGCCGACGGCGCAGAACGGACACACGGATTCGGTCACCTTGAGTCCGCCGATCCTGGCCTGCGCCCGGCGTGTACGCGTCGACGCCGCGCCTTCACCCATTCCCCAGTCCATCGCCCGGCCCACCAGAGGTAGCCGTCGCAGCGACTCAAAGGATCGTGGACGAGATCCCGGGGAGCTCATCGCGATTCCAAACCTACCACCGCTGTTCAGATAAAGCGGGGGAGAAACTCTCGCCAGGTGTAAGGTGATCGGCGAGCGGTTCAGTGGTGGTCGCCGGAGGAGCGAGTGCGTGAAGAAGTGATCATCGGGGACGACGGCAAGCCGCGCTGTCCCTGGATCTCAGCCGGCGACCCCGCGTCGGTCCGCTACCACGACGAGGTCTGGGGGACGCGCACCTACGACGAGTCGGCCTTGTTCGAGGCGCTGACCCTCGGTGTGTTCGAGGCTGGGCTCAGCTGGACGATTGTGTTCGGCAAGCGGGACGCGTTCCGGAGCGCCTTCCGTGGCTTCGATGTGGCGAAGGTCTCGGCGATGACGACGCGAGACGTCGACCGGCTGGTGCAGGACGCCTCGATCATCCGTAACCGGGCCAAGATCCAGGCCACCGTCGAAAACGCGCGTGCGATGAGGTCCGCCTCGCCGGACCTGGCGACGCTCGCGCGGTCTTATGCGACCGACCGAAAGCGTGCCCCGCGCTCGGTCGCCGCCCTTCCCTCGTCCACACCGCAGGCGGAAGCGTTCGCCAAACAGTTGAAGGCCCAGGGATATCGCTTCGTGGGCCCGACGAGCGTGTACGCGTTCATGCAAAACGTCGGTGTGGTCAACGACCATGTCCACGGCTGCTTCCGGGCCAGTGACTACCCCTAACGCCGCTCCTCGTCGCTTGGGAGGGAGGCCGAGAGGGGCGGGCGAGACTCGGTGACAGCGTTCCTGCCGCGGTCGTTTACCGGTGAGGCGACGTGTAACGTCGCGCGGAATGAGCTTTCGCGGGGAGCAGCGTGGTCGCCGGCGCCAGGCCCGCGGGGCGCAGCTTCCGAGTGCGCCGGGCCGGGTCGCGGCGATCATCTCGCTCATCGTGGTTGCCGCAGTGGTGCTCGCGATCCTCCTTGACTCCGGCCCGGATTCGAGCCCGCATTCGGTCGCTTTGACGCAGACCGCCTCACGGCCACACGCGCCCCAGCGGACCCAGACGTCGCACACGATCGTTCAGGCTGGCACGGCGAGCGTCCCGATCCTCGTCTACCACGTGATCAACGCCCAGCCCGCAGGCAGCACAGCGCTCCCGGCCCTGTACGTACCTGTCGACCAGTTCCAGAGCCAGATGCAGGCGCTCAAGTCCCAGGGCTGGCGCGCCGTTACGCTCAACCAGCTCGAGGCCTACTGGACCCACGGAACCTCGCTCGGTTCCGGCAAGCCGATCGTGATCACCTTCGACAACGGGTACGCGTCGCAGTACACGAACGCCCTGCCGGTCCTCAAGGCACTCGGGTGGGCGGCGGTCGAGAACCTTCAACTGAGCGGGCTGTCGCCGTCCGACGGCGGCCTGACCGACGCGCAAATCCGCGGCCTGATCGCCGCCGGTTGGGAGCTTGACACCCAAGGCGTCAATCACACCGACCTGACCGCGCTCGACTCGGCAACGCTGTCCAACGACCTCACGACCGCCCGGCAAACGATGCAGAGCCAGTACGGCGTCACACCGAACTGGTTCAGCTATCCGTCGGGCGATTACAACTCGACGGTCGCAGCCGCGGTGCGCGCCGCCGGATATACCGGCGCCACAACGGTCAACGAGGGTTGGGCGAGCCCCCACGCGGACCGCTTCCGGCTGCCGAGGCTGGTGGTGTCCGCCGGCACCACGCCGTCCCAGCTGCTCTCACAGATCTCCGCCGCGCAGGCAAACACATCCGTCCCGCCTACGTACAGCGGCGCGGGGCTCGCGTAGGCTCAAGCGAGCTCGCGTAGGCTCAAGCGAGACCCGGGTTCAGCGTCACCTCGGACAGCGCCGCGAGATGGAGGTCGTCGACGGTCGCCACGGCCTCGCTGACGCAATCCCTGAGAATCGTGTAGCTGATCGTTCCTCGGCGCAGCCCGAAATTCTGCACCGTGCGCTGCGCCGCTATCTCGTAGAGGCGAACTCCGTCCGTCAGGTACTTCACGGTCATCCCCCTGCGTTCGACCGGCCCTACCCGGTCCTAAATACAAGTGCGAATCTGCACGAGATAAACGCTCCAGCCTGTCCCAGATTTGCGCTATTTGCGGGAAACGCCTCAGCACACCGCGGACAGCGCGGCCAGCTGCAACTCGTCGATCGTCGCGGTCGCCTCGGATACGCAGTCGCGGATGATCGTGTAGCGGATGCTGCCCCGTTGGCGCCCGAAGTTCTGCACGGTTCGCCGCGAGACGACCTCGTACAAGTGAGTGCCGTCGGTCAGGTACCTCATCGTTTTCCGTTCTCTGGTTTCGTTAGGGGACCGCCGCGAATCTACACAACCGTAGTTTCTGCGGTTTCGGCATTTCTACCCGTGCCCAGGGGCTTTACACGGTCCTCGGTTGGATACCAACGCGCGCGAAAGGGGTCTATGGCCGCGGGTACAAGGCGCGCTGGACGCGCGGAGAGTCTGGGACGGCTACGCCGCAGGGAGCGCGTCGGCCAGGCCGGCGATCGTCAGTCGCCGCCGGCAAAGGTCGACCGCGAATTCGCGGGTGCCGACCGGCACCGAATCGCCCCAGGCGGCCGCCGCCTCCGTGGCGCGGCTCAGAACCTGGTCGAGGAGGACCTCGGGATCCTTTGCCTCGGTCAGGCAGCGCACGCCGAAGCCGACGTGCCAGCGCTCGTCGCGCTCCACGTTCTCCACGCCCTTGCGGATTCCGGGCAGGGAGTCGTCGTCGAGGTCGTCGAGCAGTGCACGCTGTCCCGCGGTGAACACGGCTCCTTCGAGGACCATGTGGTAGAGCCGGATGCCATCGAGAATTCCGGTGCGCCCTGCCGAAAGCTCGGCCGCCATCGCCGGCAGCCGCTCCTCGAACAGCTCGAGGAACGCGGCCGGGACATGCTCCCGGGCCGCGGCGAGCCGCTCGGCCGGCGTCTCGCCGGGCAGTCGGAGAACCTCCGCGGCGATGCGGTCGAAGAACACGGCGTGTCGGTCTTCGTCGCGGCGCTGAAGGAAGAAGATCCACATCATCATCGTGTCGACGTGCTCGGCACGATCGGCGAAGGGCGTGAGATGCTCGGCGACGGAGTTCTCGGCCACGCGAAAGCCGGCCAGGAGCGTGGTCAACCGGCCGCGTCGCTCGTCGGGAAGGTCGGGCCACGCCCGGGCGTCGGGCGCCAGGTCGATCGCGCTCGGCTCCCACTGGAGCTTGGCCACGATCTGGGAGTACGTCGAGAGCCGGGGGAAGATCGAGAGCTCGGAGCGATCCGCGATGGGAACGCTGAGACCGCCTGCTCCGGCAGGGATGAACGGGTCGACGATCATCTTGTTGTTGTCTTCCGCCATCAGAAACTAGTTTGCCGAATTGGCCCCCGCGTCCCTGCCTCAGAGCTCACCGGGCGCTTCATAGTGCGATACACGAAGTCGTCCTTCTGGGCTGACTCGCGGACCGACACAACCTGCTGGTGATGGGGTGAGAACTGGCACACCGGATCGGTCGCCGCCGCGTCGCCGGTCAGCCGGAGAGCCTGGCAGCGGCAGCCGCCCCAGTCCGTATCCTGGCGGCCGAGCGGGCACGAGCGGCACGGCTCCTGCATCCAATCGGTTCCGCGGAACCGCGTGAACGCGTCTGACTCATTCCAGATCCACTCGAGCGGATGCTGGCGGATGTTGGCGAACTCGAGCCCGGGGATCGTCGACGCCGCCTGGCAGGGGAGGGCGTCGCCGTTGGGCGCGATCACGATCGCCGTTCGGCCCCAACCGCCCATGCACGGCTTGGGGAGATCCTCGTACATATCGGGGAGCACCCACAGAACGTCGACCTTGGGACCGACGCGCTCGCGGAAGCGCGTGACCGCCTCCTCGCCGCGCCGGAGCTGATCCCAGGTCGGCAGCAGCGCTTCCTGGTTGAGGACCGCCCAGCCGTAGTACTGGGTGTTCGCGAGCTCGAGCCGCTGGGCGCCAAGCTCGAGGGTCAGATCGAGCAGCTCTTCGATTCGATCGAGGTTCTGCCGGTGAAGCACGCAGTTGATCGTCAGCGGGAAGTCGAGCTCCCGGGCGGCGTGCGCGGCCGCGATCTTCTTATCGAACGACCGGTTGCCGGCGATGCGGTCGTTGTCGTCCCGGTCGGAGCTCTGGATCGAGATCTGCACGTGGTCGAGCCCGGCCTCCTTGAGTTCCCGGGCCCGCTCCGGCGTGAACAGAGTGCCCGCGGTGATCAGCGAGGAGTAGAGGCCCGCGGCGCGCGCCGCCGTGCACAGCTCGTTCAGATCGCGGCGCAGCATCGGCTCGCCTCCCGTCAGCGCGAGCTGGAGGACGCCGAGCGCGCGGGCCTGCTCGAACGCATGGATCCAGTCCTCGGTCGCGAGCTCCTGGTGATACTTGCCCGCGCCGATGTCAACCGGGTTCGAGCAGTACGGGCAGTGCAGCGGGCACTGGTAGGAGAGCTCGGCGATAAGTGAGTAAGGCCTAGGCGGTCCCGGCATCGACCAGCAGTCCTCTCTCGGCCATTCCGTCGACCAACTCGCGAACGTCATCACCGACATCCGCCCCCTCGTAGCGCGCGGTCAGCACCTCGACGATCTCGTCGACCGAACGCTCGCCGTCGCACAGTTCGAGCACCTCGGCGGCGGTCGGGTTGAGCCGCACGGCGCCCTCGGGGACGAGCAGCAGGTGCTCCTCGCGAACCTCGTCGTAGCGCAGACGCGCACCGGTGACGAGTCGCGGATGGGTCACGATTGTGGGGTGGGCGGGGTCGAATTCTGCGAATCGCCACGCTCGATGGCGTCCAGCTGTGCCCACAGCACCTCGGTCTTAAATCTCAAAGCCGCCACCGCGGCATCCTGCTGCTCGGGCGTCCGGCAGCGCTCGACCACGAGGTCGAGCGCGTACTCCGCGTCACGCGGCGCCTTGACCAGGCGCGTGCGGAAGTACTCGAGGCCGGCGGGATCGATCCAGTCGTAGTGCCGCTCGAGTGCCTCGAGCCGGACCCGGATCGCCGCCGGACCGAACAGCTCGGTCAGCGAGGACGCGACCGCCTCGATCCACGGCTTCTGACGCGCGAAGTTCACGTAGGCGTCGACCGCGTAGCGCACCCCGGGCAGCACGCCGCGCTCGGACTCGAGCCCTTCACGCGATACCCCGAGCGCCTCGCCGAGCCGCACCCACGACTCGATGCCGCCGGTGCCCTCGCTCGTGCCGTCGTGGTCGATGATCCGGTGGATCCACTCTCGTCGCACCTCGACCTCGGGACAGTTCGACATGATCGCCGCGTCCTTGAGCGGGATGCACTTCTGGTAGTAGAAGCGATTCGAGACCCAACGCTGGAGCTCGTCGCGTGTCAACTCGCCGCCGTCCATGCGGCGGTGAAACGGGTGCAGATTGTGGTAACGCGTCCCCTGCGCCCGCAGCTCAGCGATGAACTGATCACTCACAGCTCGACCTCGAGTCCATCGTAAGCAACTTCGACCCCCGCGCGCACGACCGCCGCGCGCTCGGGCGAGTCCTCGAGCAGGATCGGGTTGGTGTTGTTGATGTGGACGAGCGCTTTGCGCGGTCGCTCCAACCGGGTCAGCGCCTCGAGCGTCCCGCCCGGGCCCGAGAGCGGCAGGTGTCCCATGTCGCGCGCGCTGCGAGTCGAGATGCCGAGCTCCGCGAGCTCGTCGTTCCGCCAGAAGGTGCCGTCGACGAGTACGAGATCGCTCCTGCCGAACCGTTCGAGCACGCCGTCGTCGATGCGAGCGAGGCCGGGAACATAGGTGAGGACGCCACCGCCGACGCCGTCACGGAACACGAAACCGCTCGCCTCGAGCTCGACGCCGGAGCCGTCGAGGTAGCGCGGCGCGTCGCCCCCGACGTCGAAGGACTCGACGGTGAGGCTCGATCCTTCGAGCGGCCGGGCCCGCTCTGGTTCGAGCGTGTGCCACTCCAAACCGCAGTAACGCTCGAGCATCGACAGCACCGGGTAACCATCTCTCAGCGCGCGCTCGACTCCCGCCTGTCCGTACACGTGCACGGGTGTCACCGACTCCCGCAGGAGCAGCAGCCCCGCGGTGTGGTCGATCTCGGCATCGGTCAGGAGCACGCCGGCGATCGGCGGCGACCGAATGCTGTCGACATCGCGGTCGGTGATCGCTTCGAGTTGCTGGCGCGCGTCGGGCGAGGCGTTTACGAGAAACCACGGTCCGTCGCCGCCGCGAATTGCCAGCGACGACTGCGTGCGCGGTTGCGCACGGATCCCCGTACGCGCAGCCTCACACGTCGGACAGCGGCAATTCCACTGTGGAAAGCCGCCGCCGGCGGCCGATCCGAGGACCCGAACGCGCACCCTTTAGGAGAAGCGGTGCGCAGCCTCGGGCGGACACGCCGGAGGCCACGCCAGCTTCACAGTCCTACCGGTGGTACAGGTAGGAAGTAACTTCTGAGCACATCTCGATGAACTCAAACTTCGGCTTGCTCCAGGTCATAGGACGCTCTCCTCTTAGAGTTCAACGGTCCGTCCGCATCTTACACATCGGATGCAGGTCGCTGACAAGGCTCCGGACCCTGGTCATCGAGGTAATCGCCGCCGATGACCGAGGCGGTTGGCGAACTTCGCCCACCCGGTCAGGGCGGACACCTGCCCACCTGGACAGGTCGGGTTGGTGAGACTCGGCGCCTGCCGGTCGAACCCGCGACGCGACCGAGCGTTACCCTGACGCAATGAACCGCGGGGACGGAGATCGGCGAGTCGTGGCTGCGGCGACGCCCGGACGCGTCGTCGACAGCTCGAACCTCGACTTCGCCGCCGCGGAGCGAGCGACGCGGGATCTCCTGCGCGCGATCGGCGCCGATCCCGACACGCCCGATCTGCTCGACACGCCGCGGCGAGTCGCCGCTTCGTTCGCGGAGCTGGTGACCCCCGCCGAGTTCGGCGCGACCGTGTTCCCCAACGAGGGTTACGACGAGCTCGTGCTGGTACGGGACATCTCGTTCCAGACGCTGTGCATGCACCACCTGCTGCCGTTCCACGGCGTAGCGCACGTGGCGTACCTGCCGGGCGACAGCATCATCGGTCTGTCGAAGCTCGCGCGCGTGGTTGAGTTCTTCGCCCGCGATCTACAACTCCAGGAGCGCATGACCGTCCAGATCGCCGATTGGCTCGAGCAGGAGCTCACTCCGCGGGGCGTGGGAGTGGTGCTCAGCGCCGAGCACATGTGCATGACGATCCGCGGCGTGCGCAAGCCCGGCGCGCGAACGGTCACCTCGGCGCTGCGGGGCACGCTGCGCGACGACGCGCGCACCCGGCAGGAGTTCTTCAGCCTTGTCGGCTGAGCCCGGTGAGCAATCCCCGCTGATCGAGACCGTAGTGACCACAGTCGGCCACGACGGCGTGGTCAACTGCGCCGCGATGGGAGTGCGGTGGGGCGAGGAGGAGCTCGTGTTCTGGCCGTTCGACGCGACACGCACGCTGCGGAACTTGCGGGTGCACCGCGAGGCGGTCGTCCACCTCACCGACGACGTGCTTCTGTTCGTCGAGTCGGCGCTCGGTCATCCGCAGCCAGCGATGCGGCCCGCGAGTCACGTCGCCGGCTGGGTGATCGAGGAGGCGAACTCGTGGCGCGAGGTGGTGGTGAGCGAGATCGGGTGTGATTCCGCCGAGGTCCCTCGGGCTCGGGTGCGCGCTCGGGTGGTGGGGTCGGGCACGGGAACGCACGAGCCGCTCGGGCTATGCCGCGCCCGGCACGCCGCGGTCGAAGCGTCGATCCTGGCGTCGCGGCTGCGTTCGCTCGGCGCCGAAAGCGTGTTGGCCGAGCTCGGTCGACTCCAGGAGCTCGTTGACAAGACCGCCGGCCCCCGCGAGCGGGCGGCGATGGATTACGTGCGACGCTATGTCGCGGAGCGGACGTGACCGAGGTTGTCGTCACAGCGCCGGCGCGGCTGCATTTCGGAATGCTGGATCCGGCCGGAATCGGTCCGCGCCGGTTCGGTGGGGTCGGTGTGGCCGTGGAGTCTCCGCGTGTGGTGGTGGCGATCAGGCCGGGGGCCGGGTCCGAGGTTGTCGCCGACGGGCCTCAAAACGAACGCGCGGTTGCGTTCGCGCGGCGGGCGCTTGAAGCGTTCGACTACCGCGGCGGCATCCAGGTCGAGGTACACGAGGCGATCCCGCCGCACAGCGGGCTGGGCTCTGGCACCAAGCTCGGCCTGGCGATCGCGCGCGGGGTGGCCGAGTTGGCCGGTGTCTCGGCCGGGCCCGAGGGGCTCGCGGACGCGAGCGGGCGGGGGGCACGGTCCAGCGTCGGCTGCTGGACGTTCGAGGCGCCGGGCCTCGTGGTCGAGGCTGGCGTACGCGACCACGACTCGATCAGCCCGCTGGTGGCGCGCCACACCATGCCGGAGCGGTGGCGGTGCGTGCTAGCGCTGCCCCTCGGGGTCGAGGGTCTGTCCGGGAATGCCGAGGAGCGGTTTTTCGGCTTGCTCCACCAGGAACGGACCGCCGTCGAGCCGAGGGTGTCGCGGTTGGTGCTCACCGGGCTGCTCGCCGGGTTGGTGACCGAGGACATCGGCGAATTCGCCACCGCGCTCACCGAGATCCAGCGCGAGATCGGGTCGATGTTCGCGTCTCGTCAGGGTGGCGTGTTTCACCCGCGGGCGGCTCCGGTCGTCGAGGCGCTCCACGCGCTCGGGGTCGGCGCCGTCGGACAGAGCTCGTGGGGGCCGACGGTCTACGGGATCGTGGACGGGGCTGACCATGCGGCTTCGGTGGCCGATCGCCTGGGCGGCGCGCTGGGTCCGGAGGTCGATGTCCGCGTGGTCGATTTCGACCGCCGGGGGGCGTGGGTCGCGCGCGACGGCTCGGGGCAGGAGGCGGCGTGAAGCTGCTCGTCAGCGTGGTGTCCGCGGACGAGGCTCGGGGTGCGGTCGCCGGTGGAGCCGACATCGTCGACGTCAAGGATCCGCGCGAGGGCGCCCTTGGCGCGCCGTCGCCGCAGGTTCTGTCCGAGGTGGTGCGGGCGGTCGGTGGCGCCGTCCCGGTGAGCGTCGCGCTCGGTGACCTGCCGGACCTTCCCCACACCGCGGCACTGGCCGCGCGGGGCGCAGTGGGGTGCGGCGCTTCGTTCGTCAAGGTGGGGCTGCACGGCGTGCGGTCGCTCGATCGCGCCGCGGCGGTGATGAGCGCGGTCGTGGACGCGGTGGGGGATGAGGCTGCGGTGATCGCGGTCGGGTATGCGGATGCTCTTGCGCTTGATCCCCCGGCACTCGACGTGGCTTTGCTACCGGATGTCGTAGGGCGAGCGGGCATCGCCGGCGCGCTCGTCGATACTTTCGTCAAGGACGGCAGTGGGCTGTACGGGTGGCTGCCGGAGTCGTCGCTCGCCGAGTTGGCGGGGCGCGCGCGCGCAGCCGGCGGAACGTTCGGCATCGCCGGGCAGCTCCGGCTCGGCGAGTTGGGCCGCGTTGAGGCCGACGTCGTCGGGGTGCGCTCCGCGGTCTGCCGTGACGGCAACCGGACCGCCGAGCTGGACGCTGGGCTGGTTGCGGCCGCCGTGGCCGAGGTACACGCGGACTTTGGCGCTGAAGGTGCGTATATGCCACCCGCATCGCCAAAGGCCGGTGTTTAGCTCGGGGTGATGCGAGTCCCGAGGCCGTCCGGGGCTCGAACCACGACCGTTACGCCGGTACGCCGGACGGCCTCGGGGAGGTACGGATCGACCGCCCCCCCGTCGACCGGCTTGAGCAGGATCGCCTCA
>Ga0308309_10001711_pt1 | contig 13005 bp, 8 predicted proteins | sample HubBroMetageWFT5_FD_192491 | JGI IMG/M metagenome (GOLD analysis project Ga0308309, IMG submission 192491) | Warmed and freeze-thawed soil microbial communities from the Hubbard Brook experimental Forest, New Hampshire - Hubbard Brook CCASE Soil... | ecosystem: Environmental > Terrestrial > Soil...
ATGCGCTCGTGCTCAGTGATCTCGAGAACGACCGTCGCCGGCGCCCGCCCGGCGGTGCTCAGGAGCAGCAGGAGTTGATCGACGCCGTGCACCGGATCGAGCAGCGCGGCGGCGCTGATGTTCAAGAAGAGCGGCGTCTCCTGCGGAAGCTCCCTTGCATCCTCGACCGCCCTGCGGCGGCACACCCAATCGAGGTCGCGGATCCGACCGCCGGTGCGGGCGGCCTCGAAGACCGGCTCGACAGAGTCCATTGCCGCGAAACCCTCGGGGCGCGCCAAGGCTTCGTAGCCGACCACGGCGCCGTCCTCGAGGCTGACGATCGGCTGAAACATCGTCGAAACCTCCTCACCCTCGAGGATCCGATTGACCACCTCGGAGTACGACCGTTCGGCTATGTCGGTGACCTCGCCGCCCTCGTACGATGATCCAGCGACACGGTCGCCGCCGGCGCGCTTGGCGTCGTAGAGCGACTCGTCTGCGCGTTGCAGGACCGAGAGCGGATCAGCTCCCGCCGGCGCGGCGCTCCATCCGACGGTGATGCGAACAGGACCGGAAGGAAGTACGAGGGAATGCATCGCGAGACGCATGCGTTCCGCGACCAGGTGGGCGCCGAAGACGCCGACCTCGGGCAGGAGCGCCGCAAATTCGTCGCCGCCGATTCGCGCCATCACGTCCCAACCTCGAACCAGCAGCCCGAGGGTGTGACCGACGACGCGCAACAACGCATCTCCCGCTCCATGGCCTTCGGAGTCGTTGACCTTCTTGAGGCCGTCGACGTCCACCGAAAGCACGGCGAACGGGAGGCGAGGGATGGTGCGCATGGCGCGGTCGAACTCGCGCCGATTCTTCAGCCCCGTGAGTGCGTCCGTGGATGCGAGAGCGGCGAGTTCCATCGCTGTCGTGTGGATCGCCGTTTCGGCGCGGACCCGCTCGATGAACCGACCGAGGTGGCTGCAGATCCTGGGCATCGCGGCCATAGCGGCCCTGTTCGACTCCACCGTCGACTCTCGAAAGATAACGAGAACTCCAACCAGAGCCTCCCGGCCTCTGACAGGGAAGGTCATCGCACTGTGAATGTCGGCGGCAGCAGCCTCGGCAACGCGGCCGCCCCGCCCATCGGCAATCACCGATGCTCGAGGTGATCCGCGGCCGGAGCTGACCACCCGGCTCACGAGCTCAGGACCCACGCCAAGCCCCAGCGCCTTTCCTTCCGCTTCAAATGCTACGACCGGCGGTGTTCCATCGGACGACGACCAGGACAGTTCGACGTCGCGAGCTGGGCCGCCGCGCAGCCAGACCTCCCCGATGCGCCCATTGAGCGCGGAGGTCAGCATGGTGAGCGTCTTTCGGAGGGTCGCATCGAGGTCATCCGACTCGTTGAAGAGTGTCAGCGCCTCGACCAGCAATGACTCGGTGGAGGGGACTGCATTTCCCAGGACGCGACGGTCGACGCTTCCGACGATGACGTGTTCGCGGCTGCGCGCGCGCCGACGGATATCGCCGTCGAGCACCTGAATTATTGAGGCCTGAGGGGGCCGAGCGGACACTTGAGTCACCGTGACGCGTTGATAAGGAGAGCCGTCACGTCACGTTGCGTGGGGTCCAAGGTGAGGTCTGTACGCAGGCGAACTTACCCCTCGCATCGCGACAGCCCCGCATGGTTTGGTTGCAGAGCGGTCATGCTCGCGGTAAATCCCATGACGGCGGCGCGATACAGCGCCGCCTCGCCACGCCCCGTGGATTGCTCTCGTAACTAGCAATCTACAAGTTGCTATCCAAGGCGCGACCGCCGGTACCATGGGCCGCGATGGCCGAGGACTGGCGGATGGCTGCGATTCAATGCGACCGGGCGTTGACCTCGGTGTTCGCCGTTCTCGGCAAGCGCTGGACCGGGCTGGTCATCGGCGTGCTCCTGGAGCGTCCGGCTCGATTCGCCGAGATCGCGCGCGCGATCCCGGGAATCACGGAGAGCATGCTCTCAGCGCGCCTCACCGAGCTCAAGGCGGCTGGGCTGCTGACCCGTGAGGTGATCGAGGGCCCTCCCATCGCCTCGCTCTACCGGCTGACGCCGAGCGGCGAAGCGCTCCGGCCGGCGCTGGAGGCGCTCGGTGCGTGGGCACAGGCGTACCTGGGGGTTCGGGCTTGAGCCCGGAGTCCACCGGCATCGACGGCCGCATCGTGGCGACCGGCCTGACCAAGCTGTTCGGCGAGATCAAAGCCGTGGATGGATTATCGTTCAGTGTCGAGCCGGGATCGGTCACCGGGTTCCTCGGCCCGAACGGGGCGGGCAAGACGACGACCCTCCGAATGATCCTCGGACTGGCGACACCAACCTCGGGCACGGGCACGATCAGCGGCGTCACCTATGCGCACCTGACGGACCCTGGCCGCACGGTGGGGGCCGTTCTCGAAGCTACCAGCTTTCACCCGGGCCGCACAGCTCGGAATCACCTTCGTGTCTTTTGCGCCGCGGCCGGGCTGCCTGACAAACGGGCCGACGAGGTGCTCGAGTGGGTTGGGTTGACCCAAGCCGCCCGATACCCGGTACGAGGGTTCTCGCTCGGCATGCGCCAGCGCCTGGGGCTCGCCACAGCGCTCCTGGGCAACCCAAGGGTCCTGCTCCTCGACGAGCCGGCTAACGGGCTTGACCCCGAGGGGATCGCCTGGTTGCGAGGCCTGCTCCGTCATTTCGCGGATGTCGATGGACGGACTGTGCTCATCTCCAGTCATGTCCTGTCGGAAGTCGAGCAGACGGTCGACCGGGTGGTGATCATCGCGCGCGGACGGCTCATCTACGAGGGGAGACTGGCGGACCTCGAAGGAGCGAGCGCGGGCGTGGTGGTGCGGACGCCGACTCCCGATTCCTTGAGCACGGCGCTTGTCCCACTCCACGCCAAGGTCACGCCACGAGCCGACGGGTCACTTGCGATCGTGGGCGCAACGCCCGAGGCGGTCGGCCGCATCGCGTGGGAGGCGCATGTCGAGCTGCACGAGCTCCGCGCCGGGAGCTCGAGCCTCGAGGAGACGTTCCTGCGGTTGACGGCGGAGCCGAGCGCACCAACCGAGCCGCCGCAATGATCCACTTGCTCCGCGCCGAATGGCGAAAGGTGACCACCACCAAACTGTGGTGGGGCATGCTCCTCGGAGCCATGGCGCTGGCGGCGCTGGGGGTTATCGCTCAGATCGCCAGCAACGGCGTTCGCGGGAACGTCACGCCACCGCTCAGCTCGGCGGCCACCCAGCGGTCGATCGCGGCCTCGGCGAGCAGCGCGTATCTCTTCTCCGTCGTGGTCGGGATCATCCTCATCACCACTGAATTCCGCCATTTCACGTCGCGTCCGACCTTCCTCATCGAACCGCGACGCGGTCTCGTCATCGTGGCGAAACTGATCGTGGCGGCGCTGGTCGGCATCATCTATGGAGTTGCATGCGCGGCCTTGACCGCCGCGATCATGGCGCCCTGGCTCGGGGCGATGGGCATCACCGTTCACTGGGTCGAGAACGGCGTCCTTCTATCGATGCTCGGCGACCTGGTGGTGATCGCGATCTTCGCGGTCGTCGGCATCGGCGTCGGGGTCCTGGTTCGCAATCAGATTGCCGCCGTCATCGGGGCACTGGTGTACCTGTTCGTCCTCGAGCCGCTGATCGACATCATTCCCGTGGTGCAGAACGTGTATCCATATCTTCCTGGGGCGGCCGCCGGGGCCATCACCGGCGCGAGCCGGGGGAACCTGGCGCGTCTCGATCCGCTGCTGGGTGGCCTCTTGTTGCTGGGGTGGGGACTGCTTTTCGCGGCATTCGGATGGTTGCTCACCATACGTCGCGACATTCCCTAAGTCGCTCAGCTTCCCGAGACGATGTCCGGGGCGCTCGCGCGCGGTGGCCGGCGGCGCGGAAGCGCGATGATCTTGCCGCCGCCGGTCACCACGGTTGCACGAACTGAGCGATCCCGCCCTTCGTGCTTTGCGGAATACATGGCGCGGTCAGCGGCTCCGAGCAGCTGATCCAGCGTGACGCCGTGCGCGGGATACGTCGCGATCCCGATCGACGCGGTGAGGCCTCCGAGACTGCATGCTTCGGGCATCACGACGTCGCGGACCGCGCCGCGCACCGCTTCGGCTGCGATCCATGCTCCATCCGAGGAGCAATCGTGGAGCAGCACCACGAACTCTTCACCTCCCAGGCGCACTACCGCATCGGCCCCGCGCACGGAGGTACGCAGTTGCGTGGCGACCCGCTGCAGCACCACGTCGCCGATGGCGTGGCCGCTGCTGTCATTCACCGTCTTGAAATGGTCGAGATCGACGAGAAGGAGGGAAAGCGGTTGGGAATCGCGTGCGGCGCGGGCGATGTCCCGCTCGCCGGCATCACGAAGCCAGCGGCTGTTGTAAAGGCCTGTCAGCGGGTCGGTCATCGCCGCGTTGACCAGCTCGACGTAAAGCTGCGCGTTGCGCCAGGCCGACGCGGCGACGTGTGCGAATAGCGACGCCGCCTCGAGCTCGGCGGCGCTGAACTGGTCGATTCCGAGACGCCAGCAGTTGATGATGCCGAGCTTGTGCTCGGTTGCGACGAGCGGCACAAGAAGGAGCGACTCCTGCACCCAGGAGGTCCCGGGAATCTGGCGTGCGAGCGGATGCTTCGACGTATCGGGGATGTTCTGCGGCGTGCCTATCGCGAAGGCCCAGCCGGTGATGCCCGCGTCGAGCGCCATGCTGTTTTCCATGATCTCGTCGCGCTCGGGTCCGGTCGCAAGCACCGGGACGAGGCGGAAGGTCTCGTAATCGGCACGATAGATCGCCATCTCCGTCACCGGCACAACGCGACTCATCTGCTCCGACATGATCCCGAGGATGCGATCCGGATCGTGCTCGCTCTGCAGCGCGAGCGCGGCGTCGCTGAGCGCACGAGCCAATCCCCGCCGCGGACGGGGGCTCGAGACGACCCCTTTTGGGGCCGTCTCACCCGGAGTTGACCCTTTGGTCGCGGGTGCGGCCACTCGGGTGGGCGACACGGTTCGTGACGTAAACCAGGTCGCGTCGACAACCTCCATCGACGTGTCACCCACGAGTGGGTGGGGCAGCACCGGGCGACCGAGCAGCCATCCCTGGCCGAATTGCACACCAAGCGACTGGAGTGTTTCCTGCTCCCGCTGAGTCTCGATCCCCTCCGCGATGACGCGCGCGCCGATATGGCCGCTGAAGGAGAGAAGCGCCACCACCAGAGCGCGGCGTGCGCGGTCGGCGTCAATGGCGGTGATCAGCGAGCGATCGACCTTGATGAATTCAGGCCGCAACTCCGCGATGACCCGCATGCTGGCGTGACCGGCGCCGGCATCGTCGACTGCGATGCGAAAGCCGCGAGCTCGCAGTTCCGCCGCGATCCGCTGCAGCAAGGCGAGGTCGGGTACCGGCTCACGTTCGCTGAATTCGAGGACAATCGCGGTAGGGTCGACTCTCGCCTCGTGCACAGCCTGGTCGAGGGCGGCCACGCCGCTCTGGTCGACCAGCGTGCCGATGAGCACGTTGACGAACAGGTCGGCCTCGCCGATGTCGGGTGCGGCCTGCAACGCGGCACGCACGCAGGCGAGGTCGACCGCCGACTGCATGTTGAGCGCGGCCGCGGCCCCGAACAGTTGATCCGGAGTGCGAATCCGTGTCCGCGGTGGGAACCGAGCGAGCGCCTCGTACCCGATGACCGTGTCGTTCACGAGCCGGACGATGGGTTGCAGAGCCGCAACGATGGTGCCGCTGGTGAGCAGAGAAGCGATCGTTCCACGCAGCCTACGGTCGGGCACGAGGGAGCCGGGGGCATCGAAACGCTCGACGGACGGCTGCGCCTGAGCGGACCACGCCCCGGCGAGCATTGTTGCCACCGCCTCGAGGATCGGGCTGAGCGCCGGCGTGCAGCCGGGACCCCAGACCGTCAATACCGCGACGACGCGGTCCCGGCAGGTGACCGGCACAGCGATGACGTCGCGCTCATCCGCGGCGTTCGGCAATGCCTTCGCCAGCGTCGAATCGGTCGTCAGACGGCGCAGCGTTTCGGCGCCGTCGGCTGCGCCGAAGTAGGGGCGTCGGAGCCGGACGGGTTTGCGCAGCGATTCCACCCCGTCGAGCGGGATTCGCATGCCGACGAGGGTGGAGGCAAGCCGAGGCGACAGCCGTGAATCAACTGGTGGCGGAATGTTGATGGCAAGGACGACCGCCATGTCCGACTCGATCGCGCTGACGATGCCGGCGACGTCCAGGCTCGCGAGCGCTGCCACGACTTCGGCAGCCGCCTCCTCGGGGTTTCGCGCCACCGGCAGGGAGTGGCCGAGGCGCGTGAGAGCTTCGAGGCGCGGATCGGGAGACCGTGGAGCCACGAGGTGAGTTTGCTTCGTTTCAATACGATGGCCGACAACGGAACGGTCGCGTTCCATCGGCAAATCGCCACATCTCACGCATTCCGCACCCTGGCCCATGACGCCTGTGTAAGTGGCTGCTTACGGACCGTGTGCCAGGGCGGGGCCATTTCCACCTTCGCGGGTGCGGCGTACGCTTCGCGAGATGAGCCGCTGTCCCGCCTGTGGGCACAAGAATCAGGAAAGAGCGAAGTTCTGCTCCGAATGCGGCGCCGCCATGCTCGTGGTGGCCGCCTCTCCGCGAGAGGAGCGCAAGGTTGTCACCGTCCTGTTTGCCGATCTGGTCGGATTCACCTCGCGCTCGGAGCACCTCGATCCTGAGGACGTTCGCGCTCTGCTTTCGCCGTATTACACCCGGCTGCGTGCCGAGCTCGAGCACTTCGGAGGCACGGTCGAGAAGTTCATCGGCGACGCGGTGATGGCATTGTTCGGCGCCCCGATCGCGCATGAGGATGACCCGGAGCGCGCGGTGCGAGCGGCGCTGGCCATTCGTGACTGGGTGCTTGAAGAGCAGGCCGACCTGCAGGTGCGGATCGCCGTCAACACCGGGGAGGCGCTGGTCGCGCTGGGAGCACGACCCGACCAGGGCGAGGGCATGGCGTCCGGTGACGTCGTGAACACGACCGCGCGGCTCCAGACCGCGGCCCCGGTGAACGGCATCCTGGTGGGGGAGGCGACACATCGCGCGACCGCTCACGTGATCACGTATCGAGAGGCGCTTCCGGTGTCGGCAAAGGGCAAGGCGGATCCGGTTCATGCCTGGGAGGTCGTCGCAGCACGTTCGCGTTTCGGCGTCGATCTAGCTCGGACGAGCCGCGCGCCTCTGGTAGGTCGGACCCACGAGTCGCAGGTTCTGGTCGATGCTCTGGAGCGGATGCGACGCGAACGATCCTCGCAGCTGCTGACGCTGGTCGGTGTTCCAGGCATCGGCAAGAGCCGCCTGGTCGCTGAGCTTTTTGAAAAGGTCGACCACGATCCGACCCAGCTGGTGCTGTGGAGACAGGGACGTTCGCTCCCGTACGGCGACGGCGTGACGTTCTGGGCGCTGTCCGAGATGGTCAAGGCACAGGCGGGAATCCTCGAAACCGACGGGCACGACAGCGCCGAGCACAAGCTTCTCGATGCGGTCGGCGCGCTCCTGACCGACGCCGAGGACGCGCAGTGGATCACCGGGCACCTGCGTCCCCTCGCGGGGCTCAGTGCTGGAGCCGAGCCGGCGGCGGACCGCCGTGAGGAGGCGTTCACCGCCTGGCGCCGTTTCTTCGAGGCCTTGTCGGAACAGAACCCACTGGTGCTGGTGTTCGAAGACCTTCACTGGGCCGACGACAACCTGCTCGATTTTGTCGAGCACCTGGTTGATTGGGCCGGGCACGTGCCCATGCTGGTCATCTGCAACACGAGGCCCGAATTGTTCGAGCGCCGGCCCGGGTGGGCTGCGGCCACGCGCAATGCGATCCGGCTCTCGCTCGCGCCACTCTCGGACGATGAGACTGCGCGCCTGATCAGCAGCCTCAGCGAGCATCCGGTCATGTCGATCGAGACGCAGCAGGCGCTGCTCACTCGCGCCGGCGGAAACCCGTTGTATGCGGAGCAATACGTCCGCATGCTGGCCGAGCGCCTCGACATCGAGACATTGCCGCTTCCGGATACGGTGCAGGGCATCATCGCGGCGCGCCTCGACGCCCTGTCGGTTGATGAGAAACGGCTGCTGCAGGATGCAGCGGTGCACGGCAAGGTGTTCTGGCTCGGAGCGGTCAGCGCCGGCCTCGACCGGCGCACCGCCGAGCTGCGCCTGCATGCGCTGGAACGCAAGGACTTCGTGCAACGGGCGCGCCACTCCTCGGTCGCCAACGAGGTCGAGTACGCGTTCATGCACGTGCTGGTGCGAGACGTCGCCTACGGGCAGATCCCCCGCGGCGAGCGAGCCGAAAAGCATCGCCTTGCGGCGGAGTGGATCGCATCGCTCGGCCGCACCGAGGACCATGCGGAGATGCTGGCTCACCATTACATCAGCGCGCTCGAGCTCCATCGGGCCGCGGGTCACCCAGTCGAGGCGTCATTTGCGCAGCGCGCACTCGTCACCCTCCGTGACGCCGGAGACCGCGCGTACTCTCTGAATGCATATGCGACAGCCGCGGGTTTCTACTCATCAGCGCTCGACCTTGCCGAGCCGGCCACGCTGGAGCGGGCGCGCCTCACGTTCGCCGTGGGCCGGTCCCGGCATATCGCGGGCGACTCGGATGAGGGTCTGCTGATCGCTGCCACCACCGACCTCCTCGAGTGTGGCGATCGTGAGACTGCTGCTGAAGCCGAGGCCGCACTCACGGAGTTGACCTGGCTGCGAGGTGATACCGATGCTGCGATGCGCCATCTCGATCGTGCGCGCGAACTCGTCGAATCGCAGGAGGCGAGCCGCGTCAAGGCGTACGTGGTGAGCACCGTCTCGCGCTACCTCATGCTCGCCGGAAGAGGTGCCGAGGCCATCCGCGTCGGCCGCGAGGCACTTGCCATGGCTGAGCAACTCGGACTCGACGAGGTCCGCGCCAGCGCCTTGAACAATGTCGGCGCAGCACGTTGCCAGAGCGGAGATCCGGGGGGCGTCGCAGACCTCGAGCACGCGGTGGTGGTCGCCGATCGCGCCAATGTTGCGCGCGAGGCGGGCCGCGCCCGGGCCAACCTCGCGTCGATCTTGCGGATGCGCGGCAGCCTCGATCGATCGGTGGCTGTCAGTGAGGAATGCCAGCGTGTGGCCGAACGATTCGGACAGAGCCTGGTGCTGCGCTGGGTGCGAGGCATGAGAGCTCGAAACGAGTACACGCGCGGCCGCTGGCGTGAGGCGTCGGCCTCGCTTGAGACGTTTCTGGCCGAGGTGGAATCGGGATCCCCGCACTACCTCGCGACCGACTGCTACATGGTCCGGGCTCAGATTCGACTAGCCCAGGACGACGTCGGCGGCGCGGTGGAGGACGCGAACCAATCGCTCCAGCTCGCCAGGATCGCCAAGGACCCGCAGATGCTCTACCCGGCGCTCGCCGCAGGGGCTCACGTCGCCAGCGAAGCCGGAAACTGGGATGCGGCTGCCGCGATGCTCGACGAGCTGCTGGGTCAGCTGAGAATCGGTCGTGTCAGCAGTGCGCTCATCGCGCACTCGCTGCACGAGATGGCGTGGACCCTGACGGGCGCGGGACGAGCGTCCGACTTGCTGGAGATCCTGCCGGAGGAGCAGCTTCCGTGGGTACAAGCCGCGTCCGCCTTTGCTGCAGGGGATCTGCGTGCTGCGGCGGACATCTGCGGGGCCATGGGAGCGCGAACCGAGGAGGCGCGAGACCGCCTCTGGCTTGCAGCGTCGCTCGTCGAACAGCAGCGCAGACCCGAAGCCGACATCGAGTTGCAGGGAGCGCTGACGTTCTATCGCGAGGTGGGCGCGACGCGTTACATCCGGCAGGGAGAGGCGTTGCTCGCCGCGTCTGCGTGAAACCACCTGACCAGCCGGACCCCAACGCTGGCGCGCGCGCCGCGCTGCTCAACAAGCGATCGGAGATCGTCGCCAAGGTCGACGCGTTGGGCGCTCATGATCCCGCCGAGGTGGCCAACCTCGGATTTGGCAAGCGAATCGGTGACGGCACCACGTACGCGGTCGAGCGCATGACCGACGCATATCAGGCGCGCACGATCTACGCAACCGTGGCGGAGATCGATCACGCCCTTGAGCGGATCGACGCCGGCACCTATGGACGGTGCGTGGCATGCGGCACCGCCATACCGGTTGAACGCCTGCAGGCTGTGCCGTGGGCCGCCCTCTGCGTCCCCTGCAGCGCGAAACCGGGCAGGTCGGCGGTGGTGCGCTGAGGGCTCTTTTCGGGGTCAGCTTCCGCCGGACACCGAAGGCGCGATCTCACCCCGGCCGGCCTGTTGCAGATCGGGCGGGAGCGACACTCCGAGCTTCCGTCCAAGGATCTCCAGTTGAACACGCCATTCGATGATCGCGGCTCGCTGGTCCGACTGCGTGTTGGGAAGATTCGAGACGTTGTCCTCCGCCATCCCGCTCGCCAGCGCGTTGAGGTAGGAGTCCTCGAGGATGAAGGTGTGGGCGTATGGGGCATTGATGGCCGCAAGCGTCGGATCCGCCGGCTGCAGCGCGTTGATGTCAACGGTGTCGGTCTCAAATGCCTGTTCGAGAGCGCCCATCTCCGCAGAAGCCTGAGAGTCCGACAGGGTTTGCTTCTGAAAGCCCGCGATGATCGGATCCGCACCCTCGAGGAGCGAGTTCACACCGAGGCGGATCGGCTCGACTGCGGCGAGATACGCCTTGAGGTCCGCAGCGGTCGTGCTCGTGTGAACCGCAGGGCTCTGACCGCACCCGGCGGCGGCCATCGCTGCCACTGCGGTGGCGACGAGCCGACTCGGTTTCAGACGGCCACCATGACGCGCGACCTCCGCACGGCGTTCGCTCCTGCGATGGATGATGATCGACGTAGAGCGGAGTATGGCCCGCGATCGCGTGCCGCCGGCGGCACATGGAGGGACACGACGTGGATGTGATGAGTACGCAGGACGCGGCGTTTCTCCATATCGAGAACGGAAACAACCCGATGCACATCGGGTCGGTCGCGGTTCTTGAAGGGCCGGCTCCGGCATACGGAGACCTTGTGCGGCTGATCGCCGCCAAGCTGCCGCTGGTGCCGCGATACCGCCAGAAGGTGCGTTTCACACCTGTTGGCATCGCCCGCCCAGTGTGGGTCGACGATCCGCACTTTCAGATCCTGTATCACATCCGCCATACCGCGGTTCCGCCGCCCGGCGGTAGAGACGAGCTTCGCAACCTTGCGGGCCGGGTGTTCGCGCAGATCCTCGATCGCAGCAAGCCCCTGTGGGAAGTCTGGATGGTCGAGGGGCTGAAGAATGGCCGCTGGGCGCTGATCTCCAAAGTGCACCACTGCATGGTGGACGGCATCTCCGCCACCGACCTGCTCACCGTGATGTTCGACCAGACCGAAGCGAACGCGGAGCAGCCGGCGCCCGCAGAGTGGGCCCCGGAACCGGAGCCCGGACCGTTCACCCTCGCAGCCCATGGCGTGGTTCGCACGGTCGCCGACCCGCTGTGGCGCCTGCGCGACATCCCGGGCGCACTGCGGATCACCACAGGACCCCGCACCCGTCTTGCCGAGGGTGCCGCGTTGCTGCGCTCACTCGCCGAGTGGACCAAGCGCTCGGCGAGGTCGCTCAACGGCCCGATCGGACCACATCGCCGCTGGAGTTGGGCTGAGGCCGATCTCGACGATGTGAAGACGGTGCGGCAAGCCCTTGGCGGGACGGTGAACGACGTGGTGCTCGCGGCTATCACCGCCGGTTTCCGCAGCCTCCTCATCCACCGGGGTGAGGACGTCTCCAGTCGCGTGGTGCGGACCCTGGTGCCGGTATCGGTACGCAGTGACTCGGAGCGTGGCATCTACAACAACCGGGTATCGGGGATCTTTCCAGGGCTCCCGGTGTCGATCGCCGATCCGCACGAGCGGCTCAACGCCATCGCGGCGCAACTGTCCATGCTCAAGGGCTCGAAGCAGGCGGTCGCCGGCGACGCGCTCGTCAAGCTGGCCGGGTTTGCACCACCGATGCTGCTCTCGCTCGGTTCGCGGCTCGCGGCTCGGACACCGCAGCGTGCGCTCCAGACAGTGACCACCAACGTCCCCGGCCCTCAGTACCCGCTCTACGTCGTGGGCCGTCGCATGGTCTATTCGTACCCGTACGTTCCGATCATGGGAAGCGTTCGCATCAGCATCGCGATCTTCTCGTACTGCGGGCGGCTCTTCTTCGGCATCACCGGCGACTACGACACGGTCACCGACATCGACGTGCTCCGCGACGGCATCGAGGAGGGGATGCGTGAGCTGGTGCTCGCGGCCGGCGGCTCCCCGCTGCACGCTGCCCGGGTTCGCGGCAAGCGGGCCGCGCGCGCGTCGCGCACGCGCGCCACATCGCCCGACGGTCAGGCGGCGGCACGCTCTGGGAAGAGGTGACCGGCGAGGAGTGGTGCCCGGAATGGCTGCCACGACCCCTCGGGCTGCGCGAGGCGATCGGCGATGACCCAGAGCACCGCGGCGTTGTGTCCCATCCCGAGGTGGCTGCTGTAGACGGCGACGTTCTCGTGGTGCCGGCCGGCGTTGTTGACGCACGCTCGCCAGGGGACGACACCGTCAAGACGCGAGTACACGGCGGTGTTGGGCACCGGGATCGGCCGTGACAGCCGCTCGCGATCGGGCAGTGAACCAGGGCTGACGTGCAGGCCGCCAAGCCGGCGGTAGACCGAATGAGCTCGGCTGTCGTGCGGGTCGGCGAGGCCGAAGGGGCTCCCGAGGGTGATCACCTGACGTACGAGCGCGGGGCGGGAGCGCGCGAGTTCCCTGGCGAAGATGCCTCCCAAGCTCCACCCGACCAGGCTGACCGGCCGTCCGGAGGCACGATGCAGTTCTCCGAGCCGCGCGTCCACGCCGCTGAGAATCGCTCGCGTCGGGCCGAGGTTACGGCCGAGGCGCCAGCCGTGGACCGCATAGCCAAGTGAGCGCAGGTACGCCCGCATGGTTGCCGTGGAAGCGTCCATGCCG
>Ga0308309_10001715_pt1 | contig 12999 bp, 11 predicted proteins | sample HubBroMetageWFT5_FD_192491 | JGI IMG/M metagenome (GOLD analysis project Ga0308309, IMG submission 192491) | Warmed and freeze-thawed soil microbial communities from the Hubbard Brook experimental Forest, New Hampshire - Hubbard Brook CCASE Soil... | ecosystem: Environmental > Terrestrial >...
GGGAGACCAAGGTCCAGGCCGACGTGCCGGTGAGGAGGTGACCGCCTGGCTCAGGTGACAGTCGCGACGGGCTTTGACGTCGACTACTACCTCGATCAGGTCGGCGCCGACTACTACCTGACCGCGGCGGGGGAGCCGCCGGGCGTCTGGGCGGGCCGGGGCGCCGCGGCCCTGGGCCTGCGCGGCCAGGTCGGCGGCGACAAGGCCAGCGCCAAGACGATGCGCGCCCTGTTCCACTACGGGATAGGCCCGGACGGGGTTCCGCTCAGTTCCCGGCAGCGGGCGCCGAAGTACCCGGCCCGCGCCGTCTACGCGCAGGTTGAGGAGGCGATCGCCAAGCGGGTCGCGGCGCTGGGCCGGTTCGCCACGCCCGAGGAGCGGCGGGAGATCCGCCTGCAGGAGCGGGCGAAGATGCGGACCAGCACCCCCTACTACGACATGACGTTCAGCGCCGAGAAGTCGGTGTCGCTGCTGTACGCCGGCCTGCTCGCCGCGGCACAGCAGGCGCGGGACCGAGGCGACGAGCGGGAGGCCGAGCGGCTCCGGGCGGAGGCCGCGCGGGTCGAAGCGGCGGTGATGGCCGGCGCGGACCGGATGCTGGAGGTGGCCGGGCAGCGCGGGGCGATCGTGCGGACCGGGCATCACAGCGCGAGCAGCGGCGCGTTCCGGGACGCCGAGGGGTTCGTGGCGGTGAAGTTCCTGCAGCACACCAGCCGGGCCGACGACCCGCAGCTGCATGTTCAGGCGACGGTGCTGAACAAGGCGCAGCGAGCAGACAGAGCGGACAGCGGCGATCAGAAATGGCGGGCGCTCGACGGCCGGCCGCTGATGAGAAGCGGGCCGCGGCTCGGGTTCGCCGCCCACGCGGGCGCGGCCGAGGCCCAGGCGCTGGCCCGGCTCGGCCTGCCGCTGGTCAAGCGGGAAGACGGGAACGGCTTCGAGATCGGCGGTGTCGAGCCGGAGACGATCGCCGCCTACTCTTCACGGGCCGCGCAGATCGAGGAGCAGCTCGCCGAGCTCCTGATCGAGTACCGGCAGATCTACGGCCGGGAGCCCGACAGGGCCACGTTGTTCAAGCTGCGCAAGCGGGTCACGCTCGAGACCCGGAAGGCGAAGCAGAAGCCGAAGCAAGGCGGAGCGGAAACCCAGGAGGACCGCGCCCGGGCAGCAGAAGAAGCGCTCGCCGGGTGGATCCGCAAGGCCCGGGACGCCAGCGTCCAGGAACTGGCGTCGCTCCACGAAGCGGCCGAGACATACGCGCTGGAGCACCCCGAAGCGGTACCCGAGCGACTCCCGAGCATCGCGGAGCGGAACCGGGTCATCCGCGCCGCGATCGCCGAGGTGCAGCGTCAGCATCCTGCATGGACGCGGGGTCACCTGGAGTGGGAGCTGTACCGGCAGATGCCCGTCCTGCCCGCGGCCGCGGACTGGTGCGCGTACCTGGACGCCATGGCCGATGACGCGCTGGCCGGGTGGATCCCGGACACTGACGTGATCCGCATCGCCCCGGTGCCGGACCTGGTCGACGTGTCCTCCCTGGACCACCGCAAGGACGGCACGTCGGTGTACCGGCCGCCGGGCCAGGAACGGTTCGCCACCGCCGCGCACATCGACACCGAGGAATGGATCCTGGAGAAGGCCTCCAGGGGAGCCGTGCCGCAGCTGGTCACCGAGGGCCGGGCCGCGGCCGCGCTGGCCGGCACCGACCTGGACCCGCAGCAGCGGCGGGCCGTGACCGGGATGCTCACCACCGACCGGTTCTTCGCCTGCCTGGTCGCCGCGGCCGGGACCGGGAAAACGCACGTGATGGCCGCGTTCAGCACGGCGTGGGCGCAGATCATCGGCGGCCGGGTGATCTGCCTGACCCTGTCGGAGAACGCGGCGCGGGTCGCCGCGGGAGAGGGGTTCACCGAGGCCTGGAACATCGCCCGGTTCTTCGCGAGCAAGGTGCCGGTCGACCGGGGGGACGTCCTGGTGGTCGACGAGGCCTCGCAGGTGTCCACGCAGGACCTGGCGCGGATCTGCTCGCTCGCCCTGCAGGCCGGGGCGCGGGTGATCGGGGTCGGTGACACCCGGCAGCTGCCCGCGGTGGAGGCCGGCGGCCTGTTCTCGCTCATCGCCCGCCGGCACGGGCACTGGAAGCTGACCGAGGTCCGCCGGTTCGGCCAGGCGTGGGAGCGGGCCGCATCGGTCCGGCTCGGCGACGGCGACGTGATGGCGCTGGCCGAGTACGCCGCCCGCGGCCGGATCTGGGACGGCCCGCAGAACCGCATCTACGACGACGCGGTCGACCTGTACATGAGCGACGTCGCGCGGGGCAAGCAGGCGCTGCTGCTGGCGGGCAGCAACGAGGAGGCCGCCAGGCTGGCCCGGCTGGTCCGGGACCGGCGGATCGAGCGGGGCCAGATCGGTGCCTGGCGCGAGGTCACGCTCCGGGACGACAACTCGGCCGGGGCCGGTGACCTGGTGCGGGCCCGGCTGAATACGGGCATCGACGCGGCCGGCCGGCGACTGACGAACCGGGACACGCTCCGGCTGATCACCTTTCGCGGCAGCGGGAAGGACCGGTTCGCGGTCGCCGAGCGGCAGACCGGGCCGGGCCAGTGGTCCGCCCCGTTCGCCGTGCCCGTGTCCTACCTCGAGCAGAGCGCCGAGCTTGCCTACGCCGGGAACGTCTACACCAGCCAGGGCATGACGGTCGACACCGCCCGGCTGGTCGTGTCCGAGGGCATGAACCGGGAGATGCTCTACGTGGGCATGACCCGCGGCCGCGAGGAGAACTCCGCGCACGTGGTGACCGGGCCGCCGGACCCGGCGGACATGACCCGGGCCGCACGGGAGACCTTCGCCCGCCAGGCCATCGAGCGGGCCGGGGACCTGCTCCGGCAGGGTGACAGGGCCGCGGCGCTGGCGGTGCCGCGGATCCCGCCGGAGCCGGACGGGATGCGGGACCGGGCCCCGTGGGAGGCGGTGCTCGCCGCGGTCATGGCCAGGGACGACCCGGAGCTGACCGCCCTGGAGCAGGTCAAGGTCGCGCAGGACGTCGCCTCCAATAGCCAGCACCTGCTGACGCTTGCCGAGGCGTTCTGGTGGAATTCACGGTCCCGCGGATCGACCAGGCCGTCCGGGAGCGGATCGGCGAACGGGAGTTCGCCCGGTACCTGACCGACCCGGAGCGGCCCGCCCTGCTGCAGGCACTGCGCGCGCATGAGATCGGCGGCCGCCGGATCGAGGACTCGCTCGACGCGATCACCGGCCGAACGCTCGACGGCGCCCGGTCGATCGCCGCAGTGCTGCATGGCCGCCTGGACAAAGAGCCGGCCCCGGCGCGGGGCCAGACGCGGACATGGGCGGAGCGCGCCCCCCGGGACGCCCCGGACCAGGCCCTCGAGGCCGCCCGGAGGCTCGACGCCCGGCAGGCCGAGCTCGGCCGCCAGCTCGCCCAGCAGCCCCCGGAGTGGGCGCTGCGGGCGTGGGGCGTCCCGCCGGCCAGGGCCGGGGCGCTGCGAGAGGACTGGGAGCGGCGGGCCGCCATCGTGGAGTCCTACCGGGAAGCGGCCGGGATCACCGACCCGACGCAGGCGATCGGCCCAGTGCCGTTCGGCCAGGCGCAGCTGCGCGAGGCCTTCCACGCCTCCGTGGTGGCCCTGGAGCTGCCCGGCGATCAGGCCCTGCTGCGGGCCATGGGTCGAGGACAGCCCGAGGCGCAGGTGAGCACCTACGAACGGGCCGCGGCCCTGGCGCCCCGGGATGTCAGCGCCGAACTGACCGCCGCTGACCGTCTCTACAAGGACGGCATGGCCCGGGCGCAGGCGGCCCGGGAAGCCGACCGGAACGCCGAGGCGGACACCGCCGAGATCCTCGCCGAGGAGACCGCCGGCGAGCTCGCGGTCCTGCGGGTAGCCGACGCGGCACGGCGGGAGTGGGCCGAGGCGCACGCCAGCGAGGCGGCTGAAGCCCAGGCGGCCGAGGGTGAGCTCCGGCGCCGGGACCAGGCCGAGCGGGTAGCCCAGGCCGGGGAGGACGGCCAGGAGCCGCACGTTGAGACCGACGAGGAGTTCCTGGCCAGGCTGCCTCAGATCGTGTCCGAGGCAGAAGCCCGGTACGCCGCCGAGGCGGCCAAGGCTGAGCCGGAGGCAGCGCCCGCGGCGGAGCCAGAGCCCGAACCCGGGCCAGAGGCGGATCAGGCGGAGATCTACGCGGAGATCCACGAGGACCTGGCGGCCATCGGCGAGGGGAACAGGGAACTGTCAGCCCGGATGGACGCCGAGGACGCCCGGCGGGCCGAGGCGCAGCAGGAGGCCATGAACGAGCCCACAGTGTGGCAGCAGCTTGAGTCCCAGGCGCAGGCCGAAGCGACCCCGGAGCCCTCCTGGGAGCCCGGTGAGGCCATGGCGGACATGGACTTCGAGGCGGAGATCTAGCAGCCTTAGCAGACTGCCACCGTGAGCCGGGCGCCGCGGAGGTCGCTCATGGACGGAAGCCCTCACCTATGAACCCGAAGCCTCTTGTCCCGGAACCGGGGCGTGGCCGGCGTTAGCATGGGGATCATGTCCGCCCTGCCTGTCGATCCGACGCCGCGGGAGGACCCGCTCGACCCTGAGAGCATCCTCCGCGCGCTGCCCGAACGCGAGCGGGAGACGTTCCTGGCGGAGTACCGGCGGGCGATGGACGGCGCGCATGACCCGGCTGGCTGGCCGGAGCTGCGGCGGTTCCTGCGGCTGTGGGCCTGGCGGGCGATCGCCGTGGCAGAGCCCGGCTATTACGAGGCCAGGGAACGTACCCGGGCCGGCACGGGCGGGGGCATGCTGCTCGAGGACGCGCTCCGGCAGTACCATCCCGGCACGTGAGCTACCGGCCGTGGCTGGAGGAGCGGGCGCTCCGCCAGATGGGCGGCCTGCCCCCTGAAGCGCTCGATGTCCTGGTCCGGGCGCTGGCGCGCATCTGCGAGGACCCGTACGACCGGCTATTCAGCATGGCCGTGCAGGAAGACGATCCCCGGGAGCGTATGGCTGAGCTGGGTGACCTCGGGTTCGTGGAATTCAGGGTGGACGAGGCCGCCGGGCTGGTGCGTGTCCTGACCCTGGTCTGGGCCGGGTGACAGGGGCGTCATAGACCAGCCGTCCGAGTTCGGCTCTCGTCCCCGCACCTGCGCACATCGTGCACGGCTCGAGCGTCACGATCATCATCACCTCTCTTAAGCGCTCTCCCGCGCCTCGCCTGCGGGTGGACCGCGGACGAAGTCGTCGCTGAGCACCGGCCACCGGCACATCTCGTCATACTCGTCGCCGTCGTCCAGCGACCACCAGCCATCCCGCGCCGACACCGGCGGCTGGCGAGCGCCCTGGTACGCCCTTAGCCGGGCCCGCCAGCTCTCCCGGTCTCGCTTGTACCGTTCGGCCCGCTCCCGGTGCAGGTCAGCCGCCCCGGTCGACGTAGCCACCTCGTCAAGGCTGGCATCACCGCGGCGCCAGCCGCCGCGGCCGCGCTCGGCGAGCCCGTGCTCGGCCAGGACCCGCAGCGCGGCTGGCGTCGCCGACGGGCTCAGCCGGGCCGCCCGGGCCACCTCGGCACCGCGGGCCTCGGTGCCGTCGAGTACCTGGTGGACGAGCCCAGCTGTGCCGCCAAGGAGCAGGAACACCGGGTGTATGCCGTCGATCCGGCCAGCACGACGGCGACGCCAGCGAACCGACTCTGCGTAGGCGTCCGGGATCCGGAGCGCGATCCTGTCCGCCCGGGCCATCCGGCCCCGGGTCACGACGTCGAGCAGCGGGTCAGGCTCGGCGCAGAGCATGGCCAGGAGCCGGGACACCGTCCGTTGCGAGAGACCCGAGTGCAGCGCCAGGTTCCTGGTACCAAACTCCGACACGGTTGACCCACTGACCATCGCCGCCTGGCCGATGGCGGCGAGCAGCTGCCGGACGGCGACGGCGCGGCGGCCCCACCTCCTGACCCGCTCAGGGTCGGCGACCGCGCAGGCAGTACCAGTCACCCACTGACGAATCAGGCCGAACTCATCAGCGCCGCTGGTAGGTGCAGGGGGGCGTGAGGTACTGACGCTAGTGAGCCAGTCAGGCACGTTTTTCTCCCCGCCTGCGAAGACGATCGCTTTTCGCCATTCGTAGGGCAGGAGCCGATCAAGCCGACGGGGTTCTGAGGACCGCTCATAGAGCCGCGCGAGCCCCCGCCAGGCGCCAGAGCCGATAGCGGCCCGGACGTCGGCCAGCTGCCAGCCGCGAGCCGCGGCCGCGGCCAGGATGGCCATGCGCGCGGCCGAGCGGTCCGGGTAGCGTGACCGATCCCACCGTCCGATGCGGGCCGCCTGGTCAAGCCCAGCGCCGAGAGGAGCCCGGCCGCCGAGGCGCGGGATCCAGGGCACGCCGGTGTCGTCCAGCTCGGCGTTCAAGCAAGCGGCATTTGCCTGATTAGGCGCGGCCGCCGACCGCGCTGCGCTGACCTGCAATTCCGCTGCGAACTCAGTCAGCAGCGCCGACCACACTCCGGGCCCGTTCGGGTGCTCCACGGCCGCCCTGGCTTCGCTCAGCGGCGTTGAGAGCAGCCTCCAGCCGCCGGACTTGTGCCGGGAACCCGGAGGGCTGATCTGAGCGCCCATGGACGACATCGGCGCCGGGTCGACGGCGGGGAACCGGAGGGCGATCGCTCGGGCGAGGTCGCGCAGCTCGCGCCAGGGCAGTGGTGCGGCGAACAGGATGAAGACGTGGCGGCCGCCGGAGGGTGACGCGTCAGCGAGGACCTGGCCGCCGCACCGGGTTACGAGCTCGGCGATCGACGCGGCTTGAGCGGCCACCTCGGCGGCCGGACCGGCGCGATGTCCATGGCCGTACTGGACAGCACGATCGTCAACGCCGGCGGAGATCCTGATACGGGAAGGATCAAGGTCCAGGGCCAGCATCCGGCCGGCGGCCGAGCCGGGATCATAGACCGCCACCGTGGCCGGCTGGCCTGGCGGGTCATCCGGGAGCGGCCGGGCGTGCCTCGCCGGGAAGGTGCGGCCGCCGTCGCGCGAGACCCGGACGTGCGGCGTGGCCGCGACCGAGAGCGTGACCGACCGCCACGCGGCCTCTGCGGCGGCACGCGAGAGGGCGTCAGGTGCCGGGTGTATTACTCCCGGCGTGTCGGCGGCGGGCAATGTTGATCTAGCCCGCTGGCCTGGTACCGTGGCCACGGATGTACGGCCTTTCGGTTGCAAGACCGGATGGTTCTCTGTTCGGGATCCGAGCCTGGCCGGCAAGCAAAGTCCGGATCTGAACGAGTGGGTATCTGCGGTTGTGAGGCCCCCCATGCGGGGGCCTGACTGCTTTACGGGGCTAAAGCGCCTCCAAATGCTTGCGACCAATAACGGTCAGCATCCTTGCCGGCTCAGGACCAGATCGTGAGCCGGCGCGCCGGCTCACCTGGCCGACCCACCGCCAAGCGGTAACAGCCAGGGTCATGACACGCAGGCATAACGGGACATTTGGGTCACCGTGAGCGCCGATCCGCAGGCGTCAAGCTCCTGGACGAGCTGTTGTGAGGTGGGTACACGTTTCGTGCCAGCCCGTGTAATACACTCGTTCCCATGGAGAGACCTGGCCACCGGCTGAACGTCACGCTCGACCCGGAGCACGCCGCCCGGCTGGCGCGGCTCGCCGAGCGCACCCACGTCCAGGAAGGCACCCTTGCGCGGTCACTGCTCTCCGTCGCGATCGAGGAAGCCGATCCCGAAGCACGTAATATCGTCGCGGTGCTCGATGGAATCCCGGGCGCTTACGAAGACGCAATGCAGAGCCTGGAGCGCGCCCGCGCAGGCGAGACGATCGCCCTGGACGAGCTCTGAACATTGGCTAAGGTCAGGCTTAGCGTCCCCGCGGTCGACGACCTCGACCGCATGATCGTCACGCACAGCCTTCCGGTCGATACCAGGCTGCGCGTCCAGCGCTCACTTCGCATCCTTGAGCAGTTTCCCCGGATCGGCCGGCAACTGGAGGGACGCTGGGCGCCGATGCGGGTCATCCTCGGGCCGTGGCGGTGGATGCTGATCATCTACAGCTACGAGGAACCGGACGATATCGTTCTTATCGTCGCCTTCCAGGACGCGCGGTCATCTGCTGCCGCCACTGCGCCGTGAGGTTTCTTCTCGGCCACCCCCGGGCGCCGGCCAGGCCGCGCTCCAGGCCGGTGAGCCCGCCGGCTCCCCCCGATGTCTCCCATGGGAGACAAACCAGCGGGATGCACCTGCCCGGTGTCCGTTAGGGGATCCCCTGCCGGACACGCCGGAGCACTGCTCCGCCGATCATCTGGCCTGCGGGAACGCCGTCCCGTAAGACCAGTCCGCGTAATAGTCCGGTGACCGGGGGCTAAACGATACGCTGCCGGGATGGGCGAACTCATCGGCTACGCCAGGTGCTCCACCGTCCTGCAGGACCTCACCGCCCAGCGCCAGGCCCTGACCGCGCTCGGCGTCCCGGACGACCGGATCTACCTCGACAAGGGCCTCACCGGCACCAGCCGCGCACGGCCCGGCTTGGACCAGGCCCTGGCCGCCGTCCGGACCGGCGATACGCTTGTCGTGCCCAAGCTCGACAGGCTCGCCCGCTCCGTCCCCGACGCCCGCCACATCGGCGACTCCCTCGTCGCCCGCGGCATCAAGCTCTCCCTCGGCGGCACCATCTACGACCCCGCCGACCCGCTCGGCAAGATGTTCTTCAACATCCTGGCCACTTTCGCCGAATTCGAAGTCGACCTGCTCCGGCTCCGAACCCGCGAAGGCATGGCCGTCGCCCGAGCCAAAGGCAAGCTACGCGGCAAGCAGCCCAAGCTCACCCCCCGCCAGCAAGCCGAGCTCACCCGCATGCACACCACCGGCGAATACACCATCGCCGACCTCATGGAAGTCTTCTCCGTCGGCCGCGCCACCGTCTACCGGACCCTCGACCGCACCGCTTCGACGCGGGTGCTGAGGCACACCTAGCATCCCGATATCGGGCCTGGGGAAACGGGTAGGAGGCGACGATGCGCGCATCGCGCGGGCCAGGCGGGTAATGACGAACACGTCGCCCTCGCGCAGGATCACCATGTCGCCGATGAGCACGGCTCCATCACGGCGAACGGGGTGACCCGGCCAGTGCGCCCGACGTTCACCCGGATGTCGAGCAGGCTGGTGGTGACTTCCTCCGGCGGGTACTTGTAGGCGATGGCCCAGCGGAGCGCCCGGCTGGTCGAGTCGAGCTGGCGCTGCAGCGCGATCTGATCGACCTTGACCACCAGGCCGTCGATTTCGACGGGGGATCATGCCGGTGCTCGGCGTAGTGGGTGATGTACTTGCGGACCCCGGCCATGTCAGGCACGACCCGGTACAGGCCGCTGACCGGCGGGCCCCAGCCGCCCAGCCGCTCGTACCAGCCCGACTGCGTGTCCGGCGCCCCCTCGAGGTGCCCCTCCTCGCCCGGTCCACCGACCCTGCCCCACCTCGCAGCGCCTCGGCTACCACAGCTAAGCGCCACGGCCGCCCGTCGGCCCAGTACCGCTACGAGCACTATGACCCCAAGCGGGGATGAGTGGTGCGAGCGCAGGGCCTGGGCCAGGTCGCGGCCCCGGCCGTTCGGCCGGGCGCCAGCCGCGCGGGGTGACCTCGACCGGCATGTCGACCAGCAACGCGGCGGTCCGGCCGGTCAGGTCCGCGCCCGGCCCGCGATCGGGAAGTTCAGGAAGGTACGGGAAATCGGGAAGTTCCCCGGCGATGACGCGCATCGCCTCGGCCGGATTGGTTCCGGACATCGAGCCGATCCCCGTGGAGCGGGGGGTGTCTAGCCCAGGCCGGAGCGGGCCAGGCTGGTGCCGGTGAAGCCCTTGTCGAGGTGGATCCGGCCGTCGTGACGCCGACTGCGGTCCAGGGCGCGGACGCCGAACATGACTCCGAGGACTACGCCAAGCATGACCCCGAGGACGAAGACGGCCCCACCGATGCTGGCGGGGCCGTCTTCGCGGCCAAGCGTTCTGCATCCGCGTGGCCTACTCCCTTGCGCCCGTCCGTGCGACCAGACCAGCTTCTGGGAGAAGTCTGACATGTTCTTCTATGACCAAGCAGTCGAGTGACCAGACTCATTACTACTGTTCCAGCCATCCCAATGTTTGGTAGGTATTCGGTGGATACCCTCGCCGGAGACTACGAAACCATCTCAGGAGGCAAATAATCCGACAGCGAGAATGATTCCACTGGACCGAGCCAGCCCAGTGGTTGGGATAGCTGGCATTGGAGTCGACCTGGGATAACGTCATTTGAGTTCATCATTGTTCGCGACCGTTCAGCAGCGTTCAGCACCGTGCGAAAATATAACTAGAACCCAGCCGTTGGGATGATCCTAGCCCTCGGAGCATTGAGGACGAGTCACGCCATCGGGGTTTATTCTGTTCACGTCAGGGGAAATAACTTTTTATTCTGCAGGTGACGGACTGCATCCGGAGCCTGACAAGAGAAGACGTCCCGTCCGTGCGACCAGACAAGCTTCTGGGAGGGGCAATGTTTAAGCGTGTCATCACCGGGTCCTGGCAGGCTGCCAGGATGGGCCCGGTGATCTTGTGATCACCTCAGGGAAACTTCCGGTGAGCGGCCAGCAGGCCGGCCGCGGGCCGGCCGGGACCATGCCGGGGCAAGCCGTTATCTCCGAGGCACGTCAGCCGGACTCTCTGGCGGTCGTCGTTCCTCAGCCGGCCACCGGCAAGGTACCGCGTCTTGTCACCGACGCCGCCGGATTCGACCTGCGTCCGGATCCGCTCGAGGCAGACACCCCGGCTGGGTTTACTGCCGCGCTGCGCGAGTACCGGATCTGGGCCGGGCGGCCGTCATTCCGCGAGCTAGCCCGGCGCACCGGCGGCACGCCAGCGGCCTCGACGATCTGCACCATGCTGCGCAGCGAGGAACTGCCCGCGTTCGACTGCATGGTCGCTTTCGTAAGCGCGTGCGGCGCCACCGAGGAAGACTGCCAGCGATTCGCCACCGCGTGGCGCCGCATCAGCCTCGGCCTTCACATCGAAGGGCCGAGAACACAGCAGATACCGGCGCCCCGCGACACGGCTGAGCGCTTGCCTGACCGCCAGGACCGGTGATGCCGCCCGGCGCGGGACCCGCGATGATGCGGGCCGCCGCAGTTATCCCGGTGGTGCTCATGAGGGCCGTTCAGCAGCGGCGATGAGACTATGGGCATCATTCCGATCTTGACGGGCCTGTTCCGTGGGAGGCGCGGCAAGGACGGCATGTGGGACTTCGCGGGAAAGCGATCTACCGCCAGAGCGCGGGTGGAGCTAGAGAGGGTCCGCAACGAGGGGACCCAGAAGCTAGTCCGCTTGCTCCCGCCCGGCGCGGTGGTGATCGAGGGCGGCCTGGACTGGTTCAGGGAGATCCGCATGCCGGAAACTCTCCCGCCTGGCACCGCTATCCCCTGGCCGCCGGTCCCTCCGCTTCCGGCTGACGAGCTGGAATCGCTACCTCGGAACGAGCTGGAACCACCGCAGTAAAGGGCCGGGTCCGCCGATGACCCGTGCTATGGGGCGGGCGAACAGCAAGAAGCCCCCGGCGCGATCAGGGCCCGGTTCCGGATGCCGCTCGCGGATCTGGCCGAGCACGCGCCGATGAGCGCCAGCGACCGGGTGATACAGCGGGTTATCACTCGGTCCGCAGCGAGCGCGCGAGGCGGGCAGCGTACTGCTCGAGCAGGGCTGCGCTCTCTGGAGTCGGTCTGGCGTGCAGCTCTGCCGTCACGACCGAGCATAATGACGGTCATTATCATTCTCTTTCTGGGACGGCGTTCGCGGTCCGAGAAGGGCTGGTCGCCGCATGGCAGTGGACCTCGCCATCCGTTCGTTTTTTCGCTGAAAACTACCGGCTGGCCTACTTGGGAGGGCGGCCGCGTCCCGGGCGGATGGGGCGGAATGGGTGACACGGGGTGCCGCCGCGGGCCCGACCACAGCGCCGGCACGGCGTAGACGGCGGCGGCCACCGCGTAGGCCGCCTGCTCGTAGTTGACCCGCCATCCGACGAATTCCGGCCAGGCCTGCTCGGGATCGCGCTCGATCGGGAAGTCGACCTCGCGCAGCCGGGCCACGGCGTCGAGGAACTCGTCGTAGGTCAGGCTGGTCCCGGCTCCCGGGCCGGGCTCATCGGGGATGCTGAAGCCCATCGCCCGGGCGATCCGGTTGAAGCACAGGAACCCGCTGCGCAGGCACAACCGGGCCGGTATCACCGGGGCGGCCTTCGGGGACAGGGCCAGGAACATCGCGGCGGAGTCGAGCACGGCCAGCAGCGACGTCACCCAGGATGACAGCGCCTGCGGGGAGCGGAACCGGACCAGCGGCAGGTAGGTGGTGTGGCTCTCGGAGACGTCGGCAGCCCAGCGTTCCCACTGGGCGTACAGGTCCGGCATCGTGTCCAGGGTTGACATGCCCGATCCCAGTGCGTAGTGGGTACGGGCCAGCAGCTCAGGGCCCCAGGACGGGAAGCCGCCCCGCGCGTTCAGCAGCGCCACCTCGGTCTCCCTGCGGTTGAACGCCGCGTACAGAGCCGGCAGGTAGGCGATCTGCAGCGTGACGATCACCAGGCCGGTCGCCGCGGCCAGGAAGACGATCACCGCCGGCACCGCCCCGGCGGGCTGCGCGAAGCCCAGGGTGAACATGGAGGACCCGGCTTCGGTGAATGCGGACGCGATGCCACGGGCGGCGAAGGGCCAGAACAGGAAGGCGTACCCGATAAAGCTGACCACCAGCCACGCGGCCAGCTGGCCCAGCAGGACCGCCGCCGCCTGGGTGGCGAGCAGGCGGTCGCGCCGCCGGTAACTGGCGGCTAGCCCCACCAGCTGATAGGCCCGGTCAATGGCCTGGTCCACCCACCGCGTCAGCCGGCTGCTGACCGAACGCGACACGATCAGCGTCCCGGTGACGCTGGACCACACCGCGATCACGAGCAGGCCGCCGGCCACGGCCGCCACTACGCGGCCCGCCAGCGGC
>Ga0308309_10001716_pt1 | contig 12992 bp, 11 predicted proteins | sample HubBroMetageWFT5_FD_192491 | JGI IMG/M metagenome (GOLD analysis project Ga0308309, IMG submission 192491) | Warmed and freeze-thawed soil microbial communities from the Hubbard Brook experimental Forest, New Hampshire - Hubbard Brook CCASE Soil... | ecosystem: Environmental > Terrestrial >...
TGAACATCGCGAGCAGCGCCAGCCACCACACGCTGCCCCAGACCCGGTGCGCGATGACCAGGGCCGGCAGCTCGGGCGATGTGATCAGCTTGCCGAGGTTGGTGTCGCCCCAGCCGATGACCTGGCCCCAGATCACGACGACCAGCATCACGCCGATGATCGCGATGGATGCCATCGTCGCCCGCGGCACGTTGCGCCGGGGGTTCTCGGTCTCCTCGGCCAGCGGGACCGCGGCCTCCCAGCCGGTCAGGCCCTGCACGGTGAACACGACGGCCAGCGCGAACCCGCTGGAGGTAGCGATCGATCCCGGGTTGAAGCCGTAGCTGAACGCCTGGAACGTGAAGCCCCCCGGTCCCGGGTCGGCGAGCCCCCACAGGCCCAGGAACAGGACGATCAGGAACTCCATCGCGCCGACGATCACGATCGTGCGGACCGAGAGAGCGATGCCGAGGTACCCGACCAGCGCTATCAGCGGGAGGCCGATGATCGGCAGGTACCACCAGTGGAACCAGGTCACGTGGTAGTAGCTCTGAAACTCGCCCTGGAAGATATAGCCGAGGTAGGCGAGCGCCGGGCCCGCCACGATCGGCGAGTAGAGCGCGTAGAGCCAGCCGGTCAGGAAGCCGAGCCGGGGCCCGAGTGTGCGGCTCACGTACGTGTAGTAGCCGCCGGCCGACGGGAACCTCTTGGCGAGCTGCACCAGGCACATGCCGAGCGCCAGCACGATCACGAACCCGATCAGGTAGGCGAGCGGGGCGTGCGCGCCCGAGAAACCGACGATGGTCTGGGTGAAGAAGAACGCCGCGATCGCGGGGGCGATGTGCGTGACGTTCTGCATGATCGCCCCGGGGAGCCGGACGGCACCGGATTTGAGATCGGTCTCGGCGACCCAGACCTTGCCTTCTGTTTCGACGAAGTTGTCGAGACCCTGCTGCTCATCTGGATTCGACATCTGGTCTCCCTCCGCGTGCGCGGCTCAAAACTGTATCCAGATCATTCGCCAGTCAGCGTCGACCTGACGGCTGTGATGGGCGAAGTGTCGCCGATTACAGGCACAAAGTGCCTCCTAAGAGCGGCCACTGACGATCGATTCAGCGCATCGCTGCGCGGAAGGTTAGCGCTGACTGTATGCAGATTGGTCTAGCCAGGTCAATACCCGCGCCTTAGACTCGGCCCGTGAGCGTGCTGGGGCTCGACGTCGGATCCACCGCGGTCAAGGCGGCGGCTTACGACGATGCGGGCCGCGAGCTGGCCCGGGCCCAGGAGACGGTGCCGCCCCAGCGTGCCCGGCCCGGCCACTGGCAGGTGGACGGCGACGAGGTGTGGCGCGCGGCCGTCCGGGTCATCCGGCAGGTCACATCCGCCTCCCCCACCCGGCGGGATGCCCCCCGGGCACTGGCCGTCTCGGCGTCGGGCCGGGAATCGTTCCCGGCCCGGGCAGACGGGTCGGCGACCGGGCCGTGCCTGCGGACCGCGGATGCACGCAGCCCCCGGGTCCCGGCGACCGAGCTGCTGCCGTGGCCGCCCGAGCAGTGGCTCCGCGCCTGCGGCCACGTCCCCGACCACATGGACCCCGCGAGCCGCCTGCTGTGGTGGCGGGAAACCGCGCCGGACACGCTGGCCGGGGCGCGCTGGTTTCTCGGCTGGCACGAGCTCGCATCGCTCAAGCTGATCGGGCGGCCGGTCATCGACCCGGCGCTGGCCGCCGGGTTCTTCCTGTTCGACCTCGAGTCCCGGTGCTGGTCCGGCGAACGGCTGGACGCGCTCGGCCTGGACGGGCGGCTGCTCCCGGAGATCGTGCCCTGGGGCGTGGCCATCGAGAACGTGCACCCCGAACCCGCCGCCGAGCTCGGCCTGCCCCCTGACTGCGCGTTCGTGGTGGGGAGCTGGGACGCCTGCTGCGCGGCCGTGGGCAGCGGCGCGGTGGACGCCGGGGTCGCGCTGCTGTCCTCCGGGACGTGGGAATCCGTCGTCGTCCCCGCCGACCGCCCGGCGCTGGATGGCGCGGCCGCCGCGGGCCTCGCGGTCACGCCGCACCCGAGCACGCCGGGAATCGGGGTGTGGTCGAAGAGCCCGAACGGGACGAGCGCCCTGGACTGGGCGCTGGGTTTCGTCGGCATGCCGCTGGAAGACCTGGAGACCAGCCTGCAGAAGGCGGGCACGCAGCCGGCCGACGTGCTGGTCGTCCCGCACCTGTCGGGCGCCGGCCCGCCATGGCCGGCGCCGGAAGCTCGCCGCGGCGCGGTGCTCGGGCTGACGCTGGCCACCACGCCGCTCGACCTGGTGCGGGCGACGATGGAGGGCGTCACCTGCGACCTGCGGCTGGCCATCGCCGCGATGCGGGACGCGGCCACGCCGGTGCATCTGTGCCGTGCGGCCGGCGGCGGGTCGAAGTCCGGCTGGTGGATGCAGCTCAAGGCCGACCTGCTCGGGGTTCCGGTCGAGGTGCCGGAGCACCCTGAACCGGGGACGCTCGGCGCCGCCCTGCTGGCCGGCCTCGGGATCGGGACCTACGGGTCCCTGGCCGAGGCCGCGCAGCGAGTGGCCATCGCGCGCCGGCACGAGCCCGACGCCGAGCGCGCTGCCGCGTTCTCGGACCGATTCGAGGACTTCCGCGAGGCGGTGGCCTCGATGCCGCGCCTTCGCCCACCGGATGGCAGCTAGCTCGATGATGGAGGACCGCTATGCCGCACGTTGGTGACCTGCTCGTGGAGCTGCTCGCTCGCTACGGCGTCACGGACATCTTCGGCCAGCCCGGCGGGCAGACCGCGGCCCTGTATGACGGCGTCGCCCGGCGTTCCAGCCGGGTCAGCCACACGCTGGTCCGCGACGAGCGATCCGCCGCCTACGCCGCCGATGCCTTTGCCCGGCTCACCGGCCGGCCCGGCGTCTGTGACGTCACGGTCGGCCCCGGCACCACGAAGCTCACCGACGGCCTGGTCGAGAGCCTCAACGCGTCGGTGCCGGTGATAGCGCTGGTCGGCGAGCTGCCCAGGGACTGGGCGCCATACCGGGAGAAGGGCGTGGCGTCGCAGGGATTCGGGCAGGTCGCGCTGCTGTCGGCGATCACGAAGTCGACCCTGGAGGTCCCCAGCCCCGCGGCCCTCCCGCAGCTGGTCAGGGCGGCGTTCCGGCTCGCGACCAGCGGCCGCCCGGGCCCGGTCGCCCTGGTGATCCCGCACGACGTGCTGGATGCGGAGTGGGTGCCGCGCGACGCGGAACTGCAGGTCGACGACCGCTACCGCCGCTCCCCCGCCTACCGCCCGGTGCCCGAGCCTGGCAGCCTGGCCGACGCCGCCGCGCTGCTGCGTTCGGCCCGCCGGCCGATCATCGTTGCGGGCGGAGGCGTGCACGCGTCGGGAGCCGCCGAGCAGCTCACCCGGCTCGCCGAGATCACCGGCGCGGTGGTGGTGACGAGCTTTTCCGGCAAGGGCGCGGTCGCGGAGACGGAGCCCTTCGCCGCGGGCGTGCTCAACCCGCTGGGCAGCCGGGCGAGCCTGGAGCTCGCGCGGCGAGCGGACCTGTCGCTGTGGTGCGGATGCAAGCTCGGCCAGAACACGAGCCACAACTGGACCCTGCCGACGCCCGGACAGGCCACGATTCACATCGATGCCGATCCCGCCGAGCTCGGCCGGACGTTCCGGCCGACCGTCGCACTGCAGGGCGATGCCGGAGCCGCGCTCTCCGCTCTGGCCGAGATCCTGGAACGCGACGCCGCCCCCCCGTCGGGCGACTGGGCGGCCGAGGCGGCGCGGGTGATCGAGCAGGCGCGGCAGGATCGCGCGGCCGAAGAATCGTCGGACGCGGTTCCGGTCCGGCCGCAGCGCGTCATGCGCGAACTCGCCGCCCGGCTCCGGCCCGGTGACGTCGTCATCGGCGACGCGAGTTTCTCCGCGGGCTGGGTGGCGGCGCACATCCCCGCCCTGCGCCCCGGCCGGGACTTCCTGTTCGCGCGCGGCCAAGGCGGCCTCGGCTACTCCGTTCCGGCCTCGATCGGCGCCGCGGCGGCGCGGCCCGATGACCGGGTCGTCACGGTCAGCGGCGACGGCGCGTTCTCGTACGCGATCGGCGAACTGGCGACGCACGCGCAGATCGGCACAAACTCGGTGCACGTCGTGCTCAACAACGGCACGCTCGGCTGGCTGTCCATGTGGGAGCAGTTCTTCTTCGACGGCCTGCACCAGTCGGTCGACCTGGAAAGCAGCCGGGCCCGGCCGAGCTTCGCCGCCGCGGCCCGGGCGCTGGGATGCGAGGGCATCTCGGTCGAGGACCCGGCCGAACTTGGCGGCGCGTTCGATGCGGCCTTCGCCGCCGACGGCCCCGCCGTGGTAGAGGTCCGGGTTGACCCGGCCAGCACGCCGATCCACAGCTACCGCCGCCGGATGGCCGAAGGAGGAAGCCATCCCCGCCCCGGCAGCGCCTATGAACTCCGCCCCTGGCTCGTCAGCCCGGAAAAGCTAGCCAGCAACGACGCGCCGTAGCGGAACCCACCCATGGCGCAGGCAGGACTCTATGGATCGGCCGCGACCAGTACCCAGACAACCTTGCCGCCTTCGAGCTTGCGGTATGTCCCCCAGTCCTTGCTCAAGGTCTCGACCAGCAGCAGCCCTCGGCCGCCCTCGTCATCGACAGCAGTCGCGGCCTGGCGGACGGGCATAGCGGCGCTGGCGTCCCAGACATGAATGACCATGGAGATGCCCTCGGAACTGACCCAGACGCGCACCACCGGCGTGTGGGCGATCCGTAACATCGCCGATGCCCGGATGGCGTTGGTGACCAGTTCACTGGCCAGCAGCTCGGCCGTGTCAGCCAGTTCCTGCAGACCCCATTCGAGCGCGACAGCCCGGACGTGACCCCGCGCGCACGGCACTGCAGATGGTAACGCGGCTAGCTCCAGATGGGTCTGCAACGGCCGTGCTGTTTGTGGCGCTGCCTGCATCGGCTGGCATCCATTTCCCGGGGGGTGATTGGCGGGTCTGCTGCCAATCCCACAGCCCCGCTGGCCAGTAAGCTAGGTGCCGAGCAGGCACGCCACGATTGGCCGCTACCGTCGGAGGTGCGCCACACAATGGCCACACGCGATCCCGAGTTAAACCCGGCCGCATTTCTGGGTGCCGAACTGAGACGGGCAAGGCTGGCAGCAGGGTTCAGCAGCCAGGAAGCTCTCGCCTCCCACCTGGGATTTGACCGGACCGTGATCGCTAAGGCCGAGACGGGAGACCGCCCCCCATCTGTCGACGTCCTGACTGCCTGGTGTGCTGCGACCGGTCTGGATGCCGAGCACTACGGGCGCCTGGCTACCCTGGCCCGCCGCGCTGACGGAGCAGTGCCGACGTGGTTCGAGGGATGGCTGGAGGCAGAACGTGAAGCGCACACGCTGCGGGTGTGGTCACCTTTGCTGGTGCCTGGCCTGCTCCAGACGGCCGGTTACGCTCGCGCGCTGTTCCTGGCCGCCCAGTTCACCGAGGACGAGGCGAACGAGCTGACCGACGCACGGCTGGGCCGGCAGGCGATCTCGGAGCGGCCAGACCCGCCCCAGCTGACGTTCGTGCTCGATGAGACGGTGCTGCGACGCCAGATCGGTTCACCTGTCACCATGGCCGAGCAGCTAGGGCAAATAGCGAGCCTGGCCGAGCTTCGGAATTTCAACATCCACGTCCTTGCGGCCTCCGATGCGAACGCGGGGCTTTCGGGCTCCTTCAGCATCGCCAGCGGCGACGGCCTTCCCGACACGCTGCTGATGGAGACCGTCGAGGACCACACAACGCAGGACCGCGCCCTGGTGCGCCGGGCTGCCGTTATCTTTGACCTGGTGCGAAGGGACGCGCTGCCCCGGGTTCCCTCTCGCGCCTTCATCCTGGAGGCATCAGAACAGTGGAAGACACGATAGAGCTGCGCTGGCGTAAGGCCAGCTACAGCGGGAACGGCGGCGGGAGCTGCGTCGAGGTCGGCACCGGCCTGCCCGGCAAGGTTGCTGTACGCGACTCGAAGGACCGCAAGGGACCGATGCTGACTGTGACCGCCCAGACGTGGTCGCAATTCACCGAAGGCATTAAGCACGGCAAGTTCGATCTTTAACGCGCCGCGTTTAGCCGCCTCAGTGGGCCCCTGCCGCATGATGTGGTGGGGGCCATCTTGCTACGGGCTGGTCGGGCACATGCTGCCGTCTCGCTACGACGATCCGCTTCACCCAGCCGTCATAGTTGCCGGGTGAGATACGTGAGGCTCCCGGCTCCTGTGCTGTGTGTCGCGGGTAAGTGGCTGCGCACGTGGTGGAAGATCCGCAAGCCGGCCACGTTCGGTGTGAAGGTGCTGCTCATCCATCCCTGCGATCCGGCACAGTGCCTGATCGTCAGGCATTCCTACTCGGACAGGTCCCGGTGGGGACTGCCGGGCGGCGCGTACCGTCCCGGCCGTGAGAACCCCGAACAGGCCGGCGTGAGGGAAGCCCGTGAAGAGCTCGCGCTCACCGTAACCGAAGTCCCCACCGTGCTGGACACCGTGAGCACCACCTTGGAGGGCAAGCGCGACACTCTGACGATCGTGCAGGCCACGCCGGTCTCAGGGTCGTTCGTGCGGTCACCGGAAATCGCCGAGGCACGATGGGTACGTGCCGACATGGCCGCGATGCCGAAGGGCGAACCGGTGTCGCGATGGCTGGAGAGGGCGCTTTCTGCCCGCAACGCGGCCGAGCCTGCCCCTCGATCGCCGTCGGTCCAAGACGGGTGACAAGCGCTACGGCTACGTGTCGGCGTCGGTCAGCTGTCCGATGACGACCTGGAACCCGGCCATCAGGCAAATGTCGGCGACCGTGCGGTCAGGGCTGCGGAGCAAGGCGGCGGCCCGTTCCAGCCGCCGCGAAAGCAGGTACCGGTGCGGGCTTTCGCTGCCCGCCCGAATTCCCGGCTGAAAGGGGGAACCCCGGACAGCCCGGCGCGGCAGGAGGAGGACGCCCCCTTGCTAGAAGCGGCCCGGTTACGCCCCGAGCACCGAGGTGGGATCGTCGTGTGGCTGGCTGCTCAGAACTGCTTTCGGACCTGCTTTCTGTTCGCAACGAACCCCAGCCTCATCCTCGCGAGCCGCAGTAGTACGGCAGCCGCCATCGCCCCTTTGCTTTAGGCGTCAGCGAGATCCGAAGTTGACGATCTGGCCGGTGATGGCGAAGTCGTCGCGGATCGGTAGGCGCCGGGTGTTTGGCCCATGGTGCGGGCGAAGGTGTCGATGAAGGCGCTGGTCGTGGCCCAGCCACAGCGGTGCGCCGTCTGGGTGACGGTTGCTCCTTCGGCGAGCTCGATCATGGCGTGGAAGACGCGGGTGCCGGTCCGCCATTGCGGATAGGTCATGCCGAACTCGGCGCGGAAGAGCCTGGCCAGAGTCCGCTCGCCGGTGCCGACGTGGTGAGCCAGCCAGGTCACGGCCCGGGGTTGGCTGAGGTCGTCGACGACGACTTTGCAGGCGTGAGCCAATCGGGGGTCGCTGGCTGCTGGCAGGGTGAGCGGCTGGACGTGGGCGTGGCGGAGCCGGTCGTTCAGGACGGCCCGGATCCGCCGGGCTTCGGGAGCCGTGAGGTTGGGTTCGGTGCAGGCGATGATGAGCTCGCGGAGCAGGCCAGTGACGGTCAGGACGGTCGGCGAGGTGTCCGGCAGCGGGGCAGCGTTCGCCCTGAACCCGATGACGTGGAGGGAGGTCTGCCCGTAGACACGGTGTTCGTGCCAGATCCTGGCAGGGACCCAGATGGCACGATCGCGGGAAGCGACCCAGGCTCCCTTCTCGGTCCGGATGGCCAGAACCCCGGTGCTGACGTAGATCAGCTGGTGGTCGTCGTGCCAGTGACGGTCGATGACATCGCCAGCGGCGTGGGCGTCGACCTGGGTGGGGGACACCGGATGGTGGCTGTTCTGCGACATTAATAGGCAGAATATCGGAAGCGCGGACGCCGGCTGCTGGGGCAGAGTCGAGTCGTTAGCACCGCGTCGCCGACAACTTCTAACAGGCCTGGTCCCCGCTGCCGTGCCTTACTTCGTCCTGGAGCGGCACTTTCAGCTACGTCGAGGCGTCCGGGCTCGTGCTGGCAGCAACGCTCGGCAGCGCGTCTGGCAGCGGGCTCGACCGTCCTGGCCAGCAGACGCGGACCGACTTACCAAATCCGCACATAGAGAAAACGATGATGGGAGCACATGAATGAGAGATATAACCGACACGAACCTGGCAACTAGGCTGGTGCATGCTGGCGAGGACGACTATCCGTTGGGCGCCGTCGCCCCGCCAGTTTTCGAAACTGCCTCCTTCAGGCTGGATAATTTCGCGGCGCGGGGTCGCGTTACTGAGCTACCTTCGAATACCACGTTCTATTCTGGGATAAGCAATCCTACGGTTGCTGCTCTCGAGGTGAAGTTGGCTTCGATCGACTCAGCGGAGACCGCGCTTGCGTTCAATTCCGGAATGGCTGCTATCACGACGGCGATGCTGACCATCTGCAGGAATGGGGGGCATGTAATCGTCTCCGACAAGTTGTTCGTCGTTACGGATCACTGGTTTCGCGAAGACCTTCCGGCCCTCGGCTGCGAGGTGACCGTGGTGGACTTTCTGGACCTATCCAAAGTAGAACGATCTTTTCAGCCAAGCACGCGGGCTATCTTCTTCGAAGAATTCACTAATCCCCAAGTCATTGCTCTTGATCTGGATTCCATCATTTGTCTGGCCAAGCTGAACGGCGCATTGGCAATCGTTGATAATACCTACGGCTCGCCTGCGCTGTTCCGGCCAATCGAGCACGGTGCCGACCTCGTTCTACACAGCGCGACTAAGTACATGTCGGGGCACGGCCGCTTCCGGGCAGGAGCGCTTGCGGGGAGCCGCGATCTCATTGCTCCCATCGCGCAGCAGCGTGTGAACATGGGCACGATTGCCAGTCCACACAGCGCTGCCGGGATTATCGAGGGCCTGCGGACACTAGATCTCAGAGTTGGTCACGCGAGCTCAACCGCTCTCCGGCTGGCACAGCTCGCTGACGATCACGAAGCGACGGCAGCTGTGCAGTACCCCGGGCTACCAGGCAGCGTGGGGCATGAGCACGCGACGAAGCTAACCGGCGGCCGTTATGGGGGAATGTTTTCATTCAAGTTGGCCAATCCCGGCGCCCGGGCGGCAGTGTATGACGCCTTCGATGTGATTGTTCGGGCAACCAGCCTGGGTGACAGCGTGAGCTTGGTGGATTATTGGCCCGCTCAAGATCTGTTTCGTATTTCGGCTGGTATTGAGGACCCCGACGACCTTGCCGACGACCTAGAGAGGGCACTCAACGCTGGCCTGTTACCAGACCTTGACGCGGCGGGATAACCACTCAAATTCGGCGCCACCGCTGCCGCCCGGACTGGTGCTCACGACGGCTTTCCCCGTAGCTGCTACCAGGCAGCATTCTCCACGGCCATCGGGATCAGCCTGATAGCCGTCCTCATCGGCGCCAGCCAGATGAGGGCCCGAATCACAGAGAGGCACTGATGACCGAATCGGCTACTAACCGCGCGGGCCGCACCCGGACGCCCCGGCCCCAGGCAGTTCTCACCGTGCTGGACCGGGAGTGGCTCAGCGTGCACACGGTCCGGGTCACCGTCGGCGGGTCAGGGTTCGATGCGCTGCGAATGAACGAGTTCACCGATAAATACGCCAAGCTCATCTTCGTGGACCGAGGCCTGGGGCTCACGCCACCCTACGACCTGAGGATCCTGCGGGAGTCACTCCCGCCTGACCGGCGGCCGGTGACCCGCACCTACACGCTGCGGCGAGTCGACGTGCGGCGCCAGCAGCTCGCGATCGACTTCGTGGCGCACGGCGCTGCGGGGATCGCTGCGCCGTGGGCGGCGCACGCCGAGCCCGGCGACTTCCTCACCCTGTCCGGCGCCGGCGGCGCGTACTATCCGGATCCTGGCTGCGACTGGCACTTGTTTGCTGGGGACGAGTCGGCTTTGCCCGCGATCTGTTCGGCCTTGGAGGCGCTGCCCGGCGATGCCCGCGGCCTGGCCTATCTGGAGACGAGCGGCCCCGGGGAATACCTCGACGCCAAGGCTCCCAGCGGCGTCCAGGTCATCTGGCTGCACCGACCCCAGGCAGGCAGCCAGCCCCCGATGCTCGCCGACGCGCTGCTCGCCGGACCCTGGCTTCCCGGCCGGGCCGATGTGTTCGCCCACGGGGAGCGCGAGTCCATGAAAGCTGTCCGCGCGGCGCTCAAGGCCCGGCTGCGCGACGGTGACCAGCTATCCCTGTCGGGCTACTGGGCATCGGGCCGGACCGAAGACGTCTTCCAGGCCGAGAAACGCCAGCCGATCGGGCAAGTCTGATCGGCCGCGGCTGGCATGGCCGTCTGCTGGCGCCTGCCCTCGCGGCGCGACGCTGGCATCTGCAGGTCGCGAAGATCGCGTACCTCCGGGCGGGCTTCCGGCATGGCGCCCTGGTGAGTACCGCGCGGTTCGACCAGCCCAGCCCGCGGCGGATTTCTGATATTTGCAGTCAGATTTTTGGAAGCAGCCAGAAGAGAATTCGATCAGGGTTGGGGCATGGCGCAAAACACACCTCTCAGGAACTCGTCCAGCCAGCGCCCCGTCGAAGCACGAAGGCAACATCGCGTGCTCATAGTGGCCGCGCTGGCCCTGACCGGTTTCGGGCTGCGGCTCGGCGTCACAAGCGTGGGTTCCGTCCTCGGCGACATCCAGCGCGGCCTGCACATCGACAGCACCGCCCTGGGTCTCCTCACCACGTTGCCGGTCCTGTGCTTCGCGGTACTAGGAGCGTGCGCACCGTGGCTGGCGTCCAAGGTGGGACCGCACCGGGCGGTCGTGCTCGCACTCGCGGTCTCGTTCCTCGGGTACGCGAGCCGGGCATTCGCGCCCGACATCGGCGTTTTTCTCGTGCTATCGGTGGTGACGCTGGCCGGTGCGGCCGTAGCAAATGTGCTGCTCCCCTCGCTGGTCAAGCTGCACTTCCCGGAACGGATCGGGCCGATGACCGGGGTCTACGCCACCGCCCTCAGTATCGGGACCGCCATCGCAGCGGGCGGGACCGTTCCGATCGCGGACGCGGGCGGAAGCTGGCGCGTAGGTCTCGGGGTATGGGCCGCCTTCCCGGCACTGGCGATCCTGCCCTGGCTATCGACAATCCGCCGCGAATCGCGACCCGCCCGAAAGATGTCCGGCGAGCCCGGCAAACTCGGTCGCCGGGATCTCATCGGCAGCCAGACCGTATGGACGCTGACCCTCTTCTTCGGGTCGCTCTCGGCGATCGCTTACATCGGGTTCGGCTGGATGGCGCAGTTCATGAGCGCTCACGGCGTCCGCGCGGCGACCGCCGGCGCGATGGTCGCCGTAATGACCAGCGTCAGCATCCCCGGGGCCATGCTCATCCCGACCATTCCACAGAGCAGGCATCGAGTTGTGATCGCCGCCCTAGTCGCATGCCTTGCCGCATCGTTCGTGGGCCTCGGCGTCGGCCCGGTCGGCGGTGCCTGGGTCTGGATGGTGCTGTTCGGGGTGGGAACTGGCCTTTTCCCCCTCAGCCTGGCGATGATCGGGATGCGGGCGCGAACCCACCAAACCACCGCGGCGACCTCCGCGTTCGTGCAGGCGCTCGGATATCTCATCGCAGGCGCCGGACCGCTGTTGTTCGGCACTCTCTACAGCGCAACCCACGGATGGTCCGCTCCGCTTTCACTGCTCTGGATCGCCCTCATGATCACTGCGATCACCGGATGGCTTGCCGCCCGCCCTAGGTTCGTCGACGACGAGACCACCCTGGCGCGCCGACCCGTCGAGGCGACTTCGGGCGACTGATGCGGTCATCACAGCGGCCGCCAGCAAGGACCGCGCCTCTGCGGACTGGCGGGCAGCGGCGTATGCCGGCGAACCTCTCACAAGCCGAGCCCTCGCCGGTACGTCGTTGGAGTCTGCCCGGTCAGCCGGGTGAAGGTCGTGATAAACGCGCTGGGGGTGGCCCACCCGAATCGAGTGGCGATGTCAGTGACAGACCTGTCCTCAAGGAGCGCGCCGGCTGCATGAAATACCCGCACCAAGCTTCGCCACTGCGGATATGTGGTCCCGAACTCGATGCGAAACAACCTGCTCAGGGACCGCTCGCTCAAATTCACCGCTGCAGCGAGCGTCGTAAGCGGAATATTCCGCCCGAGATCCGCCTCGACCATCGCGCAAGCTCTCGCCAAACGCTCATCGCGCGGATTGGGCAGACGGATGCCAGCCGGAGGGGCGATGGCAATGAGCCCCACCAGCAAGGATTTGGCCTCGCCTGCCAGCGCAGCAGGAATTCGCGCGTCTGTCAGTTCGATCAGCAGGGCACGAAGGAGCCCGTCCACAGCGAAGACAATCGGAGCGTCGGCACCGGGCGCGAAAGGAGCCGTATCTGTGAGCTCAAGAGCGTGCACTCGGCTATTGCCGAACACCCGATGCTCATGCCACATGTGAGCAGGGGTGAGCATGGCGCGATCCGGCGTCGCCGACCACACGCCAGCGCTGGTCGTGACTGCAATGAGGCCTGAGCTCACATAAACAATTTGGTCGGCGCCATGGACGTGAGCCGCGATGACGCTCCCGCCCCTATGCTCCGTCGTATCCGTCGCTCCGCGCGGTCGGTAACTGATCACGTCCATCAACGCCAAGATACCGATACTGCAGCAGCGATCCTTAGTACGGCAGCCGTGCCGCTAGTGGTCTGACCTGGGCTGGCTCGGACGTCGGCAACGGGACATCCGTTCTGCGGGGCGTCAACATCTCGCCGACGGCCGTCGGCTCGCCTGATTTCCTGTTGCGCTCGGCAGCGGCTCTGGCTTGTACTTCAGCATGACCCGCATCCTGGTCAATCACGTCTACTACTCGCCGGTCGGCCACGTCGTCGAGGCGATCCGCTACGCCAGGGGATTCCACGACGCCAACCCCGGGAGCGAGGTCCACGTCGCCCTTTCCGACGGCGCTCCATGGGAGCTGTGCGAG
>Ga0308309_10001718_pt1 | contig 12987 bp, 15 predicted proteins | sample HubBroMetageWFT5_FD_192491 | JGI IMG/M metagenome (GOLD analysis project Ga0308309, IMG submission 192491) | Warmed and freeze-thawed soil microbial communities from the Hubbard Brook experimental Forest, New Hampshire - Hubbard Brook CCASE Soil... | ecosystem: Environmental > Terrestrial >...
GAGCCTAGCGTTGTAGTATTGGGCAGGCGTCTCCCCCGCGCCTGCCCTCTTTATGTTTAGACCTCGCCATAGCATTTTCGTTCTCACCTTGCTCTGGGGATCCACTGCGACCTTGTCAGCGGCCCAGGCTTCCAAGAAGCCGGCTGCAACGGATGCCACCTCCTCTACCCAACGAGCCGTGAGCCTCGCCCAATCTGGTAACTGCAAGGAAGCCTTGCCTCTCCTGAAGCAAGCTATGCCGCACACCGCGGACAAGGACCTTAAGCGCAATGTCGGCTTCGCAGGCGTACGTTGTGCGATGTTTGCCGATCAGCCGGATGCAGCGGAGGACTTTCTACGGTTCTTGAATCGCGAATTCCCACGCGATCCTGACGTTCTTTATCTGTCAGTCCACACCTACTCGGATCTATCGACCAGAGCAGCGGCGGAACTGGCCACGAATGCACCCAAATCTCCTCAGGCACTTGAGCTCGACGCCGAGGCCCTCGAAGCACAAGGGAAATGGGATGAGGCCGCCAAGAAATATCGCCTGATACTGCAACAGAATCCGCGCATGCCTGGCATCCATTTCCGCCTCGGTCGGCTCTTGCTCTCCAAGCCCAATCCCCCCTCCACCGTCGCTGAGGAAGCGAAGAAAGAAATGCAACAGGAACTCGATATCGATCCTTCAAATGCGGGTGCCGAGTACGTCCTGGGCGCGCTGGCGCAACAGAACCAGCAGTGGGACGAGGCCATCGGGCACTTCTCACGCGCAGCCAAGCTGGATCCAACATTCGGCGACGCTTTTGTTGGACTCGGAGCTTGTCTGGGGTCGGCCAAGCGGTACTCAGAGGCGATCGTGCCTTTGGAGAATGCCATCAAACTTGAGCCGGAGAATCCGGCCCCGCATTATTTGCTCGCAATCGCATACAGCCGCACCGGCCGCAAGGAAGACGGCGACAAACAATTTGCCATTCAAAGGCAATTGACCCAGAAGGGTGCCGCTGGAGAAGACAATCCTCAGTCGCAGGCAAAGCCGAACTAGTATAAGGTCGCAAATACGCTGTCATCCTGAGCGCACCGGCCGTCATCGTGAGCGAAGCGAAGGATCTCTGCATTTGCCTGCACTGCCAAGCCTTACGCGTTGCATGGAGCGACGGAGCGACAGGTGCAAAACGAATGCCACAAATTTCAGGCACACCGCACTAGAATAGCTGCATCCAAAAGACTAAAACCGTGACTCTGTTGCCGAATCCAAAAACATTCCTTTTCTCTAGACGCCGCTTTCTACGCGGCCTTGCAATCAGTTTCGTTCTTCCATCTTTCTCTCGACTCGCGCGCGCGTTGCCTGAAAGCGTTTATCCCTTCGAGGAAATTCTTCCTGCAGCGAGTGGGATTACTTGGAAGCACACAGCGGGGAAGTCGCCACAAAAATACTTACCTGAGACAACTGGCGCAGGTTGCGCCTTCCTCGATTACGACAACGACGGTTGGATGGACATTTACCTGGTCAACAGTGGCCAATGCGATTTCTTCAACCCGAATCCACCTCTGCGCAACGCCTTGTACCGAAACAATCGCGACGGAAGTTTTACCGACGTCACTGAGAAGGCTGGGGTCGCCGCTGGCGGCTACGGCCAGGGCGTTGCCGTAGGTGACTACGATGGAGACGGCTTCCCTGACCTGTACGTAACCCAATATGGCAAAAGCATTCTGTATCACAACAATGGAGACGGCACTTTCACCGATGTGACCGAGAAAGCCGGTGTCGCCGCTCCGGGATGGTCCGCCAGCGCAGTGTGGTTTGACTATGACAACGACGGCCGCCTCGACCTGTTTGTCTGCAGGTTTGTGGACTTCGACAAATCGAAGAACTTGCCCTGCGCAGCTGGCGACAGCCCCGGGTACTGCGTTCCGCGCCTGTACAAGCCGATGGCAAGTTGGCTGTTTCATAACAATGGAGACGGAACATTTGCCGACGTCAGCAAAACTTCAGGAATCGGCAATCACCTAGGCAAGGCGTGGGGAGTGGTTGCAACCGATATTAACAACGACGGCCTCATGGACCTGTTTGTTGCCAACGATACCGTGCAAAACTTTCTGTACGTCAACCGTGGCGGCGGAAAGTTCGAGGAAATCGGCGCGCAAGCCGGAGTCGCATACAGCGAGGCTGGCCGCCCACGGTCCGGCATGGGCCTCGATTCAGCTGATTTCAACGAGGACGGCTGGATGGATCTCTTCGTTGCCAACATCGACCACGAGATGTATTCGTTGTACAAAAATAACGGTGATGAGACTTTTGATGATCAAGCTGGACAAACCGGGATTGCGTCCGCCACCCGGCTGATGAGTGGCTGGGGGCTGAAGTTTTTCGACTATGACAATGACGGCAATCTTGACCTGTTTCTATGCAACGGCAATCCTGACGACCTGATTCAAGTCGTTCGCAAAGATGTCGGTTACGAAGAACCGATGCTCTTGTTCCACAACAATGGCAAAAGCCTTCAGAACGTGAGCGCGGAGAGCGGCCCCGTCTTCGCGAGGCCTCTGTCGGCACGCGGAATGGCGATCGGCGACTTCGACAATGACGGCGCAGTCGATGTGCTGGTGTCGGTCAACGATGGCGCGCCGCTTCTCTTGCGAAACAATGCGGCCAAGCAACGCCATTGGTTAGGCATCAATCTGGTTGGAACGAAATCGAACCGTGATGCGATTGGCGCACGCATCACCTATCAGGCTGGGGATCAGAAACGCCACAGAATGAAAGTTGGCGGTGGAAGCTTCCTCTCTTCGCACGACCCCCGCATCGTGCTCGGCTTGGGCGAGCGCACGAAGATCGACTGGCTGGAAGTCAAATGGCCCCTGCCCGGCGCCGCGACCGAACGCTTCACTGATCTTCCCATTGACCGCTACATCACGATCGTCGAGGGCCAGCAGAAATGGAAGTAATAACAAACGCGTCCCGGCCATGAGATGAATTGCAGACCCAGACTTGTCGTGATTGTGACGCTCCTTCTAGCGCTGGAAGTTGCGAGTCAGAACCGTAGTCTGAACACGAACCCAGCGCCGAACCCGGCACCAACTCGGGCGATACCGCCTCAGGCAGCATCTGCGGGAAACATGAAGCCGAGCCCTCGCGACAACTACGTTGGTGATGAGGCGTGTCGCAGCTGTCATCAAGCCAAGGTAGAAACCTTCCACCGAACCGCGCACTACTTGACGTCCAGGATTCCCGATAAGGATTCGGTTCTTGGCAACTTCAACCCGGACGCAAATGTTCTCAAAACTTCAAACCCCGATCTGTATTTTCGAATGGAGGCAAAGGATGGCGGCTTTTTTCAGACGGCAGTGCAGGGACAGCCACCTTACACAACATCGCGCACCGAGCGCTTCGGTCTGGTAGTTGGCTCGGGGGGCAAGGGACAAACATTTTTGTTCTGGAACGGCGATCTGCTTTTTCAGTTACCCGTGTCCTACTGGAAGGAAATTGGCTGGGTGAACAGCCCCGGGTATCGCGACGGCGTTGCGTACTTCGATCGACCGGTGATTCCACGCTGCCTCGAATGCCATGGAACTTATTTCGAGTCGCTCGCACCTCCCCAGAATCATTACAGCCAGACCGGTTTCGTCGTTGGTATCACCTGTGAAAAGTGTCACGGACCTGCACGAGAACACGTTGAGCGATTTAGTTCGAAATCCGCGAAGACATCGTCAGACCCGGCTATCCTCAATCCCGCACGATTCTCACGAGACCGGCAGATGGATCTTTGCGCCTGGTGCCACGCTGGCCACGGCGTGCCGCTCCTAGCAACTTTCTCCTACATTCCGGGCGAGCCCCTTGAAAAGTATTTAGAGTTGCCGCAACCCGAGCCGGACGCGCCAGTGGATGTCCACGGAAGCCAGGTTGAACTGCTCAGGAGAAGCCGCTGCTTCCAGTCATCAACCATGACTTGTCTGACCTGCCACGATGTTCACACCGCGCAGAAGGACGCGGCGGTATTTTCCGGGCATTGCCTAAACTGCCATAAAATCGAGGCCCATCCAAAGATAGGACAGCCGATTGCGAACAACTGCATTGATTGCCACATGCCAAGACAGCAGACAAACCTCATCGTCTTTAACTGGAATGGCCGGAAAATAAGCCCTGAGGTGCGTAATCATTGGATCAAAGTTTATCCAGAGACCAGCGCTCCGGCGCCTATACAATAAAACGAAAAACCGTAACCGCCGACGCGAGAAAACTGCCGATGCTCTCTAAGCGACGTCAGGTCGTGTCTTCAAATAAGCGAGCACAAACAGGACGCCAAGCACGAAGTCGCTTCTGACGAAGACCAGATCCGACGGGTGCATGCGCCCTTGTAAAACAAGGACGATCACAGGCGCGACGTAACTGATTTTTTCAAGCACCGAAGGAATCATTAACGGTCGATAGCGGACCGGGTCTGTCGCGATAACGAGAAACACAATCTGCCATGCCAACGCGGCACCCACGAATCCATAGAAGAATCCCGGATGCGTGATGGGTGGCGGATCATTCCGGCCGATCAAATCAAACATGAAGTACAGCGGGGTGAGAACTAGCGTGCCCCAAATCGCGGCGATCCAAAATACAATCTTCGCAAATCTCATGAGTGCTCCTCGAATGGTCCGGAAATTCTATCGCAGGAGCCAACCACGAAACCAATTCGCTGCATTTCGATACAATAGAAAGCATGACAGACCCATTGATCATCGCTGGCCGCGAGTTCCGTTCCCGCCTGATTGTGGGCACGGGGAAATACAAGTCATTTCAGGAGACCACACGAGCCCTCGAAGCCAGTGGCGCGGAGATGGTAACGGTGGCCGTGCGCCGGGTGAATCTTGACCGCAGCAAGGAATCGCTGCTCGACTACATCGACGCCAAGAAATATTTTCTGTTGCCGAATACGGCGGGCTGCTACAACGCCGACGAGGCCATTCGTGCGGCGCGTTTGGGACGCGAGGTCGGTCTGTCCGATTGGGTCAAACTCGAAGTGATCGGCGATCAGGCCACACTGTATCCCGATGTGCAGGCGACGCTCGAAGCAACCCAGGTTTTGGTGAAAGAAGGTTTCACCGTTCTGCCCTACACCTCGGATGACATCGTGTTCGCCAAGCGCCTGCTCGATGCCGGCGCCAGCGCGATTATGCCCTTGGGCGCGCCCATTGGCAGCGGCTTGGGAATACAGAACGCAGCCCATATCCGAATCCTGCGCGAGATGATTACGGGCGTGCCGTTGATCCTCGATGCCGGTGTAGGCACGGCCTCGGATGCGGTGATTGCGATGGAACTGGGGGCTGACGCCGTTTTGATGAACACAGGAATCGCTGGCGCTCAGGACGCCGTGCTCATGGCGGAAGCCATGAAACACGCTGTGCTTGCGGGACGCCAAGCCTATCTTGCCGGACGTATGCCTAAGAAGTTATACGCAACGGCGAGCTCGCCCTTGGAAGGCGTGGTCCGTTAATTCTGCCCAAAAGAAAAAAGGGCGACAGTGAGCCGCCCTTTCGCGTCTGTTCCCACAAATCAGAGCATCTTCACGCTGTCTACGTGAATGGAATCTCCAGTCATCGCACCCGTAACCGCCACGTGATGTCCTTCATGGCCCTTGAGTGCATCCGGATTGGCGACATTCACTACCTTCTGGTCACCATCGGTGACGATCACCGCCGTCGCACCCTTTCCCAAGCACTTCGTCATGCAGGCCGCGTGGCCCGCATTCGCGCCTTTAGCGCCGCACATGGAATCGCTGACGTACCCATTCACGGTCGCGGTCTTGTCAGCCGCCGAGGCTATAGCAACGATGAAGAACAAAACCGAGACGGCAGCACCGCTCATTAGTACTTTTTTCATCCCAACTTTTTTCATCCCAACTTTTTTCATAGCACACCTCTTCTAGCGGTCAACCCGCCGATTTTTTAAACCAATCTCACGCTGCACGGCACGCTGCGCACGTGCAGGTCACAAACAAGGTGGAAAATGTTGCCCGCCTTGCGCTTCTCAATGGAATTGATCAGAACTATATCACAAACCAATTGCGCCGAAACTCCCGGAGGGCAAGCTATTTCTGAGCGGCGTTTGTGTCCCGTGCTGCGACATGCGGCGCTGGCGGCGCGACGTACACCACCTCGCCCGGACGCGCATAATGTAACTGCTCCCTCGCCTCTTTCTCGATCGTGTTGGGATCTGGAGCCTGCAATGCCTTCACCTGCTGCGTGTAACGGTCGTTTTCCTTTTGCAAACCGTCGATTTCCTTTTGCAGGGTTTGATATTCGGCCTTCTTCCGCCGGTAGATCACCATGCCGTTATCGCCAAACATAACATGGACAAACAGCCATACTGTCAGCACCGCTACCGCAGCCGTGGCCAACCGCCGTCGCAAGCCATAGAGCAACATCATCGTCGGGCGAAGTTTTGCCATCGTGCGATCTGCCCAGGCTTCGGCCTGCGGAGCCCGCTCGACCAGCGTGCGCAGACGATCCTCCGGCTTCGGCAAGACTCGGATTTTACGAAAATGTCCGATTCGAAGGCGCATGGCTCGGTCGCAGCGGCCGAAAAAGTCGCGAGGATTCCCCCAGTTTTCCAGTGAACGTCTCTCCCCCTTCCGCCGTCAAGCGGAAGTTCTCTCCCCAATGCTGAAAGGAACCAACTTTGACAAATGGCTCGGCTGACGGCCGGCATTCCTCCCGCGACCTTTCGAAAGTGGTAGGCTTTGATGCCGTAAACTAAAAGCTGAAGGCTGACTTTCATATGACCGACAAAAGAATCGTCATGACTACCGCCGGCTCCGTCGATGAAGCGCGCCGGATCGCCGAAACATTGGTCGACCGCAAGCTCGCTGCCTGCGTCAATATCGTCCCCAAGGTCGTATCGATTTACCGCTGGAAAGGAAAAGTGGAAGAGGCCGAGGAATGGTTGCTGTGGGTGAAAACCGCCTCCCCGTTTGAGCGCGTGCGCGATGCCATCCTCGAAATACACTCCTACGAGTTGCCGGAATGTCTCTCGATCTCGATCGAAGAGGGCAGCCAGCAGTATCTCAAGTGGCTTGAGGATTCATCGAAATAATTTCTCGGGCAGTGTCGTTCGTAATTCTTAATGCACTGTCATTCCGAGCGAAGCGAGGAATCCCTACCCCAGCGTCGCAGTCCGGGTAGCGATGCTTCGACTTCGCTCAGCATGACAAATGTGGGCTGATCGCAGCCATTGGCAATCGCCTCTCGCGCGCACTACCATGACTGCATGGATATTGTTCTGCGCCCAATCGGCTGCGTCCATTCTTCGGAGCATATCTCGGAACAGGGATCACGAGAAGACTACTGGGGCGATATTGTCTCCGAGATTCGCCTCGACGAAAACCGCTTCACTTCCGACGCGCTGCAAGGACTCGCCGACTTCTCCCACGTTGAAGTGTTCTTTTATCTGCACGGGTAAGCGAAGATTCTGTCGTCGCCGGGCGCCGGCACCCGCGCAGCAATCCAAACTGGCTTCAGGTAGGAATCTTCGCCCAACGCGGAAAAGCACGGCCGAATCGAATTGCCGCGACCGTCTGTCGGTTGATCTCGGTTCAAGGGCCGACTCTGAGAGTGCAAGGCCTGGACGCTTTCGACGGTTCGCCAGTGTTGGACATCAAACCGGTCTTCGTCGAGTTCACTCCCGACCGTTCGGCAATCCGGCAGCCCAAATGGTCTCATGAATTGATGGCGGACTACTTTGCGTTGGGCGAGCACGAGTAGAGCCCTCCATTTGACTGATGAAGAGCTGTCTTCCGTGGGCCTCCGATTTTTGTAGAGAAATGGTGTTTTGAATGATAATTTGACCAGGATTCAGGGACTAAGAATGAATAAAATGACCTGTCCAAGCAAATCACGAATGTGGATAGGCATCGCGGTCGCAAGCACAGCGATCGCTCTGTGTGGGTGGACGGCCGCAAACTGGGAAAGGCTCCGCCCCTATGACTGGAAGATAATCGAATCGCAAGATGCTCAGTTTCGTATCGCCTTTCCAAGGAACCCTACGGCGTCGCAAGAGAACACCACAGCTTCTGATGGCAGCACGTTCGTTTCCAATAAGTTAACAAGTTCACCTGCTCATGGAGTCACGTACGCACTAGCTTGGTGGGAAAACCCATCCCAGAACGATAAGTCAACGGACGAATTGTTCGCGGATTTCCGTGATTGTTATATCAAGATATTCCATGGAAACATTGTGGAGGAGAAAGCAGTCAATGTGGAAGGGTATCCGGCTAAGGATACCCTGGTGTTCGCACCTAATGGCCTGGTCGTAGCCAACCGAGTGATTCGTGTCGGCCCTCGACTTTATTCTCTCTGGGTGCTCGATTCAACAGCAGGCCATCTGGACATAACCAACACCAAAAACTTCTTCGGCTCTTTGTCACTTCATCGGACATAGTGCCCGACAGTCGGCTTTACCATTTGGGTCCAGCACCGGCGAGGGCGCAAGCCCCTATACGGCTGCCAGAGCTTGATCCAAGTCGGCAATAATATCTTCCACATTCTCGATGCCTACGGAAATCCTGACCAGGCCGTCGGTAATGCCGATCTGTTTTCTTCCCTTATCGCCTAAAGCCGCGTGAGTCATGGTGGCTGGATGCGAGATTAGCGTTTCCACTCCTCCTAGCGACTCGGCCAATGAGCATACCCGAACTTTTCGCAGCATCTTGTTGGCATTCGAGAGCGACCCGGTCTCAAACGAGATCATGGAGCCGAATCCAGTCATCTGCTTCTGGGCAAGTTCGTACTGTGGATGATCCGGCAAGCCAGGATAGAAAACTCTTTTCACCTTTTTGTGCCCGGCCAGGAATTCCGCGATGACCCGGCCGCTGCGATCATGCTGCTCCATTCGCACCGCCAGCGTCTTGACCCCGCGCAACACCAGCCAGCACTCGAAAGGAGAAAGAATCGCTCCCGCCGTCTTCTGCACAAAACTCAGTTGCTCGGCCTGTTCGGGCCGCGTACACACAACCACTCCACCGAGACCATCACTGTGCCCGTTGAGAAATTTCGTGGTCGAATGCACCACCATGTCCGCGCCCAGGGCGATCGGCTGCTGGAAATAGGGCGAGAGGAAAGTATTGTCCACCACCAGTTCCACGTTCTTGTTGCGGCAAACCTTGCTGATGGCTTTGATATCGCTGAGTGCCATGAGCGGATTGGTGGGAGTCTCCAAGTAAACCATCCGCGTCTTCTTGCGAATTGCACGCTCTACGTTTCTGACCTCGGAGGTATCCACGTACGTGAATTCGATTCCATATCCAGTCAGTACCTGATTGAAGAGCCGAGGCACGCCGCCATAAAGATTATGGCCGCACACCACGTGGTCGCCCGATTTGTACATCGTGCAAATCGCATTAATCGCGGCCATGCCGCTGGCGAAGACGCGCGAAGTGATCCCTCCTTCGAGGGCAGCAAGATTCTCCTCCAGCCGAGTGCGCGTGGGATTAGAAACTCGGGCATACTCATACCCTTTGTTCTTGCCGATCTCCTGCTGGACATAAGTGGAGGTTGGATGAATGGGCGCCGAGATCGCGCCGCTTTCAAGATCAGGCTCTTGCCCAACATGAATGGCGCGAGTGGCAAAACCGGGAGGATTATTTTTCGACATGATTTGTTCTTTGTGCTAGAGACGTTGCTTGCAACGTCTCGCTAGTTGCCGCCTTCAAAGATTTTCTTGGACAGATAGCGCTCCGCTGAATCTGGAATCATAGTGATCACGCGCTTTCCCGAACCCAGACGACGAGCGATCTGCAACGATGCGAAAACGTTGGCACCACCGCTCGAGCCGGCCAACACTCCTTCTCGCGCTGCCAACTCTTTCACCATACCGAAAGCTTCAACATCGTTCGCGACCACAACTTCGTCGCACACGGACTCATCAAACGTCTTGGGAATAAAACTCGATCCGATCCCTTCGACTTTGTGAGGGCCAGCTTGACCGCCTCCGAGAACCGAGCCTTGGGTGGTTACCGCGATCGCCAATATCTTCGGCAGACGCTCCTTCAAGTAACGAGCAACTCCGGTAAACGTCCCGGCAGTTCCGGCGCCAATGACGACGGCGTCGATCTTCCCATCCATTTGCTCGAAAATTTCGTGGGCAGTAGTTTCGTAGTGATAATCGGGATTGGCAGGATTCTCGAACTGCGCTGCCATGAAGGCGTTAGGATCTTGGGAGGCTAACTTTTTCGCACGGTCGATTGCTCCTTGCATGCCCTCGGCGTCCGGGGTGCGGGTTACCTCGGCGCCGAGGGCCCGCATGATCATCACCTTTTCCTCCGAAAAAGTTTCCGGGACGAACAGCACAACCTTATAGCCGCGATTCACTCCAATCAGCGCCAACCCGATTCCGGTATTCCCCGCAGTTGCTTCGACGATGGTTCCCGCAGGCTTGAGCCGGCCCTGCTCTTCCGCCCGGCCAATAATCCCGATAGCGGCGCGATCCTTGACGCTTCCTCCAGGATTCAGATACTCCAGCTTTGCGTAAACCTCGCCCGAACCGGCGGGCACAATTCGCTTGAGGTTGAGGATGGGAGTTTCGCCAACGAGCTGAGTAATATCGTCAGCAACCTGCGGGCGGGAGCGTTCAATGGTTGTCTTCTGCACTCTACAGGGTACGGAAGCTGCGCGAAGGCGTCAATCGCACCAAAGGGGTGGGTAGTTGGTGCTCCTGACTTGATGGTGGCAGTCATCGAAGACTCGCAAGCCGCTATGACATCCCGGACCTGACACCGAAAATTCACGTGACAAATCGAGAGGTGCAGAGGATAATGTTGCCCCTTTGAAAGGAGGCCTTATGGCTCGGTCTTCCCGTCCTGCCAAGACACCCGCCCAGCTGTCGGACTTAATCAATGAACACCTCAACCGGTACGCCCTCGCGGCGGGCGCAGCCGGAGTCAGCATGCTGGCATTGGCGCAGCCAGCCCAGGCCAAGATTGTTTACACGCCAGCGGATGTGAACTTCTCGCGATACCCACCTGTCACCATCGATCTTAACCACGATGGGATAGGCGATTTCGTTTTGGCGTTAGGGGGGCGCGCTGACAGCATGGATGTCTGGTCATATGCGTTCGCCTATGCCGCCCGTTCCAATAACATGGGCCAAGTCGTCGCAACCTCCGAGAAGAATTCGCCGGCAATCGCGCTCCGCGCCGGATCACGAATCGGCCCCGGCAGACGATTCGGCAACGTAGGCATTCTGGTAGAACACTTATCCCACTTCAGTAAGCATTCCGGTTACAGCAGATGGTTTGACCAGTGGGGTAACGGAGGCAAAGGGCTCAAGAACCGCTATCTCGGCCTGAAATTCTTCCTTAACGGAAAGGTTCACTTCGGCTGGGCGCGGGTTACCGTCACGACCAGCGGCAAGACCTTCACTGCCACTCTCACCGGCTACGCCTACGAGACGATCCCGAACAAGTCGATCATCGCCGGAAAAACGAAGGGACCAGACGACGAGGCGGGCGCGGAACAGATAAGTGCTTCAACGCCGACACCCCAGGCTCCCACTCTCGGATTACTCGCGCTGGGTTCGCCCGGCCATTCCATCTGGCGACGAAAGGAATCGGCATAGCCTACGCACTGGTAGAGACGCAGCTAGCTACGTCTCTACACGAACGCGGCGGCGTGCTTACTGCGGCGCGTGCTCCTGCCCGGGATAATATCCACTGCGGGTGCGCACTGTGAGCTTTCCGTAACCCTTGGCCTTGGCTTCCACGTGGATTGCCCTGTACCCGCCCACACTCTTTGGGGTCGTGGGCTTGTAACCGATGGTGTACTGGTTTCGGATGTCATGAGCGACGCTGCTGCTGATCTGGTCGACTTCATCGAGCGTGCGTGGTAAGAAGGCAATTCCTCCGGTTCGCTGTGCAATGGTTTCGAGCGCCCGACGGGCACGGCGAGCTTTCTCCTCGCCTAGCAAACCGATTGCGTACACGGTCGGACCGTTCTCTTCCTGCAGTTTGCGGACTGTTTCCTCGAGCGAATTCCGGCTGGCGTTGTCTTCTCCATCGGTGACCACGAACAGAATCTTCTTTTGTAGCTTGGCTTCCTTTAAGTGGGTGGCCGACGCCAGAATCGCGTCGTAAAGGGCCGTTCCTCCTCGCGCTTCGACCTTCTCCAGCGCCTCCCGCAATTTGTTGATGTTGCTGGTGAAGTCCTGGTCGAGGTAATACTCGTCATTAAAGTTGACCACAAAAACCTGGTCCTGAGGGTTGCTGGAACGCACCAGGTTCAGCGCAGCCTTGTTCACTTTGTCCCGCTTCTCCCGCATCGAGCCCGAGTTGTCGATCACGATGCCCATGGCTACCGGAATATCTTCGTGGCGGAATGAACTGATCGTCTGCGGCTGATTGTTCTCAAAAACAGTGAAAGCGCTCTTATCTAGGTTCGTAACCAGATGGTTCTTGTCGTCCATCACGGTCGCGTGCACCACTACCTCTTCGACTTCTTTCTTGAAGACAAAGACTCCGCTATCGCTGGAGGATTGCCCCTGGCTCTGAGTTTGTTGAGATTGGCCTGGTTGGCCCTGAGGCGGCTGAGCCTGGTTCGGCTGACTCTGGTTCGGCTGGCCCGGCTGATTCTGAGGCTCTGAACCTTGAGATTGCGGACTAGGAGATTGCGGACTTGAGGTCTGAGCCGCCGGACTTTGCGCTGCCTGATTTTGACTCTGCGGCGGTTGCGTCGCGGCCTCTGGTACAGCGGCTGCGACTGTCTGATGGCGGCAAGCTATTGCGGTGGAAAGAAGAAAAACAACTAAAAGCGGAACCCGGTTATTCCGAAGGAGCATAGTACCCCGTCTTGGCGTACACCTTTAGCGGCGGCAATCCTTTGGGTGGAATCAATTTCACTTTTATCTTACGCCATTTGCCGTCGTGCCCGGGGTTTTTTGGTCGGTATCCGAGTACATACTGGTTGCGCAATTCAATTCCGATTTTTGTTGCTACGTCAGCCAAGTCGTTGGGGTTATCAATGGTAAAA
>Ga0308309_10001719_pt1 | contig 12987 bp, 4 predicted proteins | sample HubBroMetageWFT5_FD_192491 | JGI IMG/M metagenome (GOLD analysis project Ga0308309, IMG submission 192491) | Warmed and freeze-thawed soil microbial communities from the Hubbard Brook experimental Forest, New Hampshire - Hubbard Brook CCASE Soil... | ecosystem: Environmental > Terrestrial > Soil...
CTCGGTGGTAGCTGCGGCAAGAGTGAAGGTGCCACGGCCTGCCGTCGCGCCCCCGAGGGTACCGGTGACTGAGGCACCGCCGGAAGGTGTTTGGAGACCGCCGTTATTAAAGTCCAGGACGCCGCTGAGGCTGGTTCCGGTCGCCGTGAGCGTGCCGCCCCCCACTGCGGTACTGTTGGTTGCGGCTGGTATGTTCCTTCCGTCCGCTCCCGCGAAAGTAAATACATAGTTTCCGGAGAAAGCGGCGGCGCCTTGGGAGGAGTACGCTGGGCCTATCTCCTCGTAACTCGTAGCGTCATTCTCGAGAAAATTTATTTTTCCGGAATTCACGACGTAAAAGACCCAGGTATCACCCGCCAGCGTGCCGGAGGTTATCGTGTATGTGCTGCGGCCGAACGAATCGGGAGTAGTGAACGTCCCAGACCCGGACCCCGTCGTAACAGCCGGAAGGGCCTGGTCGTTTATATCTGCCGTGATACTCAGAGTATCGCCGGACACGGTCATCGTTCCTCCGAAGTCAGTAGTATTCACCCCGGTTCCCGATGTGCCCTCATTGAGAATGTCAGTTCCGTCGAAGACAAAAGCATAGGACCCGGAAGGAGCAGCACCCGGAGTTTGAAGGTCGAGGGTACCACTCCCGGTAGTAACGTCAATTTCGGCTACCAGCAAGTGGGTGGCCGGACGAGCGGTGCCAGCGGCGGTAAAGGCAAACGTCTGTACGCCCTCTTCACCGAAGCAATTGCTCCCCGTGTTTAGTGTAATCGTTCCAGCGCCACTGGAATTCGCTGTATATGTGCCGGTGATGCCCGTGACCGAAGTGCTGCCGCATGGGAAATTTGCAACAGTATCTTCCTCTCCCGAAGTGATGTTGCCCGCGCCATCTGCGACGATGCTCCCGGCACCACCGAAGAATCCATTGCCGTTTTGCGCCGAGATGTTAAGAGCGTAATGGCCGCTGAGCAGTCCTGCGCTCGTATTGGCGGTAATTGTTATAGCCGAAGTGCTATCCGAGACGTTGCTCTGGAACGCAGATGTAGCCGTAATTGTGACCGAACCGCCCGTCGGTATGTTGGCGGGAGCCGTGTAGGTAGTGGCGACGCCGTTCAGTGTGTTCGTGGGGCTAAACGAACCGCAGGGATTCGTTCCAGTCCCTCCCGTGCAAGTTACGCTCCAGTTCACGCCGTTTGGCGGCGTCGGAGAATCGTTTGTAATGTCGGCTATAAACTGCGTAGTAGTGCCGGCCTCTATAGAAGTAGGCACCGGAGGATTAATGGTGACTGTAAGCGTTGGCGCGGTGATGGTCACCTGCTTGGAAATGCTGGGATTTGGAGCGGCCTGAGCGGTAGCGCTGATGGTCACGAGGCCACCGTTGAGAGGCAGCACGCTGGGCGCCTCATACATTGTGTTCAGGCCATTAGCCGTCGGATTGGTCGTGAATGAGCCGCAGTCTCCTCCAGTGCCCGCAGTACACGCAGCAGCCCAGGTCACTCCGTTTGTTCCGGTGGTGGGATCGTTTGCCACAGTAGCGCTGATAGCCGCTTCGGCTGACTCCAGTAGTGTGGACGGAGGTGTTAACGCAGCCGATGTCCAGTTGATGGAGATGCTGTTCGCCGCTGTGATGGTAACGGTGGCCATCGCCGTCGCGACTGGCGTAGCAACGGTAGTGGCCATGATTGTGACCACGCCGCCTGCATTGGTTGGAATAATGGAAGGCGCCGAATAACTAGTTGCTACGCCACTCAGAGTTGCCGTCGGAGTAAACGAGCCACAAGTGCTTCCAGTCGCGGGCGTACACATCGCGGACCAAGTAACGCCTTTGTTCGTCGTGTCATTTTGGAGCGTCGCAATCACTTGAGCAGCGGTGCTAACAGGCATCGAAGAAGGAGGTGGCGTAGAAATAGTAACCGAAAGCGTCGGGTTGGTGATGGTGGTAATGGCCGTGGCAATGGCAGGGCTATCCACGGATGTGGCAGTAATGGTCACCGGTAGTCCTCCCGTCGGAACTGTAGCGGGCGCGGTGTAGGTGATGGGAGCGCCGCTCGCCGTCGTGGGAGGATTCGTGAATGCCCCGCATTGTCCCGCAGCAGCGGAGTTTGTACAGCTGGCGGCCCAGGTTACACCACCGCCCTTGGGATCGTTCGCTACCGTGGCCGTCACATTTGCAGTGCCAGATGCTTGAATCGTGCTTGGAAGTCCCGTGATAGCGATAGTGACGCCGGACACGGGATTAACGGTGATGCTGGCGGAAATAATCTGCGTAGTATCGGCCAAAGGAGTGGCTTGAAAGGTTGCGGTGAAAGGTGTGGTCACAGTTGACGGGGCGGTGTAAACAACCGGAACACCGCTGGCAGTATTTGGCGAACTAAGCATGCCGCATGATGCGGCAGTACAATTCAACGACCAGCCCACACCCAACGGCGGATTATTCGGATCGCCGGTGACCACAGCAGTCAATGTGGTGGTATTGCCTGCTCCCAATGGGGACGCGGGAAACCCGGTCAGTTTAATTTGAACGTTGGTAAAGATGCTCACGTTGGCAACAACGGTTTGCGCAGGAGACGCGGTAGCCCTGGCAGCAATGTTCACGCCGCCCTGCGGCACAACGCTCGGTGCCGTGTAAATAGTGGCTTGGCCGCTAGCGGTGTGAGCGGGATTAAAACTACCGCAGTTCGTCAGAACGCAGCTGGCGTTCCAGTCGATGCCCATCATCTTCGGATCGTTCGTTACCAGGGCGACCAACTGCACCTGTGCGCCGGCCTGAATCGTGCTGGGAGGCAGAAGCTGAAAAGTCACAACCGGCACTGTAGAGGGCGCGACTTGCTTGGTGACGCAAGCAGTGAGCGCCAGCATGCTGAGGGCTGCGGCGACAGAAAGCGTCAATGAGCGGACGGAAGCGAACGCCCGGGCATTGCGCGCAACCATAGAACTCTCAAAATCTCTCATCACTCCTCCACGTTATTGGGTCGCATAAAATTTCCGGGCGGCAAAGCCGCAAATTCATCCTCAGTAACACCGTTCCGCGCGGCGCACATCCTGCCCGAACTCGAGTCCGAGTTCAAACCAATCATTTTGGGGCGGTCTCTTTCGGCGCCGCTTGGAGTTGCTGTTTGATCCAGTCAAAAGCTTTTCCATCGTATGAAGCGAGATGCATCGATTGAATATCATCGTAATTGACTATTTCAGTCGAGCTGCGGACCGCAGCAGCTTCGAGTTTCTTTTTGCAGACCTCGGGAGTAACGGGGTCCCCCAGCACTTGCACAAGCCGAACGGGACGCGACTCTAGCTTTGGCAGCCACAGGATGGGATCGAATGGCGCCACCTGTTTCAGGAATTCAGGCTTAATGTAGTTCGGGCGCTCAACCTCCGGAATTCGCTCGGACTTGGCCATCCAGTCCGGCCAATTGCCCCAAGGATCGAGCAGGTTGATCGCTTTAATGCGCGGATCAACCGCAGCAGCCAAAACCGCGATCGTAGCGCCGGATCCTTGTCCAAAAATGCCAATCCGATCCATGTTCATATCGCCGCGGGTCGAGAGGTAATTTAGGATCATCTGAACGTCATGTGTCGTCTCCACCAGCGATTGCTGAAGCTCGCTGACGAACCACTGCTTCATGGGGATGTCGTGATAGCGCGGTCCCGTGAGCGCGGAGACAAAACCAACTGCGGCCACGCCGCCTCGCGTCACACGTCGGCAGTATCGATCGTCGCGAAATCGATCCGTTTCCGAGGGGTATCCGTAGAGATAAAGCACAACCGGCGGTTTCTCTACGCCGCGAGGCTTGATCACCCACAAGTCGATGGGGTCGCCAAACCGCCAGTGAACCTGTATAAGTTCACGTGTGAAATCAGCAGATTCGTCTTTCGCGCCAATTATGGGCGGTTGGCTGTGGAGATCGCTGGTATCGAGCGACAGCGAGTCCCAATCCTCATTGTCCCAAGGCATTTTGCCGACGTATGAAGACGCTCCGCGTTGTCCTGGATTCGGAGAAGGTGTGCTGGCAGCCGCGTCACTTTGTTCCTGTCTCGAAGCGGCGGTCTGCTGTGCCTGTACGGCTGGCAGTAATAGGACCAAAAATAAGAATAGGATTGAAACAAAAAAACACACCGAAGTTTGCGCCCTTCCAAACCTCATCTCGCCTGCTCCCTGGTTGTAGTGGTGCTGCTCCCCACAGCCGACACGAAGAACATCTTTGTGGTTACTGCTGATACGGGAAAAAGGCAGACTGCCAAATGACAGTCTGCCTTTCCTCCCGCGTTGAAGTTATTACTGCTCGAATCCAACGAGTTCAGTGTTCGTGTCAGTGTTGCTGTCCAATTCCTGTTGAATCAGGAAGCGGGCGCCGGAAACGTCACCACCGCACTCATAGTTAGTTGCAGCACCAGTTTCCGGTGCGAAGCCGCAAGGCGTGCCAGCAATTCCGGTATAGTGCTTGAAGCCGTTGTGTTCGGTGAAGTTCACATTGTTATCCTTGATGGTTTGGTGTGAACGGAACGCTTCCATCGAGGCGAATGGGACCAAATCCGGAATCAGGCTATATGCCGTTTGGGACGCGGCCACCATCTGGCATACCGTGGCTCCCGATAGGCAAGCCCCGGACGCCGAGGAAGATCCCAGCGTGGCGCTGGTAACTACACGCAGGATGTTCCAGAGCGGATAGGAACCGTTCTTGATGTTGGTCAACGTTACGCCGTTTGCGCATGGGGCAGTGCAAAGCGGCAAAGTGCCGATGCCATTCGGGTTTTGGTTTGGTCCGCTAGCGCCATCGAAGAGAGGATCGACGCCGTCGACGAGTAAGTACTTCGCCAAGCCTACCGCAGGCTTGATGTTGCCAAAGCTGAAGAACACATAACCGATCTGGTTCGAAAGCGCGTTGCTGGCCCGATCCGTTAGAGCGTTGCCTGCGAGAGTGGAGACCATTTCGCCGGTTCCGATCACTCGTACCTTCAAGCCGCTGGTGGAAGTCTTCTTCCAATCCAAGGGATTGCCGGTAACTGACCCTGAGACAGATCCGCCTTCCCAAACCCATCCTGTAACAGCTCCCATTCCAATCCCGTCGTAAACAAGTCCACCGCCGTTGTTCCGCAGAGCTTCCTGGCTGAAGTTGAACTCCTTGGTGCGGGTGACCTGGAATTCGAAGGTGTTAAAAGTTCCGGAAAGTGGTTCACGAACTAGAGCCGTCAAAGCTTTCGATCCCAAACCGAAGCCAGGAATCACGTCCCGGGTTCGTGTAGCAGCGCCGCTGTAAACGCGAGCTAGGTCGGGGCGGTTGATGTTGACTAGCGCGGAGTTACCGAAACCATCGGAGCTCGTGTCATTTGTATTCACGAGTACGAGTACGGCCTGTCCACCGGCGTTGATGCTGACGTAAGGATGGCCGTCAGATCCGGCTGTCGAATGTGCGATTGTTGCTCCGCTGAGCGGATCGGCGCCGGCGATTGCGTAGTTGACTGTTTGAACGGTGCCAGTGCTTCCGCCTACGCCGCTAAAGATCGATGTGGGGTTGGTGAGCGTGCAATTGTAGCCAAATCCAGCCCCGGTGGTGGAGTATGCGGCGCAAGCGCGTTGGGTGCCGAATGCAGCATCTTCCGCGCGAATGTCGGTAGGCGCTGCGTTCCATACCTTGCCTTGGAGTGCAGTGCAAACGGGTGCCGGCAACGGTGTGTCTGCCGGAAGAATTCCGGACGGAATCTGGTTGCCTCCGGTGATTGGGAAACCTGAGCTGCAGCCTCCAGGGAAATTGATGCTTCCTGCCGGCATACCACCTGAGTTGGTGGCGAAGTAGAGTCTTTGGCCAACGATCGAATCCGTAGCAAGGTAAACGCAAACGGCAGTCAGAGTGGTGCCGTCTGCTGAACCAGCCCATTCGATCCAGCCCTTTGCATTCTGTTGCGCGAGTCCGCTTGCGCGGCCATCAACGCCGTTGAAAACGTGGGCGCTGGACGACTGGGTCCAAACATACACGTTTGTGGAGTTCGCAAGCGTGGTGCCATTCGGTACGTTGGTGCAGACCGGGGCGGTGCCGGAGGCTCCACCGATTGCAAACGCGTTGTAAGCAGCCGACGAACCCACTGCAAGAAACGGATAGGACTGGGCAAAGCAGGCGGAGCCGAAGAAAAAGACGGCCCCTAGACAGATTGCTACAGTACAGTACCGCGTGAAATTCTTCATCATTTTCTCCTGTCGTCTTTCGTGGGATAGGGGTGAAAGCGCATTTAAGAGACTGTTTTGCCGAAAAAACAGAGTACGGAGTGACTGCATAGCATCAACGACCGCAATTCGAGCACGGCACTCTCCAACCAAATGACCCTTCTGATTTGAGGCAGGTCAAACTCGCGGGTCGACTATCGCGGGCCAATGTTACTGTGAGATGAAACAGAAATTGAGAGCGCATGAATTTCTTGTAACGAAAATCACGTCCAGCACTCACTGCCTTTTCAAAGATCCGGCAGGCAAAATTCACAAGGTTGCAACTCAACTGCAACGACATTCAGTCATCACGCGCGTGAACGGTTAGCTTTAAGTGGGTTATTCCCTAAAAATATTTTTCGAATCCGCGAATGGAACGGTAGGCACCGCGACAATCGAAAACCGGAATTTCCACAGAAGGTACGTTCGGATGATTCTGCTTGGCCGACCGATAGAAAAATTTCACCGCGATTTCCTTGTTACGTCCTTTTCATATTGATGACATCAAGCAGTAACAGACGTCCTGTTACTGATACCGTCGCTATTCGTCCACCTTTAAGGTAAGTGCCGCCAGAAAATTTCTGGGGCGTCTTTATTTTTTGGCGCTCGCCTTCAGCGCTCGCATTTTGCCTCAAACTGCTGCGAGTGCGCGCTGAGGTGCGTGCTAAAAGCATGCGCAAGGTGTGAGTTTGATAGAAATCAGATACGCAATGTAGCGAGAGGAGCCGCACTGTTCTCTATTCACTGGCGGAGTGAACCTAGCGGTTGCTTTGCCCGGACTTTTCAATTCCTTTTAAGAGCTACAACCTCAACATCAGCGGCGATTAGGTCACTGAGGTGGACGCCATCGGAAAGCCCCGCAGGGGCTCTGACTATCCACAACCAGCGAGCCGGGATGCTCTACGAGCGAGATTTAGTTCGCCTTCTGGCCGATCTGCAACCCCATTCAGGAGGTAGTTTGCCGTGAAGGCTATGAAGGCTCTGCTATTCGTCCTGGCGGTGGTCATTGTTTGCTCGGTGGCTAACGCACAGGGCCAGGAAAATACCGGACCCACGTCGAAAACCGGGACCATTGCCGGAAATGTTCATGATTCTTCCGGTGCAGCTATTCCCGGAGTTGCCGTTACCATCACTGACGAAAAAGGTGTGGTCCACACTGCGGGTACTGACGAGCAAGGTGAGTTCAAAGTGGAAGGACTGCCCGCTGGTATTTACAAGGTGAATATTGCGGCGCAGGGATTCAAAGTTTTTGAAGCTGCTTCCGTCGTTCTCGGTCCGAACCAGACCGCGCGCGCTGATGCCAATCTTGAAATTGCTGCTGCCACAGCTTCGGTCAACGTGGAGGCCGGAAAAGTAACTCAAATCGAGACCGAGAACCCCGCGATCAGCGGCACGATTACGGAAGAAGAAGTCACCTCGCTCGGGCTGAACGGCAGAAACTTTACGCAGTTGATTACCCTGGCGCCAGGCGTCAGCAACCAGACAAGTCAAGACGAAGCGCTCGTGGGCATGAAAGGAAGTGTGAAATACAGCGTCAATGGTGGACGCGTCGAATACAACAATTTTGACGTGGACGGAAGCGACGTATTGAATGCCGGGATCAACGGCAGCTCCAGCACTTTGATCGTTTACCCGAGCCTGGATGCAATCGCCAACTTACAGGTGATGACCTCAAATTACGGAGCAGAATTTGGACGTAGCGCTTCCGGGACGGTGTTGGTCACCACTAAGTCCGGCGAGCCACAGTTTCACGGGGACGGTTACGAATTCATTCGCAACGAGCTTTTCAATGCCCGCAATTATTTTGACATCGGTACCCAGGCGCCCCTTTATCGCAGGAACGACTTTGGCGGCACGATCGGTGGCCCGGTTTTCATCCCCGGCCACTACAATACCGCTAAGGACAAGACCTTTTTCTTTTTTTCCGAAGAAGTTCGCCGAGAAAAGACACCGACGGAGTTCAACCAAGGTGTTCCTTCGGTCGCCGAACGAAACGGATATTTCGGCGACGTTTGTCCGTATGCCGGACCGGGCCAACAAGTTACTTTCCTTCGGACACAATTTCCCGACTGTCCCCAGAAAAACGCGGCCGGCACGCCCCCTTTTGTAGAAACTTTCCCTGGAAATCAAGTCACCCTGCCAGGGTCGAATACATACGATCCCAATGCTGCCGCTATCTTAGCCACCGGTGTGATCCCTGCTCCAACGTCAAATACGGGTTGCAACTCGAGCATCGCTTCTTGTTACGATGCAGCCGTCTCCACGCCCACAGATTGGCGAGAAGAACTTTTCCGGATCGATCACAATTTTACGCCCAACGTTAAGGCGACCTTCCGCTACATTCACGACAGCTGGAATACGGTAACCACCGTCCCACAATGGGGTTTCATCCAGAACAGCTTTCCTACCATCGAAACCAACTTTGTTGGACCTGGTCTCGACATGGTAGCGCGCGTAGATCAGGTCATCTCGACGTCATTCATCAACGGTCTTATCTTTAGCTACACAACCGACCACATCACTCTAACCAATGTGAACGGACCCGGAGCCACTTGGATGCGCCCCGCCGGTCTGACTATGGGCAGCCTTTTCGAGTGTCCCAAAACTTTTCCGCCGGCCGAAAGTGCATGTTTCGGCAATAAAATTCCAGGCGTCGTGGTGGGTGGGACGAATGCTGCGTATGGCGGCAACGGCTTCGCTGTAGATCCGTCGTTCGAGCCTTATCATCAGACCAATCCAACCTACGCCTTCGGCGATAACGCATCGAAATCTATCGGAAAGCATACGTTGCAGTTTGGAGTTCAGGCGGTCTTTGCTCAAAAGAACGAAGTGAACCCGGCAATCGGCGCAGCTACGGGAGACGTGCAGGGCATCGTGACCTTTTCGAATGTGAATAGCTTCCTAACCACTGGTAACAGCTTCGCTGACTTTTTGTTGGGCGACATCAAAACCTTTCAACAAGACAGTGGCCAGCACAAATATTACAACCGCTACAACACTGTAGAGCCGTATCTCCAGGACAATTGGAAAGTCACGCCTAAGCTAACTGTGAACCTCGGACTGCGATTGAGCCTCTTCGGAACTTGGCACGAAAAGTACGACCAGGCCTATAACTGGGAAGCCAAGGCTTTCGATCCGGCTCTCGCAGCCACTGCCGCGGTGGATCCCTCTACCGGCGTACTTCTTGACATTCCTTCTTGCGCCAATCCTTCCATGCCCTCGTCGATATCGTGTACTTCGATTCCTCTGAATCCGGCCAGTCCCGATCCGCGCCTTCTGAACGGTTTGGTGCAGTGTGGAAAGGGTGGCATACCTAGTAGCTGCATGTCGGGACATTTGTTCAATCCGGCTCCGAGGATCGGCTTCGCTTGGGATCCCAAGGGCGACGGAAAAACCTCGATACGAGCTGGATACGGAATATTTTTCGAACACGGTACCGGCGACGAAGCAAATACCGGATCGCTGGAAGGCAGCGCTCCTTCGGCGAATGCGGTTGGAAACACGCCCGGCTTTCCGCCCGGTGTGATCGATGTAATTCAACATTTCACTAACGGTTGGGAATGTATCGGGACGAATTGCACTAATCCGAGCCCGGTAGCTTTTCCGCCGAACGTTACCTCCATTCCCACCCACGCGGTTTGGCCGTATGTTCAACAGTGGAACCTGAGCGTGCAGCGCCAATTCACTCGTGACTTGGTCGGGAGCATCGCTTACGTAGGGAGCAAAGGAACCCATCTAACTACCGAACTACAGATCAACCAGCTGGAGCCCGTGAACGGATCCGCGAATCCGTTTTTGCCGGGCCAACCGATCACCAACTCCATTTGCAGCACGTTCAATGGCACAAACTTCTTGGTGAATAGCAACACAGTGGCGGCAGGAAATCCTGGATTTATTAACCTGGAAGCGGCCTGCTACGGCACCCCGGTCGGCGGGCTTCCGGATCCGAATGCTCTAAGGACTTTTGCTCCTACACTTGGCGAAATATTCTCGCTCCAAAACGTAGCGGATTCCCACTACAACGGTATGCAGGTCACTTTGCGGCGTACCAAAGCTCCCATCAGCCTGGAGCTGGCCTATACTTACAGCCACTCCATTGATGATTCCTCAGATCGCTTCGACTCAACGTTTGTGAACGCCTTTAATTTGAGATCGAACAAAGCGAGTTCTAACTTCGATCAGCGGCAACTCTTAAATATTAGCTACGTGTATCAATTTTCGTTTTTGAAGTGGGCCCACATGTACCGGAATTTCGTGAAGCGGCAGGATGCAATTTGGACTGATTCTCCTGCGGAAGCGACCCCAGCAAAAAGTAGCTCAGCTAGCGCCACGCAGGATTCGTCAGGCTTCGGGCATAGTTGGTTTGCGAGGAATTTCTTGGAGCAGTGGGAATTTACCGGCGTCACCACCGCTCAAACCGGAACGCCTTTCACCGTAATTAATGGCGGCAGTCCTGGGACGGGCGTTTCGGTTCTCGATAATGCCGGAGTAGCGAACGGTACCGGGGCCGGCTCTTATCCGGACGCCAATCTGGTCGCCGATTCTACCGCTCTTAAAGGATACCAAGCGCCCTTTACCTTCGGTCCATTGCTGAATAGTCCCCAAAGATTTTCCGCTCCTGAGGGACTCACCTTCGGAGACGTAGGCAGGAACGCTCTGAACAACCCTTCTCGGCTGAATTTCGATATGGCCTTGCTGAAACACTTCCAGACGAGCCAATCAACAACCTTGGAGTTTCGAGCTGAAGCGTTCAATATTTTTAACCACACTCAATTCCGTATTTACGATCCTGACCGCGGTAATACGGCCAGCAACATCGCGAGTTGCTACGGCGGCCCTGATAACGATGCGGGGTTTGTCGGCGGAACAACGAACTGCCTGGAAGGCAATTCGTTCTTGCATCCCGTTGATGCGCACCGCCCGCGAACGGTCCAATTCGGCGTGAAGTTTTATTTCTAGATTCTATTGCTCGATCGATATAAAGCGGGCATCGATCCAAAAATGGCCACCGTTGCAGTTTCATTCCGCGGAGGTCGCGCAACATGAATATAAGCCGGCGACGCACTAATTCATTGCGATTAAATTTTTCTGGCCTCCTGTCAAGATTCCTTGTGTCGTTCTTTTTGCTCGCAGGCTTGGCCTCTGCACAAAGCTTTAGAGCCGCAAAAACCTACGGTGCTGACGCCGCTCCTTCTTCGGCAGCCATCGGAGATTTCAATAACGACAGCAAGTTAGATCTGGCGGTGGCGAATCAAGTTAGTAACGACATCACTATACTGCTGGGAAACGGTGACGGCACATTTCAAACGGCGGTGCAGTACGCGAGCGGCGGCACAGGCCCTGGATCCATCGTCGCTGCCGATTTTGACAACGACGGCAACCCCGACATTGCCGTAGCGAACGGCACGAGCGGGAACGTGAGTATTTTGTTCGGGAATGGGGATGGCACGTTTCAACCAGCCGTGAGCTTCCCGGTCGGTAACGGACCCTCCATGCTTGCTGCCGGCGATGTGAACGGCGATGGACTCGCGGATTTAGTAGTAACAAATTCCCAGGACAACACCGTGAGCGTTTTGATAAACGCTGGGAATCGTACTTTTTTACCAGCCGCAACCTATAGTGTCGATGGAACCCCCGTTTCATTAATTTTGGCAGACTTGAATGGCGACACTCTCCTTGATATAGCGGTGGCCAACCAAGGCACTAACGATGTCAGCGTGCTGTTAAATCAGGGGACCGGCACCTTTGCAGCAGCTACAAATTACTGCGTCGCGAATGTTCCTGTGGGTTCGACGTGCGCTGCGACCGCCCCGATTCAACCCGCGTCTATAGCAGTCGGAGATCTAAATAATGACGGGTATCCAGATCTTGCCGTCGCAAGTCTAGGTGGCACTGTTACTGTGCTGCTGAATAACGCGGCTGGGACGTTTTCGGAACAAACCCCGCTTAGCATTGGAGTGAACCCACGCTCGCTCGTCATCAAAGATTTCAACGGCGATGGCAATCCGGACGTGGCCATAGCCGATAGCGGTACGAATTCCTTCAGAGTCCTGTTGGGGAATGGAAACGGAACATTCGGAACGCCATTTGAGTTTGTCAGCGGCGCACAACCCACTTTTGTGACTACCGCCGACCTCGATGGTGATGGAACATCCGATCTCGCAATTGTCAACTATGGAGATCAGGATGTAGCGGTTGCACTTGGAAACGGTGACGGCACATTCCAAGCCGCTCCGGAATATCCAGTGGGGCGGCAACCGAATTCCATCGTTTCGGGAAATTTCAACGCGGATGGATTCTTGGACTTGTTGATCGAAAATGGAGGTAACTCGGGGAGCGCGTTTACAGCGAGCCTGTTGCTATCCAATGGTAATTCCACTTTCCAACCCGCGGTCAGCGTCCCAATCAACACGGAGGGGCCCGTTTTCATGGCCACGGGGGATTTCAATAAGGATCAGAATCTGGATTTTGTGACGGCAAATGCAAGCGCAAACAGCGTCACAGTGGTTCTCGCCAATGGCGCAGCTGGCTTCGGCACCGGCTTAGATTACGCCACCGATTCTGGCCCCGTGTCGGTGGCTGTTGCTGACTTTAACGGCGACGGATTCCCTGATATCGCGACCGCCAATCAAAGCGGAAATGATGTAAGCGTTTTGATTAACAATCAAACGGGTGCCTTCGCGACCCATGTGGACTATCCGGCTGGGACTTCTCCGGTTTCAATCGCTGCAACCGACCTGAACGGAGACGGCTTTCCCGACATCATTGTTTCGAATTCAGGAAACCAAACGTTAAGCGTA
>Ga0308309_10001720_pt1 | contig 12985 bp, 11 predicted proteins | sample HubBroMetageWFT5_FD_192491 | JGI IMG/M metagenome (GOLD analysis project Ga0308309, IMG submission 192491) | Warmed and freeze-thawed soil microbial communities from the Hubbard Brook experimental Forest, New Hampshire - Hubbard Brook CCASE Soil... | ecosystem: Environmental > Terrestrial >...
ACTCACCGACAGCTCACAATTCTTAAGCTGCTTGGCGGCGCTGCTATAGCGGTTCTGGTACTTCTCCACCGACTTCGAATCGATCAAGTGAGCGATGTCGATCAACATCCCGTTGGTATTTACTCTCTTACAACTAATCTCTTCCTCAAGCGGGTTAAACATCTTGTGAACTTGTACCGAAAGGGCTCGCGCCTTGGTCTGGCGCTCGCGGTCCTTGGACGCTTTCTCCCGCAGCCTTAGCAGATACTCGCCGCCGACCGAGTCCGGTAGCGGCAGCTCTGCCAGCGCATCCCGCAAAGACCCATCCCGCACCAACAACTTCAGGTGCATTTCCGACTTGCCGCGCAGCCGCTCGACACTTTGCCCGAAGGCCCGCCGGTTGGCGCGCACTGCCTGCCGCAGCGCCTCGTCGGTATCGAAGATGGTGCCAAAGCGGAACGGAAGCACCGTCCCCGTCCGGAAACACACGCTCACCACATGCGCATGCTCCAGCACCGCCTTATCTTCAATTTTCTGGGTGGCACGGTCGTATTCGCTCACCACCACGGCAAACTCGCCGCTGGGATAGCTCAAGACCGGGGCTGCGTTCACTCCTTGAATGCCTTCCAACAGGAAGGGGCGCCGTGCGCGGGTTCCACTGAGGGATTCTTGCTCGGTGAGGCAATATGCGTACCACGCCATATTAGGGTCTCCGTACCTAGTCCCGGGCATGCATGTGCACCCAGGACGAGACAGTTAGTTACGGCTATTGAACCTTTGGAAGAAAGGGCGGTACCACGACTGGGTCGAACGCTTACCATCGCGTCCGAGTAACATGTTACTTTGGGACGATCCCAAATTGCAACCATTTTGTAACAATTTGTAATTGAAAAATCGCGGCTACCAGGTTAAAGCACCCAGGCCCCACAAGGAATCTCAAACGAAGGATCTCCCGTTCCATCATCTCGCTAGACCCGCTTTTGTCCGCAACGCATTGACTCGCCACAGCTTGACGCCTAACATGGTCGCGCACGGCGTGAGCTTCGTTCGTTGATCGGCCAAAAATGATCGGCCAAACCATTTCGCACTACCGCATCCTTGAGAAAGTCGGTGGCGGCGGGATGGGTGTGGTCTACAAGGCCGAAGATGTCAAACTCGGCCGCTTTGTCGCCCTGAAGTTCCTGCCAGACGACGTCGCCAACGATCCCCAAGCCCTCAGCCGTTTCCAGCGCGAGGCCAAAGCTGCGTCCTCCTTAAATCACCCCAACATTTGCACCATCTACGAGATTGACGAAGCCGGCGGGCGAGCTTTCATCTCCATGGAACTGCTGGAAGGGCGGACACTCGGGCACATGATAAACGGGAAGCCGCTGGAGATCGAAGCCGTGCTCGATCTGGGCATCCAGATCGCCGACGCGCTCGACGCCGCCCATGCGAAAGGAATCATCCACCGGGACATCAAGCCCGCGAACCTCTTCGTGACCACTCGCGGGCAGGCAAAGGTCCTGGATTTCGGACTGGCCAAAGTATCGCTCAAGCCGGAGAGCGTTGCCCTCAACGCCCCAACCGTAGATGTGGAAGAAAATCTCACTAATCCCGGCAGCACCCTTGGCACCGTCTCTTATATGTCTCCAGAGCAGGTGCGAGGAAAGAAACTTGACGCCCGCACCGACCTGTTCTCCTTTGGAGTAGTCCTTTATGAGATGGCGACCGGGCAGCTCCCTTTTCGCGGCGATACCTCAGGAATGATCTTCGAATCGATTCTCAATCGAGAGCCCGCCTCGGCCATCAGATCGAATCCCGAGATGCCGCCCAAGCTCGAAGACATCATCAACAAGGCTTTGGAGAAGGATCGCGACGTTCGCTGTCAGTCGGCCGCCGAGATAAGGGCCGATCTCAAACGGCTGAAGCGTAACACGGATTCTGGCCGACCGGGAGTTCTGGGATTAACCCCGCAACCGAAAAAATCGGGCACGCGGGCACAGTTCATCATTGGCGTGATCGCTTTAATAGCCATGCTGGTGACCGGAATTTATCTGCGATCCCGGAAAACCAACGCAGCCATCGACTCCATTGCAGTCCTGCCTTTCAACAATGTAGGAGCCGACCCCAACACGGAATATCTGAGCGATGGCATCACCGAAAGTCTCATCGACAACCTTTCGCAACTGCCCCGTCTTACCGTAATGTCGCGCAATTCGGTGCTCCGCTATCGCGGGAAAGAAATCGACGCGCAGACCGCAGGCCACACGCTCAAAGTGCAAGCCGTCCTGGCTGGCCGGGTAATCCAGCGAGGTAACGATCTGTCGATCGACGCGGAACTGGTGAACGTCGAAAATAACAGCCACATCTGGGGCGCCTCCTACAACCGGAAGGTCGCCGACCTGCTTGCCATCCAGCAGGAAATCACCAAGGATATCTCCGACGAACTCCGCCGCAAGCTGAGCGGCGAGGATGAAAAGCAGCTCGCCAAACGCCTGACCACCAACCCCGAGGCTTATCAGCTTTATCTCAAGGGACGCTACTTTGCAGAAAAGCTGACCAAAGAGGGAGTAGACAAGGGAATCCAGTACTTTCATCAGGCCATCGACATCGATCCAAACTTTGCCTTGGCGTACGAGGGACTGTCTTATGCCTACTACACCAGCAATGATTTCTTCTCAACCCCGCAGGAATCGATGCCCAAAGCGAGGGAGGCGGCAAGAAAGGCATTGGAACTCGATGACACGCTCGCAGAAGCTCACATTGACATGGCCAACATTCACTTTTGGTATGACTATGATTGGAACGCTGCGGACCAGGAATTCAGACGCGCCATCGAGCTTAAACCCAACTCTGCCGATGCCCATGCCTACTACGGCTGGGAATTAGTTTCCGTCGGACGGGTTGACGAAGGCATCGCGCAGAGCAAGCGGGCTATGGAGCTCGATCCGCTTTCCGTTGAGGTGAATCAAATAGCAGGTCAGAATTTGTACTATGCCCGTCAATACGATCAGGCCATCGAACAGCTTCGTAAAACCCTCGACATGGACTCAGATTACTGGCTCGCTCGCATGCTCTTGGGAACGGCTTACGAGGCCAAGGGAGACCTTGGCCGGGCCGTCGCGGAGTGTGAGAAAACCCGTGAAACCGAAACCTCGATACCGTGGCCTCTAGCTGAGCTCGGCCATGCCTACGCGATGGCGGGCCGCAAAGGCGACGCCGAGAATTCGCTCAAGCAGCTTGAGGCGTGGTCAAAACGCAGCTACGTCCCTGCCTACAATCTCGCCGAAGTTTATATCGGTCTGGGTGACAAAGACAAAACTCTAGCGATGCTTGAAAAGGCTTATGCAGACCGATCCATGATGCTCACGTTCCTTACCGCAGACCACGAATTCGACAGCCTGCACTCGGCGCCCCGCTTTGTGAATTTAGCGCGACACATCGGTCTGGTCACACCGGCGACGCGTTGACTTGCCTCCGCGCGTCCGTAACATGCCAGCCGAGAAGTTACCTGCTGGAGTGACTTTCTCCTTACTCCTGTAAACTTTCCCTCAGTGTCTGCCTCCGACCAACTCGGTTTCATGTTCACCACCACGGGCCGCCGCACCTGGACGGTGCGCGACCTCGTGGCCGCAGTACGCACCAGCGTGGAGCGCGAGTATGGCGACATCTGGGTGGAAGGCGAGATCTCGAACTTCAAGGCGCACGACTCCGGACATCTTTATTTCACCCTGAAAGACGCCAGCGCACAGATGCGCGTCGTAATGTTCCGCTCCTCAGCCAAGCTTTTGCGCTTCCGTCCTGAAAACGGCATGGTAGTGGTGACGCGCGGCCGGGTGACGGTTTACGAAGATCGCGGCGAGTTGCAGATTTCGGCCGAGTATCTTGAGCCAAAAGGTGCAGGCGCACTGCAAGTTGCTTTCGAGCAAGTCAAAGCCAAACTCGAAGCCGAAGGATTATTCGACGCCAGCCGCAGGAAGCCGATTCCCACCCTGCCGCAACGGATTGGGATCGTGACCTCGCCGCAGGCAGCGGCCCTGCGCGACATCCTTAATATTCTGCGCAGGCGCCACCACGGTGTCAACGTCCTTATATATCCGGCGCAAGTACAGGGCGATGCGGCCGCGCTTGAGGTCACCGCGGGAGTGCGCCACTTCAACAAGACGCGCTGCGTGGATGTGATTATCGTCGCCCGCGGCGGAGGCTCAGCTGAAGACCTCGCCGCCTTCAATCATGAAGGCCTGGCGCGGGCGATCGCGGCGTCCGAGATTCCGGTCATCTCGGCCATCGGTCACGAGACTGACGTCACCATCATTGACTTCGTAGCGGATCTGCGGGCAGCGACGCCTTCCGCCGCGGCGGAACTGGTCATCCGTTCCCGCCAGGAAGTCGCAGAGCAGACCGAGGCCCTTGAACGGCGTCTCGAAAAAGCCGTGCGCTACCAGTTGCTGATGGTGCGGCAGAACCTGACCGAACTGGCGCAGCATGGCGCCTTCGGCCGCATCATGGACCTGATTCATCGCCGCCAGCAGCGCCTGGATGAACTCGGCCACCGCCTGATTCAGGTGCAGCGCGAGATCATCGAAAAACAACGCCGCCGGTTTGAGGGATTGTCGGCGACAGTGCGCCATTACGACGTCAGGCGGGTACTCGCCGGGATGAGGAAAGACTTGGCCGCACACCACACCGGCCTGCTGGCGGCATTCCGCAATTTCCTCCTTGAGCGCAAAGTTCGAGTGGATCGCATCGAGACAGCGTTGCAAGCACTCTCGCCAGTCGCGATTCTCGAGCGCGGATACGCGTTGGTCTTCGACGCGTCCGGGAAGCTGCTAAAAGATGCCCGCAAGGTGAAAGCTGGAGATGAGATTTCGGCGAAGCTGGCGAAGGGTACGCTGACGGCAAGGGTGGACGGAAAGAAGGCAGCCAATTAGTCCTTTTGACTACGTCGAAAAGCTTCCTTGTTTGTAGTAGTTTACAACCCACGTTAAACTTGCCCCTCCTCGATTAGACTGTGGAAATCCACAGGATATTAAGGTAACCTATTGACAACGCAAGAGTAAATAGTAGTATTTAGACAGCTGTATCAAGCAAGAGAGAGAACAAAAGGGGAAAGGGCGGCATCCTCGCAATGGCAGACAGGAAACAATTTCTTGGAAACATCAAAACCGATCCTGAGCTAAAAAAAATTCTGCAAACGTCGCGCGAGACCCAGGTGACTGAGGAGGAGTTGCAAGAACAAAGGATTAGCTTTGCTTTCGGCAATGCTCCCGCAAACGCCAAGAACATCACCAAGGACAGCGTAAGGCAAACCTCAAAGAAACTGCGCTTGCTAACATAAGACATCAAGGGTGGCCTGCGAATCGCCGCAGGCCATTTTTTTGTAAACCCACAATGTCGGTTCGTGAAAAAGATAATCCCGATCTATTTAGAAGAATCCAAGAGCAAAACCTGCTGCGTCAGTATGACCTGCTTTCGAACTGCGTAGAGATCGGTCTGTCCCTGGGTAAGGGGATCGACGCGTTCGATAAATACACGCTATGGGCTTTGAATTATGCTGCGGTTTCCAACATTGCGGAATTCGGCGGGAGATATCGCGAAGAGCCAGTTTACGTCGGCAATCACATCCCCCCTCACTTTGAGAAAGTTCCTCATTTAATGGACTTGTTTTTTTCTTTCATTCACGAAAATTGGACTGTGGACGAATTGGGGGAGCATCCAACTGCGCTCGCGGCCTATGCTCTTTGGAGGCTCAATTGGATACATCCGTTCGTCGAGGGAAATGGAAGAACGGCAAGAGCAGCTTGCTACTACTTAATCTGTCTCAAGCAAGGCAAGCTGCTTACAGGGAAGAAAATAGTCCCCGAACGCATCCGTGAAGACAGGCAGCCCTATTACGACGCGCTTAAGGCTGCCGACCGAGCTTGGGACGCAGGCCACATCGATGTATCCGTGATGGCGAACTATCTTGAAGGACTTCTCCTAGGCCAACTGACCGAAAAGTAATGCTCGTTCTTAAGACTGAGACATTGCCTGGTAATGGTACAACTTGCCTCGCCGCTCCCGCCTGCTTATACTTTTGAGGCTATCCGCACAAGTCCGGAAAAACTGTCCGGAGCCGGCCAGCCCTGCACCGGAATGAACCAATCGGAGACGCCATGACCGCCACCACTTTGGAAACCGCCGCCCTCGAACGTGAATTTAACCCCATGGAGGCGCAATCTGCCCGCTTCGATCTGGCCGCGCAGAAACTCAACCTCGACGAAGGCATCTGGAAAGTCCTCCGCTATCCCAACCGCGAGATCATCGTGCACATCCCGGTCGCCATGGACAACGGCCGCCTCGAAGTCTTCACCGGCTTCCGCGTGCAGCATTCCATCGCTCGCGGCCCGGCTAAAGGCGGCGTCCGCTACGCCCCCGATGTGACACTCGACGAAGTCCGCGCCCTCGCCAGTTGGATGACCTGGAAGTGCGCCGTAGTCAACATCCCCTTCGGTGGCGCCAAGGGCGGCATCATTTGCGATCCCCACAAAATGTCCCAGTCCGAACTTGAGCGCATGACCCGCCGTTACACCGCGGAGCTGTTCGAATTCATCGGCCCTGAGAAAGATGTTCCCGCGCCCGACGTCAATACCAACGAACAAACCATGGCCTGGATGATGGACACCTACTCCATGCACATGCGGCAGACGGTGACCGCCGTAGTGACCGGCAAGCCCATCAACATGGGCGGATCGCGCGGACGCCGCGAAGCCACTGGCCGCGGCATCATGATCTCCTGCGACGAGGCCATCAAGAAGCTGCGACTCAAGAAGGAAACCACCCGGGTCATCGTTCAGGGTTTCGGCAACGTGGGTTCAAACGCGGCCCTGCTGATGGCGGAAGCCGGCTACAAGATTATCGGCATTCTCGAAGTAGATGGCGGCCTCTACAACAAGAACGGCCTCGATGTGAAGGCGCTCGGCGAACACCGGCAAAAGAATCGCACCATCACCGGATTCCCCGAAGCCGACAAAGTCGATCCGGCAGAGTTGCTGGTGACCGAATGCGACATCCTGATTCCCGCCGCCACCGAAAACCAGATCACCAGCCGCAACGCCGATCGCGTGAAGTGCAAGATCCTAGCCGAGGGCGCCAACGGCCCCACCACCGCCTCCGCCGATGAAGTCCTCGCCGACAAGGGAATCTTCGTCATTCCCGACATCCTCTGCAACGCCGGCGGCGTCACCACTTCCTACTTTGAATGGGTACAAGATCGCCAGGGCTATTTCTGGAAGGAGGCGGTTGTCAACGAACAGCTCGAAACCATCATGGTCGAGGCCTTCAACGACGTGGTTCGATTCGCCGAGGCCCATCACGTCAACAATCGCATCGCAGCCTACATGCTGGCGATTGATCGCGTAGCCGTCACCATCCGGCAGAGGGGCATTTATGCGTAGAGCGATTGTCGCAGGGTTGGCACTTTTGCTGACGACGGGCGCATGGACAGTCGCCTCCGCAGTTGCACAGGACAGTTCCGCCACGAATCCGGCTGCCTCCACGACGAAGACTGCCCCCGCCGCCCCATCAGCCTCTGACATCGCCGCCGCCAGAGCCAGCCACAAAGTCTGGGTCAACCTCGATACCGGCATCTATCACAAAGGCGGGCGCTGGTACGGTAAAACCAAGACGGGCAAATTCATGACCGTCGACGACGCCAAGAAGGCCGGATATAAACCGGCCAAGCGGGATTAAGGGCTTCGCACTTCAGATTCTCCGGCTTCGCCGTTTCGCGGAACAAGAATGACTTTCACGCCTGTATACAATGCCCCGAAAAAAAGAGTAAAGAAGATCGCTCTTGAGGAACACTTCGTTACTCCAGCGCTTGCGGTATATGCAAACGAGCTGGGGAAAAGCATAGCGCCCGAACCGATGCAATATATGAAGGAACGCCTCGTCGATTTTGACAACCTTAGACTGGAAGAGATGGACAAATATGGAATCGACATCTCGGTCCTGAGCGTCACCACGCCGGGTGTACAGGTTGAGCCTGATCGCAATGTGGCGGTTCGCAAAGCAAAAGAGGCCAATGACATTCTTGCCAAGGTTATCCAGCGACATCCGACACGCTATGCCGGATTCGCACATCTTCCGCTGCAGGATCCGCTGGCAGCCGCGAATGAACTGGAGCGCACGATCCGGGAACTAGGTCTCAAAGGTGCGCTGATCAACGGCCATACCAACGGGGAGTATCTGGATGATGAGAAGTTCTCGCCGGTTTGGGAGCGCGCGCAGGCTCTCGGCGTGCCAATTTATCTGCATCCGGCGAACTCGCCTGATGTGCCCCAGGTTTTGCAAGGCTATCCCGAACTCCTGGGTGCGATGTGGGGTTGGCAGGCCGAAACGTCAAGCCACGTTATGCGGATCATTTTTGGTGGGGTTTTCGACCGTTTTCCGAAGACCACGCTCATTCTGGGACACATGGGCGAGGGCCTGGCTTTTTGGCTGTGGCGGCTGGATAGCCGCTATGTGATCATGCATCACACTAAGCCTCTCAAGAAACTACCTTCTCAATATATCCGCGACAGCATCGTCATTACGACCACCGGAGTGGATGCGTATCCACCGCTTCTGTGTTCACTGTTAGCGCTGGGTCCCGATCGAATTCTGTTCTCCATCGACTACCCATACGAATCCACACAGGAGGCGGTTGAGTTCATCGACAATGCGCCGCTGAGTGAAATTGACCGCGAAAAGATCTGCCATCTCAATGCTGAGCGTGTGCTGAACCTGCCGGCAAGTCATTGACTTGCGCTATTGGGTAGCCGCTGTTGCAGCATCCCAATGGCGTGTTGGGTAGCCTTCCAGCCTTGCCTGAACCTTCGTGCGTTTTCTTCGATTCCTGCGTTGCTTTCACTCTTCCCAGTGGAGGATAATCTAGACGCAGCCGTTCTGTGTCCCAGTGAATCTTCCTAATTCCATCACGCTCACCCGCATCATCAGCATCCCGCTGCTGATCTGGATTCTTTCCACCAACCGCTTTCAAAGCGCGGGCGGCGAAAAGGAACTGCTGGCGTCGGCTCTGTTCATCGCGGCGTCCATCACCGACGGCATTGACGGCTACCTCGCCCGCAAGCGCGGACAAATCACCACCATGGGAATGTTGCTCGATCCCCTGGCCGACAAACTCCTGATCGCCGCCGCTTTCGTCACCCTGGTGCAGTTCAATCCCAGCCTGGTTCCCGCATGGATCGCGGTAGTCATCATCGGCCGCGAATTTCTGGTCAGCGGATTGCGCTCCATCGCGGCCTCGGAAGGCTTCACCATCGAAGCCAGCGATCTCGGCAAATTCAAGATGCTGGTGCAGAGCATTTCCGTGGTGGCCGTCATCCTCGACCATCGCTGGAAAGAATGGCCGGTCTATGGCCCTTACTTCTTCCCCGTCCACTGGATCGCGCGGCTGGCCATCGGTTTCATGGTGCTGCTGTCGCTACTCTCCGCCGGTGATTATTTCATCGCCTTCTGGTCGAAGATCGACCGCCAGGTGGTGAAGAGCCGCCGCCGCGCTTTCGTGCTCAGCCGACGAAGGAAGCGCGATGTCGCCGCCACCTGAAGATTCCTCTCGCGAGCCGAATGAATTCACCCCAGAAGAACGCCAGATCCTGTTAAGACTGGCGCACGCCTCCATCGAGGCAGCATTGGACAAGCGCGAAATCCCGCTCGACCCTCCTTCCCCGCATCTCGCCGAACCGCGCGGAGCTTTCACAACACTTTATTTCCGCCGGCAGTTGCAGGGCTGCGTGGGATTCGTCTTCCCGGTGGCATCCCTCTATCGCACCGTCGCGGAAACCGCGCGGGCGGCGGCATTCGAGGACACGCGTTTCCCGCCGGTGACCCACGAGCAGGCTCCCGACCTGCAAGTTTCGCTCAGCATTCTGTCGCCACTGCAAGCCCTCCGCGCCGAAGACGTTGAAATCGGCCGCCACGGCCTGCTCATCAGCCAACTGGGACGCCGCGGTCTCCTGCTTCCTCAAGTCCCTGTCGAACATGCCTGGGACCGGGTAACGTTTCTCGAGCAAACCTGCCGCAAAGCCGGCCTCCCGCCGGACGCCTGGCGGAAAGGCGCGACCATTGAAGGCTTCACGGCAGAAGTATTCGGAGACGTGGAATCGAAATAGGCAACGGAAACGGCAGTGGCACCCGTTTGGCCCAGTTCCTGCCCGCCGGTAAGCTACCCCTTAAAGTTGCTACAACGCTCGCTCTAGGCTGAATTTGGCGTTGACAAGGTCGGCAGCGGCGATCACAATTGCTGTGCCAGACCGGACCAGCGTTCGCTTCGCCCCACAACGCTGGTTGATGTTCCAATTCTCCACTTGCAGACGACTGTTCTCACCTAGCCGTTTATTTCTGGAGCGCCCTGGGGAGTAGAAAGCCATGAAGATTCGAATCGTTATCGGCGTGTCTCTGGTTGTCGTAGTTCTGGCGATGGTGAACGTGTTCGTAAGCCATGCCCAGCAAGCCGTTGGTGTTAGCTCGTCGCCGCCAGCGGGAAACGGTGCGCCACCGTTGTCGAACCCCCTGAAGGTCGCGCTGCTGAAGTGGTACCAGGCGAACACCGCGCTGATCTCGTTCCCAGTCGGCAGCCAGCCTTACGGCGTGGCCTTCGACGGGCAGAATGTCTGGACCGCAAATTTTGGCGACGGGACGGTGAGCAAGGTGCGGGCCAACGATGGGATATTGCTCGGTACCTTTACCGCCATCAACGCGCCGTATGGCGTTACCTTCGACGGGGCCAACGTTTGGGTTTCAGGGTATGGCGGTAATGTGGCGAAGCTGCGGTCCAGTGATGGCAAGAATCTGGGTACGTTTCCAGTGGCTCCGGGCCCGGGTTGGATGGCGTTTGATGGGGAAGCTATCTGGGTGCCTAACGCTGTAAGCCAAGGCAGCGGCACCGTCGTCAAGCTACGGGCCAGCGATGGCACAAATCTCGGCAGCTTCACGGTGGGGGTCGCCCCGATCGCGGCGGCCTTTGATGGCGCAAACGTGTGGGTGACGAATCAGACCAGTGACATAAACCCGGGGACGGTAACGAAGCTGCGGGCCAGCGACGGCGTAGTTTTGGGCACGTTCAACGTAGGCGTGACTCCGCTGGGGATAGTCTTCGACGGGGCCAACATCTGGACTGCAAACAACGGCGACGGCACGGTGACAAAGCTTCGTGCCAGTGACGGGGCCTTACTCGGCACGTTTGCGGTTGGGGGCCTTCCCTACGGACTGTCATTTGACGGACAGAATATATGGGTATCTGGGTCGTCGGCGGTGACCGAGCTGCGAGCCAGCAACGGGAATGTCGTTGGTCAGTTTTATTGTGTCCAGTGTCAGAGCAACGCCTCGACCGGCATCGCTTTCGACGGGGCCAACGTGTGGGTGTCTCTGCTCAACTCTAACGCCGTAGCCAAACTGTGAGGCCGTAAGGTTTTATTTGAGAAGGGCTTTGGCAGTTGCAAGGAGAGGGATTATGAAGCAGCGTTGTTTGATTGGCGTGTCTCTGATCGTTGTAGTTCTAGCGATGGCGAACTTGTTTGCCGGGCAGGCGCATCAACCGGCACAGGCTGGGCCGGGATTGCAAATACTGCCTCCCATTTTGGATGCAGGGGCGCGGCTGAACCCGCTCAAGATTGCGCTGCTGCACTGGTACCTGGCCGACAGTACGACTTCGGTGACTGTGGGCAACCAGCCCTACGGCCTGTGCTTCGACGGCGCCAACATCTGGACGGCTAATTTCGCGGGCAACAATGTAACGAAGGTCAGAGCCAGCGACGGGGAGGTTCTGGGCACATTTACGGTCGGTGCTCAGCCCTTTGGCGTGACTTTCGACGGGGCCGACGTCTGGGTATCAAACGAGAAGGACAACAGCGTCACGAAGCTGCGGGCGAGCGACGGAAAGAGTCTGGGTACATTCGCGGCTGGCACGTTTCCCGGGTGGATGGCCTTTGACGGGCAGAATTTGTGGATACCGAACAGCAGCACAACGACGGGCGGCAGCGTCACAAAGCTGCGTGCCACAGACGGCAAAATTTTGGGGAACTTCCCGGTCGGCCTTGCCGCGATTGCAGCAGCCTTTGACGGAGCCAGCGTGTGGGTGACCAATAACGGTGCCAACACCGTAACCAAGCTGCGGGCTTCAGACGGAACGGTTCTGGGGACCTTTACCGTGGGGTACAACCCGATTGGCGTCGCATTCGACGGCGCAAATATATGGGTCGCGAACCGCGGCGATGGAACAGTAAGCAAGCTACGGGCGAGCGACGGCGCGGTGCTGGGAACCTTTCCCACGCCTAACGGAGGGTACGGGATTGCTTTCGATGGTACCTACATTTGGGTAACAGGCGATCTCTATGCATGGGTTTTGCGGACAAGCGACGGCGCGCAAGTGGCGTCCAAACAGTTGCAGACCACCGGCGTCGCCTTTGACGGAGCTTACATCTGGATGGCGGAGACGAATTACAACCGTTTGCACAAATTTTAGGCAGAATTATGGCCCGGCTTTACCCAGAAAGAGGCAAAAGCCGATTGCCAAGCATAACCGCAGGAGTAGAAAGCCATGAAGACTCGAATCGTTATCGGCGTATCTCTGATTGTTGTAGTTCTAGCGATGGCGAACTTGTTTGCCGGGCAAGCGCAGAAAGCAGCTAGTCAACCGGCGCAGGCTGGGCCGGGATTGCAAATACTGCCTCCCATTTTGGATGCGGGAGCGCGACTGAACCCGCTCAAGATCGCCCTGCTCAAATGGTATTTGGCGGGTGCGACGACCCTCTTTCCAGTCGGTAACCAGCCCATTGGGTTGGCCTTCGACGGGGCCAATATCTGGTCCGCGAACTATGGAGCTAACACCGTCACCAAGGTTCGCGCGAACGACGGCCAGGTATTGGGCACTTTCAAGGCTGGCATTCAGCCCTTCGGAGTGACCTTCGACGGAGCAAATATTTGGGTTTCGGGGGGTGGCGCGGTCACAAAGCTGCGTGCTAGCGATGGCACCAATCTGGGG
>Ga0308309_10001721_pt1 | contig 12983 bp, 11 predicted proteins | sample HubBroMetageWFT5_FD_192491 | JGI IMG/M metagenome (GOLD analysis project Ga0308309, IMG submission 192491) | Warmed and freeze-thawed soil microbial communities from the Hubbard Brook experimental Forest, New Hampshire - Hubbard Brook CCASE Soil... | ecosystem: Environmental > Terrestrial >...
TGACACGGTCGCCCGCGTCCTCCGGCGCACCGGCCATACCGTGGAGGTGAACAACTACATCGACGACACCGGGGTCCAGGTCGCCGATGTCGTGGTCGGCATCCGCGAGCTCGGCATCGAGCAGATGCCGGGCGAGCCCTTCGATCAGTACTGCTCGCGGGTGTACATCGCGGTGTCCGCGCGCTACGAGACAGATACCGAGCTCCTGGAACGGCGGCGCGACGTGCTCCGCGAGGTCGAGGAGGGAGGCAACGAGACCGCCGTGTTCGTCAAGGACCTGGCGCGCCGGATTGTCTCCGCGCATCTTGCGACCATGCGCCGATTCGACATCGCCTATGACCTGCTCACCTGGGAGTCGGACATCATCGGCCTCGGCTTCTGGCGTCAGGCGTTCGAACTCCTCCGCGAGTCTGGAGCGATCGTTCTCGTCGAGAGCGGCAAGCTCGCCGGCTGCTGGGTGATGCCGGCGGACACGGCCGAGGACGACACCGACGATGACACCAAGGTTCTGGTCAAATCCGACGGTATCGCAACCTACACGGCGAAGGATATCGCATACCAACTCTGGAAATTCGGCCTGCTCGGGCGGGACTTCAACTACGTCTCCTGGGAGGGTGATCCAACCCTCACGACCACGTCGATCCTTGCCCAGCCCGGCGCCCGGCCCGCACACTTCGGTCATGCACAGCGCGTGATCAACGTCATCGATGCGCGCCAGGCGTACCCGCAGCGGGTGGTGCAGCGCGCGCTTCGCAGGCTTCACCACGAACGCGAGGCCGACAACTCGATCCACCTGAGCTACGAGGTGGTCGCGCTCACGCCCGCGGCTGCGGCCGAGCTCGGCGTCGAGATCGAGGAGGGGCGCGACAGCGTTGCCCTGAGTGGGCGGCGCGGCATCGAGGTGCGCGCCGACGACCTGCTCGATCGCGCGATCGCGCGGCTCAGCGTCAATGCACGCGATGCGGAGACAGCCACAGTGGTTGCGGCGGGAGCGGTGCGCTACTACCTGCTCAGGTTCTCGCTCAACCAGATCATCGCCTTTGACTTCGACGAGGCACTGCGGGTCACCGGCGACACCGGCGTGTACCTGCAATATGCACACGCGCGCGCCGCCGGCATCCTGCGCAAGGTGAGCGATGCCGGCGACCGAGTCACTGTCCCCGAAGCACTTCACCCCGCTGAACGCGAGCTGCTGCACGGCATCGAGGCGTACTCGCGCGCGCTCGCCGAAACCGCGCAGTCACTTTCGCCGTCGCTGCTCACCGCCTATGCCTTCGCGCTCGCGTCGGCATTCAGCGACTTCTACGAGCACACACCGGCGATCGTCCGCGAGGAGGACCAGGCGCTTCGCCAGTTCCGGCGTGGCCTGGTCGCGGCGACACGGGCAACGCTCGCCGATGCGCTGCACACCCTCGGGATGGCGGCGCCGGATCAGGTTTGAGCGCTTCCGGGCACTTGCTATGATCCGGGGCCTTCGGGCCCCGTTCGTCTAGTGGCCCAGGACACCGCCCTCTCAAGGCGGAGACCATCGGTTCGAATCCGATACGGGGTACCACGCGCGCCAACGCCCCTTGGGGAGCAGATTGACCTCGTTCGCGAGATCCGCGAGGACACCGGCGTGCATCCGGGTCGTAACAAGATGCTTGCGCTCGGGGGTCCGCGCGCTCACGCGACTAGGCTGGGGTCCTGGCACCGCATCGTGGGTGCCGAGGAGTTAACCAACGTTGGACAAGCTGAAGCCGTGGCAGCGGCTCTCGAGGAAGCAGTCGGGCGACGCCGGGTCGGCTGACGGCGAAGCCGACGGTCTGGGCAAATGCCTGGACGGTGAGTGCTCCAAACCCGCCACCTGCCGCTGCACCTACGTCGACCGCCGGCAGGTGAAGTGCGGGACGACCTGGTGCGATGAGCACAGCAGGGTTGTCCTGGGCCTGCCCTACTGCCGCCGCCACGCGACGGTCGCGCCCTCGCTGAAGAACGGTTTCTTCACGCACATGCTCCCAGATGTCGAGAACCGCGCACCGTCGCTCGCCACCTGGGTGGGCGGGGAGCTGGATACCGCGGTGCGCATCGCGTTGACCGCGGATGCCCCTCACAAGGACGCTTATGTCGTCAGCGGTGCCGTCCGCCCGGTACGCGTCCCGGGCAGCACGATGCCCGTGTGGCTGCGCTCGTGGACGCTCGTCGACAGCACCGGAGTCCTCCAGCACGTGTCCATCGAGGTCGATGAAGAGGACGATCGCGCAGTCGTGGTGCGTGTCGGCGGCGAGCCGATGGGTCGCCACCAACCGCCGTGGATCGGCCGCCCGCGCACCGAGACGATCGCCCCGGAGCTCGACGCCGCGTCACGCCAGGCCTTCCGGATCACGGTGATGCACGACATCGAGCTCGGACTGCTCGGCGCTCGCATGGAAGTCGCGTCCTGAGCTGACCCGCCTGTCAGAGGCACGGACGGTTGCGGCGGTATGCTTGTCATCGCATGTTCGCCACGTCCGCGCCCGGCCTCGCGATTGTGATCGGCCTCCCCGTCGCGTTTGTGCTGATCTCCGCCGGGGCATGCCTGAGCCTGTTCATCCTCTGGACACGGGCCCGGTCCTAGCCCCGACTCAGGCCAGAGAAACCAGCTCGACGTCGACCACCAGGGTGGCGTTCGGCGGGACGTTCGCCGACGAGTTCCCGGCGGCGCCGAAGCCAAGTGCTGGGGGGACCACCAATCGTCGCGTTCCGCCGACGCGCATACCGGGCACGCCCACCCGCCAGAAGGGCAGCGTCGACGGGTTGGAGAGCTGAAGCGGGTTGGTCGGCTGGTTCGGGCCGCGCGTTGTGATCACCAGCGTTCCGCTCGAGAGCCACACGGTGAACTGGACGTTCGCGTTGGACGTGGCCTTGGCGACGGCACCGCAACCGACACTGATATCGGCGAACTGAAGCCCAGAGGCGCCGGATTGCAGTGCCACCGATGTCGAGAACGTGTCGGATTCGGCGACCGGCCGGGGAGTCGCGCAATTGGGCGGCACGGGCGTGATGTGACTGCTGACCGGCACCAGGCTGCCGCACCCACCGATGGCGAGAACCGCCAGCGCGGTGCCGGCCACCATGCCCGCGCTGCGCAGGCGAAGGGTGTCGAGAGAGTGGGGCATCCGCGCCGAATCGTACCCCGACGCCGCGTACAATCGAGTTAGCCCACCCCTTAAGGAGCCCCAGCAGCCATGGCAAACACGATCAAGGAATCCAAGGGTGTCGCATCCCAGCGCGACATCCTCACGCACGTTCGCTGCCCGATCTGCAACAACTTCATGCGTCAGAACGAGATCGGTGTGGAGATCGCCTTCCGGCACAGCCGCCGTCCAGGAGAGCCGCGCCGCGAGCGGATCATCAAGCACACCAAGAACTGCAAAGCCGCGTAGGGCGGCGCTGATGCAGGCGCGGACCACTGCTTGATGGCCATCGAAGTCCCGCTGTTTCCGCTTGGCACCGTGCTCTTTCCGCACATGCCGCTGTCGCTGCACATCTTCGAGGAGCGCTACAAGACGATGATGCGCGACTGCCGCCGGGCGTCGACCACCTTCGGCATCGTTGCGATCCGGTCCGGGCAGGAGACGGGGGGCAGCGCAGTCCCGTATGAGGTCGGCACCCTGGCACAGCTCGATGAGATCGAGGAGCTTGCCGACGGCGGGTTCAACCTCGTGGTCGTCGGGGCGTCTCGCTTCCATATCGACGCCTTCTCGCACCACCGCCCGTATCTCGTCGGATCCGTCCACTACCTCCAGGACCTTCCGACCCCGGCTAACGACACCGATCGGCTCGCAGCCGCGGTGACTGTGGCGTTTCGCGGCTACGCGGGCCAGCTTCGCGGGATCGGTCAGGAGGACCCTGTCGAGTTCGGACTGCCGTCCGACCCCGAGCTGCTCTCGTACCTCGTCGCCGCGGCGATGCAGGTCGAAACCGCGCAGCGTCAGCGTCTGCTCGAGATCGACGGCACCGCCGAGCGCCTCGCCGCATGCCTGCGCCTGCTGCGGCGCGAGGCGGCGCTCCTCGATCGCATGCTGGTCCGGTCGAAGGACCACGCCGGCACCTCCAGCCTCAACTGAGCATGGGCTTCGCCGAACGGTTTTCGCTCGACGGACGTGTCGCGCTGGTGACGGGTGGGAGTCGCGGGATCGGGCTGGCCATCGCGACGGCACTCGCGGAGGCGGGAGCGACTGTGGCGCTCAACGCACGCCACGCGGATGCATGTGAGGCCGGAGCGGCGCAGATCTCCGGGCTCGGCGGCACGGCGATGTCGGTCCCCGGGCACGTCGGTGACGCCGCAACCTGTGAGGCGGTCGTCACCGAGGTGATGCGCCGCGCAGGTCGGCTCGACATCCTGGTGAACAATGCCGCGACCAACCCGCAGTACGGGCCGATTCTCGACGCGGATGAGGGAGCGATCAACAAGATCTGGGACGTCAACGTGATGGGTCCGATCCGGCTCACGCGCCACGCAGTCGCCGCGTGGATGCGTGAGCACGGCGGCAGCGTCGTCAACATGGCGTCGGTGGCCGGGATACGTCCCGAGGCGCTCACCGGCGCCTACAACGCGAGCAAAGCCGCGCTCATCACGCTGACGCGCACGCTCGCGCGAGAGCTGGGACCGCTGGGAATCCGGGTCAACGCGATCGCTCCCGGCCTCGTCGAGACCAAACTCGCACGCTACCTTGTGGAGACAACCGAGATTCACGACCACATCCTCGCCCAGACCGCGCTCGGTCGCCACGCCGTACCGGATGAGATCGCCGGCGCCGCGCTGTTCCTCGCGTCCGACGCTGCGTCGTTTGTGACCGGGTCCATTCTGGTCGTCGACGGAGGTTGGACTGCCTGACTCGAAACGTTGGTCCGTCGCGAATGGGAGAATCGCGATGAGGCGAAGAGGGCAATCGGAGGGTTCCAGCCATGGCGAATGACCAGGGTCTCGGCTTCACGCTCAGCCGGCGTGCCCAGCTCAACCCAAATAACACCGCCCTCATCTTCCGCGAGGACCGGTGGACGTATGCCGAGTTGAATCAGCTCACCAACAAGCTGGCGCACGGGCTCCACGCGCTCGGAGTGAACCCTGGTGATCGGGTCGGATTCCTCGGACTCAACCACCCTCGCTTCTTCTTCACGCTGTTCGCCGCGGCCAAGCTCGATGCCCTCTTCGTACCGCTCAACTTCCGGCTGACCGGTCCGGAGCTGAGCTTCATCATTCGCGATGCCGGCCTGCACACGCTCGTCTACGAGGAAGCATTCAGCTCGATCGTCGACTCCATCCGCGGCGACCTGAGCGTGCGCGAGTACGTGTGCGCCGTCGAGCAGACCGGATCCCGCGGTTTCGACTCGCTGCTGCACGATCAGCGCGACTCGGACCTTGACTACCCGGTCGCGATGAGCGACGTCGCCCTGATCATGTACACGTCTGGGACGACCGGGCGTCCCAAGGGAGCAATGCTCACCCACGGCAATATCATCTGGAACAACATCAACGCAATCCTTGCTGACGATGCGACGTCGCAGGAGATCACGCTGGTGGTCGCGCCGCTGTTTCACATCGGCGGGCTCAACGTCACGCCCCTCCTGTCGCTGATGAAGGGCGCGACCGTGGTCATGGAGCAGATGTTTGAGCCGGGGATGGTGCTCGAGAATATCGAGAAGTTCCGCGTGACCTCGATGTTCGGCGTTCCCGCGATGTACCTGTTCATGGCCCAGCATCCGGATTTTGCCACGCGGGATCTGAGCACGATCCGCGTCCTTTCGTGCGGCGGCGCGCCCGTGCCCGAGGCGCTTATCAAGATCTATGCGACGCGCGGTCTGCCGTTCAACCAGGGGTACGGCCTCACCGAGACGGCGCCGTTCGCGTCCTTCCTTCCCTCATCGATGGCCACCGAGAAGCTCGGATCCGCAGGCATCGCGCCGTTCTTCACCGACGTCAAGATCGTCGACGATGACGGCCACGACGTGCCCGACGGTGAACGTGGCGAAATTGTCGTTCGCGGCCCGAACGTGATGAAGGGGTACTGGAATCGGCCCGACGCCACTGCCGAGGTGCTGGTCGACGGATGGTTCCACACCGGTGACGTGGGGATCCGCGACCCCGACGGTTATTTCTTCATCGTTGATCGCAAGAAGGACATGATCATCAGCGGCGGCGAGAACGTATATCCCGCCGAGGTCGAGGACGCGCTCTACCAACACCCCGGCATCAAGGAGGTCGCGGTCATCGGCGTGCAGCATCCGCACTGGGGCGAACGGTGCGCGCGATCGTGGTGACGAAGGACGGTGTCTCGCTGACCGAGCAGGAAATCATCGAGTTCTCGCAGGAGAGACTCGCCCGATACAAGCAACCGAAGTCGGTGGTTTTCGTCGACATGCTGCCGCGCAATCCCGCAGGGAAGGTGCTCAAGTTCGACCTTCGCGAGAAGCACGGCCAGTCGGTGGTCGACGCGGAGTCGCCGGCTCCATTCGAGGGGGCCCCGAACCACCGCGGGGTGACGTCAGAGGCTAGGTGACGTCGATGACCAGGCGACCGCCGGAGAGGTAATAGGCGTCGAAAGGCGCGTTCTTGCTGAGCGTGATCTTGAAGACGAGTCGATCCGTGTTGCGGGCCTGGGGCAGCGGCACCACTGAGACGACGATCTTCCCGGTTGGCATCGCCGCGACGTTCGATGCGCCGTTGACGCCGGTGAACTCGACGTACATCGTCGTCGCCCCGTAGTAGCCGATGACCGTGGTCGGACTACCGGTCACGCTGTTGGGAAACGCCAGGTCGAACACCAGGCGGAAGTCATTCGGGTGCAGGCCGTAGCGGACGTCGGCAACCGAGAACCCACCGCTCCCGTTGCCCAGCGTCGTGACTTTCGTGAGTTGCTGCGGCGTCGGCGCGATGGGGACGAGCGCCGTCGGGGCGGGGGCGGGGGTGGCGATCGGCAGCGGTGCGCTGGTGGCCGGGGTCGTGGCTCGAACAGCCGGCGTCGACCGGGGAATCGTGGAGGCGACGAGCGGACCGGTCTGCGTGACCTGTCTCCCGATGAGCAGGCCGACCAGCATCAGCACCACGGTAACGGCGCCGAACAGCCACAGGCGCCGATCGCGATCGGCGGCTCCAACCGCCGGTCCGCCGAGCGGCAACACGTGCCGGCCGGTCACCGGTCGAGTGGGATTCCATTCCCGACGGTCTGCCTTCTGGGACTGGAGGCGCCGGACATGACGCCCCGGAACCGGCGTTGGTGCGGGGTCGGCCGTGACCCCGAAGTGCACGACGTCGTATTCCGACCCCGGGGTGTCGATGCGCGGAGCAAGCGCCGGGCGTGCCTCCTCGGTGACGGGCTCGAAGGCTGGAATCGCGGTGGCCGTACCGGCAGCCGGAGTTGGCGTGGGCGCAGGCGCATCTGCCTGCGAGCCCGCGGTGCGCTCGAGCGGCGCCGCCAGGATCGCCACCTCGCTGAGCACATCAGCAAGCTCAAGGGGCGCGGTCGCTTCAACCGGCTGATCCGCGTCGTGCGCGGCCGGGTCGGCGGCAGCCGCGGGTTCCGCGTCGGGAGCTGGCTCCCGGACCACCGGCTCGGCGACGACCCGGGCCATGAACCGGCTCAGACGGTTCGGCTTCGGCGCCGAAGTAGGCGCCACGGGATCGACAACCGCGGTGGCCGCCGCTGCCACGACCGGCGGGTTCTGACTTCGGTGGTGGCGACGTGCGCGCTGGTCCCATTTCGGCGCGCCGGTGCCGCTCACGATCTCGACCCCCGGGTCGAATCGTGAACCGGCTCCGCGGCGGAGGGCGAGGCGAACCGCGACCGCGTCGCGAAGACGCTGGAAGGCGTTCGGCCCTGCGGCCATGCGTGGCGCGGTCACGATCGGCGCGGAGGTCGACAGATCGGGTGGCTGTGGCTCGGTGGGGATGATCTGAGGTGGTTCCGGTTCGATGAACCTGGGCTCGGGCTCGAGGCGAGCGACAGGCGCTGGCTCGACCTCGGCGACCGACGCCGGTTCGGGGGCGGCAGCCGTGTGAACTGGCGGAGGCACCGGGGTTGCGGTTGCTATCTGATCGATCGTCTCGTCCCAAAGGTACATCTCCGGCGGCTCCGCAACCGCCAGAGTCGGTGAACGTTCACCGATCAGCTCGCGCGCCTGCGATTGATCGTGGGCCGAGGGCCGCGGCGCCCACGGCAACGCGGCGCCGCGTTCCGCGCCGAACCAGGGGGGAGCCTCGACGGCTGCCGGTCGCTCGCGACGCACAGGTCCTTCGGGCAAGTCGTCCTCCTCCGCGATCAAACCAATCTGGCTGAACAGGTCGTGCACGGCGTCATCGGGGACGTGGACACGGGCGAGCGCGCCGATGCGCTCCGATTCCTCGCGGAGATGGCCGATCGCGGTCCGGCAGCGGTCGCACGCAACCAGGTGCGCCTCGAGCTCTCCCGCAGGTTCCTGGTCAAGTTCGGTGTCGATGTAGCTGCTGAGGGCGAGGAGACTGCACCTCATAGAGCGATCTCTCGATAGATCGATCCGAACTCGCGACGCGCCGCAGCGACGAGCCGTGCTGCCGCCTCGGGGGAGCATTCGAGTGCGCGGGACATCTCCTGGTAGTCGAGGCCGCAGAGATCGCGGAGCAGGAGGGCTGCTCTGCGGTCGAACCCGAGCATGGCGAGGGCTCGCTTGACGGTGTTGATCCGACCGGCGGTGGCGTCGTCGACCTCGACGCGGACGGATCCGGCGCTTCGCCGGAACATCCTGCTGATGCCCTGGGGCCGCGGCGGGAATCGCTGACCGTGCCGGCAGGCGCGGGTGACCGCCCGGTAAAGGGCAGCCCGTCCGTCCACGCGCAGGCGCGCGGGCGGGTACCGGCTTGCGTGGTGGATGCCACCGGCGACGAATGCCACGGCGTCCGCCTGATGATTGACCAGATGCGTGGCATACGTGACCAGATCATCGAGCTGCTCGCGTGCGGTTGCGGCAAGCTCGCGCGCCTCGGGAGCGATGTGTGCTGAGACGTTGATCATGACGTTTGCGCTGTGGGCGCGGAGTACGGTCGAAGAATAGCCGGGAATCCGCTCAACGGTCAAGCCAGGAGATCAGGACGAAGTGTGCACCAACTCCCCGCCGGTGACGCCGGGGGGTCGCAGCAGCCCGGCTTCGAGCCATGCGGTCGCCGGCATGCCGATGTCGGCGACCCAGATGTCGCCGGCGTAGGCCACCGCGTCTCCTCGGCGCAGGCCCCGCTTCATGGCGGTCAGCGTGCATGTCATCGCCGCGCGAACGGTTGGGTCGAATGCCTCACCGGTGGTGGCGTCCAGACCGCTCGGGACGTCGACGCTGAGGATTGGAATCCCCGACTCGTTGATCGCCCTGATCGCGCTCGCCTGAGGCTCTCGAGGCGCGCTGCGCAATCCCGTGCCAAGGATCGCGTCGATGCCCAACTCGGTGCGACTGAGAATGCCACCAACCAGCGCCGCGTCCCCGTCGACGACGACATCGACACCGCACCGACGCGCCGACAGCACATGCTCGCGCACCACTCCGGTCACCCGTGCCTCGCCGCCAAGGACGAGCACCCACATCGCACATCCCCAGGTTGCGAGGTGCCGCGCGGCCACCAATCCGTCGCCGCCGTTGTTGCCATACCCGGCTATAACGCCGACGGCGGCGGGGCCGCCGAGCCGGTGCCAGGCACACCTCGCGACCTGCCATCCCGCCACCTCCATGAGCTGGAGCGTGGTCACACCGCGCTCCGCGGCGGCGGCGTCGAGCCGAGCCACCTCCTCCGAGGTGAGGTCGCCAAGGGCATCCGGCGTCGCCGGGTTCGGGGTCACCCGAGCTCGACCTCGACTGTGTCGCCCAGACGCGGACCTCCGACCGCCGCGGCGCCGGCGCCGCGGCCGGCCACCTCGAGGTGACCGGCGCTGCCGATCAGCGCACCTGGCCCCGCACCGATGCGCGCGTAGGTGGTCACCAGGCCGCTGCTGCCACCACCCGGCCAGCTCACCGATCGGACCGATGCGCCGGCGAGATCCGCCACGCGAATGGTGGTGATCGCGTTGCCGAAGTGGTCGACCACGGCGACGCGACCGGTGACTCGGTTCCCAACCCGTTGGGCAAAGGCGCCTGAGAGGACGACCGGATCCTCGACGAGTTCGCCGGCGACGTCGAACCGTTCCCTCGAGGAGAGCTCCGCGGCCAAAGGCGCGAACACATCGCGGCCGTGGAACGTTGGAGACGCGTCCCGGGGGACCTCGAGGCTCACCGCCCGACGGTAATCCGGCGCGGTCTCCTCCCAGAGGTAGGACACCAGCCCATTGTCCGGAGCAACGCAACGGACGCTGCCGACCTCGACGGCGAGCGCGCGACGCTCGGTGCCGACGCCCGGGTCAACGACGGCGCAGAACGTCGCCTGAGTGAACGCCTTCGCCAGAGCTTTCAGGTGATAGGCGCCCGCGAGCGCGTCGCCGGGAGGGACGCCGTGGGTTCCCTCGACGCAGATGGCATGGGGGTCGACCCGCCAGGCAGCGCCGACCAGCGACGCCGCATATGCGTCGTCGCGCCCGTAGTCGGTGACGAAGACGATCGGCTGCCGCATGGCGGACTTCGGTACCGTACCAGTGGCATGGAGAATCCGCCGAGCGGGCCGGGGCAGACGTCGGTCTCCGCCGACGCCGGCGTCCCCGCGTCGGTGCGCCACCGGCCGTTCTGGGGTCTGCCGGTCGTGGTGATCGCCGTGGTCGCGATCGTCGCCCTGTTCGTCGTCGGCTTCACGGGGCTGTTCGCGAACCCTGTGAAGTCGGTGAGCTCCGACGGGACGGCGACACTCTCGGGGAGCTTCGAGCCCTACCAGTGCAACCGCATCGCGTGCGACGGATACATCTCGGCCGGCGCCCGCAGCGTGTTCGTGGTCTTTCCACGCGGCTGCACACCGCCCGTGCGGGGCGGGACCATCAGCGTCGCCGGCAAACCTGCCCCGGATCTGGGCAACGCCTCATACCGAGCCACCGCCTGCTCCTGAGGCGCTCGTTCGAGCCCGCCTCCGGGCTAGGCGGCGGCGATCCCGGTCAGGCGCCAGCCGAGATGGGCAACCAGCCACCCGCCGTCGGCGACCTCGTGGTCCTCGTCGTCATGGATGGTGTCGACAGACGGGTCGCGCTCGAAGGTCCAGTCCTGGGTGACCGACGTGCTGCCGATGATGCCGAAACGGACCACGGCGCGCTCGCGACCCTCCACCACCGAAGCCGCTGTGACCTCAGCCGAGGCGATGTCGGCGTCGAGTGCCGGCGCCCCATCGGTGTGCGCGTCCTGGAGGACGCGAAAGGCATCTCTCGCGATGAGCAGGAAGGTATCGGGAGTGAAAGCAGGATCGACCTTGGTTACCGCAGCGAGATCGAGGCCCGGAACCGCCTCCTCGCCACGTTCGTGAAACTCGCGGTCGAGGTCGGTGAGCATCGTCGCGTCCAGCGCGTCGAGTTGCGCCTCGTCCGCGGAGCGTCTGGCGAGACGGCTCCCGATCCCGGTCACATGCAGTAATCCGGAGCCGACTGACTCCGCAAGCGAGTGGTCGGGCAGTGCGTCGCTCATCGATGTACCTCTGAACGGTGGTTCGAAGCTCGAATCTACTCAGCACCGCCACGAGCAGATGACACTGTCGCCGGGTTGTAGCCGATCGTTGATCGACTCATCGCGGATATCCGAAGAAACAAAAGAGCGGCCCGGAAACCCGGACCGCCCTTTTCGAAAATCGGATCAGCTGCCGATCAGTACTCCGGCATCGGCGGTCCCGCCGGTGCTCCCTTCTTCTCGGGGATGTCGGTGATCAGCGCCTCGGTGGTGAGCAGCAGCGCGGCAATCGACGCCGCGTTCTGCACCGCCGACCGGGTGACCTTGGTCGGGTCGATGATGCCGGCCTTGACCATATCGACGTACTCGCCCTTGGCGGCGTCGAAGCCCTGGCCCTTGGGCAGGGACTTCACCTTGTCGACCACGACGGAGCCTTCCATGCCCGCGTTCTGCGCGATCTGACGGAGGGGCTCCTCGAGCGCGCGGCGGAGGATGTTCACGCCGGTGAGCACGTCGCCCTCGGCCTTGACCTTGTCGAGCGCGGGAATCGCGTTGACGAGCACGACACCGCCACCAGGCACGATGCCCTCTTCGACTGCGGCGCGCGTTGCGGACACGGCGTCCTCCATGCGGTGCTTCTTCTCCTTGAGCTCGGTCTCGGTCGGCGCGCCGACCTTGATCACGGCGACGCCGCCGCTGAGCTTGGCAAGACGCTCCTGGAGCTTCTCCTTGTCCCAGTCACTCGTGGACTTGTCGATCTCGGCCTTGATCTGCTCGATGCGGCCCTTGATCGCGTCCTTGCTGCCGTTGCCCTCGACGACCGTGGTGTCGTCCTTGGTGATGCTGACGCTGCGCGCGCGACCGAGCGAGCTCAGCTGCGCGGAGTCGAGCTTGAGGCCGACCTCCTCGCTGATCACCTGGCCACCGGTCAGGATCGCGATGTCCTGGAGCATTGCCTTGCGGCGATCTCCGAAGCCGGGGGCCTTCACGGCAACGGCGTTGAAGGTGCCGCGGAGCTTGTTGACGATGAGGGTGGCGAGCGCCTCCCCCTCGACATCCTCGGCGATGACGACAAGCGGTTTGCCGCTCTGGACGACCTTCTCGAGGATCGGGAGGAGGTCAGCGATCGCGGAGATCTTCTTGTCGGTGATGAGGATGTACGGATCCTCGAGCACGGCCTCCATGCGCTGGGCGTTGGTGACCATGTACGCGGAGATGTAGCCCTTGTCGAACTGCATGCCCTCGACGAGCTCGAGTTCGGTCTCGAGGCCCTTCGACTCCTCGACGGTGATGACGCCGTCCTTGCCGACCTTCTCCATCGCGTCGGCGACGGTCTCGCCGATGGTGGGGTCAGCCGCGGAGATCGACGCGACCTGGGCGATCTTCTCGCGCTCGGAGATCGGGATCGACTGCTCCTTGATCGCCTTGACGAT
>Ga0308309_10001722_pt1 | contig 12982 bp, 7 predicted proteins | sample HubBroMetageWFT5_FD_192491 | JGI IMG/M metagenome (GOLD analysis project Ga0308309, IMG submission 192491) | Warmed and freeze-thawed soil microbial communities from the Hubbard Brook experimental Forest, New Hampshire - Hubbard Brook CCASE Soil... | ecosystem: Environmental > Terrestrial > Soil...
AAGAAGCGGTGCCAGAAATATTGCTTGGCTACCGGATCCCAGGTCCAGTTGGACCTCTCGGTGTCCGAAAAAATAATTCGTGCGTCCTTGTATTTCTCTTCCGTATCACTCCACACATAAAAGTCGCGTTCGGGGGACCCCGGCGGCGCCTGACGCGCAGCTTGAAACCAGGGATGCTGATCGGAAGTGTGATTCACGACCAACTCGATCATTACCTGCAGGTCACGCTCGTGGGCTGCCGCAAGGACGGCTTGGAAATCCTCGATCGTGCCGTACATCGGATGGACATTCAGATAGTCGGAGATGTCGTAGCCGTCATCCTTGAGCGGAGACGGGAAGAAGGGCAGCAGCCACAGGCAAGTCACGCCCAGACCCTGCAGATAATCCATTTTCTGAATCAGGCCCGGAAAATCGCCGATACCATCGCCGTTGCTGTCTTTGAAAGCGCGGACGTGCAGCTCATAGATGATAGCGTCTTTGTACCAGAGCGGATCCGCTGCACTACCCGGCTTTTTTGCCATGTCGAATTTCCTCGCGGCTCATGCCACGTTATGAGATTCCGGCTGGAAAACAATAATTCCCAGAGGAGGAAGTGTCAGATTCAATGAGAAAGGCCGGCCATGAATCGGAAGCGGAGCTGCCGGCACGCCGCCGAAGTTGCCTTGGCCGGAGCCGCCATACAAAGCAGCGTCGCTGTTCAAGACTTCCTTCCAGTAGCAGTCCAACGGAACGCCTACGCGATAATTTTCCCGTACGACTGGAGTGAAATTGCACACGAAAAGCAGCTGGTCATTCGGATTTGGCCCGCGGCGAAGGAAGCTAATGATGCTCCGTTGAGAATCTTTGCAGTCCACCCACTCGAAACTCGCGGGATTGGAATCGAGTTCGTGCAGCAAAGGTTGACCGCGATACAGCTTGTTGAGATCGCGAACCCACCGCTTTAGTCCAGCATGAAACGGTTCCTTGAGCAGATGCCATTCGAGGCTTGCGTCGTGATTCCACTCCGACCACTGCCCGAATTCATCGCCCATAAATAGGAGCTTCTTCCCGGGATGGCCAAACATACAACCGTACAGTAGCCGCAAATTCGCAAACTTCTGCCAGTCGTCGCCCGGCATTTTTCGCAACATGGAACCCTTGCCGTAAACGACTTCATCGTGCGAGAAGGGCAGAACAAAATTCTCAGCAAAGGCATAGACCAGGCTGAAGGTGATCTCGTTCTGATGGAAGTTGCGAAATACGGGATCCAGTGACATGTAATTCAACGTGTCGTGCATCCACCCCATATTCCATTTGAGGCCGAAGCCAAGACCCCCGACGTAAGTGGGCCGGGACACCTGCGGCCAGGAAGTCGATTCTTCCGCCATCATGGTTGCATCCGGGAAGGCGGCATAGACGTGCTCGTTGAGCGCCCTCAGAAGATGAATGGCGTCGATGTTTTCCTTTCCGCCATAGCGGTTCGGGACCCACTGGCCTTCGCGACGCCCGTAATCGAGATACAGCATTGCAGCCACGGCATCGACACGAAGACCGTCGACGTGATACTTGTCCAGCCAGAATAGCGCGTTGGCGGTCAGAAAGTTCTGGACCTCGTTGCGGCCGTAGTTGAAGACGAAAGTGTGCCAGTCCGGTTGCTCCCCTTGGCGGGGATCGGAGTGCTCGTAAAGATGAGATCCGTCGAAGTAACCGAGCCCGGCTTCATCCTTGGGAAAATGCGCCGGAACCCAATCCAGGATTACGCCGATTCCGTGCTGATGAAGATAGTCCACAAGGTACATGAAATCGGCAGGCGTTCCGAACCTGCTGGTGGGAGCGAAGTACCCGGTCGTTTGGTATCCCCACGAGCCGTCGAAGGGATGCTCCATGATCGGTAGGAACTCGATATGGGTGAAACCCGCGTCATGGACGTAAGCAGCCAAAAGCGGCGCTAATTCACGGTAGCTCAACCAGCGGTTGCCTTCCTCCGGCACGCGCCGCCAGGAGCCCAGATGCACTTCGTAAATGGAAATCGGAGAACCGAGACCATTCTTTTTTGCCCGGCTCGCCATCCAGGAATCGTCGTGCCAGGAATAATCCTCGAGATTCCACACACGAGAAGCTGTCTGCGGACGAATCTCAGCTGCGAAACCGTATGGATCCGCTTTATCAACCTTGTAATCAGAAGAGCGCGATTCGATGTGGTATTTGTAGATGGCCCCTTGACCGATATCGGGTACGAAGCCTGCCCAGACGCCCGCCGGGCTCGGGCGCATGCTGTTGGCTTGAGGGTTCCAATCGTTGAAGTCTCCGATCACCGAAACCAGTTTCGCATTCGGCGCCCACACGGCAAAGTCCACGCCGCGACGCCCATCCCTCTCCGTGAGGTGAGCGCCGAGCTTTTCGTAGGCGCGGTAATGAGTGCCTTCTCCAATCAGGTACAGGTCGAATTCGCTGAGGGCCGATTGCACCATGCGCGCTCCCTTAATGCTTACTGGAATGTTCCGGCTCCATAGCCGCAACTGCTGGACCTGGAGGCCGTATTCAAAATCCCGCTGCGCCGAAACCTAACTGCGCACATGTAAAATGTGCGCCGGAAGGCTCTCCGGCGTAAGCGCCACATAGTTCCGGGAACCATGCCACAAATACTCACCTTGACCGAGAAGGTCGTGAACCTGGAAAGTCTGATTGGCGTCCAGCCCAAGGGAACTGAGATCGAGATCAACCCATCCCGTTTGCGCGCGGACGCAATCAAGATTGACGATGACGACAATTACGTCTGAAAGATCGTCGCTCGTTTTGCTGTAGCAGATCAGCTCCGGATTATCCGTTTCATGAAAACGGAGGCTGCGATTACCTTGCAGCGCCGGATGCTCTTTGCGGATCTGGTTGATCCGTGCAATAAAATCCCGCAAGCTTCCCGCAGAAAGCAGATCTCGATGTTTGAGTTCATATTTCTCGGAATTTAAATACTCCTCCCTGCCAGGCTGAAGCGGCGTGTTTTCACATAGCTCGAATGCCGGACCGTAGATTCCATAGCTCGCCCCCAGTGTTGCCGCCAGTATGAGCCGGACCATAAACGCGGGACGTTTGCCTACCTGAAGAAATCCCGGAAGAATGTCCGGTGTGTTTGGCCACAGGCTCGGGCGGAAATACTCCCGCAGTTCGGTCTCGACCAGCTCGCTGAAGTACTCGGTGATCTCCTGTTTCGTGTTGCGCCACGTGAAATAAGTATAGGACTGGGAAAATCCCAGCTTCGAAAGCCGCTGCATTACTGCAGGCTTGGTAAATGCTTCCGCAAGGAAGAGCACTTCGGGATGACGTTCCTTGATCTCGCCGATCGCCCACTCCCAGAACGGAAAAGGCTTGGTATGGGGATTGTCCACGCGAAAAATCCGCACTCCTTGATCGATCCAGTAATCGAAAACGCTCTTCAATTCATCCCACAAGGCGCGCCACTCCGCGCTCTCAAAATCCAACGGATAAATATCCTGATACTTCTTCGGTGGGTTCTCCGCATATTGTATGGTGCCGTCCGGACGCTTGCGGAACCATTCCGGATGCTCGCGCACGTAGGGATGATCCGGCGCACACTGGAACGCAATATCGATCGCGACCTCAAGTCCTTGCTTTTCGGCCGCGGCGACGAAGTGCTTGAAATCTGCGAGCGTGCCAAGATGCGGGTGAATGGATTTGTGGCCGCCCTCGGCGGATCCAATGGCCCATGGACTGCCAGGATCCGTCGGCTGCGGATTTGACGTGCTGTTCTTCCCCTTGCGAAATTCGCGCCCGATCGGATGGATTGGCGGAAGATAAACTACATCGAAGCCCATGGATGCGACGTAGGGAAGCCATAGCTCGCAATCACGGAATGTTCCGTGACGCCCAGCCTCGCGAGCGCAGGATCGCGGGAATACTTCGTACCAAGTGGAGAAACGCGCCTTTTCGCGGTCAACCATCGCCGCCAACTGTTTCCCATAGCGGCTGGCGAAGTGTTTCACCGGATAGCGTCGAATAAGTTCGAGCAGTCCTTCCTCGAGAGCAATGGCTGCCCCTTCCGGCTTATCCTTGGCTTCCCGCAACCTGATTGCCCACTGACGAAGGAGCTGCGCGTCCTCGCCCGTTGCCTGCGCAGCCGCTTCTGCAATCAAGTCAGTTCCCAAGAGCAACTCAACATGGACGTCCTGTCCGGCAGCGGCTCGTTTCACCAGATCAATGCGCCAGGTTTCGAAGCGATCGATCCAGCCTTCCACAGTGTAGTAATACCGGCCAAGCTCCTCGACGGGAAACTCGCCACGCCAGCGATCGTTGCCAAGCGACTTCATCGGAGAAGTATTGAGCTTCTTCTCATTCTGCCAGTACAGGATCTGACAGGCGGTTTGGTCATGACCGTCAGCGAACACATCCGCTTCGACAACCACCCTTTCGGCGACCACGCGCTTGATCGGAAATCGGCCGCAGTCGATTTCCGGCGAAACCCGCTCAATCACGACCCTTTTTCGTCCGTCCACTTGTTGTTCCGTCATTCGTCCTAAGCTCCTGGTCGCAGCGCCGGATTGGGATCCGCCCCAGCATCCAGCTTGTATGGCATACAGCGCAACCGATCGACTCTGTCGCTAAGCTAATTGATGCAACTACCGATTTCAATCTGTCAGGCCCGGGCGCGAGTAGTTCGCGTTGAGCGGCCCACTCCGCTCAGGACGACAACCGGGAGATTCTTGAAGACATCCGGCAAGGACAAGGTCGGGGCTCGTCGCAGGCGGGTTGTCTCGACAGTCTCGCCGGTCAGCACGTTCAGCCAGGATTGAGGCGCGTTCGGTGGAAGCGCGATGTGTGAACCGAGCCAAAACTTGTGCAGGCGAGTTAAATCGGGCGACGCCTTCGAACGTGCCAGCCATCTGGGTACGACGGTCATGACCCAGGTGTTGCCGCTACGGCGCCCGTAGGCAATCAGGTTAGCCTCCCTCCCGCAGGTCGCCTTCATCGGCAGGAATTGACCGTCGAGGAAGACTCGAGGGTACTTGCGCCGAAGATTCAGGATCCTCCAAATAAGATAGAGCTTGATGCGCCCGTCGTGCCAATTTTGAATGAGCTCGCGGACAAGGCGCAGCGGATCCTGCTTGCTGCGCTTTTCGATTTCGTCAAGCAACGCAGCGCGATGTCTGAAATCTACGGGTCCACGGTTATCGGGATCCACGAGACGGAAGTCCCAGAGGTCGCATCCTTGGTAGATATCAGGCACGCCCGGACTGGTCATCTTCACCAGGACTTGCGCCAAACCATTCAGCATGCCGTAGGCAGCGATCTTGCGGTGAAATTTCAGAAAATCATTAAGAAACAGATTGCCACGAGCGGGCTCGACGAGCGCTCTGAGAAAAGCGATTACCGCTTGCTCATGAGCGGTATTGGGTCGGGTCCAACGCGTGTGCACCATCGCTTCGCGAATTGCCTTGATGACGTAGGCTTCCAGGCGCGCACGGAAATGCGGCATCTCCTCCTGTTGCAAGGGCCAAGCGCCAAGCAATGTTTGGTACAAGAAGTTTTCTTCGTTGCGGTCAGGAACTTCCTGGGAATCGACGATTCGTTTCCCTTTCTTGTTCCACCGCGCCCAGCGGTTGAGGTGGTTCTGCCATTCGCGAGGAATTTCCGAGAGAACATTGATTCGGGCACGCACGTCTTCGCCACGCTTGGTATCGTGCGTGGAAGTGCAATTCAAGCTATATGGCCAGTGCTGTTCGCGTTCCGTCGCAATTTGGTTGAAGTCGGAGGCGACGACGGCAGAAGGGCTTGGGTTTCCGCCTACTTCGTTGAGCGAAAGAAGCGGACAATAAACATACAGAACGGTGTCTTCCAGACCCTTGGCGACAATCGGACCCGTGAACTGCTGCCAGCGCATGACGAATGCCAGGCGCGCTTCCCGTTGCTCCGCAAACAGGTGCCCTGAATCCTTGAGAAGCAGCACATTGCGCACAAAATCCAAGCAAGGCGCATCGAGGCGCGGGTTTCGACTTCGCGCGGCCTCAACGGCGCTGCCAATTTCACGTTTTGCTTCGGCGGGCACCTCCATGCTGCGAATATAGGTTCGATAAACGGCGAGACCTGCGGTCGTTTCGACGAGAGCTTGTGCAAGCTCCATTCGCGAAAGGTCCCGCGCATAGCGGTCCCCTTGAGCCAGAACGCTAAGCTGACGGCCCAGGTATCTCATCTCGGCCGAGAGCAAAGTGGCCATGATCAGTTTTTTCTTCTGATACAACACGTCTTCGTAACTAAGATCGCGTCTCAGAAATCGAAAATAAATCTCTTCGATCTCCCGCGCTCCTCGTGGATGAATAAACAGCCGGTTGACCGCATTCAGATATTCATAGCCCGTCGTTCCTTCGACGGGCCACTCCCTGGAAAGCTTTTCATCTCCAGAAAGTATTTTTTCCACAATCACGTAGAAGCTGTTTCCCCGTTCCTGCGAGCTGCCGGCACGTTCTTGCAGGCGCCGCAAATAGCCTAGCGGGTCGCGAAGACCGTCAATGTGATCAATGCGCAATCCGGTGACGACCTTTCTCTCAATCAAATGCAGGATCACAGCATGGATCGCTTCAAACACCACGGGATCCTCGACGCGCACGCCCACTAGATCCGTGATATTGAAAAAGCGCCGATAGTTGATTCCTTCGTTGACGTTTTGCCAATACGCCAGTACATAATTCTGTTCTGACAGCAGGCGATCCAGGCTGCGAAAACTGCCAGCATGATTTCGCCTGCCGTTGAAAATTCTCAGATTGTCCCTCACGAATCGCTGAACTTCGCGGTTTGTGTCGTACAGCTGGCGCAGCCGCTCTTTGATTCCGGCAGCCTGAAGGCGCCGCTCGCCGGCTGCGTCCATAGTCAAAGAATCCCGCTCCGGCAGCGCGGCCAAGGCAGCGACGATTCCCAGATACTCCTGAAAGGAGGTCGAATCCGCACCGAGCTTCTTTTCGAGCACGTGTTCTCTATGCTTCAAAATCCGCCGGTAGGTCTTCGGAGCCAGGGGAAAAGACATGTCGTAATATTCGACGAAGAATGCTCCGCGCCGAAAGACGAGTTGGAGCTCGCGCTTGTTAAGAGCCTGGCCGTAGAAACTGCCGAGCACTGGCAGTAGGATCTTGTTATCGAGCGTGAGAGACGGTGGATGCCAATCGATATCGAAATAGGCTGCATAAGCAGATGCCGGACCATTCTCAAGCACGTCCATCCACCATGGATTTTCCGGACTTGCAGCCATGTGATTCGGAACAATGTCCAGTAGCAAACCCATGCCCTTTTTATGCAACGCCGATTGGAAGGCCTCAAACTGCCCTTCGTTGCCGAGCTCGCTGTCAATCCGCAAGGGATCCGTGACGTCGTATCCGTGCTTGCTGCCGGACCGGCTCCGCAACAGGGGAGACGCATAGATGTCCGTGATTCCAAGCCGCGAGAAATAGTCCAGGGCGGCCGACGCCCGCCGAAAGGTAAAGTCTCCATTGAATTGAAGCCTGTAGCAGGCGAGGGGAATCCGAGAAGGCGTCATAGTGCCTTTACACGAGCTTCAATCCGAATTTCCCGCTCGCGGCAGTGAGCACGCTGTGGCATCCCTGCGCGACATGCACGCCGAATGTGGCATTCAATGCATACCACTCCGCTCGAAGGTATTGGTTCCAGTCATGATACGGGCGGGCTAAATTCTGAAGGCGAGCAACCTCTAGCTGCAAATCTTGCTTTGGCTGTTGTTAGAGGCGCCCGTGATCGCAGACACGGCGCGTCTCGTTCGATGAGCAATCCTGATCGACCGCACTAACGGCGGGCCGAGCGAACCACATGCGAACCCCATTCGAGCTGGAAAATCATTATAGGTCAGGTCGGCACAAATTGTCCTGTTCTCGATCAACAGATATCGAGCTCCGACGGAGGGAGTCTGTCGTGCGCGGAATCACGCGCTCCTCTGTGTATACTGAAAACGTTACAAGCCATCGAGCCTTATGAGGAATGCAGAAACCGTGACTCCCCCGAGCAAGGAAAATCTTGGCGCCGTGCTCCTAGGTGAGAATGCCTGCAGTTTTCTGGTCTGGGCTCCGCGGGCGAACCAGGTTGACGTCTGCCTTGGCGAACCGCAAGGGCGCGCGATTCCCATGCAGGCTGTCGGCTGCGGGTATTTTCACACTGTTGTTGAAGACGTTTCCCCTGGGGCTTTCTACCGCTATCGTTTGAATAATGAAAAGGAACGACCCGATCCGGCGTCCCGACTTCAACCCAGAGGGGTACACGGGCCATCGCAAGTCGCAGACAATCGGTTTCGCTGGAACGATTTCCAATGGACTGGGCTGCGGCTTGAAAAGTACGTTCTATACGAGCTCCATGTGGGAACATTCACGCCGCAAGGAACCTTTGACGCCACCATTCCTCGGCTGCCGACCCTCAAAGATCTCGGCGTTACGGCAATCGAACTGATGCCGGTAGCGCAATTTCCCGGAGAGCGCAATTGGGGTTACGACGGAGCTTACCCCTACGCGGTCCAAGCATCTTACGGAGGCCCGCAGGGGCTAAAAGCGTTCGTCAACGCCTGCCATGAACTCCAAATCGCGGTTGTGCTCGATGTGGTCTACAACCATCTTGGTCCAGAGGGCAATTACCTGGCTGATTTCGGTCCTTATTTCACGGACATATACAAGACCCCGTGGGGACAGGCCATCAATTTCGATGACGCAGAGAGCGATGAGGTCCGCCGATATTTCATCGAGAATGCGCTGGAATGGGTCACGAACTTCCACATCGATTCACTTCGCCTCGACGCCATCCACGCGATTGTGGATACCTCCGCGCGAACGTTTCTCGAAGAGCTTGGCGCCGCCGTTCATGCCAGGGCCCAGACGCTCGGCAGGGACGTCTATCTGATCCCGGAGAGCAATCGAAACGATGCTCGGATGATCAGCGCGCCGGAGGCAGGCGGATGGGGATTCGACGCGGTGTGGAATGACGATTTTCACCATTCTCTGCACGTTCTCTTAACAGGAGAGCAGAATGGTTATTACGAGGACTTTTGCGGAATCGAAAATCTAGCGGGCAGCTATCGAGAAGGGTTTTTATATGCGGGGCAGTACTCCAAGTTTCGCCGAAAGCGTTATGGAAGTTCGTCGAAGCAGATCCCCGCGAAACGCTTCGTCGTCTGCGCGCAGAACCACGATCAGGTTGGGAATCGCCGTGTTGGTGACCGGCTGTCACAATCGCTGTCATTTGCGCAATTGAAGCTGGCCGCAGGGACTGTTCTGCTTTCGCCATACATTCCTCTTTTGTTTATGGGTGAAGAGTACAGCGAACGGGCGCCCTTTGAGTACTTTGTGAGTCACGGAGATCCATCGCTGGTTGAAGCAGTACGCCGAGGACGGAAGGGCGAACTTGCAAGATTTGGCTGGACCGGAGATATTCCCGACCCTCAGAGTGAAGCAACTTTCCTAGGTTCGAAGCTGAACTGGGATTTACGAACCGTAGGGCACCACCGCATCCTTTGGCATTTCTATCAGGAACTGCTTCGCATCCGACGTACGGTGCCGCCATTGGCGGAGCTAAACAAGAATGCCATGGAAGTCACATCCTTCGCCGACGAGAAAGTGCTGCTCGTCAGGAGGTGGAAGGCCTCCAGCGAGGTTCTAATTGTCTGCCACTTTGGTCAGCTCCCAACTGAACTCCTGCTACGGATTCCCCCCGGCCGCTGGCACAGAACGCTCAATTCGGCCGAGGAGCGATGGGGTGACAAAGGGTGCGAGACAACTGCGGTTATCGAGTCACGCGGCGAAGTACAGCTTCCTTTGGATCCGTGGGCCTTCCTCGTTTTCGCCAAATCAGCGGAAATAAACGAATAGCTCTCCATCGCACTCGACGCGTGGCAAGTTCGGTGTCCAAACAGGTAGGCGCAAGCATAGACGCCATTTGCTTTTATGAGCGCAATCGGCTGCTCGCAGCCCCCACGCGCAGCGAAGGTGGGTTTCGGCTGTACCCTTCTATTGATGTTGCCGCGCTGCAATTCATTCATAGCTCACAAACACTGGGCTTCTCGCTAAATGAGATTCGTGATCTTGTGTCTTTGAGAACCAATGATCTGCGTGCGTGCTTCGCGGTGCGGAAGATGATTTCCTCGTGGTCGTGCTCTTCAGTTCCCGTGAAATCCAGATCCGTCGAAAACCGTCCCTGGCTGCCGACAAACATTTTGCGCAAACAGGTGCCACCCTTGAAGGCCAGCCGGTTCAGAATGCCGCGCTCGGCCAGCAGTTGCAGCAAAAACGTCAGCACGACTTCCTTCTCCGCGATCCTGATGTCGCGAAGCCCGGATTCCACGGCGTAGCGCTGAACCTGCGGCTGCGTCAGCATCGCTACCCGTCCTTCTTGACGGCCTTGCGCCGGCCGAGCCCGGCACTGCCCTGCAGCTCTTCCGGCTTCACGTTGACGAACAGCCGCCACGTCTCGTCGTAGCCGATCGCTCCGTCCACGGGGCGCGCGCGCGCGGGATCAGGGCCGAGGTGGGTCTTGCGGCTCCGTGCGGCGAGCTGCAGCAGGCGGCCGCGCGCGGGGGGCGGAACATCGGCTTTGATGTAATCGACGAGCCAGCCGAGACGGCGCGCAAGCGCTCCTGAATTTATGCGTTCGAGATAACTCGCAGCCTTGTTCCAATCGAACCGGCGGCTCGCGGTCGCGAGGATAGTCGCGACCTCTCCCACGCCGCCGGCCAGTGCCGGGCGGTCGATGCAGTCGATGGCGGTCTTTTCGCGGTCGGAGATCATCACCTTGTATCCGAGCACATCGACCGGCTCGAAGCCGAAGAACTTGTTGTCGGACAGGTTGACGATCCGGACGCGTAACTCGCCGACCTCGCGCGCGCGCAGTCGAACCGGCGTCACGACAAAGATCACGCTGCGGTGCTGCGTCGTCAGCCCGTAGTGGGCTGCGGCGGTGCCGAAGCCGATGTAATAAGGATCGGCGATGCGGCTGGCGAGCGCGAGGAGATTGCTGTCGCCGAGCGCGTCCGGCCCCTGCTCCGGCGGCACCAGCAGATACTCTCCCCAGGTCGCCCGCTCCAGCCAGCCTTTGCGGCGCAGGGACTCGATGACGTTGTCTGCGGCTTTGTTGCTACCGCCCAGCAGCCGGACGATCTCCGCCCGCGTCGCCTCGCGCCGCCGCAATTCGATGAGCGCCAGCACGACCTTGCTTTCCTGCGCTGATAGTGATCGGGTTATGGGGTCCATGCCATTCCCTGTAACGAAACCCCCCGAATAAGGGGGTTTTGATGAAAAGTATAGCAATCCGGCCAGCACAAGTTAACCATAGTATGTAACGAAACCCCCTTAAAAAGGGGGTTTCGTTACAATATATTGCAGGTTTTGCTCTATTCGCATATATGAGCGCATAACAGGCAGTTTGGGCGTTCTGACGTGCTGCCGGGCGGGATCTATTCGTCCCCTTGAAGGTCCCGATTCAGCTCTTCAAACTGTCAGGAACACAGTCACACGCGACCGCGTACCTGTTGTTTTGCTTCGGATATAATCGAACAGCTTCCTGGGCCCGCGACGCCGCAGAAACGAGCAGTGGCGAATCGAATCTTAGCAGCGCCGCGCCGCAGCGCACTCGATCACACTAACGAAGTCTTGAACATCACCCCAAGTGGCGATTGGCGCGTTCATGTCTCTCAGTAATTCAGGCGCGAGGCGCTCGATTTCTACGTGGAGCGGATTTATCCCTGTCATCTCAACAGCTTTCCGCTGTTCGGGATTGAGGCACACGGCTTCTGAACCGCCAAGGACGATGTCGAGCCACGGCTCTTCGTGCTGGCCTCCTATGCGGCGGGCGAAGAACCCGGCGAGGTCGCTCGGCGGTATATGCAAAGCACAGAATTCGCTGACGACATCGGAACTTTGATGTATCAGACATCGTTGGCGTTGAATCGACGATCCTCATACCTTCAACAAGCTCCCCTCTTAAATGAGGTAACTCAAGCGCAGGTGTTGTTCTTGGAGGAAGTCATGATGGAAGTCCTGAATGTCGTTGCAATCATCGTCGCTGGATTGATGGTTGGATGTGAACTGGCCGTCGCCGTGTTTATTCATCCAACGCTCGATAAACTCCCGGATGACGCTCATCTGCCAGCAGCAAGCGCCATCGCTCGTGTGCTGGGGACAGTCATGCCGTTTTGGTACAACCTTACGCTTTTGCTTACGCTAGCCGAGGTTGTAATCCGATGGCGCCAATCTGGCCGCTTACCCGTCTGGATCGGTATATCGGCCGTTTTGTGGATGCTGGCGATTGTCTATACGCTCATCGTCCTCGTGCCGGTCAACAACCGTATTAAATCGTGGGAGAAGTCCACTCCGCCTCCCGATTGGAAGACGTACCGGCGTAGATGGGATATGCATCACCGCTGGCGTGTTGTACTCCTCACGATGGCTTTCGCGTTTCTAATCGTGGGATTGATTAGCAAGTAGTCATCTTTGGCCTCTTCCCCAAGAGCAGCTATCGCCGGAGGTCGGGAGCCGTGGCAGTCTTCGCAGGCGGTCGGTGGGCATAGCTCTACTCGTCTTGGCCATCATCCCTTTTGGCGATATGTCGATCATTCTGGGGTCGGGCGGGTCGAAGTCGCGAGCGTTCTCAATTCATGGCGTAACCTGCGCGGTGATGCTTGTCGTTGGCCTCTTGTTAATGCAAACCATTTGAGAGGATGCCTCTGACCGTTCTTGTCGACCGTGAGAGTCGGATCGCGATCAGCCATACTGGAGTTGTCGATCCATCGGTCTTCGAAGCCGACATCAACGCGCTACTCGCCGAATAGATGAGCGTTCAGCTTATTTTGCCCACAGGTGCGAATTCGTCCCGATAAGTCGTCTAGTCTTTACGAACGAATTGCGAGTGTTTTTGGACCAGCGCTGGAAAACCACGAGTCAACAAAGTGTGCATGATCAAACTGTCTCACTTAGGGGTTCACCCCCCGGGCTTGGCAAAGCAGGCGCGTCCCCTG
>Ga0308309_10001725_pt1 | contig 12972 bp, 13 predicted proteins | sample HubBroMetageWFT5_FD_192491 | JGI IMG/M metagenome (GOLD analysis project Ga0308309, IMG submission 192491) | Warmed and freeze-thawed soil microbial communities from the Hubbard Brook experimental Forest, New Hampshire - Hubbard Brook CCASE Soil... | ecosystem: Environmental > Terrestrial >...
TTCTATCCGAGGCTCGTGGCCTATCGCTATTTCTGGTTCTCCGAGGGGGCATAGCGTGAGAACGGTGACTCGGTGCCGTAGCACACAGGGTCGGACCATCTATCTGATACTTCCCTCGAACCGAGCGTCTCAAGAACCGAACTGCCTACCACCCAGGGAGGATAGAACGAGCTCTCTACCAGAGACGCTCAAGCTGCTTGCCGATGTAACTCGTTGGCGTCGAAACACACTCCTTTCTTCCAAATCGTCAAAGTGATCGCTGCAATCTTCCGTGCCAGGGTGAGACGCGCCATCGCTGGCCTCCTCCCTTTCGCCAGAAGTGCAGCGTAAAACTCCTGAAATGGTCCTGGCCGAGTGCTGGCGGATATCGCCGCACTCTTGAAGATATTTTTCAGATCGTGATTGTGGTTTTCGTTCAGGCCCAGCACGGTGACTCGCTCTCGGTTTCGCCGCAGTTGCCCTTTCACATAGCGGTATTCGCCGCTGTCGTGAGTCTCGAGTCCGAATCCGCCATAGGCCCATAGCTGTCGCTTGGTGCGAAAACGATGCGGTGTCCCGAGCAGCGCAACCAGCAACGCGGAACGAATCGGGCCCAGATAAGGAATCTGGCGTAGTAATTTCACCGCCTGATGTTTCCGGCTCTCCGCCAGCAGATCGCGGCGTGCTCCCTGCCGCAAAGGCTCCAACGCATCCAGCTGCTGGTAGAGCCGCTCGGCTCGCAGGCGAACTCCCGGTTCTACAATCTTGGCCAACCATTCCGCACGATGACGCGGTCGATACACAGCTGGGCCGGCACAAGGTATAGCCCAGCTTCGGTACACGGCCTTGATTCGACTCATCACTCGCGTCAGATCTTTGGTGATCGTCAGATAGCTGCGGGCCAGCTCTTTCAAAGTGCGTACGCCGTTCTCTCCGTGGTAGATCGGGGAGAGATAGTTGCCACGCAAAAGCTCGGCCAGTTTCCGAGCATCGATCCGGTCACTCTTGCTGCCATCCTTTAATAAAGCAGTTTTCCGAGGATCGCAGACCAGGACATTCGCGACATGAGGCTTGAGCAGGTCATATAACCAGGCGGCGGAAGTTCCTTCTTCGAAAGTCACCAGCAAGCTGCCGCGTAACCCGCCAAGGAACTGCAGAATCGTGGTCGCTTTCGTTTCGAGGATGGACTCCAAGATCAGCTTGCCGGTGGAATCCATGACCGCAACTGAGATCGTTGCCTGATGAACGTCCATGCCAATATACTTTGCTTGGTTCACAACGGCGCTCCTTTCGGTAGGTGGTGATGCAAACGATCAAAACCTACCGCAAAGTGGGCGCCTTTTATATTGCGTGCGAAGAGGATTTATCAACACCTATTGAATTTTCCGCCAGAAAACAACCGGGAGGCTCAAAAACTCCTATGCTGGCGATATTGCAGCGTGAGAATTGCGGGCTCGCCTTTTGAAAGGCAGCTGATCTAGCGCTCAGTAGTTTTCACCCTGAAACTGGCGTTTTACGGCCGTATAGGTTGCGAAGCCAGCCGTGATCGCGGTGACTCTCCTCGTGCAGCTGGCGCGTCCAGGCGCTCAGAATAGTTGTGCGGTTCAGATAGCCGACCATCTTCTCTGGATTTTCACGACTCACCACCGGAAGCCTGCCGATATCACCTTGGAGCATGCGGAGCAGTGCCTCAATTACCAGCTCATCGGAATACGCAACAATTGGTTTTGGGTTGCTCGCTTCTCCAAGCGTGATCCGGCCTCGGGGGTCTTTTTCAAGCGCGCGTAGCAAGTCGCCCTGTGTCACAATTCCCAGCAATCGTCCGTCGCTGCCCGCGATCGGCAATCCATCGGTCAAGTTAAATCCCGGGTCGTGGCGCGCCATGCGCTCCGCCATTTCTCCCACGGTCATCCCGGGCGGAACCGGCAGAACGTCTTTCCGCATCACGTCACCAACGCGAACCACGTTTAGAACGCCTGCTTCGTAATATTCGGGGACAGAGAGCCCGCGGCGAGCGAGTTTTTGCGTCATGATTGAATTCGGCAAATAACGCAGGGCTATCATATCTGCGATCACGCAACCAAGCATCAGCGGGAGAATCGCATTGTAGTCGTGCGTGATTTCAAACGCGAAAACGATGAATGCAAATGTGGCACGCGAGGCGGCTCCAAAAACGGCCGCCATCGCCACAAGCGCATACGCACCGGGTGAAAGATGGGCAGACGGGAATATCATGTTCACGACGATGGCGAAGGCCCCACCCAAAGCCGCGCTCGACATAAACATCGGCGCGAGTAAACCTCCCGAAGTGCCCGACCCTAGCGAGATAACCAGCGCAAGCGCTTTGAAAACTGCAATGACGATCAGAAGCTTCAGGTCGAGATTGTTGTTTAGAATATCTGAAATCGTGTCGTAACCGACTCCCAGAACACGCGGAACAAAAAATCCGATGACGCCGAGCCCTAGCGCGCCGATCGCCGGATGCCATAAGTCGTTTATAGGAAGCCGATCGAACTGGTCCTCCACCCAATACAGCAGTTTCGTGAACGCTATCGCGACGATACCGGACAAAATCCCCAGAATTAAGTAGAACGGGAGACCTCGCAAAGCGTCGAAGTTCACATTGTCCATCGAGAACATTGACCGCTGCCCGAGCAGAACCGACCGGACGCTCGTCGCCAGCGTGCAGGCGATCACCAGCGGGATGAACGAGCGCGAACGAAACTCGAAAAGCAGCAACTCAATCGCAAGAATCACCCCGGCAATTGGGGTGTTGAAGGTGGCCGCCATTCCCGCGCCCGCGCCGCATGCCAGCAAAACCTTGCGTTCGGCCGCGGTCGTCGAAACGATTTGACCCACGAGCGAGCCGAACGCACCACCGGTCTGAATAATCGGACCTTCTGCGCCGAAAGGGCCGCCAGTTCCGATCGCAATAGCCGCGGACAGAGGCTTCAGGATCGCGACCTTAGCCTCAATCCGGCTCCGCGACGTCAAGACGGCTTCCATTGCCTCCGGGATACCGTGGCCTTTTATTTTCCACGATCCGTACTTGGCCATGAACCCAATGATTAGACCGCCGATCACCGGCGTCACGATGATCCACGGTCCGAGATGTGTATTCTCAAGACTTCGAAAGTGAAAAGACCATTCGTGGTAATACGCGAGGTTCGTGAAGAGGCCGATCAAGTCGTAAAGCACGTACGCGATCAATCCGGATAGCACGCCGACAAGTGCCGCGAGAATAGAGACGAATTCAATTCTGAAGCTTGCGCCCTCCAAACGTCCCGTAATCGGTTGTAGTGGCGCTGATGATGCCATTACGCCTTCCCCGTAGAGACCTGTTTACGAACTAATTTCGGAACTACGCGCGACTTTCCAATTACCTTTCCGAGCGCCCGCAAAAGGCCAGGGCCAGCCGTAATCAGCTCGGTACGATGGAGCAGCGTCAATGACTTCAGCAAACGCTCTCCTCGCGACGTCAATCTGAGCATCACTTCACGTCGGTCGCCCTTACTTCGCCGCCTGGAGATCAGCCGGTTTTTCTGAAGGCGATTTGCCAGCTCAACCGCAGTGTGATGTTCAATCTGCAACCGATTGGCCAGAACGCCCACCGTTGCGTTTCGCCCTGGCAGAAGCCCTCGAATTGCCAACAAACCCTGATGCTGGCGTGGCTCGATGCCCGCTTTGCGCGCCGCCTGCTCGCTGAAATTCAGAAACCGCCTGATTTCGTGTCGGAAGTCCGAGAGCGACACATAGTCAATCGCTTGCCTGGTATTCGCTGCCATCCTTTAGATTATATCGTTATACGATATTACTTACCACCTCAACCGATTCTGGTAGCATTACACTGAGCACACTAGAACGGTTTGCGGGTCAACCCATGCCGAACAGAACCATCTTGCTTTTGATCTCTGATTCGCTCGTGCGCTCGGTTGTTGGCGAAACGTTGGAGCGTGCCGGCTATTTGATTTTCCCGACAGGCGATGTTGGATCGGCGACAGATTGGCTCAAGAGATGCTCGCCCGATCTGCTGATTGCGCGCCCGTTCGTCTCGGGGATGACGGGATACGAAGCTTCAAAATATCTTCGAGGTAAACACCCTGGGCTGCTAGTTCTAATACTAGGAGGGGTTTCTCGACGATCATCGCCTCGAATTTCGCGAGTCGCTCGCGGGTTTTGAGATTTTCCCGAAGCCATTCACGGGCGCGGAACTAGTCGAGAAAGTTGAAGAGGTGCTAAACAAGAAGTGCCCTCCAACTCGCTAAGCGAGCATTTCGACTAACATTTCCATCTTGGCCGCGAGACATAATTTGGGGCTGGAATCGCACGCAAGGCGTCCATGTTGCAAGCGGATTTCGTTCAAACGCGGTTATCGAAATCTGCTGCCTTCCGGATAACTGTCGAGAACAGGGCTTATCACCAGCTATCTCATTTCGAGATTGCCTCGGTGAGCGAGTTTTTCAACAGTCATAGGGATTATCACTAACTATTTTTCCGGTCACCGGATTCAGGGTACCAGTAATAATACGATGTCGGCCCCGTCCCTTCGCCCACTGGTGTCAGCACTGAGTCAAATTCTTGGGAGCACGCAATCAGTTTTGATCAAAATACTGATGTCCATCTCGAAGTAATGGAGCAGCATCTGAGGTACCATGGCGCATCAGCGAACAAAACCGGACAAGGCTCCAAGTCTGATTTTTCTGTTGCTGGCCCTTGATTTCGGTTTCCTATCCCGTCGTTTCCTTTTCTGCTTCGTGACTATCGCTGCGTTCCTGTTCCTTACGCGTCCCGTGTTCTCCCAGGAGACACAAAAACAACCTCCATCGGACTCAACAGCTCCTCCCGTGGAAGCCAAACCCGCAGGCCAACCGTCGGCCAAGAATAATCCTAAAGATCAAACCAGCCAGGCTCCCAAGACCACCGAGACAACCGAGAAGAAAAAGTCCCAGCGGATGTTTTATGTGATGCCGAACTACTTGACGGTCGATAATCAATCGCAAGTGCCGTCGATCAACTGGAAAGAGAAGTTCTCCATCACGCTGAAGGGCACCTTCGACCCGTACGAATTCGTGATAGTGGGTGTTGTGGCGGGCATCCGGCAGGCGGAGAATTCCTATCCGGCGTTCGGACAGGGAGCGGCAGGATACGGAAAGCGGTACGGAGCGGCTTTCGCCGATCAGGTGGACGGCAATCTTATGGTGGGCGCCGTTTTCCCTTCCATCCTAAAAACAGATCCTCGCTATTTTCGATTGGGAAAGGGCGGAATCCGTCATCGTTTCGGCTATGCCGCCGGCCGGATATTCATCGCCCGCAAGGATTCCGGTGGTCATGTGTTCAACGTTTCCGAGTTTCTGGGCAACGCCACCGCGATTGGCATTTCCAACGCATATTATCCGGCAGCTAATCGGAGTCTTTCGTCAAATTTCACGAACTGGGGATTGCAGATGGGCATCGACGCCTTCGGGAATGAGCTGAAGGAGTTTTGGCCCGACATTCACAACCGTTTTTCGAAAAAGAAGAGTTCCCCATCACCGCAACCTACCGACAGCCATTGACCCTTTCCCGCCGATGCTGACATAGATGTTGATAACAGGGATTATCACTACCTATCTCAGTCTGAGATTGCTGGTGCGAAGCGGATTTCTCGACATCTATCGAGATTCAGTACATTCGCACGACACTTGGACCGAGATGCTAGGAACAGAAGCCAGCTTTGCTACTGCTTTGCTGCGGCTCTGAAAGGGGCGATGCCATTTGCCCGGCCCAAGCTGGATCCTGTGACTTGACCTCGACCCTCGTCGCAATGGATACAATCACCACGGTGGAGGCATGCCGTGAAGAGGCCCTCTCGCCAACCTTCGTGAACATAGTAGGTGATGGCCGTCGCCATGCCTCACCACCTCAAGCGGCAATGCGTGGAATTTCAGGATTGGATGCATTAAACGCCGTCACCGATTGCTCGTGATAAGCGGATTTCTCAATATCTATTCGGACCGGACAAAGGAACGGAAAGATTCGGAATATACTGGCCTTCGTGTTGAAAGGAGGCTTTCGATGGTGCTTCCGAGTAAAATCTGCAAAATTGCGCCGGGCGTTCTGTTTACGAGTGTTCTGTTCCTTGCCTGTTCATCAGCGACGATGAAGGCAATCCCACAAAGTTCGGACGAGACAGTCAGCGGGTTACAACTGACCATCTATCGTGAGCCCGCGGACCGCGTGCAATCGAAGGTTCCGAATTTCAGAGTCGAGTTACGCAACGCAGGGGAGAGTGACCTAATCCTGAATCTGGGTTCCATGCTTGCCAACGGCAGGAAGCAATACCCGGATGCTGTCGTCCTGATTCTTACGGACTCGCAAGGAAAATCTCAGAGGCTTAAGCTTCAGGGGCCGTTCTATGTTGCGGGCCGAGTCGATCCACTGGTTCTGCCTATTCCCGTCGGTTCTACTTTTTCCATTCCGGTAGATTTAGAGAAGTACGGCCCATTCGGTTCCAAATTGAAGTCCGGCACTTACTCGCTGGAGGCTCAACTCACAGGCAAGGGAGTCAATCAAGCAGATGCCAACCTGGACGTAAAAGGGAATCGCACTCATGCCCTATTGGAGGGGCGCCATTGCTTCAAATCAGCTACGATTTGAGGTTACTGAATAGAGAGCCTCGATACCAGTCTTCATCGTTGCACCACCCGGACGCTGCATTAAGGTAGGTGTTGGTAACAGGGATTATCACTAGCGATCTCAGTCTGAGATAGGTGGTGAGAAGCGGATTTCTCAACATCTACCCGCCGGACCGGGAACTGTGGTGACTCTCTTCGGGGCATGGCTTATGAAATAGATCGCGCTGCTTTCGGCCGCTTGAAATTAGAGACTCTACCAGAAGTTGATAGAGACTTCGGGCCGCCAGCGTACAGCGGCTTAAGAAGCCGGTACAGTAGGAAAAGGGGATCATCCATGCGCGGATCTTTCAGGGTGTCCTTGAAAGCCGGGCGAGCTAACTGAGTCTTCAGTTGTTTCAGAATGTGAAGGTGCAAGCCGAAAGGCACTGCGTGTCCGCGTTCCCAGCGGCTAAGGGTCGAATACGTCACCCAGAGAACTCGCGCGAAATCGTCCTGCGACATCCCGAGCGTTTTGCGAATTTCTCGAATGCGACTTGGTGTTATCTCTGCCACAGACTACCCCCGTGTGCGATCAGATTAGTTTTGCAAGGAATTCAGGCAATCATCCGACCCCCAAGATGCTTGATAGAACGGCTCGATAAGACGGTACAAAAGGAATAGAGGGTCGCCGGCTCGCGGATCGCTAAGCGCTGTTCGGAACGACGGTGTTGACAGACCATGTTCTATCAACATTAATAGTCGCCGGTGCGCGCCCACAGGCTTGCGGCCGCCGGACTCCCACTCATCAACCGTGTTCCGGGCAACCCATAGGACGCGAGCGAATTCCTTCCGCGTAAAATTTAACTCCTTTCGGATTTTTCGGATTCGGGTCGCCGAAAACCTTGACATCTTTCCACCTCCGAGCATTCCTGGAGTACTCGTGATGACATGCGTCTTCCGTTTCGTCGCAGCTGCTCCTAGAAATGGAAACCAATCTCGCCGGTTACCGTTCGAGGCGTGACGTAATGTGTGCCGCTGAACGTTGACAAGAAGTTGTATAGCGAGTACTGGTTGGTTGCGTTGATGACTGTGACCCTAGCGCTCCAGCGGTAGCGGTCGCCGCGGAGGATGTTGTCGTGCCCCACGGCGAAATCAAACAAGTTGCGTTGCTGGATGCGCTGCGGATTGTGGTCGTCGTTTTCGGTATTAGGCGCCGGGACCTTTATGAGCGTGGACCGGAACTGCGACGCCAAACAAAACATGGGCAGAGCCGAAGTCGGCGTGGCATGGACGCCGTTGCATGTAAATCCTGCCTGAAACTCCTGATCGGCGGTTAAGGCTGCGCCTGAGATCGTGTTAATCATGTTGATGAATTCCTGGCCGCCCATAACAACCGATGCACCCGCACACGTTGCCGTTAACGGGTTAAAGCAAGGCGTCGCCCCAGCTACCAGTCCGCTGTCATAGCGCCAGGTGAATCCCGCCCACGGCCCGTTTTTCCAAGGCTGGTATTGCAGGTGCGTCGTTTCGTTAAATTTTTCGTCATGGTCGATACGAAAAACACCGGTTGATGGAGGAACGATAGGCAGTCCCGCAACTTGCGGAAGGAAGAAACGCGCGGCAACACTGGACATCACCACCTGCGCCGACAGCCCGCGATAATTCGGAACGCTCACGCGGATTGCGTAGCCGGGGATTTTGGAATTGTGCCACTCAATCGGAAAGGTGAGGGGTGTAGCGCCCACTATGCCGAAGTCGTAGCCGTTGTGCGTGTATTTCCAAATGTAATCGCCGCTCACGACGAGGTATTTCCCGAACGCTTGCTGAAGCCCGGCGTGGAATTCATTGCGATAGCCCGGCGTGATCGGCCCCGCATTGCACGGGACGCCCGGAGGCGGCACCAGGGCGGCAAGAAACGGAATGCTGCATCCGGTGCTGGCAATCACGAGGTTCTCATTGAACGGACTCTCCAGGGTTCGCGCATAAGAAACGCGCAACACCGTGTTGGTCGCCTTGATGTTGTACGCAATCCCAAGGCGTGGCTCCGCCTGAGTCGCCTTGGAAATACCGTGGTAGATGTCTCCGCGAATACCCAGGTTAAACGACCAGTTGCCTTTGGTGATGGAATCCTGGATGTAGAGCGCTAGCTCCTTGACGTCCGTGTGGCCGTGGAAATTGAAAAGAGTCCCGGGAGCGTACAGACCGCCTCCGCCCGTTAAATCGTGAGGCGCCAGGATTGCGCATGGCGTACCGGGAATGGGCTGGTTCGTCACCGGATCGAGGCAGGACGGAGTGATTCCGGGAACGAGTCCCGGATCGACAATGCCGATTCCGTCATTCTCCGTGAGAAACGTCTGCTCGTACGTGATCCCCGCTTTTATGTTGTTGATCCCTCTTACGTAAGAAACGCTGGCTCGAATGCCGGCATTGGTTAGCGTCCGGTTTTGTTTAAGCGTCTCGCCCTGCAGGTCAGGAGAGAAATCGTCAAAGGGATTAGCACTTGGGTAGTAATTGTACTGGTCGCGCCGCACGAAAGCGCCCAATGTAAACACCGCATTAGAAGTGATCAGGCGCGTCCAAGTCGGTGCAATGTTGAACGTCCCGATTTTTGAGCGTTGATCCGTCGGCCCAAGAGGTGCGCCGGTAATCGGATCGAGAAGTTGAGTTGCAGGTCCGTTGATTGCGACGAAATGAGTTTGCTGGTCGAAGGAATTGGGGTTTTGAAACCAGGAACGCGAGTAGCCGAAATTCAGATGGACGGAGTCTCCGGTTGAGATTTGATAGTCGACGCGATCGAAAACATTCTCTTCGTTCCCCTTATCGTGGAACACGGAGAATTCCGGCGGGTCCAGGAACCGGCCGCTATTGAGCCCGTCCACGGAGATGAAGTTCCCCCATTTCTGGCCTCCATAGCCGAAGTCAAAGCCGCCTGTGGCTGAGCCAAATGAACCATACGAGGCGTACACATTGCCGTGCGGCGTGGTCTCGCCCAGACCCGAACGGGTTGTGACGTTGATCACCACGCTTGTCTTGCCGCCGTACTCGGCTGGCGGAGCGCCGGAAATCACCTCGAGAGACTGGATCGAATCAAGCGGTATCTGATTCGAGAAAACCTTGCTTTGCTGGTCTGTGATTGGCTGTCCGTCCACGGAGAACGAGTTCTCGGCGTGATCGCCAAGCCCATGGAAGAGTCCGTTTGAATCTGCAGCGATTCCCGGGGTCGAGAGCGTGACGAGCGAGCTCACCGACGACGAAGCGCTTTCCAGAGGAAGCTTGTCGAACAGCGCGCGATCAATATCTGTGTGAAAAGTAGGCTCGGTTTCGATTAGATCGCTGCCACCCACAATCGTAACGGTCGAGGAAGACCCCGCGACAGTGAGAGCGACGTTTATCGTGACAGGAACCGACGATCGGACATCGACGTCCTGCGCGTAGGCTCCAAAGCCTTTCGCGTAGACAGACAGGTGATAGGGATTCGGCGGGATGTTAGAAAACGAAAAGCTTCCCGAACTATCAGTCGTAGCGGTGCGATCGTAACCGCTCACCGGATTGTGAACGGTGACAGCAGCGCCGGCGACGACAGCGCCGGAGGGATCCTTCAGGACTCCGTTGATCGTGCCAGAATTGCCCGATTGCGCGAAAAGAGTGCCTGCGTGCAAAAAAACACTCAAACTCAAAAATGAAAATAGCCGGAATATGAAATTCCTGTGCATCTCTCCTCCATCCCATTAAGGACCCAGCTATCTGGGCAGGTTCGGCTGTGGGGATCGGGGCCGCGAATAAAAGCGGCAGCGCTGATCTCAAATCGATGTCAAAGCGAGATCAACACAACGAGCCATTCAGTTTTTGCGGTTTAGAAAACTACGCGGACGGAGGACCACGAGAAGAACGCCGGTGAACAACGACTTCGAGCGCAGGTTCAAAGGAAAGTTTTACAGCCAGCCGGTTAACAACTTCCGGCACAGGTAATGCATTGCCGTGAGAGAAATCGACCGTCACCGAATGTGCGAAATGGCACACGCGGCAGTGCTGGTCTTCAAATGTTCGGCTGTGCCAGTGTCCCGCGGCCTGAAGGCCGAAAGACAACACCGCCACAGCCACGAGAACGGCTAATAGCCTGTGTGCTGTACGGCGGGAGATACGCACCCTAGACTCCTTTCGTTAGCATCGTACTTAGACGCAGCGTCACATGCAATCGGTGCTTTTGAATTCTTTGGACCTAAATAAAGATCCATCGAATTTTCAATGGTGGCAAACGTCCCCAATGTTACTTCGATTTACGGAACCCAGTAATTATCTTGGCCTATTTCAGATAACTGTCGAGAACAGGGGTGGCTGTTGAAAAACTCGCTTACTGGCAGGAGTCTTGAGGTGGGGTGATTTTCCCACGGTGTTTCGCGCTGTCTTTGTCAATCTCAGATCGGCACCGTGGCTGATTCTGGAGGCCTCGATCTTAGGAAGCGAGCCAGTCGTTTCAGGTTCTGGGCTGTAGCCGCAAGAAAGAATTGTTCGCGAACATGCTTCATTCTCCTCAGACGCACCCTTCGCAGTCCGATCTGGTTCTTCAACTCCGCAAAGAGTGCTTCTACTTTCCGGCGTTGGCGTTGCGCTGCCGCGAAAGCCGGCACGGTCGCCCGTTCTCGTGCCCGTTGTCGCGCCGGTTCGTGGACATGGATCGCGATCTGCCGGTAGTGGCCTCTGGTGCATTGCGCTTTTTGCGGGCAGTCGCGACAGCGCTTCCGCGTGGCCACATACACATGCGTTCGATTTATGGCATTGATGCCAACATAGGTGAGTCGCTTTCCTTCAGGACATTGATAGCTGTTCGTCTCGGCAACGTAGGTGAACTTCTCGATCCCGTACAAGTTGGTTTTGGGAACAGGGCTTTCTTTCACGCGAATATAGGGAGTGATGCCTCGCTCCTCAAACCAGGCCAAAAGCTCACCGTTCCCATAGGTCGTGTCGGCGGCAACCGACTGTGGGAAGCGCCCCCATCTTTCCGCTGACCGCGTGATCATCTCGCGAGCCGCCGCACTTTCCTGGCTGAGCCGAGCGGTCGTAGCCTGAACGCCAAGAATTACGCAACTCTGGTTGTCGATCAGGTAGTTGTTGAAATACCCCAGCTCGGCAGCACCTTTGCCCTTGGTCGCATACGTCGAATCCGGATCCGTGGTCGATACCTGGTCTTGTTGCGAGGCCGGCTCTTCAACAGGGTTCTCTTGCTCGAGGTCCGCTAAGTACTCTCGCACCGTTCGTTTCACGTGAGCGGCTTCCGGCAGTTGCTCCCGCGGAATGCGGCTCAATCGGCTGGCGTTCGCTGGAATAAAGCTGCCATCCACGGACAGGTGCTCGCCCTCGACGAATCCGGCTTCCATGCAACGGTCCACGATCTCCTCAAAGAGCTGCTGAAAGAGGTTCGACTCCTGAAAGCGCCCATGACGGTTTTTGGAGAACGTGGAGTGATGGGGAATCTCTTGATCGAAGCTGAGTCCAGTAAACCAGCGCCAGGCCAGATGCATCTGCAGCTCCTCGACCAGCTTGCGCTCGCTGGTGACGCCATAGAGATAGCCGATCAGCAGGATGCGCAACAGAAGTTCCGGATCGATCGAGGGTCGGCCCGTATCGCTGTAGGAGTCCTTCAGCTTCTCACGAACGAAATCGAAGCTGATGTGTCGGTCGATGAGACGGAGTAGGTGGTTTTCAGGAACCTGATCTTCAATGCGAAAGTAGTAGAACAGCGCCTCAGAACGAGCATGTTGTCCCATCATAATCCGCAAGCCTCCGTGAATGGCGATGAAGAAGAGCATCGGCAGAACGCTTGCTCAGATAGACGTTGTTGCCAACACTTCAGTTTGCATTCACGAAGACTTTTTCAACAGCCACAGGGATTATCACCAGCTATCTCATTTCGAGATTGTCTCGGTGAGCGAGTTTTTCAACAGCCACCCCTGTTCTCAACAGCTATTTCTAACCACCGAATCGCGGCTCGAAAGCACACTGCGTCGGCCTGCTGCTTGAGAACGATTCTGGTAAGAAATCGCAACGTCGCTAGAAGTGACTTAATCTGTGATCCAGATGACGAAGCTCACCTCCGCATCCTGAAAACGCCCAGTGATCTTCCAACAGCCGGCATCCGGGATATCAAGACCGGTCATGATGTACGGTGGATGCCCTATAACATTATCGGCATTGTCAGAAACGAATGACAAAACCGGTGAGTTGAGCCTTTTCCCAGTAACCTTCAGCATCGGCCTGTACTTTGGCGGGGGATCATTACGCGGATCATAGCCTTCCCGCCACCAAGGGAGCTTCTGACTAAGAGTCGTATTCGCAGGGCTGAAGCGTCCCGCTCTCCAGGTGCCGTTCTTCGGCAGGCGTGTCCACAGCTTATCAGTGCCAA
>Ga0308309_10001726_pt1 | contig 12972 bp, 11 predicted proteins | sample HubBroMetageWFT5_FD_192491 | JGI IMG/M metagenome (GOLD analysis project Ga0308309, IMG submission 192491) | Warmed and freeze-thawed soil microbial communities from the Hubbard Brook experimental Forest, New Hampshire - Hubbard Brook CCASE Soil... | ecosystem: Environmental > Terrestrial >...
GGAATAGGAAAGCGTAAAGATTCCCAGAGTGTCGCCCTGCACCTGCGCGGCCAGCACCATGATCTGGTCGGGCGATTTAACCGGCAGAGGCCGCAGCAGTAGACCATTCACGAGGCCAAAGATCGCGGTGTTGGCGCCGATGCCCAAAGTGAGCGTGAGGATCACGATCGCGGTCAGCATGGGCGACTTTGCGAGCATCCTGAAGGCGTAGCGGACGTCTTGCCAAAGTGTGGCCATCAAGCTCTCCTTCTTTTCGCGGCGATTACATATATGCACGTATCCAACCCTGGGCCTGTCGTCACAATCTGCATGATGGGAAATGACTTAGGGCGATTGATGCGGCGGTTTTGGCATGTGGCATGAGCGATTCCGAAACGCTGCGTAACGAAAACGGACACCTGTCCGATTGAGCGGGCAGGCTTTCCCGACATGCGATTTAATCGCTGGTAGTTTCCTGCTAGCATGGCTGCGTTTGCGCGCGCCATGGAAGCCATCAAACACGTCATCGTCGGAACCGCCGGACACATTGACCACGGCAAATCCTCGCTCGTCGAAGCGCTGACCGGCACGAATCCCGACCGTCTGGAGGAAGAAAAGCGCCGGGGCATCACGCTGGACCTGGGATTCGCGTTTCTGGATCTCGATGGGGTGCGGTTGGGCCTGGTGGATGTGCCGGGGCACGAGCGGTTCGTGCGCAACATGCTGGCGGGGGCGGGCGGGATTGACCTGGTGCTGCTGGTAATCGCGGCGGATGAAGGGATTAAGCCACAGACGCGCGAGCATTTCGAAATCTGCAGCTTGCTGGGAGTTCCGCGCGGAATTATTGCCATTACGAAATCCGATCTCGTGGATGACGACACATTGGGACTGGTGCGCCTGGAGATTGAAGAATTCGTGCGTGGTTCGTTCTTGGAAGGCGCGCCGATTGTGCCGGTGAGTGCGCGCAGCGACGCGGGTCTTGATGAGTTGAAACAAGTGCTGCGATTCGCGGCACGAGAGGTGGCGGCGAAAGATGCGACGCAGAATTTTCGTTTGCCGATTGATCGCTCGTTCGCGATGAAGGGATTTGGCACGGTGGTGACCGGGACGCTGATTTCCGGCGCGGTGAAATTGGAAGACGAAGTGGAGCTTTATCCCACGCGGAAAAGTCTGCGCGTGCGCGGGCTGCACTCTGGCGGAAAGCTGATCGAACGCGCCGTCGCAGGGCAGCGCACAGCGGTGAACCTGGCGGGAATCGAGCACGAGGAAATCACGCGCGGGATGGTGCTGGCGCCGGCCGGGCTATTCGAAGCGACGCAGCGAGTGGATGCGCGCGTCACGCTGCTCGGTTCCGTGCCGTCGCTGAAGAATCGCGCGCGTGTGCACTTTCATCAGGGCACTGCGGAGGCGATTGCGGAGGTGATTTCGCTGAATGACGGCGGCGAACTTAAGGCTGGTGGCTCGGCGTTCGCGCAATTGCGGCTCGACAAGTCCTTGCTGCTGCTTCCGGGCGACCGCTTCATCCTGCGGCGGTATTCGCCGGTGGTGACGATTGGGGGCGGCACGGTGCTGGACGCGCGCGCCCCGCGGCACAAACGCAAAGACGCCGCGATCGCGTCGTTTCTGGGCGTGCTGGAACACGGCACGCGGGAACAAATTCTCGGCGCGCTGGTGGAAGCGGCGCCTCGCGGCATGACTCTACCGGAGATCGTCGCGCGCACAGGATGGATCGAAGCGGAGACGCGCGCGACGGTGGACAAGCTCGCGTCCGCGAAACGCGTGAGGATTCTGGGAGGCGCGCCGAGCGTGGTGGTACCGGCGCAAGCCGTGACGGCCTGTGCCGCGGCGATCCGCAAGGTAGTGGAAACTTTTCATCGCGCGAATCCCCTGCTGCCGGGGATCCCGAAACAAGAATTGCGCGCGCGGGCGGGGCGTGCGCGCGTGGAAATGTTTGAGGCGGCGCTGAATGATCTGGTGGCGGCACGGGCGCTGGTGGCGACTGGCGACCTGGTGGGCCAAGCCGGGCGCGAAATTTCGCTTTCGACGGAAGAGACGCGTGCGAAGGAATTGATCGAGCGCGAATTCGAAAACGCGGGCTTGACCGTGCCGGATGTTGCCAGCGTGCTGGCGAAGCTGCCGGTGGACGCAGCGCGCGCGCAGAAAATTCTGCAGATTCTGCTGCGCGAAAAAGTGCTGGTGAAGATTTCCAGCGACCTGGTGTTTCACCGCAATACGCTGCTGAAGCTGCGCGAAATGCTGGCGAAATACCGCAAGGAACGTGGCACGCGCCTGCCAATCACTGTATTCAAGGAACTTACGGGCATTACGCGTAAATACGCCATCCCGCTGCTGGAGCACCTGGACCGCGAACAGGTTACGCGGCGGGCCGGGGACGAGCGTGTTATACTTTGATGGATTGGGGTGCGAAGGGCGCATCAGTGGCAGCCGCGGGGTCGTGAGCTGCGATTTGGCATCCAGAGAAGTCTGGAAGGCAGGTGATTCATGGAAGCATTAAGCCCGTTTCATTTGATTATTATTCTCGCGGTGATTGTGCTGCTGTTTGGCGGCAAGAAAATTCCCGAAGTGATGCGCGGACTGGGCGAAGGCATCCGCAACTTTAAGGATGGCATGAACTCGCCGCATCCGAGTTCGCCGAGCGCGAACCCGCCGGCAAATCCTCCGGCCGCTGCGCCGACGGCGCCGCCTCCGTCAGCTGGGACTGAAGAAAAGAAGTAGCGGCGCGGCGGCTGAGCTGCGTTGCGCGAAATTTGAGGCGAGAGGTTTTCTCTAGAAGTTTTCTGACGGTGGTCCCGATTCGCGGGGCTGCCGTCTTTTTTTTGCGCTCGCGCCAGCTACGTTGTGCGGTCTTCTTTCCAGCCGAGGGATTGCAACGTGGTCCAGAGGCGCGAAAGCGGCAAACCCAGCACGTTGAAATAGCAGCCTTCGATACGCGTGGCGAATCTTCCGGCGATGCCCTGAATGCCGTACGCGCCGGCTTTATCTAATGGCTCGCCGGTCTGAATGTAGCTTTCGATTTCCTCTTCTGACATTTTCAGGAATTCCACGCGCGTCTTTTCAACGTGCAGTGCTTCTTTCCCCGTGACAATGTTGACCACGCAAAGAGCCGTCAGAACTTCATGAGTCTTGCCGCTGAATAGCCTCAGCATGCGGCGAGCATCGTCGGTGTCCTTGGGCTTGCCGAGAATTTGACTTTCCGCGAGAACGATCGTGTCCGCTGCAATCACGATGGCGCGTTCACCGGCGGCGCGCGCTTGCTCGGCGACGGCGTGGGCTTTTGCTTTCGCGACGCGGCGGACGTAATCCTCGGCGGCTTCGTGCGGCTGGCGCGTTTCGTCCACGTCCGCGGGACGGACCTGAAACACGAAGCCTGCGTTGCGCAGCACCTCCGCGCGGCGCGGTGACGAGGATGCGAGAATCAATTTCACGGCAAAAACGTAACACAGAACGCCTGTACGTTCGTACAGGTTGCAACTGTGCAACGGGGCCGTGGCGGATTGTACGCAGGCAAACGTGTACGGCGTGGCGGCGGGTAGCGAGATAGTCTAGGCTCGTAGAGCTGATTGTGTGGCGCGGAATTGCCCGGCGATTCGCGGGCATCGGGATTTGAGCGTCTGGCGGCAGAATTCCCGCAATGGAGTGGGAGCAACGGAAATGGGATTCCTGTTCTATGCAAGCTTCGTGAGATTTGTGCTGGAAGGCGGCTACGGCCACGTGCTGGCGGAGCGTGCGCGCGTGTGGATGAAGGCTGCCGGCATCGTGCCGCCGGAAGAATAGCCGCAGCGTAGAATCGCCATTCACCGTTTGCAGAATTGCAGAAAGACCGAGGGCCAAGACGATGCCGATGACCAGAGAAGCGCGCGGGGGACGGGGAGTGGATGTGCGGACGCCGGAAATGCTCGGCACGCTGGCCACGCGCGCGCCGCTGATCGAAGATTTTCAGTTCGTGAAATTCCGCGTGGAGGGCGAAGTGGCCCACCTGCGCCTGGACCGCCCGGACCAGAATCTGCTGAACGAGCGGATGCTGATGGAAATCGCGGCGGGCATCAATTCCGTCAGCGAAAAGCGCCAGGTAAAGCTGGTGCTGCTGGACTCGGCGGGCAAAACATTTTCCGGCGGAATCGAGCTGGGCGAATATACGCAGCGGCGCGTATTTCAATTGCTGGACGCATTTCACAGCGCGTTTGCCGCGATGATGGACACGTCGAAACCGGTGATCGTGGTAGTGAATGGACCCGCGTACGGCGGCGGCGCGGAGCTGGCGGCGCTGGGCGATCTGGTAATCGCCACGCCCAATGCAAGGTTTGCGCAACCGGAAATTAAATTGGGAGCGTTTCCTCCGCTCGCCGCGGCCGTGCTGCCCTACATTCTGGGGCCGAAGATGGCGATGGAGTTGGTGCTGACCGGCGAAGCGATGACCGCGGAGCGCGCGCGCGAAGTGGGCCTGGTGAACTTCCTGGTGCCGGAAGACAAACTGGTGGAGAAGGTGGACGAGATCATCGGGCGCGTGACGGCGCAGTCCGGTCCAGTGCTGACTATGGCGAAGAAAGCGATTCTGGGCAGCCTGGGATTGCCGCTGCGCGACGGCGTGCGCAATTCCATGAAAGTTTTCCTGAACGAGCTGGCCGACCTGGAAGATTCGCAGGAAGGTTTGCGCGCGCTGGTGGAAAAACGCGCGCCGAAGTGGAAGAACCGCTAGTCAGGCGCGACAAGAATTGCTTGAAGTTGCGCTAGATTGCTCGGCTAGTTAGTTCTTGTAGCCTCTGAATGAGCCAGTTGCGAATTCCCTGTTCGGTGTGGCCCATTTGGCGGGCAACGCTAACATCGTCATACAGTGTACCGTACTCGAGTATACCGCGCGGATATCCGGCCCGAATCCAGATGCGCTCAAATTCGCGAGTACATCTCAGTGGGTCTTCACCAGTCCGCAAGATTTCCCGGGCACGATGGTCTGCCAGGCGTCGGGCGGCTTGGTCGACGCTTAATCGCACTAGCCGCATTTCTTCCATTGCCTTTGGAAGGATTTCCATCACTTCGAAGACGGTTGGACGCTCCATGGCTGCTAGCCGCCGAATCGCAGGGCCGTCGAGTCCGGATTCCAGAGCGTCCCAAGCGAGGCTCGGCATTTCATCGGAGAGCACGAAATCCAGTGCCAGCCGTGCTTCTGCGAGTTGAGGGTCAAACGCCATCGTTGAATTGTATGATATGTGAGACTTGTTCGAACGCTGGCATAAATGTCATTTCGTTGACAGCAAAAGCGCTGGCGCATACACTCGCCGAGGACAACTTAGCTGGCTCGGGGTAGCCTTGCAGGCGCGATGGTTGCGCTTGCAGGTAAAAATTGAAATCGCTGTGGATGGATTTCAATCTTTAGGGAAGGCCGTGAAAATCGGCCACGGTCCCGCCACTGTAATCGGCTGTCGCTGGGATGCGCGCTTAATTTAGGCGGCGCGACCGGTGGCAGGCTCTTCGAAACCGCCACTGGCGGATTCTCAGAGTAAACGAAAGTCAGGGAACCTACCCGAACTGGTCGAAGCTGACACTCTCCGCGCGAGAGAGTGCGGCGAGATGCCTCGCTATATTCGCGAGGCTTTTTTATTGTGCGAGGGAATATTTTGGCGGCAAGCGAAGCGAGACGACGGTTTTTTGTGATGGCGCTCACGTTGGCTTGTGGTGTGTTCGCTTGCGGCATGCAAGCCGCTCACGCCTCCGAAGCGCAATCGCAACAACAAAGCGCGGCCGCGCCGGCACCCGCGGATCCCGCGGCGCAAACCGCAGCGAACAAACGCGCGACGAAATTGGTGACGGATGAAACCGGCCGGCGCATGGCGATTCCGCTGAACGTGCAACGAGTGGTGAGCCTGGCGCCGAACCTGACGGAAACGATTTACGCGCTGGGCCTGGACGCGAAGCTCGCGGGCGACACCACGTATTGCGACATTCCGCCCGCCGCGAAAGAAAAACCGCACATTGGCTCGGCGCAGGAACCGAGCCTGGAAGCAATCGTCGCGTTGCACCCTGACCTAGTGCTGGCGACCACGTCCATCAATCGAGCCCAAACTGCGGAGGCGCTGCTGAAGATCGGCGTTCCGGTGTATACCAGCGATCCGCACACGGTGGCGGGAATCCTGAATTCGATAGTGACCATGGCGGATTTGATGGGCGCGAGCGAGCAGGGTGCGAAGGTAGTGGCGGAACTGCAGCAACGTCTCGATACGTTGCACGCGGCGTTGCAAGACCGGCCGATGGCGCACGTGCTGTTTGTGGTGTGGGAAGATCCGCTGATTTCGATCGGGCAAAATACTTTTATCGCCGATGCGCTGCGCTGGGCGGGCGCGGAATCCATTATCGTGACGAACCAAAATTGGCCGCAGGTAAGCATGGAGGAAGTGGTGCGCTTGCAGCCGGAGTACATTGTGCTGACGCCGGACCATTTAGCCGCCGAGACACATGAACGCGTGAACAATTTGCGCGACCGGCCCACGTGGAGCGAATTGCGCGCAGTGAAGATGGGGCATGTGGTGATGGCCAGCGACGAATTCACGCGGCCTGCGCCGGGACTGGTGGATGCGATCGAAGCGCTCGCGCATGAATTGCATCCCGAAGCTTTTAGCACTTCCGCAACAGAACTTGCGCCCACTTTTTCTCAGTGGACCGTAGGGGCGGGTCTTAGACCCGCCCCTACAACTGCAAATCCGCCCGCGTTTGCGCTATTTGCGTTGGCACGGTCGCGCCCGGAGGCTGCCGTATGCGCCCGCTGACGCCGCGACGAATCCTCGCGATCTGCGGGATGCTGGCGGCGATTCTTTTTGTGGTGGTGGTGATATCGCTGCGCGTGGGCGCCTATCCCATCAGCATGCGGGATATCGTTGTCACGCTGTACAACGGCGCCGTTGGCAATGGAGACAGTTCGGAATTCAGCCAGGTGATTTTCGGATTGCGGCTGCCGCGCATCGCCTTGGGAATCCTGGTGGGCGCGGCGCTTTCCACTTCCGGCGCCGGATTTCAAGCGCTGCTGCGTAATCCGCTCGCCGATCCCTACGTGCTGGGAGTTTCCAGCGGCGCGGCGCTGGGCGCGATGCTCAGCCTGATCATTGCGCCGCACACCGTGGGCGCGATTCAGTTGGCCGCGTTCATCGGAGCGGCCGCGACCATCGCGGCAGTCTATTTTCTGGGCCGGCGCGGTGGGCAACTTGATAGCGCGACGCTGCTGCTGGCGGGAATCATCGCGGCGTCGTTCCTTTCGGCAATCATTATTTTTCTGCTGACGCTGGTGAACGGCCCGGGACTGCGCAGCATGACGTTCTGGCTGATGGGCGATTTGACGGCGCCTCCGCCGACGCAAAATGTGCTGGGCTGGTTTGGTTTCCTGTATTTTGTTTTCATCGTCGCAGCGGGAGCGATGTACACCACGTCTTCCGATCTGAATCTGATTCTCACCGGCGAACAGGAAGCGGGACACCTGGGCGTGAATGTGACGCGCGTGAAGCTGGTGGTGTACGTCGCGGCTTCCGTGCTCACGGGCCTCGCGGTTTCCGTCAGCGGGACGATCGGGTACGTGGGCTTGCTGGTGCCGCACGTGATGCGCATGCTTTTCGGCACGGATTACCGGCTGCTGATTCCGACGTCTGCAATCGGCGGCGCGATTGTGATCGTGCTGGCCGATACGCTGGGGCGCACCATCGTCGCGCCAACGGAATTGCCGGTGGGAGCGATGACGGCGCTGGCCGGCGCGCCCGTATTCATTTACTTAATGCGCAGGAGAATTCGATGAACGCCGGCGCGGAAAACGGAACTGCTGCGGCGCGGGAACCGATCCCTTTCGTACCGCCGAAGCATGTGCGCCTGAAAGTCGAGCAGGCCAGCTATGCGTATTCGGCGACGGACCGCTCGGCGCCAAAATTCACGCTGGGTCCGGTGAGCTTCGAAGCGCAGCAACGCGAACTGGTGGCGATTCTGGGGCCGAACGCCAGCGGCAAATCTACGCTGCTGAAATTGCTGGCGGGATTGATCAAGCCGTTGTCAGGGCGCGTGGAAGTGGACGGCACGGAAGTAAGCGAGCTGGAATTGCGCACGCGCGCGCAGCAGATTGCGCTGGTGGCGCAGGAAAGCGAGCTGCTCTTCCCCCTGCGCGTGTGGGAATACGTGCTGCAGGGACGCTATCCCTACGGCAAAAGATTGCGCTTCGAATCGGACGAAGATTGCCTGATGGCGGGCAACGCGCTGGCACAAGTGGGCGCCGATGCTTTGCGCGACCGTTGGATGGGGGAGCTTTCCGGCGGCGAAAAACAGCGCGTGATTCTGGCGCGCGCGCTGGCGCAGCAGCCTTCCCTGCTGCTGCTCGATGAGCCTACGCAACATCTGGATATCGGCGGCAAAGTGGAATTGCTGCGGCGGTTGCGCAGGTTGGCCGATGAAAATCGCTACACCGTAGTGGTGGTGACGCACGAATTGAATCTGGCCGCGGAATTTTCCGACCGCATCGCCTTGCTGCACAAAGGCAAGTGCCTGCGCATCGGAGAACCCGCGGAAGTGTATCAGCAGGATGTGCTGGAAGAAGTGTTCGAAGCGCCGCTGGAAGTGGAGATGCGCTCGAACGGCCGCCCGCGCGTGATTCTGCGCGGCAGCCACTAGCGAATTCCCAGTAACAAGCGGCGCGCATGGAATTTTCACGGCGCCGTACACAATCACCAGAGACTCCGCGCACGGGAAGACGGTGAAAAACCGTCGCCGCCGCGCGACTGTAAGGCGGAATTTTTCAGCGCGCACCACTGTCTGAAGCGCAGAATCGCATCGAACCCGCGATTCCGAGTGGAAGATGGGAAGGCCGCGCTGCTGCCGGGATTTCATCTTTCTGCATTGCGATGAAATCACGGCAAGCCGCCAAGCCAGGAGACCGGCGGAGTCTCAATCCGGATACGCAAGCGCCTGAGGAGGCGCGTGCGTCGTTTGGACAACCTTCAACTCCCGCGCGAGAGGGAGAGGGGGAAAAATGAGACTAAGCGCCGCCGTATTGTATTTCGCTTCTTTATTTTTGCTTTTGCCCTGCAGCACCCACGCACAAACTCCTACTACTTCCGCAAGCGGTTCCGCGACCGCGACGGGTTCCGCGCTTGTCTCTACGCATGACCAGCAGGACGCCGCGATTTCCGGCACAGTTTTCGATCCCGCCGGGCATGTCGTGCCGGAAGCTCGCGTCACTCTGCTCTACGCGATGGCCGAACTGGAAACGCGAGAGACGGATGCGCAAGGGCAATACAGCTTCACGCGTTTGCGGGGGGGAAAATACCAAATCGTGGCCACCAGTTCGGGCTTCGATCAATTGCCGGTGGACATTGACCTGCCGGCCGGTGAAAAACGCGTCAGCGATCTCCATTTGCAGTTGAGCGCCTTGCGCGACAAGGTAGTCGTCTCGGCCGCGCCGGGCGGCGCGCTGACTTCGCAGATCGGCTCTTCGGTCAGCGTGGTCTCCGGGCAGGAAATTGACGACCGCGCCGCGCAATCCGCACTCGACGTATTGCGCGGGTTACCCGGAACGGAAATCAATCAATCCGGAGGCCGCGGGACGATTACCAGCGCCTTCATTCGGGGAGGAAATTCGAACTACAACCTGGTGATGATTGATGGAATTGAACTGAACGATTTCGGCGGCGGGTTCGATCTATCGCCGCTGCCAGCCGAAGACGCCCAGCAAGTGGAAGTGATCCGCGGCCCGGAGAGCGCGCTGTACGGATCGAACGCGGTCTCGGGCGTGATCAACATCGAAACGATTCACGGAGATGGTCCGCCGCATTTTTCGTTTTTGAGCGAAGCTGGCAGCTTGTACACCTGGCGAGTGGCCACGACCGGAGCGGGACTGAACAAGGGATTCAGCTGGGCCTACAGCCTGTCGCGTTTGCAAACCAGAGGGCAAATTCAGAACGACGGTTACCGCGATCAAAGCTCCACGGTGAGCCTGGGCTATTCGCGCTCGCCGCGCCGCAAATTTGACGTGAATTTCTTTGGCTATAACGGAGTGGTGGGGCTCCCGGGTCCCTGGGGCTCGGACCCGGACGGATTATTTCCCGGGCGCGACCCGGCCACGCACCAGAACCAGAATCTTTTCGGCTATCAGGCGCAGGAAGTCGAACAGTTCTCTTCGCGCTTCCAGCAGGTCTCGACGGTGAGCGTTTCCACGGACCGCATCACCATTTTTTCACCGTCGGAAGGCAATTCGTTCACCAACAATCTGCGCGTGGTGGCCAATACCAGGAGCGAGATCGCGGTTTCCTCCAAGGACACGCTGGTAGCGGGATTCGAATACGACCGCGACCAATTCAAGAATCTCTTTGTGGAAGGGACCAGCGATTTGCCGTTTCTGCTGGGGCGGAATAGCTACGCGTTCTTCGCGGAAAACCGCTGGAACCCCTCTGATCGCTGGTTCATCAATGTGGGAGTGCGCGTGGACGACATTCAAACCGATTCCGTCCCGGTGAACAACGACACAGGCCAACCGGGGATTCCCGCAAATACCCTCGCCAAGGTCACCCCGCGGATTTCCGCCGCGTATGTGGCGCGGCAACCAGATGGCGACGGATTTTTCGGCGGCACGCGCCTGCACGCCAGTTTTGGAACCGGCTTCCGCGCGCCGGATGGATTCGAACTCGCCTTCACGAATAATCCTGCGCTGAAGCCCGAGGAAAGCATCAGCTACGATGCGGGTATCGAGCAACGCATGGCGCACGACCGCGCGATTCTGGACGTCACTTATTTCTACAACAAATTCAAGGATCAAATCGTGTCCACCGGTAACTTGCCCAGCAATTTCGATTCGGAGAACATCGGAAAGTCGCGAGCCTGGGGCCTGGAAACAACCATTCGCCTCCATCCGTTTAGCTCGTTCGAATTTTCGGGCTCGTACACCTGGATGAATACCGCGATTCTGGCGCTGGATGGCTTTACGGAACCCATCGATCCGTTCTCCGTCGGAGAACCACTGCTTCGGCGCCCGCGCAACGCCGCTGGGTTTAATGCCACGTGGACAAAAAAACGATTGATGCTCAATATGAACGGAACAATTCGCGGCGCGGTGCTGGACGTTGAGCCGAACGACGGGACTTTTGCTTGCGAGTTGATAAACCCCGTGACCATGCTGCCTTTTCAGTGCCTTTTCCGCAATCACGGATATGAACTCATGAACGCGGGCTTCGCCTACCAGCTGCCCAAGGGCATCGAAATCTACGGGCGGCTCAATAATTTCCTGAACCAGAGATATGAGGAGGCCCTTGGCTTTCCGTCGTTGCGACTTAATTTCATCGCCGGATTCAAATTTCAAATCCCAACCGCGGGGAGCCACGGGGGATAATTGAGATGGCAGGCATCTGATGACGAGGGGCGATTGAAGGTATCCGGGTCAACTTTTCTGTTGCAGCACAGAGAGAGCTGGACCGCGCGGCGAGCGCCGGAATTTTCGGTTGTGAATATTCACGCGATGGAAATTCCAGCGCCGCGCGAGCGGATTTTCGCGGAGTTGGGCGCGCCAGGACTGCTGCTTCCGGCGCGGCGTTGGAAAATATTGTTCAGCGTGCGGCTAGCGATTGGGAAACTGTGCGGTTGGGACCGCGGCGTGGTCTCGCATCCGCCACAAGCTCTGGAAGTCGGCAAGCACTTCGCCTTTTTTGCGATCGAATGGGTGGACGCGCCGCGCGAAGCAGGAATGGGCGTGAAGAATCGCCTCACGTCGGCGCTGATGTGCTGGGTGCTGGAGGAAATTCCGCGAGGCACGAGAGTGTTTAACATCACGCTGGCAAATTTCGCAGGTTGGCAGGGGCGGAACTATTGGCGCGTCATACGGCCGTTTCATGACGGGCTGATTGAGGATTCGCTGAAGGAACTGGGGCGGCGGGTCGCGTCCCGTTTGGCAATTTCTTCGAATTAAAAGCAGGTTTTTCCCGTGGAGTGCCCCAACGATTGTGACGGATGCTATAATTCTGGATTCGTGGAGCGCCGAGCACCGCACCGTGCGCCGTCTAATATGACCCGAGACACTCAGGAAACGAATTACGTGACGCCCGAAATCATGGCCAAGTACGAAGCTGTGATCGGGCTCGAGGTACACGCGCAGCTGAAGACGCAGACGAAAGCGTTCTGCGGCTGCTCGACGCGCTATGGCGACCCGCCGAACTCCAATACTTGTCCGGTGTGTTTGGGATTGCCCGGAGCTTTGCCGGTGCTGAATCGCCGCGCGCGCGAGCTGGCGATCCGCGCGGCGCTGGCGCTGGAATGCGAGATTCAGGAACGCTCCGTTTTCGCGCGCAAAAATTATTTTTACCCCGACCTGCCGAAGGGCTACCAAATTTCACAGTACGAGCTGCCGCTGGCACTCGCGGGCTCGCTCGCGATCGAAGCAGAGGGCGCGGCCAAGCGCATCGGCATCACCCGCGTGCACATGGAGGAAGACGCAGCCAAGAATCTGCACGAAGGCTTCGCGGATTCCGACCGCTGGAGCTACATTGATTACAACCGCTGCGGCACTCCGCTGATAGAGATTGTTTCCGAGCCTGATATTCGCACGCCCGCTGAAGCGTATTCATATTTGACGACCTTAAAGCAGGTGCTGGAGTACACGGACGTGAGCGATTGCAACATGGAAGAGGGCTCATTGCGCTGCGATGCCAACGTGAGCGTGCGCTTGCGCGGTGCGCCTAAATTCGGAACGAAGGTGGAAGCCAAGAACCTGAATTCGTTCCGCTATCTGGCGCACGCATTGGAATACGAAATCGAGCGGCAAATCGGCGTGATTGAGGCCGGCGGCACAGTGACGCAGGAAACGCGGCTGTGGAATGTGGCGGCGGGGCGCACGGAAGCGATGCGCTCCAAGGAATTTGCGCACGACTATCGCTATTTTCCGGATCCGGATTTGCTGCCGCTGACGGCTTCGGCGTCTCTGGTGGCGCAGGTGCGCAGCGAAATGCCGGAATTGCCGGGTGCCAAGCT
>Ga0308309_10001727_pt1 | contig 12964 bp, 12 predicted proteins | sample HubBroMetageWFT5_FD_192491 | JGI IMG/M metagenome (GOLD analysis project Ga0308309, IMG submission 192491) | Warmed and freeze-thawed soil microbial communities from the Hubbard Brook experimental Forest, New Hampshire - Hubbard Brook CCASE Soil... | ecosystem: Environmental > Terrestrial >...
AACAGCGAGTTACGGAGTGTTCGGGTGGGCGACCGCGACCTCGGGCACAAACTACGGCGTTTATGGTTCAGATGCGAGTCCAGACGGCGCCGGCGTCTACGGAATCGGGGCGACCGGTGTTGGTGGAACGTCAACGTCCACGTCGGGTCCAGGCGGCGGGTTTACTGGTTTCACGGCTCCGTCAGGTTCGGATTTGAACGGCACGGATGGAGTCGTTGCCGTGGGAGGCAATGTTGATGCCCCCTCCAATAACACCAAGGCAGGCAACGGCATTGTGGGTATGGGCGGAGCGGTCGTCGGCTCCTTTGGCGAGGCGGGCGCAGGCGTTACGGCCACCGGCGGTACAGCCACCTCTGGTGGCGAGGGAATCACAGCTAGCGGAGATGGCATAGACGCTTACGCGGGCGCAGGCGGCGCTGGCGGGAACTTCGCCGGCAGCTTCACGGGCAACATCAGCGTCAGTGGCACGCTCTCCGCGAGTACCAAGGACTTCAAAATCGACCATCCCATGGACCCTGCGAACAAATACCTGGTCCACGCCTCAGTCGAATCCTCCGAGATGAAGAACATCTACGACGGCAACATCACCACCGATAGCCAGGGTCACGCGACAGTGCGACTGCCAGAATGGTTCGAGGTACTCAACACCGACTTCCGCTACCAGCTGACCGTGATCGGACAATTCGCGCAGGCCATCATCGGACGCAAGATCGAAAACAACCAGTTCGAGATCCGGACGAGCGCGCCCAACGTTGAAGTTTCCTGGCAGGTGACCGGGGTGCGGCAGGACGCCTACGCCAAGGCGAATCCGCTGGTGGTGGAGCAAGAAAAAGAGGCGCGGCTTCGAGGCTTCTATATTCATCCCGAGCTGTACGGGGCGCCGACAGAGAAGCAAATTGAGTGGGCGCGGCATCCGCAGATGATGAAGAAGATCAAGGAAATGGAAGCCAGGCAGTTGGCTGCGACGCGGAAGCAGGCGGTGCCACGGAATTAGCAGCCGCCGCCGACGAAGTGGACGATTTCGAGGCGGTCTCCGTCTTTAAGACGAGTTTCCGGCCAGCGGTCGCGGGGGACGATGTCGCGGTTTAGTTCGACGGCTACGCGGTCTGGCTTCATTTCCAGGGACTCGATCAGGGCTGCGAGGGTGAAGGCGGAGGGTAGTGTCAGGTCCGGGAACGTCTGCTCTTCTCCGTTGATGTGAAGATTCATTTCGTTCCAACAAAGAGACGCTGAGAGCGCTCTGGCTGCAAGGTGTATTGTCTCACGCAGAGGAACGACGTCTCGCTGCGCTCGACTTGACCTTCGGCTTCGCTCAGGGCAGGCTCTCGAGGCGACCGTCCCCAGATGTTTCAGCCGCCGGGAAGGCGGCGCTACCTTCAGGCTACTCGGCTTTGCGCAGGGCGAATTTGCGGGTTACGGTGCGGCCTTGGTGGTTGGCTTGGACCATAACGGAGGCGTCGGCCAAAACGGTTTCTTCGACTTCGATCGAGATCTGAGCGTTGCCTCCGGAATCGGTGACAGCCTGGGTATAAAAGGGTGTGGCGTCGGGACGGGCGAAGCGGAAGGTGAGGCGGGCGCTGGGCACTGCGGCTCCGTCTTCGGTGACGCGCAATTGCATGGTTAGATTGCGATCGTTGTGGACCGAGGCAGCGTTTTCCCATTGCACGTCGAGTTGCTTGATGCCGGCGAGGGCCTCGGTTTCGGCACGGTCGAGGACGCTTTCCAACTTGCCTTCCCGGATGGCTTCGAGCACGAGGCGATGCTGGTCGCGAAGCTGCTGCTCTTTTTGAGGATCGCCGAAGCCTACCTGCTCCGCGGAAGTGGCATAGGAGATGGCGCGTTTGCCGATGCATCTTCCGCGCACGAAGACCTGAGTCTGCAACAGTTTTTCGCTCTCGCGCGCTTCGCTTTGCACGTGATAGATGGTGTCGCCGTGTTTTACGTCGGTGTTAAATCCGAAAATCATATGAGATTTGTAATTGAGCGATTGTGCGATCGGGTCATTGTGCGATTGAAAACCAGGGTTGATTTTCAATTGCAAAATTATCAGATTGCACAATCACCAAATTCTTCCTCGTTCCCTTGACACTCCTGCAGACCAGCACCTAATCTAGAATGTTTAATTGATGCTTGGCGCGAATTATATATAGCCTGTCCTATGCCCGACAATTATTTCGCTGGCTACCTGCCGTTTCTGATCCATGTATTGATCGCCGGCGGGATTGCGACCGCAATTATCTCGCTTTCCTGGCTGATCGGGGAGCGTAAACCGACTCGGGCCAAAATGTTGGCCTATGAATGCGGCATGACGCCGGTGGGGGATTCACGCGGACGTTTCTCGGTGAAGTTCTACCTGGTGGCTATGCTGTTCATTCTGTTCGACGTTGAGGCTGTGTTTCTTTATCCCTGGGCGGTGATTCTGCGCGATTTGAAGCACTTCGGGTTGTGGGAGATGTTCGTTTACATTGGCATTGTTCTGGTTGGCTTCTTTTATGTGTGGAAGAAGGGCGTTCTGGATTGGGGCCCGTCTGGCGTGCGGGCTGGGGCGCGATCTAATGTCGGGCGAGGAGAACGCTAGTGGCTTTAGCGCCTGCCATTACCGATGTTGAACAACTGAAGGGTCATCCGGCGGTGGCGCGGCTGCTGGCGTGGAATCCGTCGTCGGTGGTTGGGGTGAAGTTCGACCGGGACGAGATGACGATCACCGTGGATCGCGCGAATCTTCGCGAAGCTTGCGCTTTGCTACGGGATGATGCGGAGTGCGAATTCAACTTTCTTTCTGATGTGACCTGCGTGGATTGGTATCCGGCGGAGCCTCGATTTGAAGTGATTTATCATCTGCTTTCGATTCCCAAGAAGGAACGGGTGCGACTGAAAGTTCGGGTGAACAGTGCCAGCCCGGCTGTGGAGTCGCTTACTTCACTATGGCCCGGCGCCAATTATTTTGAGCGCGAAGTGTTTGACCTGTTCGGGATCCGCTTTACGGGGCATCCTTATATGCGGCGCATTCTGATGCCGGAGGATTGGGAAGGTTATCCGCTGCGGAAAGATTATCCCGTGGAGGGCTACCGCTAGGATTGACTATGGCCCACCTTGCCCCGACGCCCGTGCTCGAACCCGGTCAGGATCGGACCATGATCCTGAATATGGGTCCGCAACATCCTTCGACCCATGGCGTGCTGCGCGTGCTGCTGGAAATTGATGGCGAGACCGTGGTGCGGATCATGCCGGACATCGGCTTTCTGCATACCGGAATTGAAAAAACCTGCGAGGCCAAGTTTTACCAGCAAGTGGTGCCGCTGACCGACCGCATCGACTATCTCTGCCCGATGACCAACAATCTGTGCTACGTGCTGGCGGTGGAGAAGCTGCTAGGGCTCGAGATTCCTCCGAAGGCGCAGTGGATGCGGGTTCTGATGAACGAGTTGACGCGGATCAACTCGCATCTGGTGTGGCTGGGCACGCACGCCATGGATATTGGGGCGCTGACGGTGTTTTTGTATTGCTTCCGCGAGCGCGAAGAAGTGCTGAAGATGTTCGAGATGGTTAGCGGACAGCGCATGATGACGTCTTACTTTCGGGTGGGAGGGATTGCGCTGGAACCGCCGCTGGGATTTTTCGAGCGGGTGCGCGAATTTGCCGGGCGGTTTCCGGAGAAGGTGGATGAATACGAAAACCTGCTGACGGGAAATCCGATTTTCATGATGCGGACCAAGGGCGTGGCTAGGCTGACCGCTGAAGATGCGATTGCTTTGGGAGCTACTGGACCGACGCTGCGTGGAAGCGGTGTGGACATGGATCTGCGCCGCGACATGCCTTACTCGGGATATGAGAATTTCAAGTTCAAGGTTCCGGTGGCGCAGGAAGGCGATGTGTTCGCGCGGTACATGTGCCGGGTGCGGGAGTTGCGCGAGTCGATTGAGATCGTGAAACAGGCTCTGGATGGCATGCCGGAAGGTCGCATCAAGGCCGATGCTCCTGGGATCGTGCTGCCGGACCGGGAGAAGATGAAGACGCAGATGGAAGCGCTCATCTATCACTTCAAAATTATTACCGAGGGCTTTGCGGTGCCGGCGGGTGAGGTGTATCAGGCGGTGGAATCGCCGCGGGGTGAGATGGGCTACTACATTGTCAGCGATGGCACTGCCAACCCTTATCGCGTGCATATGCGGGCGGCTTGCTTCGCGAATTTGCAGACGTTGGAGAAGATGTGCGTGGGCGGGTTGATCGCGGATGTTGTCGCAGCTATTGGATCAATTGACATCGTGCTGGGAGAGATCGATCGGTGAAGTTTTCGGACGAATTCGAGACGCGGTTTGCGGAGATGGTTACACACTATCCGACGAAGCGGTCGGCGCTGGTGCCTACTCTGCTTTATGCCCAGGATGAGGTTGGATTTCTGTCCGATGAAGTTGTCGCCGAGCTTGCTGGGCGATTGGATCTGACGGTGCTCGAGGTGCACAACGTGATCAGCTATTACTCGATGCTGACTACGAAGCCGCGCGGGAAGTTCAACGTGCAGATTTGCACCAACATCAGTTGCCTGGTGCGCGGGGGCGAAAAAATTCTGCATCATTGCGCTGAGAAACTGGGCGTGAGTCACAGGGGAACGACACCTGACGGATTGTTTACGCTGGAAGAAGTGGAGTGCATTGGGGCTTGCAGTTGGGCTCCGGCGGCGCAGGTGAATTACGATTTTCACGAGAACCTGACCGTCGAAAAGATGGATGCAATCCTGGAAGGGTGTAAGAAGATTTAGCGATTCTGCGATCGGGTGATTGGGCGATTGAAAAGCAATCGGAGTTAGCGGCTGTGGAAACGAACAGCCTTTCAATCCCACGATGACTCAATCGCAAAATAACCCAATGGCTTCACTGGTTTCCCATCCCGACGAGGTAAAGGTCGTCTCCCGGCGCTTCGGCCTGGGTGCGACGAACATCGACCGCTATCTCGAACTGGATGGCTACAAGGCCGTGCGGAAGGCACTTGGGATGGAGCCGGACGCGATCATTAATGAGGTGAAGAATTCGGGGCTGCGGGGGCGCGGCGGGGCTGGATTCTCGACCGGGATGAAGTGGTCATTCGTGCCCAAGCAGTCGGCGAAACCGAAGTATGTGCTGTGCAACGGTGATGAGAGCGAGCCTGGCACTTGCAAGGACCGGCTGATTTTCGAGCATGATCCGCACTCCGTGATCGAGGGAGTGATGATTGGCGGGCTGGCGGTGGGTGCGCAAAGCGGATACATCTACATTCGGGGCGAATATCGATATCTGTTGAACATCATGCAGAAGGCCATTCGCGACGCTTACGCCAAGGGCTTTCTGGGCAAGAATATTTTTGGCAGCGGGCGCGACTTCGAGGTTTACTGGCACGGCGGCGCTGGTGCTTATGAAGTCGGAGAAGAATCGGCGCTGATGGAGTCGCTTGAGGGCAAGCGCGGGATTCCGCGGATTCGGCCGCCTTTTCCCGCAGTTGTGGGGCTGTGGGGCGGTCCGACGGTTATTAATAATGCGGAGACTTTGGCCAGTGTTCCTCACATTATTCTGGGCGGGGCTGAATGGTTTGCCAAAATTGGTCCGCCGAAGAATGGCGGGACTCGGTTGTTTTGCCTGAGCGGGAATGTCGCGAAGCCCGGCGTGTACGAACTGCCGATGGGCTACAACCTTAAGAAGATGATTTACGAGGTTGGTGGCGGCATCCCTGACGGCCGCCAACTGAAAGCTGTTGTGCCGGGCGGGGCTTCGTGTCCTTGCCTGACCGCCGATGAGATCGATGTCAACATGGATTTCGATTCCGTCGCCAAGGCCGGGTCGATGCTGGGTTCGGGCGGCGTGGTCGTCGTGGATGATGCACAGTGCATTGTGAAGTTTGCGCTGCGGACTATGAAGTTTTATCAGCACGAGAGTTGCGGGTGGTGCATTCCCTGCCGCGAGGGCACGGACTGGCTGAAGAAAACTTTGACGCGCTTTCATTCCGGTGGCGGCGAGAAGAAAGACATCGACAACATGCAGTACCTGGCGGAGAACATGCTGGGGCGGACGTTTTGTCCGCTGGGCGATGCGGCGGCGATGCCGACGATTGCTTTTGTGAAAAAGTTCCGAAAAGAGTTCGAGGATCATCTGGAAGGCCGACCCTGCCCGTATGAGGAGGAAGGCGCACTGCAGCATCTTCCAGTGATGGCGCATTGACCATGAGCACCGTTCCAGCCACAAACAACCGCACTGAGATCGACAAGGCCAGACTGCTGGAGGCTTTGCGCAGGGGCGGAGATGCGTTTCTTGGCAGTGTAGCCGGAGTGAGTGAAGCCGCTTGCCGCCTGAGTCCTGCAGAGAATCGTTGGTCTGTGCTCGAGTGCGCGGAACACGTAGCGGTAGCGGAAGAAGTCATGCTTGGCTTGGTGACTGGCGCGGGGAAGGCGCGAGACCCGGAAGGACCGAATCGCGATGATCGCATTCTGAGAAGTGGTACTGACCGCAGTACCCGGTTTGATGCTTCCGATCAGTCACAACCGCGTGGGCGCTTTTCTACGTTGGCTGAAGCGGTGGCGCATTTCCAGGCAATGCGTCAGCGCACGCTTCGCCTTGTCGAACAAACCGGAGAGGACCTGCGTGCGACAGAGGTCAAGCACCCTCATCACGTCGTTGGGGTAATTAGTACTTATGAATGCCTGTTGCTTATGGGAACGCACGCGCAAAGGCACGCACTGCAGATTGAAGAGATCAAGAACAGCCCGGCGTACCAGACAAGTTTGCGTAAGTAGAGGCTCATGTAGAGATTCATGGCGGACAAACCCCAATCCGTAGCACTCACAGTTGACGGCAAGAAGGTCACGGCGCCCGCGGGGACGCTGCTGATTGAAGCCTGCAAGACCGTGGGCATCGAAGTGCCTTCATTTTGCTATTACCCCAACCTTTCGCTGTGTGGCGCTTGCCGCATGTGCCTGGTGAAGATCGAGAAGATGCCCAAGCTGCAGACCGCGTGTACGACTGTGATCGGCGAAGGCATGATCGTCACTTCGGATAGCGAAGAGGTCAAGCAGGCGCGCAAGTCGACGCTGGAGATGCTGCTAGGGAACCATCCTTTGGATTGTCCGGTGTGCGATGCTGGCGGCGAGTGCGAACTGCAGGACATGACGTTCTCTTACGGCGCCGCTGAGTCGAAGTTCATGGAGGCGAAGAACCACAAAGACGAGCAGCAGTGGTCGCCAGTGGTGTTCTTCGACCGGCCGCGCTGCATTCTCTGCTTCCGCTGCGTGCGGGTCTGCGGCGAGGGCATGGACGTGTGGGCTTTGGGGGTGCAGAACCGGGGGGTCAGCTCTATTATCGCGCCCAATAAAGAGGATCACCTGGAGTGCGAAGAGTGTGGGATGTGTATCGACATTTGCCCGGTGGGCGCGCTGACCTCCGGCGCGTATCGCTACAAGACGCGGCCCTGGGAGATGAAGCATGTGGGCACGATTTGCACCCATTGTGGCGATGGCTGCAAGACCACGCTGGGCGTGCGCCGCGCCGACACTGGCATGGAGATTGTGCGCGGCGACAATCGCGACAAGAGCGGCACGAATGGTGATTTTCTTTGCATCAAGGGCCGGTATGCGTTTGATTTTGCGAATCATGAGGAACGGCTGACGCGGCCGCTGATTCGCAGAGACGGCAAGCTGACTCCGGCTACTTGGGAAGAAGCGTTTGAGCTAATTGGGAGAAGGTTTGCGGAGGTGCGCGACAAAGATGGCGGGGCGGCCATTGGCGTACTGGGCTCGACTCGCAGTACTAATGAAGAAGCGTATCTGCTTTCGAAGTTCGCCCGCGTGGTGCTAAGAACCAATAATGTAGACCATCACCGCACTGCGGACTTCCCTGCTCTGGCGGCAGCGCTTCGCGGCAAGGCAGATGCCACGGTTAGCATGGCGGACGTATTCACGGCTCCCGCGGTTCTGCTGATTGGCAATGATCCCACGGAACAGCATCCGTTGCTGGCGTGGCAGATTCGCAACAATGTTCGCCTGCACCGGGCGCGGTTCTACCTGATTAACTCCAGGTCGATCAAGTTGCGGCGGCAGGCGACGGATTTTATGCAGATCCCGGCGGGAAGCGAAGGGCAAGTTGCAGCGTTTCTCGGCGGCGGTGACGCTGCTGCAGATTCGCTCATAAGTTCATCCGAAAACAAGTCATCTGCCGGCAGAGATGCATGGATCGGGCTGCGCGACAAGCTGCGCGGCGAGCAGAACCTGGTGATCGTTTTCGGTTCTGAGCTCCATGGCGACGACCTTGCCAGCCTCGTAAGGTTCGGTTCTGCAATTCCTGGGGCCAAGTTTGTATGTCTAGCGGACTACGCCAACTCTCGTGGAGCCGCCGACATGGGTTTGTATCCCGACCTGTTGCCGGGATATCACCTGACCTCCGGAAGCAGCCAGTTTCATCGGGAATGGGGAGAAATCCCGCAGCCTGCCGGTCTTGATCTGGATGGCATGGTTGAAGCCGGTAAAGCCGGAAAGCTCAAGGCGCTTTATGTTGTGGGCTCGAATCCCGTGGGGCGGTTGGATCTCGACCCGTTCGCCTTCTCGAAGAGTTTCGTCGTGGTCCAAGACATGTTCCTGACTGAGACTGCGGTGATGGCCGATGTAGTGCTGCCGGCGGCGAATGCTTACGAAAAGTCAGGGACGTTCACGAACACTTGCGGCGACTTGCAGCTGGTGAAGAAGGCCGGCGAAGTCACGGGCACGAAAACTGATTTCGAGATGATGGTGCGGGTCGCAGATGCCATGGGATTTGACGTGCGCAAGCTTGTGCCATTCGGCGGCGGAACTTATGCCGACATGGGCCAGTCGCGCGGAGCGCAGTCGGGCGAGGCGGACCGGCATGCGGTGTGGCTTGAGGCTCATGGACTGGAGCCTAAGTTGAGCCCGTTCGATCCGACGGCGATTCTGGATGAAATTCAGCGGCTGGTTCCGGGTTACGACGTGTCTCGCATGAATCTGCTGGCAGGTAACAGCCAGCACACGTCGCTGACCCAGGTTGGGCCCGGGGTCGCGCATCGGGCGGAATGTATTGCCCCGGCGAATGATGATCTTTTCAGTTCTGGAACGCTGGGACGTTATTCGCGGACGTTGAAGTCGGTGGTGGAGAGTCACGAGGTCAAGTCCGCTGAAATCGCGGCGGACTGATTCCAGCAATTGGAGAGCAAGCATTGTCAGCGGGCGTTTTCATACTCGTGTCGGTGATCAAGTCGGTGATCGTGCTCGTGGTGCTGCTGACCGCGGTCGCGTACACGGTGTGGCTGGAACGCAAGGTAGTGGGCCACATGCAGAATCGATGGGGACCCACGCGGGTGGGGCCGTTTGGCCTCCTGCAGCCCGCCGCTGATGGGCTGAAGTTTCTGTTTAAAGAAGATCTCACGCCGCCGCACGTATACAAACCGCTTTTTCTGGCGGCTCCGATGATGGCGCTGATCTTCGCACTGACTTCGATATCGGTGATCCCGTTCGGTAACTCGATCACGCTTTGGGGCACGAGTATTCCGCTGCAGATCACTGACCTTAACATCGGGTTGCTGCTGATTCTGGGCGTGACCTCACTCGGCGTTTACGGTGTGGCGCTGGCGGGATGGTCGTCGAACAATAAGTATTCTCTGCTCGGCGGCCTGCGAGCTAGCGCGCAGATGGTCAGCTACGAAATTGCGCTAGGGCTCTCACTGGTGGGAGTGCTGATTCAGTCGGGCAGCTTTAGTCTGCGTGCGATCGTCGACGCCCAGGGGGGACACTTTCTGGGGTTCATTCCGCGCTGGAATATCTTTCACGGGCAGTTCATCGGCTTCTTTATTTACCTAATGGCTGCGTATGCAGAGACCAATCGAATCCCTTTTGACCTGCCGGAAGCCGAAACCGAGCTCGTCGCGGGATACCACACCGAATACAGCGCCATGAAGTTTGCGATGTTCTTTATGGCTGAGTACTCCAACATGATTACGGTGGCTTGCCTGGCGACGCTGCTGTTTTTCGGCGGATGGCATGGGCCGTTGTTTGGGCCTCCGCTGCTGCAGTCGTTGCTGCCGCTGTTCTGGTTTGGGGCCAAGATTTTCTGCTTTATCTTTCTTTATATCTGGGTGCGTGGGACGTTGCCGCGCTTCCGCTACGATCAACTGATGTCTTTTGGCTGGAAGTTTCTGCTGCCGCTCGCGATTGCGAATTTGGTGGCAACGGCGATTGCAGTGGCGTGGTAAAAACAGTTGCCAGTACCTAGTATCCAGTTGCTGGTCAGAAGACTGGGCTTGACTCGGAACTGGGTAGGGGCAACTAGGTACTGACTTCATGAGTTTCCATCTCATACTTTTTCTCGCTTTCGGAGCGGTTTGCGTAGGAGGGGCTGTCAACCTGCTGGCGCAGCGGCATCCCATCAACAGCGCGCTGTCGCTGATTGCAGTGATGGCGGCGCTGGCCGGGGAATATCTGCTGCTGGGCGCTGAGTTTGTTGCTGCAGTGCAAGTCATTGTCTACGCCGGCGCTGTGATGGTGTTGTTCGTCTTTGTCATTATGCTGCTGAACGCAGGCGAAGAAGAGCAGACGAACGGCAGCCGCGTCGCATTCCTGTTGGGTGTGCCCGGAATGCTGACCGGTGGCGTGCTGGTAGCGTGGGTGGTGCTGCGGCAATCCGGGTCCGAGACCGTGCCGATCGGCGCACTGCCCGGGCGTCCTACAGATATTGCGCAGCTTCTGTTTCACGATTTCCTGCTGCCCTTTGAAGTCACTTCCGTATTGATCCTGATTGCCATCATGGGCGCCGTGGTTCTGGCCAGTAAGCCGGAAACGCCGGCGGGGAGGGCGGACTGATGGTTCCCTCGTATGTGCCGTTATCGTATTACCTGCTGCTGAGCGGATTCCTGTTTGCCTGCGGCGTGGTTGGATTTCTGATCAAGCGCGACATCATCACCATCTTCATGTCGATTGAACTGATGTTGAACGGCGTGAATCTTTCGTTTGTGGCGTTTGCAGCGCACTGGCATGCGCTGGCCGGGCAAGTCTTCGTTTTCTTTGTGATGGTGGTGGCAGCGGCGGAAGCGACCGTCGGACTGGCGATCATTATTGCGGTTTATCGCACGCGCGAGACCTTGAACGTGGATCAGGTGAACCTGCTCAAGCTATGAACCCGAATCTCAATCTCTGGCTGATCCCGGTTCTGCCGCTGGCGGGGGCTGCGATCAACGGCTTTCTCGGAAAGAAGGCGTCGCGCGAGGCTGTGAGCGCGGTCGCATTGTTTTTTTGCGGCGCTGCTTTTGTGATGGCTTTGTGGGTCGCTGTGCGTTTCTCTACGTTGAGTCTTCCCCATCAAGAGTTCGTCGCGCACTGGATTCGGTTCGGAAGCTTCCGCGCGGATTTTGCGTTCTATCTCGATCAACTTTCGCTGGTTATGCTGCTGGTGGTGACTGGAGTCGGATTTCTGATTCACATCTATTCCGTCGGCTACATGTGGGATGATCCCAGCTACTACCGGTTCTTCAGCTATCTGAACCTGTTCATGTTTTTCATGCTGACGCTGGTGCTGGCGAACAACTACCTGGTGATGTTTATCGGTTGGGAGGGCGTGGGACTGGCGTCGTATCTGCTGATTGGATTCTGGTTCACGAAAGACTCGGCAGCGTCGGCGGGCAAGAAGGCATTCATCGTGAACCGGATTGGTGATTTTGGCTTTCTGATCGCATTGTTTCTGCTAATCAAACACTTTGGCTCGCTTGATTTTGATCAGGTATTTCGCAGCATCTCTCCTCTGGGGGCGGAAACGGCGGGCGCGGGGCTGCTCACAGCTATCGGCCTTTTGCTTATGGTGGGTGCCGCTGGCAAGTCGGCGCAAATTCCGCTGTACGTCTGGCTTCCCGATGCGATGGAGGGTCCGACTCCGGTTTCAGCGCTCATCCATGCTGCGACCATGGTGACTGCAGGCGTCTACATGGTTTCGCGTTCGCACGTGATCTTTGAACGTGCGCCTTCGGCGCTGATGGTTGTGGCAATCATTGGAACGCTGACCGCATTTTTCGCTGCGACCATCGGCATTGCGCAGACTGACATCAAGAAGGTTCTTGCCTACTCGACGATCTCACAGCTGGGCTACATGTTTATGGCTTGCGGAGTTGGGGCTTTCTCCGCGGGAATTTTCCACCTGATGACTCATGCGTTCTTCAAAGGGCTGCTGTTTCTGGGCGCGGGCTCGGTGATCCATGCGGTGGGTGGCGAACAGGACATGCGCAAGATGGGCGGCCTCAGGTCTTACATCCCTTGGACATTTCTGGCGATGTTCATTGCGACACTGGCTATCGCGGGAATCCCGCCGCTTGCAGGTTTCTGGAGCAAAGATGAAATTCTCTGGAGAGCTTATCAAGTAAGCTGGGTGTACTGGTTGATTGGCGTCGTTACGGCGTTTATCACGTCGTTTTACATGTTCCGTCTGTTGTACATGACGTTCTTCGGCGACTACCGGGGAGTCCAAGAGCAAGCGTCCGGCCAAGCATCACACGGGCACGACGCGCATGGACACGGCGAACCGCACGAGAGCCCGATGGTCATGCTGGTGCCGCTGATGATCCTGGCACTGCTCTCTCTGTTCGGAGGTTTTGTAGGGTGGGGCCACCATTTTGAGCATTTTCTTGCGCCTGTGTTAGGTGGAGAATCCGCAGGTGAAGCTGGAACCAGCATCACTGAATGGTTGCTCATGGGCGTTTCGATTCTGGCTGCGGTGTCGGGATGGATATTGGCCCACCTGCTCTACAGCGCGCGTCCCGAATTGCCGCAGAAGATCGCGGATTCGCTCGGCGGCTTCTACCAGACCGTGGTGCACAAATACTACATTGATGAACTCTACGCCGTACTCTTCGTCAAGCCGCTGGTGGAAGGGTCGACTCGAATTCTCTGGCAGGATGTCGACAGGAAAATGATCGATGCTGCCGTGAATGATGCCGGGGTCGGAGCGCGCCACGT
>Ga0308309_10001728_pt1 | contig 12964 bp, 5 predicted proteins | sample HubBroMetageWFT5_FD_192491 | JGI IMG/M metagenome (GOLD analysis project Ga0308309, IMG submission 192491) | Warmed and freeze-thawed soil microbial communities from the Hubbard Brook experimental Forest, New Hampshire - Hubbard Brook CCASE Soil... | ecosystem: Environmental > Terrestrial > Soil...
AGTCCAAAAATGACGCACGTTAGAGCGGCTACGCCAACTGCGAAAAGGAGCACACGCCAGTCGGTGACCGTCTGGAGAGTTACCCCTGCTCCCTCAGTCGAAAACGACTGGACCAGCAGTCGGCTCAAGGACTGCGCTAGAGCGATACCCAGCGCCGCACCTGTTGCCGCGAGCAGCAGACTTTCCGTGAGCAATTGCCGCAACAGACGGCTGCGCGAGGCTCCTAGCGCGAGCCGCAGCGCCATTTCACGCTGGCGTGCGCTCGCGCGAGCCAGCACCAGGTTGGCGAGGTTTGTGCACGCGATGAGCAGCACGAGTGCTGCGATACCCAACAGCAGCAAAAGCGAACGGTCATAGTCCCGCAACGAACTGACGCCTGTTGACGCAGGGTAAGCTGCGAGCCGGAAGTGCTTGTAAGTTTCGGTCCAGTGCGTGTCGCGGCCGGGTGGCACGGTGGCTTCGAAAACGCCGGAGCTAAGTGCATCCATCTCCGCCGAGGCGTGTTGCATTGCCACGCCTGGCTTCAGACGGCCCATCACAGAGACCTCGAAGATGTCCCGCCTTAACTCATCCTTCCCCTGGCAATATGGAATCGCGATGTCGAAGCCTTCGCCCACCACCATTCCATAGAACCCGGGCGGGGTAACGCCGATGATTTCGACAAGTTCGTTGTCCACGACGAGTTTGATCGCGGGGGAAAGCTCGCGGCCGCCCAGTTCGCTTTGCCAATAGGGGTAACTCACCACGGCGCGAGTCATGGGACACGCGCCCTCATCTTCTGGCATCAACAACCGCCCACGGAAGGGACGAACTCCCAATACGCGGAAGAAATCGCCGCTCACGCGAAGCTCGTGGAAGTGGCGCATCTCGCCTCCCCGGCCCACGTACCTGAGGTTCACACTCCAAGCAAATACGCCTGAAAAGGATTGCTGGTGGTCGCGGATTTCCTGCCACAACGGGCGCGTCAATTCTCCATACTGCTGATTGATACCCATGCCTTGGTGGCCGGGGTCCGTAATCCGTACCTCGGCGAGTTCCTGAGGATCCTGCACGGGCAGGCTGCGCAGCCGGATCGCATCGAGCAACATAAAAATAGCGGTGTTTGCGCCGATTCCGAGCGCGAGAGTAACAATCGCCGTTGCAGTGAATCCGGGACTCTTACGAAGCGTTCGCAGAGCGAAGCGGAGGTCCGTGAGAAGACTTTCGATGGATGGCCAGCGCCAGACTTCGCGGCTATCGTTTTCGATCAGAGTTACGTTGCCGAATTCGCGGCGCGCGGCGGCGGTGGCTTCCTTTCTGGGGAGGCCGCTCGCGACGAGTTCTTCGATTTTCTCCTCGAGGTGTTGGTGCATCTCGTCGGAGAGATCGTTGTAGAGTCGGCGACGCGAGAATACTTGCTTCAACCAATTCATAGATCACCTGGCGTTAATTAAGGCATGGCAGGTTCGAGAATTTGTTTACGGTGGTCATTCGTACCTCAACGCAACGATTGGATCTACCTTCATGGCGCGACGTGCGGGGATGTAGCACGCGAAGAGCGCAACTAAGATCAGCAGCGCCGCGACGGCGGCAAACGTCAGCGGATCGTGGGCTGTCACTCCAAATAACAGACTCGTCATCAGGCGCGCCAACGCGAAAGCAGCGACCACTCCGATACAGACGCCCAGCAGCGCCAGCTTTGCTCCCTGCCTTAGAACCATGCTGACCACTTCTCCGCTCTGCGCCCCAAGCGCCAAGCGAATTCCAATTTCGCGCTTGCGTTGCGACACGGTGTACGAAATTACGCCGTAGATGCCGATGAGCCCCAGCGCTAGCGCCATCGCGCTCGCGATCCCCAGCATCACGAGGGTGAAGGAAGTTCGCGCGACCGACTTGCCGTACACTTCCTGCATCGTCCGAACAGACGCCAGCGGCAGATTCGAATTCACCGACCACACTGCCTGTCGCACTTCATTCAAAAAACTCTGCGTGCCCGCGCGATCACTTCGAAACACGAACGTCACATCTCGAATCGGCTGCGCCGGCCCGCGCCCATAAAGATTCTCGACCATGGGCGGCCAGTACACGATTTCCGTTGCCTTCTCTTGCACGCCCTTTTCACGCACATCCTGGATCACGCCGATCACCTCGCGCCAAGGCAGACCCGGATCCTCAGTCAATCGTTTGCCAATCGCATTCGCCGGCGTGCCCCACGCTTCCCGCGCCAAATTCTCAGAGACCATCACCACCGACCTGAGTCCGTATACCTCATCCCAAGTCAGCTCGCGCCCGGCGATGAGCCGCGTACCGGCCGCGGCAAAGAAGCCAGGCGAAACGTGCTTGTAAAAATGCAGTGGTGGGAGCACGCCTTTGGGATAGATTTTGCCTTCAATAAAAATCGTGTCCCAACCGGAGTCGAAACCCTCCATCGGCATCTCGCCTCCGAAGCCCGCCGACTTCACCCCTGGAATCGCCGATAGCTTGTCCAAGATTTGGCTCTGCGTTCTCGTCACGCGCTCCGCTTCAGCGATCAGCGAGCCCGGAATAGAAATCCTCACCACCTGCAGATGCCGCGCATCCGTAAAACCCGGATCAACCGCTCGCAGCGCCTCGAATGTACGAATCATCAGGCCCGCGCTCACCAGCAAAACGAGCGCCATCGCCACTTGTCCAACCACCAGCAAATTCCGCGCTCGGTGCTGCTCGCGGCTTACGCTGATCGTCCGTCCCGCGCTCCGCAGTTCCAAGGAAGCTCGCGGCCCGGCATACTTGAGCGCCGGAACCAATCCAAAGAGCAGTCCCGACAACACCGAGATCAAAAATGCAAATCCCAGAGTCCTGGCATCAATAGAGATTTCGCTCAACCGCGGCAAGTTCGCCGGCCCAATCGCCGCGAGGAAACGCACGCCCGCGTAAGCCAGTCCAAGGCCAACGATTCCGCCGAACAGCCCCAGCATCACGCTTTCCACCAATAATCCACTGATGATGCGCTGCCGGCCAGCGCCAAGCGCCGCGCGCACCGCCAGTTCCTGTTGCCGGGACTCGACCCTTACAAGCAGGAGATTCGTCACATTGGCGCAGGCAATCAGCATCACCAGCCCGATCGTCCCCATCACCACCCACAGCACTTCGCTTACGTTGCCGATCACTTCCTGTTTCAAGGGACGAATCATCGGCGTGATTTTCCACGTCTCGTAAATATGGGGGTTCGATCCTCGGCCGTTTGACCACGAGTCCATCCAGATAGGCAGCATTCGCGTAATGTCCGCGTTGGCTTCTGCGATCGTCGCGCCCGGTTTGAGCCGTGCGATTCCGTGATATCCAAAGCCAGCCAGGATTAGCTTGCCGCGGTCGAACGCCAGCGGCACGATTACATCGAAGTCCGTATCGACGAATCGAAACCCTTGCGGCATTACGCCAACAATCTCCCGGGGCCGAGAGTCGATCGTCAGGTTTCGTCCAATTACGTTGCGGTCTTGGCCGAACTGCCGCTGCCAATAACCGTAGCTCAGCATCACGCGTTCGGGCCCGCGCGGAACTTGGTCCATTTGGGAGAGCCACCGCCCTGCTGCCGGCGCAACGTCAAGCGTTTGGAGCACGCCATCGCTCACGGCAGCGAGGCGCACTTGCTCCGGCTCGGCCAGTCCCGTGACGCTCGCCGAGTCCGGGACCCACACGCCCAACGACTGAAACGTGCGGTTTTGTTCTGCATACGTGAAGTACATCGAGGGCGAGAGGAGCAGACCATTCTCGAAATCCGCCAGCCCTGCGGCGCCCGGCGCGGTTTGGTGCAACGAAACCAATTCCTCCGCCTTTGGATAATTCAGCGGCTTCAACAGCACGCTATTCACAACGCTGAAGACCGCAGCGTTAGCCCCGATTCCAATCGCGATCGTCAACAAGCCAACGACGGTGAACACCGGGTTGCGGCCCAGCATGCGTAGGCCATAGCGGACGTCCGCGAAAACATTCTCGATCGACATCCACCGCCAAACTTCCCGGCTATCCTCTTCAAGTAAACTCAGGTTCCCGAATTCGCGACGAGCGGCAGCGGTGGCTTCTTTTCTGGACATGCCGGTGGCGACGAGTTCCTCGATCTTTTCTTCGAGGTGTTGCCCGATCTCGTCAGAGAGATCGCCGAATAGCCGGCGGCGGGAAAACAATTGTTTGAGCCAGTTCATGATTCACCTCGTGCCAGGACGCGCGTGATTCCTTCGAGCATCTTTTCGAAGCTTGATACTTCACGCTCGAGATGCTTGGCGCCCGCGGTGGTTAGTTTGTAAATGCGCACGCGGCGGTTTGTCACGGAGATGCCCCATTCGGCCTTGACCAGATCTTCCTTGAGCAGGCGCTGAAGAGCAGGGTAGAGGGAGCCTTCTTCGATCTGGAGGAGATCGTCGGAGATGCGCTTGATGTGTTGGACGAGGGCGTAGCCGTGGAGAGGCTGACGCTTTAAGGTGCGGAGAATCATCATCTCGAGCGCGCCAGGAAAGAGGTCGCGCTGTTCCGATTTTTTCACGACTTACTCCGGAGCCCGCGTGCAGGCTATGTGCATCAAGGCCTAGAGCAAAATAGTGTAGTTAGGATTGGCGGTCAAGCACTTTTTTGGGCACAGGTCGAGAGAGCTGACGGGACGACGAGCGCGCGGACGGGCTATTCGTATCGCAAGGCGGTAATGGGATCGAGGCGCATGGCGCGGCGCGCGGGAATGAAACTCGCGAAAAAGAGCACGCCGAGCAGCGAGAGGGCCGCGAGAGACATGGAGAGCGGATCGTAGATTTTTACGCCGAAGAGCATGCCGGTGTGTTCGTGTGGGACAAGGTACAGCGCGCTGCCGAGGATGCGGCCAAGGACCAGCGCGACAAGGATGCCGCTGACGAGACCGGCTGCGCCCATCGCCAGAGCCCGCCCGATGGCCTGGCGCAAAACGTCCAATGGCGTGGCGCCGAGCGCGAGGCGAATGCCGAATTCCTGAGTGCGCTCCTGAACGAAATAAGCGACCGTGCCGAAAATCCCCACGGAGACGAGCACCAGAGCGACAACCGCCAGGCAGCCAACGAGAATCAGGTTGAATCGGGAGCCGCGCAGAGAATCGCTGATGAGCTCGTCCATCGTTTTGACGTCGTAGAGCGGTTGGTCTTTGTCGAGAGCGTAGGCGGCACGCCGAATCTCGCCAAATAGAGCCCCGCGCGGAAGCGACGAAGACACGACAATGTCCGCAAGGCTGTTGGGATGCTGCGCAAAGGGAACATAGATCACGTCAAAGGAGACTTCGCTCGGACCAAACTCCTGCGTGTTCTCGGTCACCCCAACAATTTGAACAGGAGCTTCGGCAGGAACCCCCCGCTGTTCGTCTCCGGCATACTCCAGGACTTTCCCGAGGGGATCCTCCGAACCGAAGAGCGTGCGTGCCGCATTGCGGTTGATAAGCGCGACGCGAGGCGATGTTTCCGTGTCGTGGCGGCCTAGCGCGCGCCCGGCGAGAAGATGCATGTGGAGGACATCGAAGAAATTGGGTTCGACGGCGTAAACGAGAACGCCCGTGCCGTGCTCACTTCGCGGAGGCCGGCCTGCCACATTGACCGCGGCAAACAAATGTGAGTCACCCAGCGGGATTCCGCTGCCTGAGGTTACGTTCTGAACGCCCGGGATGGAACGGATTTGGTTGGTCAAACTGCGAAAATAGCGCAACTGCTGCTCGGGCTGCGCGTAAGTTTCGCCGCGAAGGTGAATCGCGAACGTGAGCGCGCCTGGAGCGTCAAAACCCCGGGGTGCTTGTTCCTCGCGAAGGTAGCTCGAAAGAAAGAGACCGGCGCCGAAGAGAAGCACCAGCGCGAGCGATACTTCGACGGCCACTAGAACGCCGCGAGCGCGGTGCTGGCTCCGGCCTGCAGAAAGGCCGCTGGCGCCTTTGCGGAGCGTTTCGTTGACATCCACACGCGAAGTAAAAAGCGCCGGCACGATGCCCATCAGCAATGCCGAGAAAACAGAAATGCCGAGCACAAAAAACAAAACTCGCCAGTCCAGGGAAGTGTCGGTGTGTCGCGGCAGCGTGTCTTCGTTCCAGAACAGCGCAAACATGCTGGAGCCCCAAATGCCGAGCAGCGTTCCCGCCGCTCCGCCAATCACGGATAGAAGAAGACTTTCGGCGAGAGATTGACGAATGAGGACCCCGCGGCTCGCACCGAGGGTGGCGCGCAGGGCAAATTCACGTTGGCGCGCCAATCCACGCGCGAGAAGCAGTCCGGCGTTGTTGACGCAGGCAATCAGAAGCACGAGAAGAATAGCGCCGCCGAAGAAATAAAGAGGATGTGCCCTGTATTCCGTCCAAGTAACGCGGAGATTGCTGACGGCGGCGATGTCTTCCGGCTTCAGACCTTCGGACTGAACCTGGCGCTGGAGAATGCCGTCGAGTTCGGCACGCGCTGCTTCGATGGTCTCTCCCGGGCCAAGTCGGCCGATCGCATAAGTGCCACGTTCGACTTTCGCAGTGGGATCGATGGCCAGCGGTACGTAGATCTCAGGTGCCGACAGAAACTCAAACTGAAGCCGGGCCGGCGCAATGCCCACGACGATGTAGGAATCGCCGTCGATGGTGATCGGCTTGCCGAGGACGTTCTCGTCGGAAGAAAAGCGGTTCTGCCAAAGCGCGTGACTGAGAATGGCGACGTGATCATGGCCGGGAGTCTCTTCGTCAGGCAGAAAAAGGCGACCTCGTTCGGTCGCAACATCCAGCGTTTTGAATAGCGAAGACGTGAGCGGCATGACGCGCACGCGTTCGGACGTGCCGCCGGCGGTAAGATTGCGCGCGGCCGGAAAATTGTAGGCACCGAGGCTCGAGCAAACATGGGTTTGTTCCGCCCATGCGTGGTAGACGGAGTTTGTTATAACGTCCCACTGGCGGGGATTTTTGCGCAACACGGTGTGTACATCAACGAGCCGCTCCGAGTCCGGGAAGGGAAGCGGACGCCAGAGCTGCGATTCCAGCACGCTGAAGATCGCCGTGTTGGCGCCGATTCCGAGCGCGAGCGTGAAAACCACAACGACTGTGAAGCCGACATTTTTCCGCAACATGCGCGCGGCGAAACGCAGGTCGCGTAAGGAAGTTTCCAGCAACGGCAGGCTGCGGCGGTCGCGGTAACTTTCCTTGGTTTGCTCGAGGCCGCCGAGCTTTAGGAGGGCTTGGCGGCGGGCTTCTTGCAGACTCATGCCGGAGCGAACGTTGTCTTCGATGTGAAGTTGGAGATGGCTCTCCATTTCGGCGGCAAACTCGCGCTCGCCACGGGGCTTGCGGAAGAGTTCGGCGAGTCGGATGAACAACGCGCGCAGTTGCCTCATAGATGCTCCTGTTCCACGAACAGCAAGAATCCGTGCTCGAACTTGCGAAATTCGCAGAGGTCACTCATAACGCAGGGCCACCATCGGATCGACGCGCATGGCGCGGCGCGCGGGAATCCAGCACGCGAGCAGCGTGACGAAAGAGAGCAGCGCCGCGACGGATAGATACGTGAGCGGATCGCTGGGGCTTACACCCACTAGCATGTGGGTCATTGCACGCGTGAGGGCCCAGGCTCCGGCAAGACCGAAAAGCAATCCCGCGGCAACCAGTCGCGCGCCTTGTTTGAGCAGGAGCGCGAGAATTTGGCGCGGGCTTGCCCCCAGCGCCATTCGAATGCCGAGCTCTTGCGTTCGCTGCGTTGCGGCGTAGGAAACAACGCCATAGACTCCGACGATGGCGAGAAGCAAACCGAGCAGGCCCATGGCCGCCGCGAGCGAAGCTCCGAGACGAAACATGAAGTAGCCCAGCGCTCCATTGAGAGATTGATGCATGGTCTGTATGTCCTCGATGACGGCGTTGCGATCCAGCGCTAGAATCTCGCGCTGGACTTCGGAGATAAGCGACTCCGGCGGTATCGAAGAACGGATTTGCAAAACGCGCTCCGCTGTGAAGTTCTGCGCGAGAGGAAGATAGAGGTAAGGTAGGGGATCTTCGGTGACGTTGCGGTATTTGCCGTTGCGAGCGACGCCGACGATTTCGATAAAAGGCCCGGCATCACTCACCAAGCTAAAACGTTTGCCAATGGGACTTTGACCGGGCCAGAAATGGCGCGCCATGGTTTCGTTGACAATAGAGACGCGCTGCGAAGATTGGTCATCCGCATCGCTGAAGGCACGACCGGAGAGAATGGGCGCCCGGAGCGTTTCGAAATAAGTTGGATCGACGTTATTGAACAAGACCCCGGGCGCTCGCTGGCCCGCTAGCACGGGCCTGCCTTCAATATAAACGGACTGTTTGCCGTCCGCATATTCGACAGGCACAGATGAGGCAAGGCTCGCCGATTGCACGGCTGGGAGCGAACGGATTCTTGCTTCGAGGGAGCGATAGAACTCGTTTGTCTCTGTTTCGCTGTAATTGTTGAGCGATGGATCGAGACGAACGTTGAGAAGGTGATTCGGGTCAAAGCCCAGGTCCATCCGTTCTACCGCCCGAAGGCTGCGGACGAAAAGCCCGCCGACGATCAACAGGGTTAAGGAGCCGGCGACTTGCGCGGCCATCAGATCGCCCCGAACTTTGTGACGGGCAGAGCCTACAGCATCGGTGCGGCCGCCTTGATGCAAAACCGTGTTGACATCGGCGCGCGTGGCGCGCAGAGCGGGCGACAATCCAGCGAAAACAGCGGTGAAGAGAACCGCTGCCAGGGCATATGCAAAAACTCTCCAATCGAAACCGAAGCCGAGCTGAATAGGAAAACCCGAGAGATGAATAAAGCCCATGAGCCGGCTCAGCCATGCGCCGAGAAGCACGCCTGCAAAACCGCCAAATAAAGCGATGAGAATTGTTTCCGTGAGCATTTGCCGGACGAGACGGGACCGTGCGCCGCCGAGAGCTGCGCGAATAGCCATTTCCCGTTGGCGGACGGAGGCACGCGCCATAAGAATGTTTGCGATGTTTGTGCAGGCGATCAACAGAACGAGGGCGCCGAGGATCAGAAATACTGCCGAAAACATGATAAACGCACCGTTGGCGTAAGGAATTGGGCGCGCGAGCCGCTCGTCCATGACACGTACGCTGATGCCTTTGTCGCTCGCTGGATATTGCGTAGCTAGGCGTTGCGAGATCAAGTCGAACCGGATTTGCGCCTGCGCGAGCGTCACGCCGGTCTTGAGCCTGCCGAGCGAGAGCATGACGTGGTGATCGCGGGTATTCCAGAAACTGGCGGACGATGCATCACGAAATTCCGTACTGAGCGGCAGGTACGCATCCAGTTCAATACCGGCGAACTGTCCCCGAAATTCCTTGGGCGCGACGCCGACAACCGTTGCTGGCTTGCCGTCGACACGAACCTGCTTGCCGATCACACTCGGATCGCCGCCGAACCTTTTTCGCCAGAAAGAGTAGCCGAGGACGACAATCGCCGGCTCGCCCGGATGCTCGCCTTCGCCTGGAAGGATAAGGCGGCCGAGAGCGGGTCTCAATCCGAGGGTCAAAAAATAGTTGCGGCTAACGCCGCTGACCGCGAGCAAATCGGTATGCGAGTCGGCAGTGAGATCGACGCGGCCAAGGGCTTGGCCGAAGACTTCGCAGAACGGCGCGGTTTGTTCGCGAAATTCCACAAACTGCGGATAGGAAAAACCGAGCGCTCCGAGAGAAGAATCACCAGACTGAATCACGAGAGCGGCGATTTGTTCCGGCGCGGGCACGGGCAGACGCTGCAGCAGGAGGCCATTCACCAGGCCGAAGATGGCGGTATTGGCGCCGACGCCGAGGGCGAGAGTAAGTACAACGATCACTGTGACGCCAGGGTTTTTGTGTAACATGCGGGCAGCGAAGCGAAGATCTTGGAGAAATGTCTCGAGCACTGACAATCCCCTTCGATCGGGCGACGCTTCCTTGGTTTGTTCGAGGCCGCCGAGCTTGATCAGTGCTTGGCGTCGTGCCTGTTCTGCGTTCATTCCCGCGCGCAAGTTGTCTTCGATGTGCAGTTGGAGATGGCTTTCCATTTCGACGGCGAGTTCACGGTCAGCGGCATCTTTGTGGAAGAGCCCGGCCATGCGGAAGAACCATGCGCGTATTCGTCTCACGACCGATCCTTTCCACGAAACTTGAGCCTATCTAAATTGCGATCCCGCAAGGTTCGGCTGCCTTCCATCGAATCACTCATAGCGAAGCGCGACGATTGGATCGACGGATGCGGCGCGGCGCGCGGGAATGGCGCTGGCGATGAGCGCGACCAGCGTCACGCCCAACAGCGCACTGAGATACGAGATTGAGTCTCCGGGCATAACGCCGAAGAGCATCGAACGCATCAGTTGTGCGCCGGCCAGGGCCAGTGGGACGCCGACGGCGACGCCCGCCACGCTTATCAGCAAGCTTTCGCGCAGGACCATCCAGAGGACTTGAGGACGTTGCGCGCCCAGCGCCATGCGCACGCCGATTTCGGATGTGCGGCGGCTGACGCGATAAGCTAGCGTGCCGTAGAGGCCAGTGGCGACGAGAAGCACCGCGATCAAACCGAAGAACATCGAGAGCCTCGCGAAGAGGCGCGGCTGCGCAAAGGATTCATCGAATTGCGCGCGCTGCGTCATAGGCTTTTGCATCGGCAAGTTGGGATCTGTGTCGTGGAGGATGGCGCGGACGCTCGGTAGGAGCGCTTCGGGATCGCCAGTGGTATGCAACTCGACCTGCATGTCGGAGACCGAGGAGCGCTGGCTGAACGGGAAGTACAGCATGGGTCGGGGCTTTTCATCAACGCCCGTGTATTTGCTGTCGGCGGCGACGCCGACGATTGTGAACCATTTATCCGGTTTCGCGCCGCCAGCAGTGTGGCCCAGTGGGGAGCTTTTGGAGAAGAAACGCTTTGCGAAAGTTTCGTTAACCACGACGACTTTCGGAGCGGTGCGACTATCGGAGTCCAAGATATCGCGACCTTGCAGAATCGGAATTCCCAGCGTGTGGAGATAGTCGGGGCCGACGTCGTTCGCGCGCATGCCGACTTGTTCGAACGAGCCGGTGGGTTCTACGCCGTCGATCGCGAAGACGCCGTTGTTGCTCCAGCCGGAACCGAGGCGGTTGTCCATGAGGGTGGCCGACTCGACCCCAGGAACGACGCGCAGGCGCTCGAGAAGCGTTTGGTAGAAGCGCTCTTTTTCGTCGTCGGAGTGGGTAGTCAGGGGACTGGTGCCGAAAACGAGAAGTCCATCGGTACGCAGGCCGAGGGGCAAAGTCTCGTAATTGCGAAGAGAGCGGACCAGGAGTCCCGCTCCGACCAGCAAGATGAGGCAGAGCGCCATTTGAACGGCCACAACCATTTTTCCGGCCCACGAGCTTTTTTTCGTGCGTTGCGCAGAGGCATTGGACGCTTTTACGACCGCGCCAGCCTGAACACTCGCGGCGCTCCGCAACGGAGCGAGACCGAATACCACCGCGCACGCGAATGAAATTACGAGAGTGAAGAGCAGCACGTTGGAGTCGAGAGAGAAGGGAACTTCCAAGCTCGACCAGGCGGCAAGAGCGCGGCTGGCGGAAATCGCAAACATCCAGCCTAGAGCCGCACCTGCCGTTACGAGAAGGAGGCTCTCCGCGAGCAGCTGCCGCAAAAGGCGGCCGGGTCCCGCTCCCAGCGCAACGCGCAGGGAAAACTCGCGCTGTCGAGCGGAATTCCGCGCGACCAGCAGCATGGCCACGTTCGCGCACGCAATCACTAGCACCAACCCGACCATGGCCATGAGGATCTTAATGGGCTGGTCGTACACGTCGCGAAGCCCTTGAATGCCCTTGGCTGGCGTAAGCTCAAGAATGTTCTTACGGCTTTTGGGATCCGGCGTGCCGAGGCCGATCAAAGCCGCACTTTGAAAGGCCGGATCCAAAGTCGCGAGAGCCTGGGGAACGGTCACTTTAGGCGCGAGGCGGCCGATCAATCGCAGACACCACCAAGTGGGCGTGCCGTAAAGCGTGCTGTTTGAGGCCGGATTACTCCAGGCGTTCAGTTCGGGGCGATTTTGCAAGGGGATCCATAGGTCGGTCGAGATGCCCGGCTCAACGCCGTAAAAACCTTGCGCCGTCACGCCGATTACTATGAATGGCAATCCCTTGACGTAAATAGTTTGGCCGAGGACGGAAGGGTTGCGAGCGAACCGCCCGGTCCAGTAGGTATAGCTGAGCACAGCAAGCGAAGCGTGCGCGGTTTCATCTTCGACCGTGAAGCCGCGGCCCCGGGCGAATGCCGTGCCCAGCCCTGAAAAAAAGTTGCCGCTAACCATATCCGCTTCGGCTTCTTCCGGATCTTCCCCGATGCGAACCGCAGTTTTGCCAATCGCGAGCGGCACATAGGCCATCAAGTCCGAGAACGCGGCGTGTTCTTTGCGAAGTGCCTCGAAGACGGGTTCCGAGAAGGACGTATCGCCGTCGCCGGTGTTGCTTGCGCCGGAAGGCTGGTCGTTTGGAAGGCGCAAGAACATCAATTGCTCGGGATGGGGCAAAGGAAGATTGCGAAGAAGGACGCTGTTCATCACGCTGAAGACGGCAGTGTTGCCTCCGATGCCAAGGGCGAGAGTTAGGGCAGCTACAAGAGTGAAGCCGGGATTCTTGCGAAGGAGGCGGAGGGCGTAGCGGCAGTCTTGAATTGTCGTTTCCAGAAAAGGTAGACCGCGGCGCTCGCGATAATCTTCCTTGGCTTGCTCGATGCCGCCGAGTTTCATGATCGCCTCCCGCCGGGCTTGCACTGGCGACCTGCCCGCTCGCAGATTGTCTTCGATGTGCAGCTGAAGATGGCTTTCCATCTCTGCGGCCAGGTCGCGATCGCGGCGTTGTTTGCCAAACAGTCCGCCCAGTCGAGAAAACCACGCCCGCAGTCGCCTTACGAAAGCCTCCGCGATACGATTGGTCTAGGAACGTTCCTCGCCCGGCGCGAGAAAGCGCGCGAGGATCGCGGTTGTCTGCTCCCACTCGCGCTCTTCTTTATTCAACTGTTTCCGGCCCGCGCGG
>Ga0308309_10001729_pt1 | contig 12961 bp, 11 predicted proteins | sample HubBroMetageWFT5_FD_192491 | JGI IMG/M metagenome (GOLD analysis project Ga0308309, IMG submission 192491) | Warmed and freeze-thawed soil microbial communities from the Hubbard Brook experimental Forest, New Hampshire - Hubbard Brook CCASE Soil... | ecosystem: Environmental > Terrestrial >...
CTCGCCTTTCTGGAGCCGAGGCTCGTCCACGCGCATCGACTCCTCACCGAGAGCGGCACTCTGTACTTCCACATCGACTACCGCGAGGCCCACTACTGCAAGCTGCTCCTCGACGAGATCTTCGGTCGAGAGTCGTTCCTCAACGAGATCATCTGGGCCTACGACTACGGCGCCCGCTCGAAGAGCCGCTGGCCCTCCAAGCACGACACGATCCTCGTCTACGTCAAGAATCCCGACGGCTACTACTTCGACGCCGAAGGTGTAGACCGCGAGCCATATATGGCGCCGGGCCTGGTCACCGCCGAGAAGGCGGCGAAGGGCAAGCTCCCCACCGACGTCTGGTGGCACACGATCGTCCCCACGAACGGACGCGAGAAGACGGGCTACCCGACCCAGAAGCCCGAAGGGATCGTGAGGAGGATGGTGCAGGCATCAACACACGAGGGCGACTGGTGCCTGGACTTCTTCGCAGGCAGCGGCACCCTGGGCGCGGTCGCCGCAAAGCTGGGGCGACGCTTCGTCCTGATCGACTCCAGCCCCGAGGCATACGACGTGATGACTCGACGTCTCGGGGCCGAGCTCGCTATCGACGGGCCGCGCGACGGCGTGGCGGCCGCCGCCTCTTTGCGATAGCCGTTCTCCGCACCCTCTCATGCGGGCCATATACAGTCGCCCCCACAATCCGATGAGGCGCACGGTCACACAGCGATCGCCGCTCGCGATCCAGCTCTCCGCCAGAGGGTGGGCCGCGATCGCGGCCTGCCTCGCCGCGGCCGTCCTGCTTGGTGCCTGCGGCGGCTCGACCCGGGGTGGCTCCGACACCGGCTCTGTCGACGACTCAGCGCACATCGCTGCGGGCGGCGCTACGGCCGGGACGCTCCCCGGGGCGCTGCCGCACCCGACCCATGCGACGCTGATCCTCGACTTCACGCCCAACGCGGTCCATGCCGGGATCTATCGCGCGCTCGCCGCGGGGTACTACCGGCGGGAGAACATCGATCTGCAGGTCGTCCAGCCGAGCGCCACGATCGAACCGCTCAGCCTTGTGGATGCTGGCCGCGCGCAGTTCGGGCTCGCCGATGGCAGCGATGTCGCCAGCGAGATCGACAGCGGCGGCCACGACGAGGCGGTGATGGCGATCGTGCAGCGCCCCGTCGGGGGGCTGATCGCCCTCGCCTCCGAGCACTTGCGCTCGCCTGCGCAACTGCAGGGCCGCGCCGTCGGGATCACCGGCGTGCCATCCGACCGCGCGGTGTTGGACACCGAGGTGAGCCACGCGGGCGGAAACCCCACCAGGGTGCACGTCGTGACCGTCGGCTTCAACGGCGCCCAGGCGCTCGTCGCGGGCCGTCTCGCCGCGTTCACCGGCTTCGTGCCAGACGATGGCGTGGGCCTTGAAGTGGAAGGGCACCCGATCACCCCCTTCTGGCTGGACCGCAACGGCGGGCCCGCGTACCCCGGCCTCGTGGCGTTCACCACGCGCCACCTCGCCGCCTCGGACCCCGCGCTCGTGCGCGACTTCCTCGCCGCCACCGTCCACGGCTACGAAGACACGCTGCGCGACCCTGCGCGCTCGCTCGCGGACCTGCTGCGCCTGAACCCCTCGCTGCCGCGCGCGCTCACCGCCGCCTCGCTGCGCGCCTACTTGCCGCTGTTCGCCGCCCCCGGCGTACCGGTCGGGACGATCCAGCCCGCCCACGTCGCGGAACTGTCGAGCTGGATGCTCGCCAACCACCTGATCGCCGCGCCGATCCCCTTCGCGCGCTACGGCAGCGACGCGTTCCTGCCCGGCTAGAACCCCGCGCGGATACCTTCACATAGGCTGGGCATTTTTCGCTATGTGGTATTTTTACAAGTCCTTGATAAGGACGTACATAGATGTATAATGGCGAGTGCGATGCGTGGCAGGGGAATGCGACGCCGCGAGGGTTGGCAGGGAGAGGAGCGGGGCAGAGGGTTTGACTTGAAGGCCCGATACAGGGAAGTCGCCGTGCGGTTGCCTTCGAGGGCCCGAGGCGGGAGACCGTTATACGGCTGCTCGTTCCGGGAGGGGAGGCTGCGATGCGACTGCTCGTGACTGGCGCGAGTGGGCTGGTCGGCTCCAACCTCGCCGCCGCCGCGGCGCAGCAGAGTTGGAGCGTGCTCGGCACCTGGCGCGACACGCCCGTGAGCGTGCTCGGCGCGCGTACCGCCCAGCTCGACGTGACCGACCGCCACACCTGCGTCGCGCTCGCCGAAGAGCTCGAACCCGACGTGGTCGTACACACCGCCGCCGAGAGCTCCCCGGGGCGCCTAGATCGCGAGCCCCGCCTGGCCGAGCTGAACGTGCTCGGCGCCGAGAACACGATCGCCGCTGCGCGCGCCGTACGCGCCCGCTACGTGCTCGTCTCCTGCGACCTCGTCTTCAGCGGGCTGCGCCCCTCGGGGCTGTGTTGGGACGAGGAGGACCCCGCCGAGCCGGCCGGCGCACTCGGGCGCTCGCTGCTCGGCTGCGAGCGACTCGCCCAGCGCTACCAAGGCAGCTGGCTGATCACCCGCCCCGCCGACGTGTACGGGCTCAACCTCTCGATCCCCGCCGCCGCCTCGCACCCATCCGCGGGCGGCCGGGGCGCCGGCTCGGGTACGCCCGGCGTCCCGCGCGGGGAGCGGGCGGGCGCAGCCGGTGGGTTCGGACTCCCAGGGAACGGGAACGGGGTGGGCGGGATAGGACTCTCGCCCGCCCCTCCCGCGGGGACGAGCCGCGCCGCCGCCGCGCTCGCGCGCGAGCGCCACATGTGGGAGCGCTCCGGCCTGCCCCTGCGGTGGGTTGAGTGGCTGCGCGCCGGGCGGCCCCTCGCGGCGCCCGCCGGCATCCGCCGCTCGCCCACCTACGCGTGGGACTACGCCCAGCGCGTCTGCGAGCTGATCGCCCAGGAGTGCGAGGGCGTCTACAACACCGCGGGCCCTACGATCCTTGGCCGGCTCGCGCACCTGCGCCTACTCGCGCGCGCGTTCGAGTGCGACCTGCAGCTCGTCCAGGAGGGCTCCCCCGCCGCCTTCCTGCGCGCCTGCGGCGAGCCGCCGGACGTAGCGCTGCCCGCCAACACTGCGCTGTGCGACGACAAGGCGAGCTTCGTGCTCGGCCGCCCCGCCACCGACCCGTTCACGGGGCACCGCCTGATGCGCCGCGAGCTCGAGCGGCTGCTCGGGTGGCCCGGGCCAGCCGGCACCGATCCTCCGGGCGTGCCGCTCCACACGCAGACCAACGCTCCCCTCCCCCAGAGCCCGGAGGGACCACCGCACCCCGCCCCCGTGCCCGCCTCCTCGGCAAACGGCGCGCCCGGCGGCGACCCCTCCCAGCGCGCACTAGGCTGAGACCGTGTACGGAACGCTCGAGGACACCGCGCTGCTACAGGGCGAGCTCGCGCGTGTGGTGGGGGCCGAGCACGCGTTCGTGCCTCCGGAGGGACGGGACGAGCGCGGCGAGCGGGCTCTCACCAGGCTCTCGCCGTACGACCACGACGCGACCCGCAGCCGCGGCCTGCACGGCCGCGCCGACCTCGTCGTGCGCCCCGGCAGCACGGCCGAGGTGGCGGCCGTGGTGGCGCTCTGCTACGAGCGCGACGTGCCCTTGATCCCGCGCGGGGGCGGCACCGGTCTCGCGGGTGGAGCGGTGCCACTCGGCGGCGGAGTGGTGTGTTCGCTGGAGCGCCTGCGCGCGGTCCGCGAACTGGAGCCCGCGCTGTGGCGCATCCACCCCGAGGCCGGTGTGCCCACCCGCCACGTGCAGCGCCTTGCGCGCGAGAACGGGCTCTGCTTCCCGCCCGACCCGGGGGCCGCCGAGCAGTCGCAGATCGGCGGCAACGTCGCGACCAACGCCGGCGGGCCGCACGCCTTTAAGTACGGGACCACCGGCGCGTGGGTCACAGGCCTCGAGGCCGTGGTCCCGCCCGGCGAGGTGCTCACGCTCGGGGGGCCCTACCGCAAGGACGTCGCCGGGTACGACCTCAAGAGCCTGCTGGTCGGCTCCGAGGGCACGCTCGGCGTCATCACCGCGGTGCGCCTGCGACTCGTGCCCGCCCCCGCCGCGGCGCTGCCGCTGCTCTCCTTTCACACCACCCGCGCGGAGGGCTGCGCGGCGATCCTCGAGGCGCTCGGCGCCGGGGTGGTGCCCGCGGCGCTCGACTTCCTCGACGGGGACGCGCTGCGGATCGCCGCCGGCGCCTACCCGGGGGCGCTGCCGCTGCACGCCGAGTTCGCGCTGCTCGCCGAGGTCGACGGCACCGTCGAGGAGGCGCGCGCCGCGCACGTCGAGCTCGCGGCCGCGCTCGGGGCCCACGCGATCGACCTGCGCCGCCCCGACCGCGAGGCGCTGTGGCTGTGGCGCGACCGCGTCCCCGGCGCCGTCACCGCGATCCGCGGGGGCAAGGTCTCCGAGGACGTCGTCGTCCCCGTGGAGCGCCTCGCCGAGGCACTCGAGCGCTTCGCTGAGATCGCCGCGCGCCACGGGCTGCGCTCCTGCGCGTGGGGCCACGGAGCCGACGGCAACGTGCACGCCAACCTGCTGATCGACCCCCACGACGAGGCGGAGTGCAGCGCCGCCGCGGAGGCCACCGACGAGCTGTTCGCGCTCGCCATCGAGCTCGGCGGCTCGATCTCCGGGGAGCACGGCGTCGGCTGGCTCAAGCGCGGCCAGCTCGCACGCCAGTGGCCCGACGGCGCGCTGCGCCTACACGAAGAGCTCAAGCGCGTGTTCGACCCGAAGGGGCTTTTGAACCCCGGTAAGAAGCTGGCCCGGCTGCCCTAAGCCGTTCCGGCCGGGGGGTGGTCGGGGAGGGGGGCCTGCCCCCCTCCCGCTCTCTCCAAGGGGCTCATGAACCCGGGCAAGAAGTTGGCTCGGCTGCCTGGTCAGTACTCCGCGACCGCCCCCCTCTAGCTGCGCGGGGCCTCCTCCCGGACCGCGGCGCGCGACGCCGGCTAGGCGTCCATCCCCTTCTGGCAAGCGGTCTTTCCGCCCGGCGCGCTAGTCTGCGCGCCTGCTTGGAATCCAACTCGAAAGGAAGCACCTATGAACAAGACACAGCTGGTCGACGCACTCTCCGCCGACAGCGGCCTCTCCAAAGCCGACTCCTCGCGTGCGCTCGAGTCGTTCGTGGCGACCGTCGGCAAGGCGCTCAAGAAAGGTGACGAGGTCGTGATCACCGGCTTCGGCAAGTTCTCTGTGGTCAAACGGGCCGCGCGCCAGGGCGTCAACCCGCGTACCGGGGAGAAAGTCAAGATCAAGGCCTCGAAGGCCCCCAAGTTCACTCCCGGAGCCGGCCTCAAGCACATCGTCCACCCGAAAAAATAGGCCGTGCCGCGGCCGGGGGCGGCCGCCAGGCTCGAACAGTTCAGTCACAGGAGGAGTCGAGGGATGCGACCTCGCCGCGCGCGCCCGGGGGCGCGCGCGTGGTAGCGTCGCGCCATGCCCCGCGTCGAAGAGCTCGAGCTGCCCACGCTCGACTACACGGACCCCACGCTGCGCGGGGAGCGCTTCCACGCGGCGATGCGCGAGCTGCGCGCGCACGGCTGGCTCGCCGCGGGACCCTACGGGTACGCCGTGCTCGACCGCGAGTCGGCCGAGTTCTTCCTGCGCACCCGCTCGGCGGTCTTCCCCGGAATGACGATCGCGGAGATCTTCGACGTCCGCGAGGGGCCCCTCTACGAGGAGATGCGCCGCAACATCCTCCACCTCAACGGCTCCGACCACGCGCGCCTGCGCAGCCTCGTCAACCCCTCACTCGCGCCGCGCGCGGTCGAGCGCTACCGACCCGTCCTGCGCGGGATCTTGGAGGATTTGTTTGCGTTGTTGCACGGAGGCCACTGCGAGTTCGTCGGCGACTTCGCCAAGCCGTACCCCTCGCAGGCGATCGCATACGTGATGGGGGCGCCGTCCGAGGATGCCCCGCGCCTGCACCACTGGTCCACGTGGATCCAGCGCCAGTTCGACGCGATCTCGATGACCGAGCAGAAACCCGGGATCGAACAGGCCGTCGCCGAGTTCTACGAGTACGCCTGGGCGCTCGTGCGCGCGCGCCGCGAGAGCCCCGGTGAGGACCTCATCTCGCTGCTGATCGCCGCCGAAGAGGAGGGCGACCGGCTCTCCGACGTCGAGTGCGTAAACCTCGTGTTGAACGTGCTGATCGGCGGCGTGGACACCACCCAGAGCCAGCTCGCCCACGCCGTCCGGCTGCTCGCCGAACACCCCGACCAGTGGGCGCTGCTGGCCGAGCGCCCCGAGCTCGTCCCCCAGGCCGTCGAGGAGGCGCTGCGCTTCGAGCCGATCACCCCCTTCACCGCGCGCATCGTCGTGGACGAGCTCACCTTCCGCGACGTCGTCTTCCCCGCCGGCACGATCGTGATGGTCTGCGCGTTCACCGGCAACCGCGACCTCCCCGGTGGGGCCGGGGGCGAGGCAGGCGGGGGCGGGAGTGAGGCGGGCGAGGGCAGGGGTGAGGCAGGCGCGAGCGGAGGCAGGGCGAGCGGTGACCCCAACCAGTTCGACATCACCGCCGACCGAGGCCGCGCGCGGGCCCTGACCTTCGGCGCCGGCGTGCACTACTGCCTCGGCGCCAACCTCGCGCGAGTAGAGCTCCAGGAGGCGCTCACCTTCCTGGCGCCGCGCATGCCCGGCCTGCAGCTCGACGGCGATCCCGTCTTCGAGGGCATCACCGGCATCTACGGCCTCGCCGAGCTGCCGCTGCGCTTCGGGTAGCCCCCGTCTGCTCACCGCCGGGCCTTTCGCCATCCGTTTACTCGGAGCGTTCCGGTTTCTCGTGGCACAATTGGGAGGGGGGCCTTCACTGGCCCCCGGCCGACTGAGAGGAGATGGCTTTGCGTGCTTTGAAGGGTTCCCTCGTCGCCCTCGCAGCGGGCCTCGCGCTCGTCGTCGGGGTCTCCGCCGCCATTTCGTTCGCCGAGCCTGAGGCAACCGGGGTCGCGACAGCCGCTCCTGTGGCTACCGCCGCCTCAGCGCCAGCCGGGGAGTACCACGTGTACTCGTGTCGTACGCCGGCCGGGCTCGTCGCACCCACGGAAGGGTGGAGCTCGTCAGAACATCCTGCCTACGACCCAACCTCAAACACATGTGCAACCGGGGGCGGACTCGTGGCTGCCCTGGATGCAGGCATTGCTCACGTCTCAGAGTCCGCAACCGATAGGGCGACATGGGTGTTCGAAGCGCCCGCAGGGGAGGTAATCACGGAAGCGACGTTGTGGCGCACTGGCAACACGCTGGGTGGAGCAGCCGGAGCCGCCTCGTACGTCTTCTTGTTTTCAGGAATGGCCTCGCTAGGCACACATATCTTCGGTGGATGTGCTGCTGGTGAAGGATGCATAAGTGAGGGCAGCACCACAAATCCAATGGCAGAAGCAAATCGTGTAATCGCCCCAAGCGTGGCATTGAACAGCCCATATCTTGCGATGGGGACTTACTGTGGATCCCTTATCGGGACGTCATGCCCTAGCGACGAAGGCGGCAAAATCACCTACGCCGCCATAGTCGAGCTCTTCGCTGCAGACATAGTCCTCTCCCAGTCCACGCCGCCCACCGTCTCGGCCGTCACCGGGGGCCTCGCGGAAGACCCCTCCGTGCAGGGCACCACCGACGTGGCCTTCCACGCCGCCGACTCCGGCTCCGGGGTCTACGAAGCGCTCATCCAGGTGGACGGGCACCTGGTCAGCCACACCGTCCTGAACGAAAACGGAGGACGCTGCCACAACGTGGGCGGGACCACCGACGGGCTGCCCGCGTTCCTCTACCCCCAGCCCTGCCCCGCGGCGGTGAGCGCCGACGTGCCGTTCGACACCACGGGGCTCACCAACGGCGTCCACCACCTGGTGGTGACCGTCACCGACGCCGCCGGCAACGCGGCCACCGTGCTCGAACGCGAGATCACGGTCGCCAACCCGCGGCCGCCCGGCGGACCGTCCCCCGGCCCCCCGCCGACGACCACCGAGGCCTGCGCGGGCGCAACCACCGGCGCTGTCGGGGGTGCCCCCGTAACGCTCACGGCGCGCTGGGGCTACCCGGCGAACCCACGTCGGCGGGGCACACACCTGCAGGGCACACGTCTGCGGAGCGCACGCCTGCAAGACCCACGCCTGCGAGGCCGCTACGGCGCGGCGCACCTGATCGAAGGGCGGCTCACCGAGCCCGGGGGTACACCGCTCGCCGGGGCGCCCCTGGAAGTCTGCGAGCTCCCCGACTTCACCGGCGCCCGCGCCCGCCTGCTCGCCACCCTCCGCACCGCGACCGACGGCGACTGGAGCCTCGCGCTGCCCCGCGACCTGCCCTCTTGCACTCTGCGCCTCGACTACCGCGCCGCCGCCCTTGACGCACTCCCCGAGGCGACCCGCACGCTGACGCTGACCGTCCCCGCCGCGGTACCGCTGCACATCACCCCACGCGCCGTCCCCTCCGAAGGCGCGATCCGCTTCAGCGGCCGACTGCTCGGCGGGCCGCTTCCGGCCGGCGGCAAGCAGCTGGTGCTGGAGGCCCGCGCCCCCGGCGGGCGCTGGTTGGAGTTCCACGTGGTTCGCACCGGCGCCCGCGGACGCTTCGGCTACCTCTACCGCTTCCGCCTCCCCGGCCCCGCCCACTACCAGTTCCGCGTCCTCTCCGAACCGGAAGCCGACTTCCCGTTCGCGGCCGGAACCTCGAACGTGGTGGGGGTGTTCGAGCGGTAGGGCCGCACTTCGTCTTTCCGTCTACGCACTGGGAGCTCGCTACAGAGATAGCTCTGCACGATCGAAAGATTGGACAGTTTCGGCAACTCTCAGTCATTCAGGCTTGGAGGGATCGTATGAGTTCTTTCTACATCGGCGACGATACGACACGCGATGGCGTTGTTGTGCTGGTTGTGGGCGGCGAGATCGATTACGAGGTCAGCCCACAGCTCAGGGAGCGCATGTTCGCTCACATCAAGGCCAACAGAGGGCGTCTGGTGCTCGATCTCTCATGGGCGACCTTCATCGACTCGACGGCGATCGGTGTCCTCACGGGTGCCGCCACGAAACTGCACGAAGCCGACGGCGAACCGCTGGCGGTCGTCTGCACGCATGAGAGAGTGCTGCAGATTTTTGAGATCACCGGCCTCGAGAGCATGATCTCGTTGTACAGCTCATGCGAGGAGGCCCTCTCCGCTCTCGCTGTGGCTGGTTGAAGTGCAGGCCCCAGTCGAGCAGGACACCGCGAGCTTCGCCGCAAGCGAGTTGCGCCTACCCGCCTTACGGTCGGCGCTTGGCGCGGCACGGCGGTACGTCGAGGAGGCCGCGGCAGCGTTTGGCTTCGACGCCGACAGCTGCTTCAAGCTCGTCTTTGCGGTCAACGAGGCGGTGACCAACGCGATCAGGCACGGCGCTCCCGACGAGCAGGGCTCGATCTCCTTGAGCGTCGTTGCCGACGTTGACCGCTTGACGTTCGTCGTCCGCGACTGTGGGACCTTCGGGGTGCCCGTCCTGGACACCGACACGCGATCCGAACACGGCAGAGGGCTTGCGTTGATGGCCAGCGTCATGGATGAGATCCAGCTGCACATCAAACCGGGCAGCACCATCGTCCGCCTCTCCAAGACTCGTGCGTGACTACACGTCCCACTCGGGAGGGCACAGTCGGACCATCGCGCGCCTGCGACCTCGATGCGCAGGGGCAAGAGCGGCGGGGCTACTAGCCGCTCTGTGCGCCGCACTGCTCACCGCAGGCGCAGGCTATGCCAACGCTCAAACGCCCGACCCACCGAGCTCCTCCACGGCATCCTCGCCGGGCGCGCCGCTGGTCAGCGTGTCGCTGTTGGGCACCTCTGTGAGCCTGTCGCCGCCCGAAGGGTCCGCGTCGAGCGCCCCTGTGGTCAGTGTGTCTCTAGAAACGTCCTCGTCTGTCGCGCCGTCGATCGGCGTGTCTTTGCCGGGAACGTCCTCGTCGGGCGCGCCGCTGGTCAGCGTGTCGCTGGGCACTTCCACCAGCAGCGCCCCGGCGCCTCCCACCAGCAGCCCACCGGCTTCTTCCTCCGGTTCCCCGGCTTCTCCCTCCGGCAGTCCCCCGGAATCCACTGCCGGCAGTCCTCCTTCAGCGCCCTCTGCGAGCGGCTCTTCGACGCTCTCCGGTGGGCCGCCTTCCTCGACGGCCAAGACCTCTGGGAGCTCGGGCACGACCCCCGTGCCCGGCTCCGCCGCGGTTCCCACCTCTCCACGCAGCCTCGCGGCTGTCGAAGGGACATCGGGTGGCACGTCCCGCCAGCCACACCCGCCCGCCGCCGGGGGGCGGCGCTCGCGCGCTCGCCGCTCGACACGAGGTGACCGGTATCGACGGCACCCGGGCAACCATCCGATTGCGAACTTCTCTCCGTACGGAGGGACCGTCCTCGGCTCCTCTCGCCGCCAGGGCGTTGCTCGCGCGTCAGGCTCGCGTCCTGGCGCAACAGCGCACGCCTCGAACAATCCCCTGGACACGATCGGTAGGCACATACCCCTGCCGATACCGGTTCCTGACTGGAGCAAGCCCATCATCCTGGCGCTGTTGCTTCTGGCGATTTGGTTCGGCGTTCGCTCTCGCTTGGCTGCGCTTCGCGCTCGGCGCCTAGAAGGTCAGCGTGTCACGCTGCTCCGGGACCTGGGCGTCATGCAGACGGCGCTCGTACCCGAAGTTCCCGCCCGCCTCGGCGGGTTGGCGACCTCTGTGGCCTACCGGCCCGCCGAGGGTCCAGCCGCCGGCGGGGACTTCTACGACCTGTTCGTCCCCGAACCGGGGAAGGTCGCAATCGTCCTCGGCGACGTAGCTGGACACGGCCATGAAGCGCTGACCCACGCCGCGCTCACGCGCTACACCCTGCGGGCCTATCTCCAGGCAGGACTGGAGCCACGCGCAGCACTTGCACTGGCCGGCCGAGTCCTGGCCGATCCCGCGGGTGAGCGCTATGCCACCGTCGCGGTCGGGGTCTACGACGAGCGAGGTAGCCAGCTGACCTATGCCCTCGCCGGCCATCCTCCCCCGATCTTGCGCGGCTTCCAAGCACACGCGCCCTCGACGATCTGCTCCTCTCCGCCGATTGGCTGGGGCGTACCAACGGGACGCCGCCAGAGCACCGTCTCGCTCCCCGCAGGCGCCGAGGTGTGCTTCTTCAGCGACGGCCTCATCGAGGCCCGCTGCGAGGACGGGGGATTGCTGGGACGCGAGCGCCTGAGCAAGATCCTCGACGAGCTCGGCCCCCGACCGCTGGCAGCAGATCTGCTCGAGCGGGTACGCGCGAGCGCCCTGGCCACCCCCGACGACATGGCCGCGTGCATCCTTGGATCACAAACGACAAGCCGCCGCGCTTGCACACAGCTGGAGGAGCTGGAGGTGGACGCCCGAGCACTCACCGGAGTCCAGGTCCAGCGCCTCCTCGAGGCCTGCCAGGTTCCCGCCCCCGAGATCGCCCAAACCCTCGAGCTCGCAAGCGAGCTCGTCGCTGCCTTCAAGACAGCCCTGATACGCATCGAACTTGGTCCCACCAGCGCCACGGCCACCATCACCCCTCCCGACTTCGGCACACCGCAAAGCATCTCCCCTCCCAACGAGCTCCTCAGCGTAGTTTGAGCTCGACAGCGTGCGGAGCGCGCCGCTGGACGAGCAGAACCACAGGAGCCCGGACGCTGGGCCGTTGACCGAGCGGGTCGGCGACTTGGTATGGGTGTCTGGCTCTGACCGGAGTCGCGCAGGCTACGAGGCTGGGCTTCACGCCCCGTAGATCTTCACCGGCGTGCCCGGGCCGATGCGGGCGCTCAGCCAGTCGATGCTCGCGGTGGCCAGGCGGATGCAGCCGTGTGATTCGGCGGCGCCCAGCGTTCCTCCGAGGTTGTTCCGTCCGTGGATCGCGATCTGACCGGGGCCGCCTTCGAATTCCTGCAGCACGTTGGAGCGCGCGCTGAGCGCAAGCGCGAACGGGCCGCCGGCCTGGCCGGGTTCCATCTGCACCGTCTCCTCGACGAAGAACTGGCCGGTCGGCGTCGGTGTGGAGGGCTTGCCCACCACCGCTTGAAAGGTTCTCACCGTGCGCCCGTCGCGGTAGACCCTGACGCGCCGTGCGGTGAGGTCGACCAGGATGCGCCAGCCCGTTGTGAGCTTGCGGGTGGCGCTCTGGACGATCCAACCGGTCGATCCGTCGGGGCGACCGGGGAGCATCACCTGCAGCCACCGCACCCCGCCGGGACCGCTCGAGTGGCCGATCACGGGCAGTGTGGTCTGCTCGCCGGTGATCGGCCGATGGGCGGGCACGAGCGCGACCTGCGGGGATCGTGCTGTGGGCGTTTGGTGCGCGGCGTGTGCGGTGAGCAGGACCGCGAGCTGCTGAGTTGCCTGCACGTGCGGCGGGATGCCGGCGGCGGCCGCCGACCCGGCCGTGAGGCCAAGTAGGCAGACCGTCAGCGCGACGCTCAGCCGGTGAATGTGCCCCTCCTATGCGGGAGCGCGGGCCGTGCGGGCGAGTGCGGTTTGGATGCTTTCCGTGCGCGGTGGTGTTTGTGGCGTTTGTGGTGCTTCGAAGTGCTTTTCGACCCAATCGGCCGGGGGGCAGTGGTGAGGGCCGTCCCCGCGGTGGCTCCTGTGCCAGTGGTCGTCCCGGAGGCGGTGGTCACCGTTGTGCCGGTGGTGGTCGTTGCTCCGCCGGTGGTCGCTTCTTCGAGCGCTTTCGTTTCTTCAGGGGTGGTCGTTTCCGTGCCGCCACCGCTGCCGCTTACGCTGGAAGCGCAGTTGGAGGTGGTGATGGTGTTCGCTTCCAGGGTCACCGCGGCGGTCTGTGCCAGCAGCCTGCCGTGGATCGTGGCGTCCGTATTCGCGGTGATGCTTTCCGCGGCCATGATCGTGCCGACGAAGTGCGTGCCTGTCCCCAGCGTCGCCGAGGAGCCGACTTGCCAGAAGACGTTGCACGCTTGTGCGCCGTTGATCAGCGAGACAGTGGTGTTCGAT
>Ga0308309_10001731_pt1 | contig 12954 bp, 12 predicted proteins | sample HubBroMetageWFT5_FD_192491 | JGI IMG/M metagenome (GOLD analysis project Ga0308309, IMG submission 192491) | Warmed and freeze-thawed soil microbial communities from the Hubbard Brook experimental Forest, New Hampshire - Hubbard Brook CCASE Soil... | ecosystem: Environmental > Terrestrial >...
TTCAGGGGGTGGGCGGTCTCGGCCATGAAATGGACGCCGGCCAGCACGATCACATTGGCATCCGTGCGCTCGGCTTCGCGGGCCAGCGCCAGGCTGTCGCCGACGATGTCAGCGACCGTGTGGAAGATGTCCGGCGTCTGATAATTGTGCGCCAGGACGACGGCGTTGCGCTCGCGCTTGAGCCGCAGGATGGCGGTGATGTCATCGGCCAGGATCTTCCATTCGAAGGGCGGGATGTGCCGCTCCACCCGTCGGTAGAGCTCGGGTAGAGGCAACGCGGCTGTGGGGGTCGGGGAAGCGGTTTGGAGCATCGACATCTCCTCCAGTTATACTCGCTATGAGCATTACCCGAGTCTGGAAAAGCCGGGCGAAGTCTGCCCGGCCTCCAATTATGCTAGATATGAGAATAAGGTGCGAAAGCCAGCTGTCAAGATACTGTCACACGGCGTCCGGCGCGCAGCCGCAGACCGGGTGCCGGACGTTCGAGCAGAACCTCGCGCCGGAAGCGCACGAGCCGCGCCGGCCGACCGCCGGTCTCGGCGCTGATCCCGCCGGTCTCTTCGACCAGACCCTGGTGCTCGACGAGACGCCGAAAATTTTGCTTGTGCAATCGCACCCCAGACAGCGCCTCGACCGTGCGCTGCAGCTGCAGCAACGTGAAAGCGGGCGGCATCAGCTCGAAAACGACCGGCCGGTACTTGATCTTGCCGCGCAGGCGGCCGATCGCGGTCGCGAGGATCCGCCGGTGATCGGCCGCCATCGGTACTCCGAAAACCAACCCATCGGCCGGGAGGGCAGGCCGCCCGAGATCGCGCCACGATTCCTGGATCAGGCCCGCCTCGTACAGCAGCTCGTAGCGTTCCAGCACGAGCTCCTCGTTCCACGCTCGGGCGAAGGCGAGACCGAGCCTTTCTGCGCGCAGCCGCCGTTCCGTCTCGCTCGATGCTTGCCTCGCCCACGAGCCGAGACGCGTTTCGAGTAGCGGGAGCGTCGCCGGCTGCCCGCCGCGCCAGTCCTCCCAGGGAAAATCGCGGTACCAGCTCTGCCACACCGCTTCGCCAACGCCGCCCGGCCGCGCTTCGCGCACGAGCGCCAGATAGGCCACCGTCAGCGCGCGACCCGCCCGTGCGTCTTCGACGCGGTCGCGGTCACCGAAGGTATAGAGCTGCTCGACATAGCCGAGTTTTTGGGCCGTCTGGCGTTCGACCCAGGCGCGCAGCCCAACCTCGAGGGTGCGATGCTCGACCTCCAACGGGCCGGACGGCAACGCCTCGATCGGGTCGTGGCCGATGCGCACCGTCAGCACGCGCGGCTCGTCGATCGTCGCCGTCACGATCACCGCGCTCAGCCGGATCGACAGCGAGGCCCCGCGGCCGCTCTCACGCGGCGTCAACACGGCGGCGCCGGGCCTCTCCATCCGACGGGCACTCCTCGCTCTACCCGCTGAAGTCTAGCATATCCTCGGTTTTCCACAGCCTGTCGTGCCCGGCACCCAAGGCTCCGATCAACGAATTAAATTCCCCTGCCGCGTGACCGAATTCGTTGATACGCCTCCATAAGGCAGGTCGAATTTCGTTGTTATTTTTCTGCGCTTTTGCCCAACTTACCTCTTGTTATCAATCGCTTGGTAGGAGCCGTATCGGCCTGGGAGCGAGCCGGAGGACGATTTTCGTTGTTTTTCGCGCTCGAGGCGGTCGTCAGCTTCCCGTCGCGATCATCCTTTCGAGCTCGATCTCGGCGGCGAGGCTATCGCGGTCGCGCGCGATCGTCAGCACCGCCAATTTGCGGCTGCCCTGCCGGTAGGTCACCGTGCAGTCCTTGGCCGCGAGGCTTCCGTCGATCTCGATGCGGTCCCATTTCGCGGCGTGCCCGACGTAAGAAAGTGATAAATCGTGCTGCTGGGTCCAGAAGAACGGCACCGCGTCGAACCGTTCGCGCGCACCGAGCATGTTGCGAGCGGCCGTCTGACCCTGCCGTTCGGCGACGACCCAGTGCTCGATGCGGATCTGCTCGCCGCTCAGCCGATCGGGCCATCTTGCGATGTCGCCGGCGGCCCAAATCCCGGGAATGCTCGTCTCGAGATACGCGTCGACGGTGACACCGCGATCGACCGCGATACCGGCCTGCTCGGCGAGCACAGTCTCGGGCCGCACGCCGATGCCGACGACCACAAAGTCGGCGTCGAGCTGTTCCCCGCTCCGCAAGGTGACGCGGTTTCGATCGAATGCAGCGGGTGTGGTCCCGAGATGGAAGACGACGCCATGCTCCGCGTGGACCTTGCGCACGAGGTCACCGACTTCCTGGCCGAGCACGTTTTCCATCGGCCGCGCCTCAGGGGCGACGACATGCACATCGAGCCCCCGGGCGCGCAATGACGCCGCGACCTCAAGACCGATGAAGCTCGCGCCGATGACGACCGCGCGACCCGCGCTCGCCGCCGCAGCGATCAATGCCCGGCTGTCCGCGAGCGTCCGCAGATAATGAATATGCGGCAGATCGCTGCCGGGGATGGCGAGTCGGACCGGTACCGCACCAGTGGCGAGGAGCAGCGCGCCGTAATGATCCCGGGTGTCATCCGCGAGCTTCACTTCGCGCGACCTCGCGTCGATCGCTGTCGCACGAGCACCGAGCTTCTGCTCGATCCTCTGGTCGGCGTAGAACTCGGGCGGGCGCAGCGGTATCCATTCTTCAGGTGCCGTGCCTGCGAGAAAGTCCTTGGAGAGATTGGGCCGGTCGTAAGGACCCGAGTCGTCGGCGCTCAGCATCGTGACCGGACCGGTGTAGCCTTCGCGCCGCAGCATCTCAGCCGCGGCGTTTCCCGCGGCACCACCGCCGATGATGACGACCGACTCTGGGCCGCCCTGCGCCGCCATTCGCGTGGGCCGCGCGGCTGGCTCAAGCTTTTCGCGGACGTAGATCCTTCCGTCGTGCTCTTCGACCCGCCAGCACGCGACGGGGCTGAGCGCCGGCGCGCGCACCGCCTCACCGGTGCGCAGGCTGAAGCAGGCGTGGTGCCACGGGCAGCGGACGGTGTCGGCGACGAGTGCCCCCTCGGCGAGCGGACCGTGGTAATGGGTGCACTCCGCGCCGACCGCGAACAGCGCCCCGCCACTGCGCGCGAGCAATACCGCTTCGCCCGAGACTTGCCCCAAGATCATGCCACCCTCGGCGAGATCCGCGATGGGGACCCCCTCGGCAAAGTCGGGTCCAGCGAGTTTTGTATTCTCTTCGCTCACGACTGCCTCCTGCTGTGCGAGAAAACGCCACCTGGAAATCAAACGTCGGCCAAGGCCGTTTCGGCAATCTAGCGGCCGGTTTGGCTCCCTTGCCATCGCGCGAACGAGAAGCGAAGATCATCACGCTGATCGGCCCGGGAGAGTAGCGACCTACCCACGGTCGGCGCCTGAGAGGAGGAGCTAGCGATGGGTTGGCTCGATGGGCAGGTAGCGCTGGTTACGGGCGGGGGCTCGGGCATCGGCCGAGCCGTGGTGGCGCGATTTGTCGAAGAGGGTGCGCGTGTCGGGGTCCTGGACCGCGTCGCGGCCAGAGCCGAGCAATTGCGGTCGGAGTTCGGCAGTGCAGTGGTCGTCCGCGCCGGCGACGTGGCCCAACTCGCCGACAACAGGCGCGCCGTCGCAGAAACCGTCGCGGCCTTTGGCCGCCTCGACATCTTTGTCGGCAATGCCGGGGTGTTCGACGTGTATGCGCCGCTCGCCGAGTTTTCCGAAGAGAGGCTCTCCGAGGCCTTTGACGAGCTGTTTGGGGTCAACGTCAAGGGATGCTTCTTTGGTGCAAAGGCGGCTTTACCCGAGTTAATCAAGACCGCAGGGTCGATGGTCTTCACCGCGTCGGTCGCGGGATTGAATTCCGGCGGCGGCGGCACTCTTTATACCGCGTCGAAGCATGCGGTTGTCGGGCTGATCCGGCAGCTCGCGGTGGAAGTCGGGCCGCGCGTCCGGGTCAACGGTGTCGCCCCCGGCGGCACCATCACCGATCTGCGTGGTTTGGCGGTTCTTCACCAGGACGACCGCTCGCAGTTCACCGATCCCGGCACCGAAGAGCGGCTGCGTGGTGGCAACCCGCTGCACCTCGCACTTCAGCCCCCCGATCTCGCCGGGGCGTATGTATTTTTGAGCTCGAGGACCAGCGCTAGAGGCATCACCGGTACCATTCTGACGGTCGATGCCGGAGCGATGCTGCGGGTGCCGCGCCGCAACCCGCAAAACCAATGAGGCGACAGCCGATGGAAACCGATAATCTCGGATTGGTCGATGCTAAAAACGGCTTGATCAGCCGCCGCATCTTCATCGAGCCGGATATTTATCAACAGGAGCTGGAACGCATCTTTGCCCGCTGCTGGCTCTTTCTGTGCCATGACAGCCAGATCCCGCGGGCGGGAGACTTTTTCACCACTTACATGGGCGAAGACCCGGTTCTGGTCGTGCGCGACACGGCAGGCCAGGTGCACGCCTTTCTGAATGTCTGCCGCCATCGCGGCAACCGGCTATGCCGCGCCGATGCGGGCAATGCCGCGACCTTCACCTGCGCCTATCACGGCTGGACCTATCGCAATGACGGGCGGCTGGTCGGCGTGCCGTATCTGAAGGAAGCCTACTATAACGAACTGGATCGGGAGCGTTGGGGCCTCGCACCGGTGGCGCAGCTCGACAATTACAAGGGGCTGCTCTTTGCCACGTTCGACCCCGAGGCGCCGCCGTTGCGCGAATATCTCGGCGAGGCGGCCTGGTATCTGGACTCGTTCTTCGACCGCCGGGAGGGCGGCATCGAGGTGATTGGCGGCATGCATAAATGGGTCATGCCGTGCAACTGGAAATTCCCTGCCGAAAATTTCGGCGGTGACGGCTACCACGTCTCGTGGAGCCACCTCTCGGCGATCAAGACGGGCTCCGGCGGTGACTTTCGCGTCAACCCGGACCCGCTTGGGGTGATGATGTCACCTGGCAATGGCCATTGCGTCATCGGCGTCGGCCCCGACACGGTCTCCGACCCGCCTGTGCCCGAGATCCTGGAATATGAGAAAGAGATTGCTCCGGAGACGACCAAGCGCCTCGGGCCGCGCATCGGCCGGGTAAAGCCGATCGTCAGTACGATCTTCCCGAATTTCTCGATGCTTCGAGCTTCGGCGCGCACACTTCGGGTCTGGCACCCGCGGGGGCCGGACAGGACCGAGGTGTGGTCCTGGATCTATGTCGACAAAGCGGCCCCGCTAGAGGTCAAAGAGGCGTTCCGGTTGGCCGGGATGCGGAGCTTCAGCCCCGCCGGCACTTTCGAGCAGGACGATATGGACAATTGGCAGGGTTGCACCCAGACGGGACGCGGTGTCGTCGCCAGGCGCTATCCCCTTAGCTACGAAATGGGCATCGGGCACGAGCGCTTCGACGAGGAGCTCGGGGCATTGGCCAGCGACTACCGCTACAGCGAGAGCAACCACCGTGGGTTCTACCGGCGCTGGGCGCAGCTGATGGCGGCCGAAAGCTGGGCTGAGGTCGCACGAAAGACCTGAGGAGTCTTATATGGGTACGGATATCGCCGGCCTCGTCGATGCCGATCGCGGACTGATTGGCCGCCGTATCTTCATCGAACCCGATATTTATCAGCAAGAGCTGGAGCGGATCTTCGCCCGCTGCTGGCTCTTTCTGTGTCATGAGAGTCAGATCCCTGAGCCCGGCGATTTCTTCACCACCTATATGGGCGAAGACCCGGTTTTAGTGGTGCGCGACAACGCGGGCCAGGTCCGCGCCTTCTTGAACGTCTGCCGCCATCGGGGCAACCGGTTGTGCCGTGCCGAGGCCGGCAATACCGCCACCTTCACCTGCGCCTATCACGGCTGGACCTATCGCAATGACGGGCGGCTGGTTGGCGTGCCGTATCTGAAGGAAGCCTATCATAACGAACTGGATCGCGAGCGCTGGGGCCTCGCTTCGGTGGCGCAGCTCGACAATTACAAGGGGCTGTACTTTGCCACGTTCGATCCCGAGGCGCCGACGTTGCGCGAATATCTCGGCGAGATGACTTGGTACCTGGATGCGTTTTTCGACCGTCGCGAGGGTGGCGTCGAAGTCATTGGCGGCATGCACAAATGGGTTATGCCCTGTAATTGGAAATTCCCGGCCGAAAACTTTGGCGGTGACGCCTATCACGTGCCGTGGAGCCACTTGTCGGCGGTCAAGACTGCGTTCAGCACCGGCATCACGACTAAACCTGAGACGACCGGGAGCATAGTTTCCCCCGGCAACGGTCACATTCTGATCTGTGTCGGTCCAAACGACGTCGGCGACCCGCCGATGCCGGAGATTCTGGAATACGAGAAAGAGATCCGCCCGGAGGTCGAGAAGCGCTTGGGACCCCGCTCAGGTCGGATCAACCCGATCGTCGGCACGGCCTTCCCCAATTTTTCAATGCTCCGCGCGACTTCGCGCACATTCCGCGTGTGGCATCCGCGCGGCCCCGACAACACCGAGGTGTGGTCATGGGTTTTCACTGACAGGACAGCACCCCCGCACGTCAAGGAGGCGATCCGGCTGGCCGGAATACGAGGCTTCAGCCCCTCCGGCACCTTCGAGCAGGACGACATGGACAACTGGCAGGAATGCACCCGCACCTGTCGCGGCGTCGTCTCGCGGCGATTGGCAGTGAACACGCAGATGGGCTTGGGGCACGAGCGTTTCGACGCGAACCTCCAGGCCTGGGCCAGCGATTTCCGCATGAGCGAGAGCAATCACCGCCAATTCTATAGGCGCTGGGCGCAGTTGATGACGGCCGAGAGTTGGGCCGCGGTGCCGCGCAGCAACGGATGGGCCGGGAACGGACATACCGGGCATGAATGAGGACGTCAGCCGCGAGGTCGAGCAGTTCCTCTACCGCGAAGCTCGGCTGCTGGATAAGCGGCGCTTTCGCGAATGGCTGGAGCTGCTGACCGAAGATGTCCGCTATTGGATGGGCAGCAGAAGCAACCGTTATCCGAGGTCGAGCAAGGCGATCGCGATCCTCGATCCCGACCGCTACGTCGAGGATGATCTGACCCAGGAAGGCGAACTGGCGATCCTCGAAGAGACAAAGCAAACGCTCAGCCAGCGTGTCGCGCGGTTGGATACCGGCATGGCCTGGGCCGAAGATCCGCCGTCGCGAAGCCGCCACCTGATCACCAATATCGAGGTAGAGCCCGGTGACGCGGCTAACGAGGTCAAGGTCTACTCGAATTTTATGGTCTACCGCAGCCGGGCGGAGACCGAGCAGGACTTCTACGTCGGTGCCCGGCGCGACCTACTGCGGCGCGTTGCCGGCTCGTGGAAGATCGCCGACCGCAAGATCATCCTCGACCAGAACGTGCTCTTGGCCAAGAACGTCAGCATTTTCTTCTGAGCCTTCCGACCGCTCAAATCTGCTGGCTCTTTTTCGATCTCGGGAACACGCTCGTCGACGAGAGAGCGGCGACCGAGGCCCGTCTGCGAGAGGTCGCCTCCTGCTTCGAACGACATGGCGAGGGCTGTTCGGTCGAGGACATCCGGTCCGCCCTGCGGGAAGCCTCTGTCGAATTCACGCCGCGCCTGATTACCGCAGCCATCGGAGAGACAACGACGATCGAGGCGATGAGGCCGTGAGCCGCTGATCCGGATTAGCGTCATGGGATCACGGAAGAGTCTCGGCCTCGCGGCCCTGCTCCACCATGGCCTGGACGCGCGGGTCGGGGTGAACGGACACACTCCAAGGCTTGGTGGGCCCTTTCCCACCGCGCGCCGGGCAGTCCTGCCGGTCGACACGGGCTGACGATCTCCTGAGTGGAGCCGATTTCGGAGTTCGCAGCGGACTCGCTGCTGGAGGGAGATGGATTCGAACTTTCGGTCCCCCGTCAGAAGGACAGCGTTTTCGAGGCTCCCCCTTCGAGCGCATGCAGAAGGCGGCCAACGCTCAGAAGCGCGACGGGGAGAGCGATGCGGTAGCGTTCAGCCGATGGATAACCCATACCGCCGCGGGAAAGACGGCGTATGCCGAGGATCGCCACGCCGCGTTGACCGACGCGTGCAAGGTCTACCGGTTCCCGCGATGCAGCGTCCTCGGACACCGGCCGCCTGACCGACGATGACGACGACCCGGATTCGGCGGCCGATCCGATGCCGGCGGAGGATCAGATCGACGACGACGACGACCCGGAGGCCGCCTACTGCGCGTTGATGCGCAAGGCGGAAGAGATCGCCGCCGAGCGGGGCATCACGCAGGCCCAGGCGTTCGAAAGATTGCTCGTCGCTCGCGAACCCGAGCTGAGGAGTTGGTGAAATGCGCTCGGGGGCGGTGATGGGACGCCGCTAAATGCTCATTCCCGCTTAGCGTGGCATGTGCACCCTTGTGAGGCAGTCCGCTGAGTCGTTAGACTTGCGAATACTTTGAATGGCCTTTCCATAATGGGGGCTTACGCGACAGCGGCTTGCGTACCGTTGCGGTCGCGAAGCTCGGCTCCACATGTAGAAATGCGATTGCTGTGCGAGGGTTCTGGGGGAAGGAGACCCGCCCAAATGCCTGCCGATCAAAAAGAAATCTGGCTAAACGATCACATTTGGCCGGAAATTCATGCCATGATGCACAACGACGCCTATTTTCGGCTTTGGCTTCAAGCGCAGGAACTTGCCGAACGGCCTTACGGGCCTATAGCTCAGACCATCATTAATGGTTATGCCACGTATCAACTGGCTGGCATCCGCAGAATGTGCGACAGAAGGGCCAGCGGCATTTCGTTGCCGAAGCTTCTGAATTTGATCAGAAAAGAACAACCGCACAGTAAGCAATTATTAGCTCGCTCTCCTCCCGGCTTAACACGGAATGCGAAGAACTCTCTGGCTTGGCATCTCAGTACGTCGCTCATCATGGCAACCCAGCAAGACCTGATCGGAGAGAATGGGGTTTAACATCTAACCAGATCGCTAAAGCGCAGAATGCTATTTGCACGACTGCTATTGTTATAGAGCGCGATCTTCTGGTGATCACCCAAAGGACCCACATTATACCTGTACCACAATTTGACCACCTGGCTGAGGTTAGATCATTGGTACCAGAAGACAAGCTAACGCGGTTACGAGAATTTTGGGATGAGCATAACAACAGTGTAAATGGTTGGGTGAACGTTCCGAAATTCTTTACAGGGCCACGGTCTCACCCGACGGGCGCGGGCGCGTAGCGTCCGCCCTTCTTCGAAGCCGCTCGATCAAGGGGTTACGTTTGCCGCAAAATATGACCGAAACGCACCCGCAAAACCGCCGTCTTGGCTATGCCCGCGTCAGCACCTACGGGCAGACGCTCGACGCGCAACTTGATCAGCTACGCGCCGCAGGCTGCACCACCAAGATTTACCGGGAGAAGGTGACCGGCGCGCACAACGACCGGCGCGAGCTTCTCAAAATGCTCAAGCACCTCGCCCCCGGCGACGTGGTGACGGTGACGCGGATTGACCGCCTTGCCCGCAGCACCTTCGATCTATTTGGCATCGTCAAGCGCATCGTGGACGCTAAGGCGCAGTTTCGATCCTTGGCCGAGCCGTGGGCCGATACCGACACCAGCACCGGGCGCTTGATGCTGGCAGTATTGGGCGGCCTCGCGGACGTTGAGCGCGATCTAATCCGAACGCGCACCGCCGAGGGCAGAAGCCGCGCCAAGGCCCAAGGAAAGCATATGGGCCGACCCACCGGCGCAGCAGAAAGAGGCCACCAGACGGCGCGTGCAGGGTGCTACGTTGCAGGAATTGGCGGAAAGCTACGACCGCAGCATATCCACGATGCGCCACAACACCCGGGTGCAGGGAAAATGAAGTCTCGCCATACCAAGAAACGCACGCTGCGAACAATCGATAAAGATGATATTATTTCGGTAGAGGAATGGGCGGAGATATTCAAAGAGATCAATGGTGTGTCAGACAGAAGCGCTACAATACTAGTTGCGGCGCATGTCGATGTAGCGCTTTCATCTTTTATTGAAGCAGCGCTTCTTCTATCACCAGAGGAGGAGGCGCTCAAACCGCTATATGAGAGAGATGGAGCGCTTTCTACTTTTTTCTCAAAAATACATTTGGGATATGCTATGTCATTATACGATGACAAGACCAGAGATGATCTTGAGGTAATCCGAAAGGTGAGGAATGCGTTTTCTCACGTCCGAAGATCGATAAACTTTAATACTTCTGAGATTGTCAAGGAGTGTGAAAAGTTACAGACTATGAGTGACCATACCCACGAGGTATATAAAACATTCGACTGGCGGAAGGTTGGTTATCAAGAATTTGAAACATTAGACTGTAGACACCAATTTATATTAACTGGATTGTCTATAAATCTTCATTTCATGGTTTATTCTGTAGCAAAACGACACAAAACGCTAGAGGTGCTAAAGGCCATAATGGCGAATTTTAAGGCACAGAGGGATAGCGCTTTGCACCAGTGACGGCATCCCCAATCCGAACGGCACCCATTGGAAATCGCGCTACTCGTTCACCGAGTGATTTTCCAGAGAGAGCCTTATCCGCCATTTTGGGGGTACGGTGTGGGCAAGAGCACGATTTTTCCCGACTGACCACCTGACGTGAGACCTATATATGAAACCCACTCTTGGTCGTAAATATAGCGTTTCGGCCCATTGCCCTGCCTGCGAAGCGATAACAAGTTTTGATCAAAAAAGTGTTGGGATCATCGAATATCCGGGGGGGAGATACGCATACAAAGGCAACAATTATATTCGAGTGTTATTTATATTTAGTCAATGCGCACGATGCGGGACAGGCGGTCTCGCCACAGTTCCGGATAATGGGAATGTTGAAACCGCTGTTTTGGAGGATTTTTACCCGTTTTCCATTGATACCGCACCCCTACCCAACGGCGTACCGCCCGACATTCAGGCCGAGTTTCGAGAAGCTGAACGATGTGCTTCATTTGGGGCCAATCGAGCCGCCTCCGCGCTTTTCCGCTCCGTGTTGGAAAAAACGTTGAAAGCTAACGGCTACACCAAAAGCAGCGATCCTAGCCTTAGAGACCTGCAAAAACGAATTGATGCGGCGTCGGCCGACGGTGTGATTACAGACGCGCGCCGAAAGAGGGCTCACGAGGACATCCGCTCGCTCGGCAACGATGTGTTACATGACGATTGGCGAGAGATTACGGATGAAGAGGTTGAGAGCTCTCATCGATACACCCAGCGCATTCTTGAAGACCTCTACGATGATCGAATCACAGTCGAGGCGATCCTCGTAGCGAAGAAACGAATCCCCGTCTCACCGTAAGGCCGACAACGATTTTCCAGAATCGAACGTTTCGCGACATGACGTGGAACGGGCATCCAGCATCTGCGGTAACGACTTGCCAAACTTGACTAATTCCCCTTCGATATCGGGCGTAGCCAAACAGTCGGGGCGACCCTTGCTCAACCACCGACACCAACCGCACCTCCCTCGCGGCGATGATCGCGAGCGGATCACGAGCGCGCGCCAGGCGGCCGAGGCGCTATTCACGCCGAAGCCCGCCGAGCCATCAGTTTCAGACCCCGTGCCCTCAGTCGAGCACCCCGTGCGGAAGCCGCGCGTGCTCTCGATCCTGTCGCCCGCACCGGTCCGCAACGAGGAAGCCGAGGCACCAGTCCACCCCGAGCCCCGGACCACGCATCAGATCCCGCGGTCCGAACATGCGCGCATCCGAACCTGGGTGCAGTACGGGTTGACGACCCCCCAAGTCGCCGAGGTCTACGGGGTCGCCGTCGGCGTGATCGAGCGCATCCTCCGGCAAACTTGACCAATCGATTCGTCTGCCATGGGACCGTCGCCCAACCGACAGTTGATCACGTTATGTTTTACATGAACGAATCGGCTACACAGCAGGTACGGAGGAGATGCCCGGTTAGGCGTCGGCGACCCCGAGCCCCGCGCCGATCGTCAGCGCGGCGAGCCGATAGACCCGCGGCCGGGTGCGCCAGTCCGCAGCTCCTCTCGTCGAGGCGCTCGAGCATACGCGGCTGCCAGTCGCCGGGCGCCGGCCGGTGTATTACCGCGCCAGGCAAGGTCAGTGGGTCGCGTCGGTTCTACGTGATAATCCGGGGTACCGCTTGGAGCGGTGGAGCGGTGGCGACGGCGACCGCTGATGCCCCTGAGCCGACCTTCTCGGCCGATGTGACGGTCGCCGGAAGCTGATCCTTAGGCTCGTCCAAAATGGCCCCCCTGCCCTGATATCTCAGACATGATAAAGGACGTTATCAAGAATAACCCACGGCGCAGGGGGAGCCGGCGAAGCTACTTCTTAAAGGTGGTAGTTACGGATCGCTATCGTGTCAGGGCAGGTCGTTACCACGCGCGACACTGGCGGGTTTCGCGGGCTGCAGCCTTACCCTCATCGATCCATGGACGGGGTCGGAGTTACGCGAGATTTCGGCGTCATGGCGTCGCGACCATACGGACGACAAGTTGCTTTGCCGGCGACCGGATCATCGCTTAACGGGATCGACTAACCGGTGCCGTGACGGAGACGACCCTTCGGCCGCGGCGTCTCCGGTTCCCCGAGACCACAAGCCTCGCGGCGCGTCAAGGAGACGTGCAGCCCGTGTTGTCGACATAGGTCTCCCCGCACAGACGGTTAAGCCGGTGATCAAACGGGGAGCCGAGCAAGGGCATCACTTTGGCGTCGAAATTGGTCGTGGTCGTGTTGGTCTGCCAATTGTTATAGTGGTCTACGGAGTCCCAGACCTCCAGGGTGGCGAAGCGGTTGCCGAGGTGCCAAATCGCCGTCGCCGGCATCTGGGGTCGAGATCTGCCCCCGGTATCGCTCCGCCGCCCGCGCCCCTTTGGCGGCTTCGGAGCTGATCTGCCGACACCCCTTGGTCGCGCAAGCAGCTCAGCAGCCCGGCGGGGTGGAGTAGGCCCGCAAGGATCTTCTCGCCGAGCCCGTTCTCTGGGTCAAACTGATCGCGGGT
>Ga0308309_10001732_pt1 | contig 12953 bp, 9 predicted proteins | sample HubBroMetageWFT5_FD_192491 | JGI IMG/M metagenome (GOLD analysis project Ga0308309, IMG submission 192491) | Warmed and freeze-thawed soil microbial communities from the Hubbard Brook experimental Forest, New Hampshire - Hubbard Brook CCASE Soil... | ecosystem: Environmental > Terrestrial > Soil...
TTACCAAACTTCGCAGCTTATCAAATCCAGCTGGCCCGCGAGCGCGACCGGCTCCAGGTTCTGCTCGAGGTCAACAACGTACTCGTTTCCACGCGCGAGCTGCCCGAGCTTTTCCGTGGCATTGTTACCTCGCTCGAAAAAGTCATTCACCACGACTACACCAGTCTTGCCCTTCGCGAATCCGCATCTGGCCTTTTGAAGATTCACGCGCTGGATTTTTCCGGCCGCCCCGGTCTTTTCGATCAGGAAATCACCGTTCCGCTGGAAACAACGCCTTCCGGAGTGTGCTTCACCACCGGCCAGCCACTGCTCGCCCGCGGTGCCGAGATCGATGGTTTCAACAACGAAGTCATTCGCACGCTCCGCGCGGAAGGAGTTCAGACCATCTGCTGCGTTCCGCTGATCACGCACGGCCGCACATTTGGCACACTCAATCTCGCCAGCCGGCGGGAAGACGCTTTTCCACACCAGGATGTCGAGCTTTTACTGCAAGTCGCCACGCAAATCGCTATCGCGGTGGAAAACGCCCTGGCGTTCAAACAAATTGATGCGCTGAAGGACAAGCTCGCAGAAGAAAAGCTTTATCTCGAGGAAGAGATTCGAAGTGAGTTCAATTTCGAAGAAATCATTGGCGACAGTCCTGCGCTGAAGCGCGCGTTGGCCCAGGTGGAACTTGTCGCTCCCGCTGGCACTGCCGTCCTGATCACCGGCGATACTGGCACCGGCAAGGAACTGATCGCGCGCGCCATTCACAATTTGAGCCCGCGCCGCGAGCGCACTTTCGTCAAGATCAATTGCGCTGCCATCCCCAGCGGCTTGCTCGAATCCGAACTTTTCGGCCACGAGCGTGGCGCCTTTACTGGGGCTCTGACGCAAAAGATCGGCCGCTTTGAACTCGCCGATCGCGGCACACTTTTTCTTGATGAGGTTGCGGACCTGCCGCTCGAGTTGCAACCCAAACTTTTACGCGTCCTTCAAGAACAGGAGTTCGAGCGCCTCGGCAGCAATCATACGCAGCGCGTGGATGTCCGGATCGTCGCAGCCACGAACGGCGATCTCGCGAAGCTTGTAGCCGAGCGCTCGTTTCGCAGCGATCTCTACTACCGCCTAAACGTTTTTCCCATTCACATCCCCGCTCTCCGCGAGCGCCCGGAAGATGTGCCTCTGCTCGTCCGCTATTTCGTGCAGAAGTTCAGCCGCCGCCTCAACAAATCCGTCGCGTACGTCCCCGCAGAAGCGATGGATGCTCTCGTTGGATATTCCTGGCCCGGCAATATTCGCGAGCTGGAAAATTTCATCGAGCGCGCCGTGCTGCTATCGCCTGGAAGAGAGCTGCGAGTCCCTGTCAGCGAACTAAAATCAAGTGACGCCGCAAATCTCACGGGAAATTCCGCTGCGGGGATGGACTCTACATCCTCCTCGACTTCCTTAACTTCCTCTGCGTCGTCTATTTCCACTCTTGAAGACGCCGAGAGGCAGCACATTTTGCGTGCGCTGCGGCAAACCGAGTGGCGCATCGCCGGCGGCAAAGGAGCGGCTGCGATCCTGGGCATGAAGCGCACCACTCTTCAGGCGCGCATGCGCAAGCTTGGCATCCGTCGCCCGGTCTAACACCTAAGCTGCGAGAAATTCGCGACCTTCCTTATCAATTATTTCACTTGGCTTTCTTCTATGCGAGGAGTACATTCCTCTGCAACCAGCCACCTGCGAGGTCCCCATGAAATTGCTTGCCGGTGTTTTCGTTTTCCTGTCGTTCGGTGTTCTTTCGTTCGCGCCGCCGGTTTCCGAAGCTCCCACTGGATTCGACAACAAGAGCAACGGAATGGTGGACGGCGCCACCCACACCACGGATCAAAACACGTTCGAAGAGGTCGAGCATCTCGCCGACGGATTGGGTCCGCTCTATAACGCGCAATCCTGCCGCGAGTGCCACCAGAATCCCACAAGCGGCGGGTCGAGCCAGGTGTCCGAATTGCGCGTCGGGCACAAAGATGCTCACGGCGTGTTTCAGAATCCCGAGGTTCCGATCAATCATGGAGCGGAGATCATCAAAGGCCGGTCGCTGATTAATGACCGTGCTATTTGTCCGAGTGGCGCTTTCCCCAGCACGGAGATTCAGGAGCACGTGCCGGACACGGAGAATATCCGCACGTTTCGAGTTTCCCTAAATGTATTGGGGGACGGATTTGTTGAAGCGGTTGCGGACAACACCTTGCTCGATCTCGCCAAGGAGCAATGCAAGAAGAGCCATGGCAAAATTTGCGGCCAGCCGCTTTACGTCCCCATTGTGGAAGCTCCCGGGAAGACTGCTGTTGGGCGGTTCGGTTGGAAAGATCAGCACGCCAGCCTGCTTTCTTTTTCGGCTGATGCGTATCTGAACGAGATGGGCATAACAAATCGGCTCCAGCCCGACGAGGTCACCAATCTTTGCAATACCGCCGCTGAACCTAATGATAAGACCGACCCCGATGGGCTTGCCGACATCGATCACTTTGCCCGATTCATGCGCGCGTCGGAAGCGCCTGCGCGAGACGTGACGCTCTCGCAAACGGCCGAAGCCAAGAATGGCGAAGCGATTTTTGACAAAGTTGGCTGCGCTGCGTGTCACGTCACAACGCTCACTACCGCCGCTGCCGGCACTGCCATTAACGGCGGCAACTTCACTATTCCGGCCGCGCTCGGCGATAAGACGTTTCATCCTTACGGGGATTTCCTGATGCATGACGTTGGCACCGGCGACGGGATTGTTCAGGCTATTCCCGAGCACTACGGCAAAAGAATTGCCGCGCATGCCGAATTGATGCGTTCCACATTCCCCAAGTTCCAGAGCACCGCGAACAAAATCCGGACCGCGCCCCTGTGGGGTGTGCGGCTGCATTCGCGACTTATGCATGATGGGGCTTCGACTACTTTTTCGGATGCCATTCGGCGGCACCGCGGGGAAGCGGCACATGTTACGGATGAATTTGAGAAGTTGAAGCCGGCGGAGAAGAAGGCTTTGCTTACATTTCTACAATCTCTTTAACTTTTGGACTCGGAAGATTGGACGATTTCCTTTTACATTGGACGGGCACGGCCCTTCGAGAGTCAGGGTAAACGTGCCGTGCCCCTACTAGTGCTTGCTGGTTTTACTCGAACTGAAGCATGACAATCTCGGGATTTGAGCCGAGCCGGAGCGGCGGGCCCCAGGTTCCGGCACCGCTTGATGTGAACACTTGCATCTTGCCAATTCGGCTTAGGCCGTAAACGAATTGGCGGTAAATGCGGCGCGCCATCCAGCTCCAGGGAATAAATTGTCCAACATGCGTGTGGCCGGAGAGCTGGAGCGAAACTCCTGCTGCTTCGGCAACTTCCGGATGGTCGGGCGCATGCGTCAGGAGAATACTGGCGCGTTCGCGATCCACGCCGACGCCTTGCAGTACAGAGGCGAGATGCGCGTCATGCGTTGCGTGCCTGTAAGGGACGCCAATGATTTGCAATCCATCGGCTTCCACCTTTTCGTTGCTGAGCACGCGTACGCCGGCGGCTTCCACCGCGCGCAAATATTTGCTGTCGTCACCAAATTGCTCGTGATTGCCCGCGACAAAATATACGCCGTGCGGCGCTGTTAGCTTGCTCAAGGGAGCCGCAGCCCGTCTTGCATCGATCGCCGTGCCATCGTACAAATCGCCGGCGATAAAAATCGCGTCGGGCTCTTCCTTCAAAATCTTAGCCACCATGCGCCGCAGAAAACTGCCATTCCGCACGTGTCCCAGGTGGACATCGCTGATCAGCGCGGCTGTTCGCCCGCGCCAAGCCTCCGGCAAATTCGCCAACCGGACCGTAATTCGCGTGATGCGCGTCCAGCTCGCGTTGAAAACTCCGTACAATCCGACGAGGACGGCTGCACTGAATAGAACTTCCACAATCCCGTGGAAGTTTGCAGCCAGGCCCGCCAATCGCGCGGCGCCGAAAAGTATCCACGAAGAGACCGCCGCGAGGAACAGAAAGGTCAGCAAGCCGAGCCACACCGCCGCCGCGCGATAAAACGCGCGAAGCACGCCACTTGTAAAGCGAAACGCCAAGAGCGAAGCCACAAGGAAACTCACTGAAAGTATGGCGACAATCAGTTTGAGCCAGAGAGGACCGGCCGCATTGCTTTCCCCTGCTGAAAACGTCCAAGTCTCATAGAGGAAAAAATGCGTTAAAAAGAGCACTGTCTGAAAGACTGCAATGAAACCGAGCAATCCTGGTCGTATTCGCATAGGTCATTAGATTCCTCAACTCTCCATTTGTATTCATGATCTTCGAGCCTATTTGCCACTCGGCTGGGCGCTTGTATCGCGACGAGCGGCGGAGTTCAGAAGCCTTTTTAGAAGACGTCCGTCTAACTTTGCGACGCATATAGAATGGGCTGGCTTATACCGCGCCACCCATGAACCAACTCCTGCGAGGAGACAAATTATGAAGAAAGCGCTTCTTTTACTTTTTTTGCTCAGCACATTCCGCGCGCAGCCTTTGCTTGCGCAAACGGCGCCGGAAGGAATTTGGCAGGGTTATGACGGCGAATGGCTGCACGTCTCACAGCAACTTGTGGCCCTTGCCGAAGCCACTCCTGCGGAGAAATTCTCCTGGCGTCCGGCACCGGGTGTGCGCTCTACCAGCGAGGTGTACATGCACATTGTCGAGGCCAATTTCGGATTGCTCGGCGTGACTGGCCCCAAGGTGCCGACCGACATGAAAGAAGGAATGGAAAAATCGGTCACAGCAAAGGCCGAGGTCATTAGCTGGCTGAAACGATCTTTGGAGGCCGTAAAGCAAGCGCATCTCGCGGAAACGCCGAAGGATCTTCAACGCAAAGTTCACATCCACGATCGAGACGCAACAGTGGACGGCATGTACTTGCGCATCATCGTTCACGCTAACGAGCACATGGGCCAGCTTATCGCTTATGCTCGTATGTCCGGTGTCGTGCCGCCTTGGTCAAACGGGCCGTAGAGACAAGGCGCTTCGGAGTGTGGGGCGCCAGCGCCGTCGTCTTCGCGGAATTTGAAATGGGAGAAAAACAGGGCGGGGCAAGCCCCGCCCCTACAGGCGGTGTTGCTTGGCATCGTCATGCGTGTTATCGGCACACTTCAGTTAAAATTCACGGCATGAACAGACATAGTTTGGTCTCGACCATTCGTTGCTCGTCCCTACTGTTTCTAATCCTCGCGCTAAACGAAGGCCGTTCCGCTGTACAGCAAACCGAGCCCACCGTAAATATCCAAGTTCACGCCGATCAATCCGACGGTCCTCTTCCGCGCATCTGGAACTATTTTGGCTATGACGAGCCAAACTACACTTACGCGCCCAATGGCAAAAAGTTGCTCGGTGAACTTGCGGCGCTGAGTTCCGTCCCAGTCCACATTCGCGTGCACAACTTGCTGACCAGCGGCGACGGTTCAGCGTCGCTGAAGTGGGGCTCCACGAATGTCTACACGGAGGACGCTCAGGGGAATGCGATCTATAGCTGGGCGATTCTCGACCGCATTTTTGACACGTACCTCGCGCTACGCATTAAGCCTCTCGTGCAAGTCGGCTTTATGCCAGAAGCGCTCTCAACGCACCCACAGCCGTATCGCCACAATTTTCCTCATGGTACGATTTTCACCGGCTGGGCCTATCCGCCGAAGGATTATCAGAAGTGGGCGGATCTTGTGTTTCACTTTGCCGCTCACCTGTGCGACCGCTATGGCGAAGCCGAGGCCAAGACCTGGCTTTGGGAAATTTGGAATGAGCCGGACATCGACTATTGGAAAGGAACTCCGGAAGAATACTTCAAGCTGTACGATTTTTCTGCTGCCGCGATTCTGCGAGCCTTGCCGGGCGCTTCTGTCGGCGGACCGGACACGACAGGACCTGCTTCTCCGAGGGCGGCGGAGTTTTTGCGAAGATTTCTGGAGCACTGCGCGCACGAGCAAAATTTCGCAACGGGGAAAATCGGTTCGCCTTTGGCGTTCATCAGCTTTCATCCCAAAGGAGCCACTGAGTGGGACGAGGACCACGTGCAGATGGGCGTTGCGCGACAACTAGCTTCGATTGAACAAGGGTTCAAAATCGTGGAGTCTTTTCCCGCATGGAAGGACACACCCATAATTCTTGGAGAATCTGACCCTGAAGGCTGCGCCGCCTGTACCGCGCGGACCTATCCGCAGAATGCGTATCGCAACGGCGCGCAATTCGCTTCCTACACAGCGGAAGTGTTGAACACGATCCACGAATTGGCCCGCCGCGAACAAATTAATTTTGCAGGCGCGGTGACGTGGTCTTTCGAATTCGAAGACCAGCCGTATTTCGAGGGCTACCGCGCACTGGCGACAAACGGCCTAGACAAGCCGGTGTTGAATGTATTTCGAATGTTTGGATTGCTCGGCACAGGGCGCGTGAAGTCTTCGAGCTCCTCGGCGATTCCCGCTGAGGAAGTGCTGCGCGCCGGTGTCCGCGGCCAGCCGGACATCAACGCCATCGCCACGGGCAAGGATCATGAGATCGAGATTCTAATTTGGAATTACCACGATGCTGACTTGAGCGTTGACGCCGCGAAGATTGAACTGTCCGTCGAGGGCCTGCCTGCAAACGTCAGCCAGGCGCTGCTCGAACACTTTCGGATTGATGCGGATCACAGCAATGCGTTTACAGCGTGGAAAGAAATGGGATCGCCCCAAGCACCTTCTGATCGTCAATACGAGCAACTTGAGAGTGCCGGGCAATTGCAGCTTCTGGAATCGCCTTCGTTTCTAGCGATCGAGAGTGGCACGGCGCACTTGCGATTCAGTTTGCCGCGGCAAGGACTTTCTCTAATCCGCATCGGTTGGCAATAGTTGGATACTCGGCGGCCACTGGCCATTCGTGATTTGAAGTTCAGCGAGTGTTGGATTCGCTTAGTGCGAGCACGGCGTAAGCTGTCGCCGCATCTTTCATGAAGCGCGCGGTATCCTGGCTGATGTGATGTTCCTCGTTGTTATTTAAGGAATAGGCCAGCCAATATCCGTCCGTGCGGTTCTGGTTAGCCGTCAGCCACGCGAGTCCTTTTTGCAATTGGGCATTTTCCCGGGATACGCCGGCTTGTTGCAGCGCGAAGATAATCAGCCCCGTCGCATACCCATCGCTCAGCGCTTCCTGCGGCGTTCCGTCATGCCGCTTCCAGCTTCCGGCCATCGAGGTCAGACTCCAACCGCCGTCTGGCTGCTGCTTGCCAAGCAATTCGCTGATGATCGACTTTTGGCGTTCCGGTTCAACTAAACCAGGCAGCTTCGCGCAAGCCCACAACAACACAGCACGATTGCTTAAAGTCTGCGCCGCGCTTTCGCGATTCAAATATTCGCTGAGCATTTTCAAATTGTTTTGAATTTCTGGTTTCGCGCGGTAATTTTCTGGAGCCGTTCCGACTGCAATCGCCGCAAGCGCGGCCCCATAGAATTCCGAGTCGTCCGCTTCCCAGGGCTCATTCTTGAACCTCAGCCAAAGCCAGGCACCCTTTTGCACGCCTGAGGTTTGTTGCTCGGCCCACATGTTTTCGAACGCCGCGCGCGTGTCGTCGCTCAGGTGCCCGCTCGGCACACCATTGCTTGCATCATGGCTCGCTAAAATCAGCGCATTCAAAACCGATTCCGTCCCGCGTGATTCGACACTCTTGTAAGCGCCGCGATCTGCGTCGGTGTAAAACGGGGCCACTTCTTTCCAGAGGCGCACGCGTTTCGCTACATTGTCTAGCAGTTTTCGTTCGTTCGCGGAAGGCCCTTGTTCCGCAAGCGCCGCACGAAGCGACGGCCGCGACATCGCATAAGGCACTGCGGTATGGCACGACACACAAAAAGTGTCGTGATCCCGCTGCGCTCGCTGCCATCCCATCCACCAGCCTGCACGTTGATCCAGGTAAGCCGCCGCTGCTTTCTGATCCCACGTAGTTGCCACAGACGTTTCCGTGCGCTCCCCGTGGGCAGCCGCAATCTTCGAATCGCGGGAGTTGGCAGCTCCAGTTCCGGCGCGCAAACCCAGCGCAACCATCGCCGCAACGAAGCACGCCGCCAAACCCAATACTCGCTGTGTTGTCTTATTCATAGGGATTTTCTCCCGGCACGCACAGTTCAAAAGTGGCTCTCGCCACACGCGAACGCCTCGCAAGAGGTATCCACCCGATACGAAAAGATTATCACGAACACCATGCGCTGCTTGTCAGTTGCTCTAAATGCTGATGCTTCCCATCCGGAGTTCACTCTTGCGAAAAGTCCAGCGCCGCAATTTTGTTATCTGTGGTCAGCTGGAGCGACAAGAGAAGTTCCATGCTTTCGTAGGTCGCCCGGTATTCATAGCTGCGCTGCTCACCTTCGTTGCTTCGCTTGATGAGGTCCAACGATTTTAAAGGACCGAGCTCCTTCAAGTATCCGCTCATTCCCTCAACGGCCCCGGGGAAGAGCTTCGCTCGCAATTCGGGAGTAAATTGGTCCGGGTTAGCCTTCGCGGAGGCAAATTCCTGCAACAGATTTCGAACCAATAGAGTTGTCTGAGGCTCTTTGTCTTCGATCGGCTTGATCACTGCCGGCATCAGCGCCGGAACGTATAGGCCAGCCACAGTGTGCGCGATTTTGCCGGGTTGCGAATGGCCGGCGTCGAGATTGGTCAGAACAACTACCGTCAGCTTGTCATCCACATATCTGGAAATAGCGCAGGTGAATCCCTGCCAAGCTCCGCCGTGTTCAATTACCTTGTGGCCGTTGATTTCGTTGATTTCCCAGGCGAATCCGTAGTTCGCTTTGTTGGGCTGGCCATTGTTGAGTTTCATTACGGTCCACATCTGTTCGAGGCTGGACCGTTTGAGCAGTTTTTCGGTGTAGAGCGCGGCGTCCCATTTTTCCAAATCCAGGACCGTAAAGTAGAGCGTGCCATCGGCCGTTGAATTAAACGTGGGAGAAACCCACTCCTGGTTTTTCAGCTGACCTTTGTCCAGTTCGTAGCCTGCTGCGCGGCGCGGAATGATGTCTCTTTCGCTGATGATTCGCGTCGAAGTCATTCCCAATGGTTTGAAGATACGCTCTTGCAAATAATCGCCGTAGAATTTTCCCGTCACCTTGTGAATTAAGATTCCTAGCAAAACATAATTGGTGTTGCGATAGCTCCAATCCTCGCCGGGCTTAAAGTCCATCGGCATTGCTGCAATTCTTTTGTAGAGCTCGTCTTCCGTCATGTCCAGCCGGAGGTAGAACGGCCCGTCCGGCTTGGTGCGCGGACCGTCCTCATATTCGCCGAGGCCGGAGGTATGGCTCAGCAGATTGCGAACCTTGATGCCCTTCCACGTTTCAGGCGCATCCGGAAAATACTTCTCGACGGGATCGTCAAGCCCAACCTTGCCTTCTTCCACCAGCATCATCACGGCGGTTGCGGCAAATTGCTTTCCCACCGACCCTGATTGAAAAATCGTGTCGGCCTTCACCGGCACATCCCATTCCAGGTTGGCTATGCCATACCCTTCGGCCTTGACGATTTTTCCGTCTCGATAGACTCCCAACGCCAGGCCAGGAATCCGCTCTCGCTGCATCTCTCCGCGAACATACACATCCACCTTGGTGCCTTCATCGGCCGGCGATGAGGACGTGGACGCCGCCCACGCTGCACAAAAGAGAAGCACACAACTCCTCAGCATAAGTTGTCTCATTTCGCCTCCAGTCAGATCCGAGCCAATGGAAATACAACATTTTTCCCGCATTAGCCAGCATTGGTTCTAGTGCCGATGGAAAAGCGTGGGCGTATAAATCTGAGCAAATCCTTTTTCCCCTATATCGATAAACCTAAAATACGTGCACACTGGTTGCGGGGACAATCACATGCTCGCAGTTGCAGGGGTCTGGAAGAAAAAACGCGACGACTTAAAAGCCAAGCGTAACTCGCTATTCGAAAAATATGCGAAGCATCCCGAGGAATTTCACCTCGCGCTGGAAATCAAAAAGATTGACGACGAAATCGCCGATTGCACTCAGCATGTAGAGCATGAACGCCGCTCCGAACGTCCTGCTTCGCCTTCCAAGAAGCTACTGACGCCACAGAAGTAAAAGAATCCCTCCAGAGCGCCCTTGGCAACGCGGAATCTCTCCTAACGGGCACTTGGCGCGCGCGCCTCATTGTGCTCTTCTATTAAGGACACCATGCGACTGATCCGACCAACCTCTACCCGCCCGCGGACTGCGCTGCGCTGGCTGATTGCCTGGCCGCTTCTTTTCGCCGCGCCTTGTTTGTCTTTCGCGCAACAAGACCAGGGCAACGAACCGGTGATCCGTTTCGTTCGCAATCCCGATACCGCGCCGGATTTCAAACTCACCGCGCTCGACGGCAAGCCGCTTACCCTCGCCGCTCTCCAAGGCAAAGTTGTCTTATTGAATTTTTGGGCTACTTGGTGCGGACCTTGCCGCGCCGAAATTCCGGACCTGGTCGCTCTACAGGAGCGCTACAAAGACCGCCTTCAAATTGTCGGGCTCAATGTTGATGACGAAGAAGCCGATATCAAGCAGTACGTCCAGGAAACCGGCATCAATTATCCCGTCGCCATGACTTCCAATGACGTCCGCATACAGTTTGGCGGCATCCCTGCGCTGCCAACGTCTTTTGTTTTGGACACTGAAGGTCGAGTCGTGCAAAAGCATGTTGGCCTCTGGAACCCCGCCGTTTACGAAACGGAAATTCGCGCGCTGCTCGGCATGCCCATCATGGCTAAAGTCGAAACGTTCGAGGATAAGGGCGAAGTCTTTCTCGCACACGCCGACCGGGCCACCGAACTTCCCGGAGTTGACCTTTCCAAACTCACGACTGAGCAAAAAAAGGCCGCTCTTCATCGTTTTAATGCCGACGCCTGCACGTGCGGCTGCAAATTCACTCTTGCGCAATGCCGCATCTGGGATTCCGCTTGCGCGGTCAGCAAGGCCGCTACGGAAAAAATCATCGCCGAAGTATCTGCTGATCCAAAAAGTCCAGTAAGTCCCGCCGCGCCGAACACTCTTGCAACTCCATTGGCGCCTGTTGAGAAGGCGCCTTCTCTGGCGCAACCGCCCACAACAATGAAAGCGGCTCCGGCGCCAGCCCCTCCGCAACCTTTGCAACAAGAATAATCTCGACCCCGGAATACCCTACTAAAATGCGGGTGAATTTCGCATAACTCTGCTCCGTCGCAGTTACCCGCTTCGGCGTCGCCCCTGTTACTCTTTTTCCGTCGATGTCCCTGTTCGCAAAAATTCTTTTCCTTCTGGCGCTCGTCCTTTCGTTCACGGGACTAATTTCCCCTCCCATAGCTCTCACTCTCGGGATCCTGTTCGGCCTGTCCTTCGCGCATCCTTACGCCGGAGCTGTACGGATATCCGCAAGAATTCTTCTGCAGGTTTGCGTCGTCGCGCTGGGCTTTGGAATGAATCTGCATGAAGTGCTCAAGGCCGGCCGCAGCGGATTCGTCTACACGGCGCTGGGAATTTCGTTTGCGCTTCTGGTGGGCCTTGCGCTCGGAAAACTCTTACGGGTTCGAGGGAACTCTTCATTTCTGATTACGGCGGGCACTGCGATTTGCGGCGGCAGCGCGATCGCCGCCGTTGGACCGATTCTTCACGCCGACGATGAAGAGATGGCCGTGTCGCTCGGTACAGTTTTTATTCTCAATTCAATCGCGCTTTTGATTTTTCCGCCGATTGGCGGCGCGCTGCATCTTTCGCAATCGCAATTCGGCCTCTGGGCGGCCCTCGCGATTCATGACACTAGTTCGGTTGTTGGCGCTGCCGCGAAATACGGCCCGCAAGCTTTGGTCATCGGCACGACAGTAAAGTTGGCGCGCGCCCTCTGGATTGTTCCTCTAGCTCTCGGCACAGCAGCGATCGTGCGCCGTAAATCCAAAGGTCGTGGTGAGTCCGAGATTAGCAGCGAGTCAAAAATTCAGTTTCCGCGGTTCATCTTGTTTTTTTGTCTTGCCGCAGTTTTGAACACTTACTTTCCGGCAATCTCTTCATTCTCTCGTTCGCTTTTTACACTTGGACGTCTCGGTCTCACGGGCACGCTCTTCCTGATTGGCACAGGCATTTCGCGGGCTACCCTGAGGGAAGTAGGCTGGCGACCACTGCTGCAAGGCGTTTTACTCTGGGCCGTGGTGGGGATCACTTCGCTTTATTTTATTCGCATCGGCTGGATTGTATTGTAGCCAGAGTGCGAATCTTCGCGCCGATTGCTTCGATCGATGAAATCGCCGATAGAAAACGTGGCATTTCCCGTAGTGTTCGACGCGATTTCGGGGATTTATTTTTTCAGGAGGTCCATGACGACGGAGGTCATGGCTTTGACGCCGGTTCGAATGGCGGGATCGGGTAGGGGGGCGAATTCGCTGGAGTGCGGGCCAGGCAGCCGCGTACCTTTTTCCATCGCGTCTTTTAGTTTGACGGGATCGGAGGCGCCGAGCCAGAACATGCTGATGGGCGGCTTGGGAGCTTCGAGAGCGAATAGACTGAAGTCTTCGCTGGCCATGATGGGTTCACCCGCGAGCACATTATCTTTTCCGAGAGCGCGTTCAAGCGAAATACCAACGCGGCGCGTGAGTTCCGGATCGTTGATGGTGGCGGGAACGTGATCTTCCGCTACCACCACAATCGGCGCGCGCTCGGCTGGGACTCCTGCTGCTGCGGCGATGCCGTTCGCGATTCTGGCGATTGCGGCGAGCACTTTTTCGCGCTGCTCGGGATTCATGGTTCGAACGGTGAGCTGCAGGTGCGCTTCGTCGGGAATGATGTTGTGTTTTGTGCCCGCGTGAAATGAGCCGACGGTGACGACTGTCGGAAGCTGCGGATCCATTTCACGGCTGACGATGGTTTGCAGCGCGACGACGATTTCCGAAGCGATGACGATGGGATCTTTTCCCGCTTGTGGAGCGGCCCCGTGGCCGCCATAGCCGCGCACAGTGATGTCGACGGAAT
>Ga0308309_10001737_pt1 | contig 12942 bp, 14 predicted proteins | sample HubBroMetageWFT5_FD_192491 | JGI IMG/M metagenome (GOLD analysis project Ga0308309, IMG submission 192491) | Warmed and freeze-thawed soil microbial communities from the Hubbard Brook experimental Forest, New Hampshire - Hubbard Brook CCASE Soil... | ecosystem: Environmental > Terrestrial >...
CTGCCATTCTAGACGAATTGTCGAGTTGGAGATGTGATTTTCTTCTTCTGAAAGATGAATGAAGCGAAAATGAGTTAGCATCCATTCTCATGTATGCGCCCGCTCCCGAGATGACCGCGGACCAGGATGGTAAAAGTGGCGGCGACGGCGCAGCGCACCAATGCCGCCGATCCCGCTCGATTGTTGTCGGAAATGAACGCCGTTCTCTGCGGCAATACCCAGAACCAGTTCGTCACCGCGGCCTACGTTCATCTCGATTCGAAATCGGGGAAGCTTCGATATTCAGCAGCGGGGCATCCCCCCATGCTTCTTCTGCGCCAAGGGAAAGTGCTCGAAATCTCCGAGAATGGTCTGATTCTGGCGGCCTTCGACTTTGCAACTTATACGAACGCGACCCACCCGCTCGAATCGGGCGACCGCCTTTTGCTCTACACGGACGGCCTTATCGAAGCTGCCAACGCCGACGGAGATTCATTTGGGCAGGATGCTCTCTCCGCTCTGCTCCGGCAAACGGCTGAGCTTCCGCCGTCTGCTGCCTCGGATCAGATTATCTCGTCGGTGCAGCAGTGGTCTGCCTTACAGGACGACGATCTGACGGTTCTTATCTGCGACTACGCCCCGAATGCGCTAGAATTGTCCGGCAAAAAGGACGGGTATAGCTTATGAGAAGAACTTCTTTCACCGGCGTCGTTCTGTTCTGTCTGATTGCTCTTGCAGGGGCAGCTTTCGCGCAAGCCCCGGCCCAGCCGAGCGCAACCCCCGCGCAGTACTTCCTGGTGCTCTTGAATCGTCCTGCTAACGCTCCGGAGATGAGTAAAGAAGCGGGCGAAAAGCTGCAGGAAGAGCATATGGCCAACATCCGTAAGCTGGCTTCCGAACACAAGCTGGTAATGGCCGGGCCTTTTCTGGATAACACCGCGCTGCGCGGGATATTCGTGTTGCAGGCGGAGTCGGCGGCGCAGGCGCAAGAGTGGGCCGATAGCGATCCGGCGGTTAAAGCGGGCCGGTTTGCTTCCGAGGTGCATGGGCCTTGGCTCATCGACTCAAGCGCGATTCACGCTCCTGACGGGCCCGTCGGATTCGAGCAGTACAGCCTGGTTCTGATGAAGAACGGCGACAAGTGGAACCCAAACGCTCCGGAGTTTATGGATGTGATGAAACAGCATCATGCCTACGTGAAACTCATGATAGATGAGGGAAATCTTGCCGTCGCGGGGCCGCTCCCGTTCGGTGATCCGGGCGAGCTGCGCGGAGTCGGCATCTTCCGAGTGGGAGCCGAGCAGACGGCCAAGTTGCTGCAGGACGATCCAGTCGTTAAAGCTGGTTTGCTTAAGCCTGAAATCCATCCGTGGGGCACGGGCAAAGGGGTGTTGGCGGCGGGACAGCCGATGCAGTGAGTTTACTTTGCGTCAGCGGCCCGAGTTCCTGAGGGATTGGCAGTTGTGGAATCCCACCTTTGCGCAAGAAGCGCGCAAAGATGGGGCACCCGGCTGCTGGAATGGTTTAACCTGCTAGCCGCCGGCCTTTAGTTCTGTTAGCACCTGACGGGCGATTTCCTTCAGGGTTTCAAACACGCCGACACCCTGAAATGCTACCGCCTCGACTACGGCTTCATTCTTCTTGCGGAGTTCCTTGTTGAGTTCTTCCGGGGACAGAATATTAGGTAGGTCGCGCTTGTTGAGTTGCAGGACGTAGGGAATCTTGTTGAAGTCATAGCCGTGCTCCTGCAGGTTCGACATCAGGTTCTCGAGCGCTTCGACGTTGGCGTCCATGCGCTGTTCCTGCGAGTCGGCCACGAAGACGATACCATCCACGCCGCGCAGTATCAGCTTGCGGCTGGCGTCGTAGAACACCTGGCCAGGCACGGTATAAAGATGGATTCGGGTCTTGAAGCCGCGCACATTGCCAAGGTCGAGCGGCAGGAAATCGAAAAACAAGGTTCGTTCGGTTTCGGTGGCGAGGGAGATCATCTTGCCCTTCTGCTGCTCCGCGGTCTTCTGGTAGATCACCTGCAGGTTCGTGGTCTTGCCGCCTAACCCGGCGCCGTAGTACACGATCTTGCAATTGATTTCGCGGGCTGCGAAGTTGATGAAACTCAAGGCTTTCCTCAAAAGCGCGGGGCCGCACAAGCTTCCGCGCGCAAAAATATCCCTATGGGGGCTTCGGGCTTTTATATCACACGCGGTCGGTTCGACGCAGGTTACTCAGGTGACCCCCTCTTGCACAGAGGTGGGGGCGGCCGGGAAATTGACGACTGTTGAGTGCTGGGTGTTGATTAAAAAGACCGCAACTTCCGGAGTTTTCAATCAACAATCAGCAATTATTACTTCGCTACGGCGGTAGGGGGAGGGGCTGGTGCCGGGTAGTATCCATCCCTGGCATAGACCTTGAGTCCCGGCCGGTCCACGATAACTTCGATACTGCGGTAAGGCTTCGGGGTGGGAACTTTTGGCCGAACCGGTGAGTAGCCAAGGGTGTACTGGTTGCGCGCCTCGCTCATGACCTGGGCGTACATACTCTCAATTGAGCTTCGGGTCAGCTCGCGGTATTCCGATCCGCCGGTAGCCGAAGCGTAGCGCGGAAGAATGTCGCCATAACCTTGAAGCGGGACGTGCAAGTGCTCGATCTTGTCGTAGACCGGAAGCGCCGAACTGCCCACCGACACCGCCTCCACCTGGATCTCATTCGACAACAGCACTCTGAGGACATCGCGGTAGGCGGCCCGGCTACCGAATTCCCGTCCATCGCTGATCACGAAAATGATTTTGCGCCGGGTGCGTTCGCGCTTGCGCAGGTCGAGCGCCGCTTGCAAAATGGCATCGTTCAGCACATGCGACTCTCGTGGCGGCGTATTTACGTTCTCCGTCCCCTGTCCCACTGGAACTCCATTAATCATCGGCCCGTTCGCCAGCGGGCCATTGAGCACCGCCACTCCATTGTTGCGTCCGGTTTCGGTCTTGATCTGATTCAGGATTGCGCCTAACTTACGCGTTACACCGCCAAAGTCGCTGACCTGACTTACGGTGCTGCTGTAGGTATAAATCGCTACTTCGTCGTAGGGGGCAAATGACCCCACCAGCGCCGGGTAGGTCTGCTCGACCTTCTGCACCTCTGCATCTGACATACCCAGGTCGAGCACGATGGCTACGGAAAGCGCGAAGGGATCGGCGGTGAAAAATTTCAGCTTCTGCGGCGTCCCGTTTTCCTTGACGGTGAAATCCGTCGAGAGCAGTCCATCCACAAGGCGCCCGTCGTGGTCCTTTACGCGGACCGGAATCTGTACAAAGGTTGGGGTCACTACCAGGGTATAAAGCTGCTCCTGCGCGCTGGGCCCCGTTTTCGCCGAACTTCCCGGAGGCACGGTCTTTACTGGCGGCATCGAGGGCGAGGCAGAGGTTGCATCATCGGGCGCGGTGCCGGAGTCAGGGGCTGCCGGCTTTTCAATCGGCTGATTCGTCCACGGATCCCTTTCCACCGGCTTCTTTTCTTCTGGCCTCGGAACCGGCGGTGGAGCTGGCGTCTCCGAAGACGGTTGCACGGTCGGTGCATCTGGAATGTCGTTGTTCTGATTCGGCGCCGGGTTCTGGGCAGGCTGGGTCTGCGGCGCCTGGCTGGGCGTCTGGCTTGGAGACGACTGCCCCTGCATTCGAAGAACGCTTAGACACAGCCATCCCGCAACGCATGCGAAAACCAGCGCTGCGGTCAGCCAGTTCGTGCTTCTCAGCCGTTGCTCGGTACGCGCTGCGGTTTCTAGGCTCACAAACACCATCCGTTCGTTCCCTGACCTCGACCCTGGCCTTGGGGGTTTATCTCACGGCAGCCTCGGCGCGACTACACTCACTTGCTGCCTCTAAAATAACGCTAGTTTCTCGGGGATGCCCATACCTTGCGATTTGGTGCATCTAACTCCAAGGGTTAGACTAACAAATACCCCTAGAGGGATTGCTAGCATGCAAAAATTTTCCGCTTACCGAAGGTACTCGCCGGCCGGGGCCGCTGCTTCCATTCTATTCTTACTGGCAGTCTTACTGGCAGCCCCGTCGGTTACTCCGCCTGCCGTAGCCCAGAATCCGGCGTCCTCCACTGCTGACGGCTCCCAGTCCGGGGCTCCGACCCCGGCCCAGAAGCCTGGCGATGCACAAACGCCAGAGGACGACCAGGGGCCCGCGGGAACGGTAAAAGTCAACGTCAACGTGGTTGGACTTTTCTTCAACGTCAAGGACAAACACGGCGCCCTCATGCCGAACCTGACCAAGACTGACTTCGACGTTCTCGAAGACGGCAAGCCCCAGACTATCAAATACTTCGCCGCCGAATCGAACCTGCCCCTGACCCTCGGCATTCTCATCGACTCCTCGGGCAGCCAGCTGAGAGTCCTCGATATGGAGAAAGAGGTTGGCGGGGCATTCCTCCGGCAGATTCTTACCGATAAGGACGAAGCCTACGTCATCGACTTCAACATCGATGCTTCGCTGATCCAGGATTACACCCGCGACGTTCACCGGCTGCAAGCCGCGCTCAACAAGGTGAAGATCAATACGGGCTTCACCACCGGGCCAATCCCCGGCGCTGGAGGCGGTCCCGTGCCCACCGCGCCCGGTTCGCAGCGCGGGACGGTGCTCTACGATGCGGTTTATCTTTCCGCGCACGACATGCTGGCCAAGGAAGTTGGACGCAAGGCGATGATTCTGCTGACGGACGGCGAGGACGAAGGCAGCCAGCTCAAAATCCAGGACGCGATCGAAGCCGCCCAGAGAGCCGACGCCATTGTGTACGTGCTGCTGTGCGCCGATCGCGGCTTCTATGGATCCTTTGGAATGGGCGGCTACACCGGCGAGGGCGAAATGCGAAAACTCACCGAGGCGACCGGAGGCCGCGTCATCAACGTCGGCAACAAGTTCGACAAGCTGAAAGAAGCCTTCGACCAGATCGCCGCCGAACTGCGCAGCCAGTACAACCTCGGTTATACCTCTACCAATACCTTGCTCGATGGCACCTACCGCAAGCTGGAAGTGAAGTCCAAACAGAACTATAAAGTCCAATGCCGCGCCGGCTATTATGCCACTCCACGGGAACCGTTGCCGCAGTAGGTGTAGAGCGGGCGCCCCCGCCCGCTGCCTTTGACCTTAGCTTTTTCGGGGACTCTTGTCTCGCGAAACTTATCTCTATCGCCCGAGCCCAAAACCATTTAGCCTGTAGAACGCTGGATGAACCGGAGGTTCGCCATGCCATCTGAAAATTCTTCATCTTCTTCCCGCCGCGCATTTCTCCAACTCTCAGCGGCTGCTTCCGCTGCCGCGGCTTTCAACATCGTCACCGAGCCAATGCTCGCCGCCGCGGCGCGTCACCGGCCATTCTCCACGGACGCAGTCATGATCGATTCCAACGAGAATCCGCTGGGCCCCAGCCAACCCGCGCGCGACGCGATGTCTGCCATCATCCCTCTCGGCGGACGTTATATGGATAATCTCACCGACGAACTCGTCCACACCTTTGCGCGGCAAGAAGGGCTCAATCCCGACTGCGTCCACCCCTTCGCCGGATCGACTCCGGCGCTTCGCTTCACGGTCGTGGCCTTCACGTCGCCGCAGAGGAGCTACGTCGGAGCCGATCCCGGTTATGAAGCTGGCCCGATGACGGCCGAGGCGCTGGGGGCCCGGGTTGTGAAGGTTCCGCTTACCAAGACCTACGCGCACGACGTCAAGGCGATGATCGCAGCCGCTCCCGATGCCGGAGTGTTCTACATCTGCAATCCCAATAATCCCACCGGCACGCTGACACCGCATTCCGATATCGAGTACCTTGTCGAAAACAAGCCCCAGGGTTCCGTTGTGGTGGTTGACGAAGCCTACATCCATCTGTGCGATGCTCCATCGACACTCGACTTCGTAAAAGCTGGCAAGGATGTGGTGGTGCTTCGCACTTTCTCGAAAGCCTACGGCATGGCCGGGCTGCGATGCGGATTCGCCGTCGCGCGTCCCGAACTGCTCGACAAGATCATGGACCGCTCCGGCTGGAACTTCATGCCCGTCACCGCCTTGGTCGCCGCTTCGGCGAGCCTTGAAGATCCGGGCCTTGTCCCCGAACGCAAGCGCATCAACGCCAGGGTTCGGCAGGAAACTTTTCAGTGGCTCGACCGCAACGGCTATTCTTACATTCCCTCGGTGTCGAACTGCTTCCTGCTCGACACCAAACGCCCGGCCAAGCAGGTGATCGACGCCATGGCCCAGCAAAATGTTTTCATCGGACGCATCTGGCCCGTCATGCCCACATGCACCCGCATCACGGTCGGCACGCAGGAAGAGATGGAGAGATTCCAGACCGCGCTGCAGAAAGTGATGCGGGGCGCGACGGCATTCTCGGTGCGGCCGGCGAGGCCGATGCAGAATCCGCGCCGGGCCGCAGTCCTGCCGACGTAAGGCCGCCAAAGATCATCATTATTTTCTTCTAACTTCCTCCACTTCCAGACTCCTACTGCAGAGAACGGTCTGTATTGACCAGCTATCCCTGCGCCAGAACCTGATACTGGAAACATACCTTTCCATCGCAAGCGAAAATTCTGGAGGACAACAAAATGTGGCAATTCAAGAGCGTGGCCCTTTGGGCCCACAAGCTCGCAATTCGCAGTCTGTTTCTGGCGGGTACAACAACCTTGCTCGTGCCCTGGGCCTTGGCGCCAATGGCAGGCGCGCAGGTCAGAGTGGGTGTAGGCATAGGCATACAGCCCGTCTGTTCCTACGGCTACTACAACTATGCGCCGTACGGCTGCGCGCCCAGCGGTTTTTACGGGCCGGGATATTTCTACAACGGCATCTTCCTCGGCGTGGGCCCATGGGCAAACTGGGGCTACGGCCACGGTTGGGGTGAGCATCGCTTCAGCGGAGGCGGAGGAGGCAGGTACAACGGAGGACACTACGTCGGCGCTCGCGGAAACGGTGGGCGCGGGTATGCGGCGAATCGACGCGGTCCGGCGCCAGCACGTGCCAGACAGAACAGCGGGGCGCACGCTCCGGCTGGGCACAGTGGAGCCGCACACAGTGCGCCCCACGCTGCGGCGGCGCATGGCGGTGGCGAACATCACTAAGCGCATCGGACGTATCTGGCTGTATGAAACAAAACAGCGGCGGAGCATAACAACTCCGCCGCTCTTGCATTTCCGCGCCCTGGCTCACTTCAGACCTGCTATTGCCCGAGGGAACCGTTCCTGTGAAACCGGCCGCCTTGAAAGAAGCGGTGACGCACCATGCTGTGGCCGAGCAGGAACAAGATGACGGCCAGGAAAACCACAAACAGGAATTCTCTAGGTCCGAACGAAGGCGGCTTTTCTCGCTGAGGGTCCGTCGGATTCAATGGACTGGGCATAGACACGACTCCAACCACCTTCGTCAATTCTAGCGCAGCTCGACGCGGCAAGCCGGCGTAATAGAGCCATCTATCTTGAAATCGAGTTCCTCTACTCTACTGTTTCTCCCCACTCCACCGTTCGCCGCTCGCGGCTGCTCTTGTGCGCCAGCATCACTGCGCGCATCGTGCGCAGCGCCTGCTCCGGAGTTACATCCAGCGCTGCTTTCTTCTCGATGGCGTCTCGCACGTTCGCGTAGAATCCGCGATAATCTCCGCGCTCGGTCTTCACCCTCACGCTCGGCTCGCCCACCAGGCTCAGCGTTCCCCACAACTCTTCCCCTTCTACTCCCCAATCCGTTCCCCAATCCAACCCGTCAGGGCAATCTTCTGCGCGCAGCCGCGCCTCCTGCGGATCCATTCCATACTTCACGAATGATCCCTTTGTTCCGTGAATTAGAAAATGCGGTCCCGGTGCATACGCGATGATGCGCGCCCGCCCCATCACTCGCAGCCCAGATCTCGACTTTGTGTACTCCATGCAAACATCGAATGCATCATCTACCTGCGAAGTTTCCCGCTGGCAGAACGCTGAGGCCGTAATCGCCCGCGGCTCGCCGAACAAAACCAGCGCCTGATCGATTACATGCGGGCCCAGATCGAACAGGACGCCGGCACCGGGCTGATCCGCGCGCTCGCGCCAGGCATTCGGCTTCGGCTCCAGGCGAAACCGGTCAAAGCGGCACTCATACTCGACAACCGTTCCCAGTTTGCCCGACGCCACAATCTTTTTTATCGTCGCGAAATCCCCATCCCAGCGGCGGTCTTGATACACCGTGATCAGCCGCCCGCGCTCCGCCGCCAGCCCCACCAACGCCTCGGATTCCCGCAGTGTCGGCGCGACCGGCTTGTCCACCACCACATCCCGCCCCGCCATCAGACAGGCCTGAGCGTATTCAAAATGCGAATCATTCGGAGTGGCGATCACGCATAATTGGATTTCCTTGTCTGCTAAAAGCTCATCCAAAGTCCGCGCGACCCGCACTTCGGGATATTTCTCCCGCGCGCGCGTTCCCCGGCGCTCCAGAATGCAAGCCAGTTCCATCCCCGGCACACCCCGGATCACCGGCGCGTGAAACGCCTGCCCCGCCAAGCCAAACCCAATCAATCCAACGCGCACCATGCCAGCTCCCCTGGTTCCTTCTGCGCTCTACTACTCAGCAGTCAGAGATTTACAGCTTTTTGCCGATACGGTACTGCTCTTCCCCGGACTTATAAATGAAAGGTATTTTCTGTGCCGCACGAAGCTGACGCAGAAGACGGAGGCAGAAAATGAACCTCGACCCTTTCCGCAAGATTTCCCTGGCGCTGGTGATCCTCTGGGCCTGCAGCTTTCTTGTGTTTCACGTCGCCAGCGTTCTGGTTCACATGCTGTTGGTCGTGGCCGTCCTCTTCTATGTGGGATACCTGGTACGGGATGGGAGCACCACCTGACTCTGCGCTAACCGGCGACGGCGGCAGCGATTACCCTTTGCGATCCTTTACCCGCCGCACAAACTTCAGCCCCGACCACACTTCTGTCACCGCGCACACCTTCACATCCACCAACCCCGCGTCCAGTCCGACTCCGCGCACCAGATTCTCATCCAGATCCGAAGCCACGCCAGAACTCTTCTTCGGCCAACTCACCCACAACATGCCCGCAGGCGCCAGCAGCTTTGTTAACCGCGAGAACTCCTCGGCCAATTCGGCACGAGATTTGGTGAAGAGCATGGCAAAGTCCAGCATGTCGCCCGGTCTCGTCTTCATCTCGCACTCCGCCAGCGCCTCGCGCAATTCCGCGCGCACGTCCGCCGGAGCATTCGCCAGGCGCACGCGAAAACCAGGCTTGATCCCCAATTTTTTCGGAAGAGGTGTCCCCGAATATCCCGGCATTCTTATGGCTCGCGAGAAAAGAACGTATTTAATTCAAGCTGGAAACCAGAAGCTGGAAGCTGATTTACTGCGCCGGCGCGTACCATCCCCGCCGTGATCTCACGCGGAAATTCTTCCGGTCGACCGCTACGATCTCAATCGTGCGAAAGTGGCCGTCCGCCTTGAAGTCCGCCGGTTTATAAGAGACATCATATTGGCTTCGCAATTCGTCCTGAATCTCGGCAAAATCGTTGGCCACATCGCGGATCTGGAAAGGAAAAAATGCCTTGCCGCCCGTCGCATCGGCAATCCGCTCCAGCACCTTGTCTCCCGCGCCCTTGGTGCCGCTCACGTTGGTACTGATCGTGTACACGATCGCGTCGGCACGCTGCGCCATCTCAATCGCTTCCTCGCGCGTCACGTGGCTTTGGTTGTCCTCGCCATCGCTGAGCAGGATGATCGCGCGCCGGGCCGGCGCGTTCTGCGTTTCCTTCATCAGCTTCTCCCGGCACGAGTAATAAAGCGCATCGTACATTGCAGTTCCGCCACCCGGCCGCAATTCGCGCACGCCCTTGTCCAGTTTTTCCGTGTCATCGGTAAAATCCTGAGCCACTTCCGGCGTCACATCGAAGCCCACCACCATGGCCCGGTCATAGCCCCGGCGCACGGTCTGGTTAAGGAATTCAATCGCCGATTCCTGCTCGAACTTGAAGCGGTCGCGCACTGAGTTGCTGGCATCAATCAGCAAGGCCACCTGCAGCGGTAATTTCGTCTCCGCGTGGAAGCTTCGAATCTCGGTCGCCGGCTTGTTGTCATCCACGAACTGGAAGTCCGACTGCTTCAGGTCGGTCACGCGCTTCCCGTGCTTGTCAGTCACCGTGAACACCACGTTCACTTCGTTGATGCCCACGCGGATACGAGGGATTTCTCCGTTGTCAGGGGCTTGTTCTCCGGGAGCTTGCGCGGCAGGAGTTTGCGCGGCTTGCGCCGTGGACGGCTGAGATGAAGTCTGTGTTACTCCGAACGCGCACACACCCGCCACCAACAACAAAACCATTGCCCATCGCATGATTGAAGTCGTTAAAACGTCTCTCGTAAGAATGCCCCTCATTTAGCTGCCATTATATCCATACCGGGTTAGGAAGGGGGACTGCAGCCGTCCAGAGCGGAACCCCTACTCCGCCAGCCGTTTCAGGAACCCCTGCAACTCCTGGGGCAACTCACTCTTGAGCGCGATCACAGCCCCGGTTCGCGGATGCTTAAATTCCAGCTCCGCCGAGTGCAGAAAATTTCGCGGCAACCCAATCACCGCGTTCTTTCCCCGCGCCTGCCGCGGCGCTCCATACATCGTGTCTCCCACCACCGGATGTGCCATCGCCGCCACATGAACCCGAATCTGGTGAGTTCGTCCAGTATCGATCTTCACATCGAGCAGCGTGAACTTCCCAAACTTAGTATCCAACCGCCGCACCACGCGATAATGTGTAACCGCTGTCCGCCCGCCTTCGAGACGCGTGGTCATCCGCGTGCGGCGCACCCGGTCGCGGCTGATGCTCTGCGCCAGCGTCCCCGAATCTTTTTTCACCCAGCCATGCACCAGCGCCACATATTTCTTCTTCACTTGCCGCGCCGCAAACTGCGCGCTCAGCTTGCGGTGCGCGTCGTCGTTTTTCGCTACCACAATCAGTCCGCTGGTTTCTTTATCCAGACGATGCACAATCCCCGGCCGCAATGCCCCGCCCACGCCCGACAAACTGGCCAGATGATGCAACAGTGCATTCACCAGCGTCCCGCGGTTGCGTGCATCGTCGCTGGCACCGGCACCGGCATGCACCATCATTCCCGCAGGCTTGTTGATTACGGCAAGATCGTCGTCTTCATAAACAACGTCGAGCGGGATCTCCTCGGCGACGGCCTTGAGCGGCGCTCGCTGCGCCTCGCCCAGCACGCTGATACGCTCCCCGCCGCGCAGCTTCAGCGAGGCCTTCGCCGGAGCATCGTTCACCAGCACCTTGCCTTCGGCGATCATCTCCTGCACGCGGGCCCGGCTGACGGTTTCAAGGCGAGTCGCGAGGAACTGATCGAGACGCTTGCCGGCGTCGTCAGATGCGACGGAGATAAGAATGGGAAACGCTTCCGGCATTCGCTGGAGGATACTACAAGGTTGGCGCCGGCGAATGGATTGGCTGGACTCAGGGGATTAGAGCAGATTGAATTGATTCGGGTTTGCCGCCAGTGAAGAACCTGCGAATCTCGGGTGTGTTCAGCCAATATAGGAGGAAGAGTCCGAGCAGTCCTTCACTTCCAACAACGACGCGACACGCCAAGTTACCGTGAGCAAGGAGGCGCAGATTATAGAGAGTCCAAACTGAAGTAAGGAGAACGGCGACCCTTGCCCAATTGCGACAGTGGTAGTAGTACCAGATGCAGATGAAGGCACAGGTCTTGATCATAACCACAACCGCGACGAAGACTGGGAAGCTGACACCAGCATGAGGAAGACTGCGGAAGTGGTTCCAATCAACTACGCTCCAACCCAGCGTACTCAGAGCGACCATCAGCCAAGCCGTCGAAGCCAAACCTTTCGGCCGAACCATACGGACGATTCTACCCCTATAGTGCGTGAAACTAGGACCGACGCGCCAACACCCGCTCGCTTATCGCGCGGCCCCCACAGCCTGCGCCGTCAGATTCTTAGCCCCCGGCCGCAGCCACCAAATCACCCCACCAGCCAGAACCAGCCCAATCGCGACCAACTGCGTCCCGGTCATCGCCCCGCCAAACACCGATCCGCGGCCCGGATCGTCTCGAATGAACTCCAGAAAGAACCGCGCCACTCCATAGATAAACATGAACGCGCCGAATATCTGGCCATCAAACTTCCTCCGCTTTAGCAGCCACATCAGGAAGAAGAAATTCGCCAGCTCAACCGCTGATTCGAATAACTGCGTCGGCTCCAGCGGCACGTTCAGCGGAGTGCCGGTAATCTGATTCGCCAGCGGATTGCGAAACACCACGCCCCAGAAATGATGCGTCTCTTTTCCGTAGCAGCACCCGGCGGCAAAGCAACCGATGCGGCCAATCGCGTGTCCCAAAGCCAATCCTGGCGCGAACGCATCGCAGGTTGCGAGCGCGGGCAGGTGATGCTTGCGCACGTACCACCATGCAGCCAGAAACGCGGCAATCAGGCCGCCGGAAAAAACTCCTCCGGCCTGCAGCGTGGCGATGCTGAAAATGTCTCGCGGATGCCCCGCATACACACTCCAGTCATTGATGATGTAGAGCACCTTCGCGCCTAAAATGCCGCACAGCACTGTGAGAATTCCCAGGTTCCAGGCCTTTTCGCCGTCAATTCCCAGGCGCTCGGAATTGCGCACGCTGACCCATAGGCCAACCAGCACTCCCAGAGAAACCAGGAAGCCATAAGTCGGCAGAAAGAACCGTCCGAAATGCACTAGTTGTGGATACACAGTTTAGTTAGATGCAGAAGTGCGGGGATCTGTACTTGAATCAGTGTAGCAGGAGCGGAGCGTCTCGCCGCGCTCTCGGCTGGACGACCGAGGCTGCCGTCCCCACATGATACTCTCAAATAAATCAAGCCGACCCACTGTGCCGTGTGACGGGCCGAGAATGAACCCGTCGGTAGACGTTGGGAACCCGCCGAGACCCTTTAGGCATCTCCGCATG
>Ga0308309_10001743_pt1 | contig 12930 bp, 18 predicted proteins | sample HubBroMetageWFT5_FD_192491 | JGI IMG/M metagenome (GOLD analysis project Ga0308309, IMG submission 192491) | Warmed and freeze-thawed soil microbial communities from the Hubbard Brook experimental Forest, New Hampshire - Hubbard Brook CCASE Soil... | ecosystem: Environmental > Terrestrial >...
TTGGATTCATGATGCGCGAATACGTGTTTCCGTACTCCTGCAGGTTGAAGTACGCCGCCGCCGATTCCGGGTCCTCGAACACGTAGCTCGTCGTCTGGAAGATCGGCACTGCACGAGCTCCCGTGTTCGGGTCGGGCCGCTGCCCGGCGTGGAGCTGCCGGGTTTCGAATCCGAACGCACGGGCCTCCTCGGATCGGTGGCGCTCGCCGGTCACGGGCTCCCGTCCAGGAAACGACGAACGATCGGCGTCTGTCGCGCCTCCTCGAGCAGGAAGCAATCGTGGCCGTAAGGGGCATCGATGACGTGTAGCTCGACCGGCTTGCCAAGCCTCCGAAGCGCGGACTCGATCTCCTGCGATCCCGACGGCGGATACAGCCAATCGGAGCTGAAGGCGATCAGCAGCGTTCGCGCCGAGACCGGCTCGAAAGCCCGGGTCAGCGATCCGCCGCCGTACTGCCGCGCGAGGTCGAAGTAGGTCAAAGCCCTGGATGTGTAGAGGTAGGTGTTTGCGTCGAACCGCCTTACGAACGAGTCGGCCTGGTGCCGGAGGTAGCTCTCAACCTCGAACTCCGGCTCGCTGATCGTGTAGCGGATGTCGTCGGCGAATTGAAGTCGCCGCCCGAACTTGTCACTCAGCGCCGGGGCGGACAGATAAGTGATATGGCCGATCATTCGCGCGACCCCCATCCCCGCGTTCGGCGCGTCCTCCGTGCCGTGGTAGTGGCCTCCCTGCCACGCCGGGTCGCGCATTATGGCGTCCCGGGCGATGGCGTTCCACGCCAGGCCCTGTGGGTGCAGCGCGTGGGTGCTGGCGATCGCCACGACCGAGTCGACCTGGTCTGGAAACCGGATCGCCCACTCGAACGCCTGCATCCCCCCGAGCGAACCACCGGCCACCGCCGCCAGCCGGGCGATCCCGAGCTCGTCGAGGAACGCGCGCTCGGTTCTGACCATGTCCGCAACGGTGATCACGGGGAAGTCAGAGCCGTACGCCCTGCCGGTGGCCGGGTCGAGAGATGACGGTCCGGTGGTCCCGCGGCAGCCGCCGAGCAGGTTCGTGGAGATGACGAAGTACCGGTTGGTGTCGAAGGCCTTGCCGGGACCGATCATCCCGTCCCACCAGCCGAGTGCCTTACCGGCCGTACCGTCGCGATCGTCCGCACCGAATCCGTCGCGGGTGCTCTGGCCCGCCGCCGTGTTCGAGTACCCGGCGGCGTGCGCGTCGCCGCTCAGCGCGTGGCACACCATGATCGCGTTGTCGCGCCGGGGGGAGAGCGCGCCATAGGTTTCGTAGGCCACGCGGACCGGATGCATGTCCCGTCCACAGTCGAGCCGCACCGGTTCCGGCAAATCGACGTACCGGGTTTCGACGGTTCCGACCGAGCCGGCCGGGAGCGTCGGTGCTTGCGCCGTGCGCGCGGTCATTTCTTTGTCGCGTAAGGTCTTGATATTGTCGACCAGGTTTATCGAGAAACTACATGATGGTGTAAGGAAAGGGGCACGATGCAAGATGGCGACGATCGATAACGGAGTCAACGTACAAGCGCTGCTCGATGCGCGCGCGGCCTTGGCGGAGACGCCGGCAGCAGCCCAGTTCACATGGCGGGCGTCCTCCAGGTGGACGAGCGGCGTTCACAGCGCGATCACTGTGCAGGACTTCTTTGGGCTCGGGGAGGAGCAGAGCCACCGGACCGAATTCGAGTTCGACTCCGACCACCCCGAGATCTTCGCGGCCGAAGACAATGGGATCACCCCGATCGAGTACCTGCTCGTGGGCCTGGCGGGGTGCCTGAGCGCGGGCGTGGCGTCGATCGCGCAGAATCGCGGCATTCAGTTGCGCTCTGTCGAGTCGACCGTGGAGGGCAGCCACGATCTCCGCGGGTTCCTCGGCGTGGACAGCGACGTCCGCAACGGCTTCAACGACATCAAGGTGACGTTTACGATCGACGCGGACGCGTCCAGGGAAGAGATCGAGGCGCTGGTCGCCCAGTCCCAGAAGCGCTCCGCGGTGTTCGACGCGCTCTCGAACCCGACCGAGGTCACCGTCACCGTCGCGTGAGAGACCTCACCACGGCGCGCTGAGGGGCCTCGACATCGAGCGCATCACGACGGTTGTCATCGGCGCCGGACATGCCGGCCTCGCCGCGAGCTACTTTCTGGGTGAGCGGTCGGTCGACCACGTGGTTCTCGAGCGTGGCGAGGTGGCGAACTCCTGGCGGCATGAACGCTGGGAGTCCCTGAGGCTGCTGACGCCCAACTGGCAGTGCCGTCTGCCGGGGGTCAGCTACGACGGTCCGGACCCGGACGGCTACATGACGATGACCGAGGTGGTCGAGCTGATCGAGCGGTTCGCTGCTGCGTCCTCCCGTGACCGCGTCCGAACCGGGACGAACGTCACATCTGTGCGGCGCATCGACGACGGCTACCAGGTGATGAGTAGCGGGGGTGAGATCCGGTGTCGGGCGATCGTTCTGGCCACTGGGGCTTGCAACCGGCCGTCCGTGCCGGACTTTGCGCACGCTGTGCCGCCGGCTGTGGAGCAGCTGACGCCGTTTGGCTACCGCGATCCGAGCCGACTCCCCGACGGAGGCGTACTTGTAGTTGGAGCGTCGGCGACCGGCGTGCAGCTGGCGGCCGAGCTGAGGAGATCGGGCCGACCGGTGATCCTCTCCGTTGGCGAACACGTCCGTTTGCCGCGGACGTACCGCGGCCGCGATGTCCTGTGGTGGATGAACGCGTCGGGCGTGTGGGACCAGCGCTATGACGAGCTCGACGATCTCACCCGGGCGCGGCGGCTACCGTCGCCGCAACTCGTCGGGTCGGCCGAGCGAACGACGCTCGATCTGAACGCGCTATCTGCGATGGGAGTCGAGCTCGTGGGCCGCTGGGCGGCCGTCCGTGACGGCCGGGCGTTGTTCTCCGGTGGCCTGCGCAACGTCTGCTCGCTCGCCGACCTGAAGATGGACCGGCTGCTCGGCTTCTTTGATGATTGGACTACGGCTGGCGGATCAGACGGCGGGTTCGACCCGTCCGAGCGCTTCGCGCCGACTAAGGTGCCCCCCTCGACGCGCTTGCAGCTCGATCTCCTCAGCGGCGAGGTCCGCTCGATCGTCTGGGCGACGGGCTTCCGGCCCGACTACCGTTGGCTCGACGTCCCGGTCCTTGACGCCAAGGGCCACCTCCGCCACGACGGCGGGGTCGTCGTCGACAGCCCCGGCCTTTACGCGTTGGGACTGCCGGTCCTACGTCGGCGGAAGTCCACGTTCATCCTCGGCATCGAGGATGACGCGCGTGAGGTGGTCGATCACCTTGCGCGGTCCCTGGCCGGCGACTCCCGGTTTTTTTGTCCTCCGTTCGTGCGAACGGGCGAATCGGAGTAGAGTCGTAAGCGAGCTGGCCCTGCGGCCTGGATTCTGACCCTACGCCCTGATGCCACCGACGACGCGCTTGCGTCACGAGGCGGGGGGCGCGGGTTACTGGTTTTGTCTGCGGGGCCGGCCCCCGCTGCTCTGTGGCGCCAGCTACCGGCCCCGGGGCTTCATCGCCTGGTCGAACGCGCCGCGGGTTCCTCCTTGCGCGCGTACCGACCCCGGCACTGGAGGTCGTGACGAGATGTCAGCGGTGGATCTCGGGGAGCTCGAAGAGGTAAAGGGGCTGATCGAGCGCGGGCTGCAGTTGGGCGTGCTCACCTACGCCGAGATCGCGAGCGCCACGGCCGACCTCGGGCTCGAAGACGCCGAGCTAGAGGAGTTGCACGGTGTGTTTGAGCGTTGCGAGATCGAGCTGATCGAGGAGGTCGATCCAGCCGCCGCAGCGGCCCTGATCGGCGTCGAGCGCGGGGCTGAGAAGCGGGCCCGTCGCAAGCCTCAGCTGAATCTTGAGCCGGAAGGGACGACGGATGGTCTGCAGCTGTTCCTGAAGGGCATCGGCAAGGTGCGGCTGCTTACCGCCCAGGAGGAGGTTGTTCTTGCCAGGCTGATTGAGCGCGGCTCGTTCGAGGCCAAGCAGCGGATGGTCGAGGCGAACCTGCGGCTGGTGGTCTCGATCGCCAAGCGTTATCGCAACCAGGGGATGCCGTTTCTCGACCTGATCCAGGAGGGGACGCTCGGTCTCGTTCGTGCAACCGAGAAGTACGATTACCGCAGGGGATTCAAGTTCTCGACGTACGCCACATGGTGGATCCGCCAGGCGGTCGCCCGTGCTCTCGCGGACAAGGCACGGACGATCCGCATCCCGGTCCACATTGTCGAGAAGCTCAACCGGATCGGGCGCGCGGAGCGCAAGCTGGTGACCGGGCTGGGGCGCGAGCCGACCGACGATGAGATCGCCGAGGTCACCGGGCTCGACCCTTCGGAGGTCGAAGCGATCCGGCGGTCTGCGCAGGCGCCGATCTCGCTGGCGACGCCCGTCGGTGAGGACGAGCAGTCTGAGTTCGGTGACTTGATCGCCGACGAGCGCGCTGAGTCCCCTTACGAGCGAGCCGCGGAGATCCTCGCCAACCAGGCCCTACACCAGGCGCTCGAGAATCTTTCCTACCGGGAGCGTCGCGTGCTCGAGTTGCGCTACGGCCTCAGCGATCAGTGCCCGCGCACGCTCGAGGAGATCGCGCGCGCGTTCAACGTGACCCGCGAGCGCATCCGCCAGATTGAAAACCAGTCGCTCAAGAAGCTGCAAGCACTCGAGCAGACCCAGCAACTGCGCCACGACATCGGAGCCGCTTCCCGGTATCGGACACCGAACCCCAAGCGCCGCTCGTAGCCGCGATCCGACTAGGCGACTGAGGGGCCGGGGCCGGCTCGCCCATCGGACGGCTGACACGCGTCCACCGGTACAGTCGAGAGGCAGTCTCCACCGCTCGATGTCTCGCTCTCACATTCGTCCTGTGGTCAGTTTCCGTAGGGAGCGATGAGGAGTGCATGTCAGGTGGAGAAGCAAACTCACGAACCGGGACCCGGGCGATCTACGGCAGACGCCGCGCTCATCGCGCTTAAGAAGGAGATCGCGCAGCGGAACGAGCAGGCACAGAGGGAGGCTCGCAAGGTGCGCGCCGCGCGCGAGCGCGAGCAGGCTCGCAGACGTCACCACGAGGATCTGCGTTAGAGCGATCGCTCCGGTCAGCCGTTCGCTTTCTGGGACCGCTAGGCTTGGCGTACGGGCCGAGCAGACGTTTCGGCCAAAGCAGTGCCCCGCGTTTTCGCAGTTGTTGCCCCGTTGCACCCTCCGCGTCTCGCAGCGCACATACCCAGGAGGGTTAAAGATGGCCACAGGAACTGTGAAGTGGTTCAGCGACAGCAAGGGCTTTGGATTCATCACGCCCGACGACGACGGCAAGGACCTGTTCGTGCATCAGAGCGCGATCCAAGGCAGCGGCTTCAGGTCGCTCGCCGAGGGCGCGAAAGTGAGCTACGACGCCGAGGAGGGCCAGAAGGGCCCAGCGGCGGCGAACGTCCAGGCGCTCTAGTTTCGGGCACCATCCAAACCAGCAGGGAGGGCGCGCACGCGCCCTCCTTCTGGACACCCTGAAAAGGACGGACGCACATGGGTTCGACCGGCAAAAAGAAGACCACGATGGCAAAGCTCGCCCGCGAGAGCAGACTCCGCGAGCGTCGCCAGGAGAAGGAGGCCCGCAAGGAGGCGAGAAAGCAAGCCGCGGCACATCCGCCGGTTCCACCAAACGAACCCTCGATCGGCACCCAGCAATAGCCCGGCCTTACCGCTACCGGCGGCTGCACCTCGGGCTGTTTCTCGATCGAGCAGCTATGAGGCGACAGCCCGGAGCATCACCACGCACTCGGGATTGACGCCGAGTAACTCTCCGCTCTCGGCCTCAGTTAGCCACGCGAGCTGCATGATCGATCCACGTGCGGCGTCCAGGATCAGCCGTTCGACATCCTTGGCCTCGCCCTCGACGCGATAGCGCTCGCTCCCAAGAATGGTGATCTCTGTTATCGAGGTCATGTTTCTGGCCTCAGCCTAGCTGGCCGAACGCGAGACCTGGCACTGACCTCTGCCGTCCTGGGCGGGTGCTGCAGGTGCTAACGTGTACACACGGGCGCGTACGTCGTCCGTGAGGTTCTTCTCGGCCGACGCAACGAATCTCCTGAGCAGTCTGACCGCGCCGGCCCAGGAAGGAGTCGCATGTCATTCCACCACTCCAACGGGAGCTTGTCTGCCGGGACCATGCTCGCGGTCGACGGGGTCGACTCCGCTCGCATTTCCTTGCTCGGTCGTATCCACGGAGAGGGGATCGTCCAGTGAAGACGCTGCGTGAGAAAGCAGAAGAGAAGCGCCAGGCCAAGCTCGATCTCATCCGCGAGCAGGTGGAGAGCGGGACGCTCGTGATCCGTCCTATGACTGCTGAGGAGCGCAGGCTCTACGCGCCCCGGAGCGCGCCGCCCAAGCGGTCGGGGAGACGATGATCATGGGTGAGCGTGAAGGACTGCTCGCACGAATCCGCCAGGTCCGCCGCTCGGGGCCGGGCGCAGACGGATCGGACCAGCGCTCGACCGTCGCTACACGCGATGATCGTATGCCTCAGCTCGAAGCGCGTATAGCGCACCTCGAGCGGCTCGTGGAGGGGCTGCAGGACTCCGTACACCGGGAATCCGAGCGGCACGAAACTCTGATCGCTGACCTCCAAGCGCAGATCCAGCCCAGCGTGATGGGCGCAGCCCTCGCGGAGGATGCTCGCAGCCGCGGTCTCTAGCCGGATGACGACGTTCTTTATCCCGGGTGTCGGCAGCGATCCAGGTGCCGTCGAGGGCGCGTACCGTGACATGAGCGGTGTGATCGAGCTCGAGATGGGCCGTCGGCCGACTACCCGTCGAATCCTGAGATTGTGGACGCGACGGGGAAGCATGGACTGCATCACCGAGGTCGGCCGCTCCGACCCACTACGAGGCGGCACCGTCGTGGCGATCTTCGACATGGGGGCCCGCCAGCCGTTCGTCGTATGGTGGCAGCCGAACACAGGAGCGCATGTCGGCGTGCGTGAGATCCTCGGCTGCACGGCGTACGCGGTCTTGGAATTCGACCCCTGAGCTTTCCGCCGAGTCGTCGAGCTACCCAGGCGGACGCACCGGCAGACTGACGACTGGGTACGCGACGGCACGCCGCCTACGGGTCGCGAGCCAGGCGACTAGCCCGCCGACTCCCGGCACCCAGATCGCTATCGAGTGATACACGATCACCGCGCTCACGGCGGCCGTAGGCGACAGACCGTAGATCACCAGCGATGCGGCGAGTCCCGAATCGAGAACGCCGAGGCCCGCGGGGATCGGGACCGCTGTCGTGAGATATCCGATGCAGTAGGCGATCGCCAGCGCGAGAACGCCGATGGAGTGGCCGGTCGCCGCGCACGCCGCCCACAGTGCCGCCATGTCCAGGCAGAGAAACCCCGCCGTCCCGAGCAGCCGCCAGTGCGGCGCGCCCACCGACCTCCAGGCGCCCTCGAGGCCGGCGGCGATCTCGCGAACGGCGCGGGGCGCGGCGTCGCCAACCCGCCGGGTCCCCACCGCCAGCAACGCCGCGAGGGACAGGACCGCGATCGAGACAAGAATCGGCCCTCCGGCGTGGAGCAGGTCGTGCGGACCGTCGGATACGCCGGCAAGCAGCAGAACCCCGGCCAGCCCGTTGACGATGAAGCCGAACGCGGTCAGGAGGCACAACAGCGCGGCACAGCGGGTAAGCAGTGGCCGGGTGCCGATCTCATGTCTGCGCAGCAGCCAGCCGGTCGCCGCGGCCGAGGAGAGATTCCCGCCGGGCAGCACCGCCCCGGCGCCCATCGCGATCCACGCAACGCGGCGGCCGACTGCGGGCGGCGGCTCTGGAAAGAAGCGTCGGAACACGATCACGTAACTCAGGCATGAACCGAGCTCCAGCGCGATCGCCGCGAGCACCCAGGCCCAGCTCATCTCGCGGATCTGGTCGATCACCTCTCCAGGCGGCGCGACCCACAACAGCAAGCCCACCGACCCGAGGCCCAGGAGCGCGGCGCCGAGCACGCTTGGGCTCGGCCACCGCTCGAGGCCTGTCCGCCGCTTCTCACGCGTCGATTTGCCGACCTCAATCGACACGACACGTCCGAGACTTGGCGGCATTCTGGCTCCTTAGGAGTTGCGTTGCCTCAGGCAACGCCCCTACTGGCCGCCGAGAAGCCGCCGTAGACGCGCTATTGCGCCGTAACCTCCTGGACCCTGCCGGCGCGGCCGCGAGGCCACCGCCTATCAGCGTGCAGGCCCCCTCAATCTACTCCCTTAGAGCGCGTGACAACCGAGACTCCTCGTCGGTACGATGACGCCAAGTCTGAAGTGGGCGATCCGGCTCCCGCGGGGCCGGTGGCGCCCAGTATCCCGCAGCATCAGTGAGCACAACACAGGGCGAAGCACCCAAAGGCAAGGCATGAACGCCGGAGACCCCGCGGAGGGTCCCCAGGCGCTGGTCGGCGGCAAGCTGCTGGCGGAGATCACGAACCGGATCGTCTCGTTCATGCGCGAGCACTACGGCCGCGGACCGATTAAGGCCAAGACCTACGTTCTCGACAACCTGATCGTGTGCGTACTCAGCGACGGGTTCACCGCGATCGAGCGCACGATGGTGGAGGGAGGGGAGCCGAACCGCGTGCTCGACATGCGCCGCGACTTTCAGCGGATGATGAAAGAGCGGTACACCGCGATGATCGAGCAGCTCACGGGTCGCAAGGTGCTTGCCTTCCTCAGCCAGGCGCATATCGAGCCCGACCTCACGATCGAGATATTTCTGATGGACGGCCCGGTCCCGGGCTTCGGCGCATTAGAGCTCGTTGATAATCCGGCTCTGGCGGAGCCCGGCCAGGATTCGTAGGCCGCTGGCTGAGGCGGGGCGACCGGTCGCTGGCTCGCTCTGATGGGTCTCGACCACCCTTGGTGGTGGCTACCGAGGCAGATCTCGGGTAGGCTAAGACCCTCGAGGCAAGCTGGCGGAGCCACTGGTGCTCGGCCGGATCGTTTCGATTGATAGAAGCTTGCGCTCATGGCGGCCTGAATGGCGGCTCGTGGGGGTTGTGCTCTCGGAACATCAACCCCCTCCATCGGAGCGTCACGTTGCCCCCATCGGCTGGCAGGCTCAGGAATGAAGAACTCGCCGCTTACGCGCACCCGTGCCTCAGGCGAAGCGTATTCGAGATCCTCACCTCGGTCGCGCCGTATGTGGCCGTTTGCGTCCTGATGTATCTCGCACTTCACGTGTCGGATCTGCTGACGCTGGCGTTGATCCTTCCAGCCGCCGGCTTCCTGGTGCGCACGTTCGTCGTCTTTCACGACTGTGCGCACGGGTCGCTCCTGCCCTCAAAGCGTGCGAATCGGTACGTCGGGCGGGTTCTCGGCCTGTTCGTGTTGTCACCCTTTCAGCGCTGGCGCCACGATCATGCGATTCACCACGCAACATCCGGAGACCTCGAGCGCCGCGGCGTCGGGGACATCATCACGCTGACCGTGAGCGAGTACCAGGCCCGCCGATGGCCAGGTCGTCTTGCCTATCGCCTGATGCGCAATCCGGTCGTAATGTTCGGGCTCGGCCCGATCATCGCGATGGTGATCGGACCGCGCATCGCAACCCGGTCGCAGCGTCCGCGGCTCCGCCACAGCGTGCTGGGCACCGATGCGGTGCTCGTCGTCGTCATCGGTGGGCTGTGCTGGTTGATCGGCTGGCAGAGCTTCCTGATCGTGTGGGCGCCTTCGGCGATACTTGCCGGGTCGGTCGGGATCTGGCTCTTCTACGTTCAGCATCAGTTCGAAGACGCCTACTGGCAAAGCGCTGATGACTGGAGTTACTCGGATGCGGCGCTGCGCGGCAGCTCCTACCTGAAGCTGCCGAGGGTGCTGCAGTTCTTCACCGGGAACATCGGCCTTCACCACGTCCATCATCTGAACTCGCGGATTCCGAACTACAACCTTCAACGCGCTCACGAGGAGAACGCGATCTTCCGTCAGGTTCCGACGCTGTCGTTGTGGGATGGGTTGCGGAGCGTCCGGCTCAAGCTATGGGACGAGGAACACGGAAAGCTCGTCACGTTCGCGCAGGCGGCCGACGCGCAGCCCGCCAGGGTGGGTGCCCATGGAGCGGTGGCCTGATGGAGCTGAGTCGTCGTGGTGTCTAAGGCGAGAGCGTCGCTGGATCACCCGCTCCTGAATGCCGCAGACGCGTGATCAGATCGTCGATCTCACCGAGCCATCGGTCTGCCCGGCCGTCGACGTCCTCGTCCCACAGGTCGCGCAGCTCGCTCTCCTCGCGGACGCGCTGGACTGCCAGGATCGCCTGGTCTATCTCAGAGTCGTGAGGCCGATGAGGGTGACCGTCGACCCAACGGCGCACATCATCCGGCATGCGGTCGGGCGCATGACCGGCGCACGAGGCCGATAGTTCTGCGGCCGCGATCGCCTCGCATGCCGAGGACAGGCCAAGGTAGTCGGCGTCGCCCAACGCTGTGTCAAGCGTTGATGCGATCACCTCGCCCGGGTCGACCGCTTCCTCCACAACCAGGAACCAGTCGTTTGCCGGCTCGTTCTCGAAACTTGTGGTGCCCCATGCGTCCACGGCCATCCGAACCATAGACGGCAGCGTCAGATCGTCGCAGCCGGCGGCGTCTCCACACAGGCCGCGTTCTCGGATGTGCCAGCATGAAGCTACTTTGCCATTGTTCAGAAGACGAGCGGCACCCCTGAGCGAGGAGGAGCGCGAGGCAGCTGCGGCTGATCTGGAGCGCATTCGAGGCGGCGGGATCCCGCTTGGGGCTGAGGATCGTCTTAAGCGGGTCGCAGCGTCGAGCGCGCCGGTCTTCACCAGCGACCTGACCGTCAACGAGTACGCAGTCGCGCAAGCCTCCGGTCTGACGCCAATCGCTCAGGTCATGGGCTCGTCGGTCGTCCAGCACGGCTGGCAGAACTACGGCTGGTCTTCCTTCGGCGGAGGGGTCCGCGAGATGCCGTCGTTCGCGGCGCCGTGGAACCTCGTTCGTCAGCGTTCGTTCGACCGCCTGCGGCAGGAGGCGCGGTTCGCTGGCGCGGATGCAGTGATCGGCATCGAGATGAATGCCAACAGCTCTGTCGGGGGCGCGGGCAACGTCGAATATCTCGTATTCGGGACAGCCGTCCGCGAAACCACGCTCGCTGGCCGTGACGGTCCCCGCCCGCGGATGTGCACGCTCTCGGGCCAGGACGTCGACAAGCTGCGCCGCATCGGCGCCGAGACGTTGGATGTCATCGGCCACACCGCGGTCGTGTGCGTCGAACTCAGTCCGTACGCGAATCAGATGATGTCCTCCTGGTGGGGGAACCAGGAGATGATCGAGGTCACTCAGGGCGTCTACGCCGCCCGCCAACTCGCGATGGACAGCGTGCGCCAACAGGCAAGTCAGGTTGGTGCGAACGACATGGTGATCTCAACGCTCACGCACAACATCGATCACCACGAGTATGAGAGCGTCGGCTACCGGCATCACTTCTTCATCGTCTCGATGCACGTGCTGGGCACTGCGATTGCACTCGGTGCGCACGAGCCTCATCCCGCCCCGTTGGGCGTACCAGTGATGTCAATCAACCTCGGACATTAGTCCACCACCGCGTCAGGAGAAAGCTGATGTCGACATACGATCCGACCAGCACCGAGGGCCTCGCCGAGCACGCCAGCGAGCGCCTGCGAATGAACGCCCGTGGGCTGTTCACGTCCGACCTCTCAGTGAACGAGTACCTGTGCGTGGAGAAGGCCGGCTTCGAGCCCGTGGGACTGGTTGTGGGCTCGAGCATCTACCACATCGGCTTTCAGCAGTCGAGCTGGAAGGCGAGCCAGGAGATGGGTGTCCTGACGCAGGCGATGTACGCGGCCCGCGAGCTTGCTATGACGCGGATGGAGGAGGAAGCCGATCAGCTAGGTGCTGACGGCATCGTTGGGGTCCGCCTCGAAGTCGGACGCTATGAATGGGGCGCCGATATGGCCGAGTTCATCGCGATCGGCACGGCGATCAAGCACAAGGGCGGCAAGGTCCACCGCGCGCCCAACGGACGTCCGTTCACTTCTGATCTAAGCGGTCAGGCCTTCTGGACGCTTTTGCAGACCGGCAAGCGCCCCGTGGGCCTGGTCATGGGGACCTGCGTGTACCACGTCGCCCACCGAGGGATGATGCAGTCGATGCGTCAGACCGGGCAGAATGTCGAGCTCGAGCAGTACACGCAAGCCCTGTATGACGCGCGCGAACTCGCCATGGAGCGCATGCAGAAGGAGGCCGAAGCGATCGGTGACGGAGTTCTGGGGATCGTGGAGGTCAAGCTTCAAGCGAACAACCACGGCTGGGGGAGCCACGTGATTGAGTTCTTCGCCGTTGGCACCGCGGTCGTCCCCAACGAGCACGCAGAGGAGGGGCAGCAGTTGCCGGACATCACCCCCGTCCTCGACATCAACGACTGACCGTTAGCCGATCGAGCCCTCCATCTGGAGCTCGATTAGGCGGTTCATCTCGACGGCGTACTCCATCGGGAGCTGCTTGATGATCGGCTCGACGAAGCCGTTGACGATCAGCTTTGAGGCGTCTTCCTCGGGGATGCCGTGTGACATCAGGTAGAACAGCTGATCGTCGCCGACCTTCGAGACGGTCGCTTCGTGGCCGACGTTGACGTCGTCCTCGCCGATCCGGATTGTCGGGTAGGTGTCTGACCGCGAGTGCTCGTCCAGCAGCAACGCGTCGCAGACGACCTTGGACTTGGAGCCGTGAGCGCCCTTGGCGATCTCGAGCAGGCCCCGGTAGGAGCCGCGCCCGCCGTCCTTGCAGATCGACTTGGCGAAGATGTTCGAGGTCGTGTTGGGTGCGGCGTGGATGATTTTGGCGCCGGCGTCCTGGTGCTGGCCGGCGCCCGCGAACGCGATCGACAGGACCTCGCCATGGGCTCTCTCTCCAAGCAG
>Ga0308309_10001745_pt1 | contig 12930 bp, 13 predicted proteins | sample HubBroMetageWFT5_FD_192491 | JGI IMG/M metagenome (GOLD analysis project Ga0308309, IMG submission 192491) | Warmed and freeze-thawed soil microbial communities from the Hubbard Brook experimental Forest, New Hampshire - Hubbard Brook CCASE Soil... | ecosystem: Environmental > Terrestrial >...
GCGGCGCTCGCAGACAGTCGTGAGTGGGCCGTCCGGGAATCGAACCCGGAACCTTGGGCTTAAGAGGCCCCTGCTCTGCCGGTTGAGCTAACGGCCCGTAGGACGCCGGCGAGATCGGCCGGCTCGAACGGCGATTCTACCCAAGCGCGCGCTCGGCCCGCAGCCTCGGGTAATGATCGCGCCTCGTTACTTGGTCGTGGTCGTCGTCGTCGACGATTTGACCGTCGCCGTCGGCGCGGTCACTTCTTCGGTGTCCTTGAGTTCGCCTTTGGAGTTCAGTTTGCCCGCGTAGGTTTTGCCGTCGGTGGTGGTCGTGTAGCTTTTTTCCCCGGACGGGTTCGCCTTGACTTCAGCGAGCTCGGCCTTGACGCGTGCGCGCTGGGCCGCCGGTGCGAGGCTGACCGCCTTTGCCGAGGAGAGGTCTCCAAGCCGGGTGTTGTGGGCTTTGTAGGCGTACTCCGCGAGCGCAGCGTACAACGCCGCGTCCGTCGGTTTGGCGGCGACGGTGATCTGTAGGACTTCGACCTCCTTCGCCGGTTCGTTGAGTCCGCCTTCTCCATACACGTTCTCCATCAGCTGCGCGAGTTCGCCGTTGGGTTTCGACGGGTTCAGGGCGAGGTAGCTGCTCCACGCCTGTGCCGCCTGCTTGAACAGGCCCATGCCCTTGCTCGTCACCGCACCGGCATTTGTCGTGTACGGTTCGTTGCCGGCTTCGTGGTAGATGTTCTTGGCGAGGTTTTCCCACGCGCTGGCGTCGCTTGGATCCTTTTCGGTGAGCTTGCGGTACTTCTTGACCTGCGCCGCATAGCTCGCGCCACCACCGCCTCCGCCTTCGCCTTTGCTGATCGATGTCAGCAGCCCGCCGCCGCCGAAGCCGCCGCCGATCCCGAAGCCGACCAGGCCGACGCCCATCAACACCGCCAGGCCGGTGTAGAGGACCCTCACCGTACGGCGGCGTCCACGCCCTCGCAGGTCGAACAGCATCAGTCCGAGAGCCCCGGGTCTGTGTGGTCGATCAGATCCTGCACGGTTGGCTGCGCTTGGTCCTCGAAGGTTGGCGGTGCTGCGGACCCCGTTGGGCCACCGGCACCTGAAGTGGTCATGCTTCCCTCATCACGCCGCCGGAGCTGACGTCTGGCGACAATCACTGCAAGCAGGATACTCGCCTCGTAGAGCACATACAGCGGTACCGCCTCGAGCACCATCGTGATCACTTCGCCCGGCAGCAGCGCGGCGATCGCCGCGCAGGCGACGAGCGCGTAGCGCCGGCCCTTGCGCAGCTGCTGCGGGGTCACGATCCCCAGGTGGGTGGCGCCGAGGATCACGACGGGCACCTGGAAGGTGAGGCCCATCGCCAGCAGCAGGATCGCCGCGAGCCGGTAGTACGGCCCTGCTTGGACGATCACGTTGAACTGTTCGGAGTTGAAGTTCACGAAGAAGTGGATCGCGGCCGGCAGCACCACGAAGTACCCGAACGCCACGCCGGTCGCAAACAGGAACGGGACGGCGGTGAGCAGCGGCAGGACGGCGCGTCTCTCGTGCGGATTGAGCGCGGGCAGCACGAAGCCGTAGAGCTCGTACAGGATCACGGGCAGAGAGACGATCAGCGCGAAGTAGAGCGTGACCATGATCGTCGTCGTAAACGGTTCGCCGACGCCTAGTGTCGCCGGCTTGTCGGCGGGGATGCCCCGCGGGATCCTGGCCACGGCCGCCTTCAGCGCCTTCTGCAGCGGCAGCAGCTGAGCGCGCGTCGCGGCCGGTAGACCGCTGTGGGGGTCGGCGAGCACGCCGAGCGCCGCCTGCGTGGCGGTGGAGACCCTCAGCACGCCCTGCTGCGCGAGCGAGGCCTGCCCGACGGTGCCGTTGCCCTTGGCCACCTGCTTTTTCGTCTGGCTCGTCAGCGGCTTGTTGATCACTTCCAACAGCGCGTTGTTCTGCCAGAAGCAGATGCCGAACGCTGCGACCAGCACCACGCCGCTGACGATCAGGCGTGTGCGCAGCTCTTCTAGGTGGTCCACGAGGCTGAGGCGATCCTCGTGACCGATCGTGCGGATCGCGCTTGCCATTGGCTCTATGAACCTACCACCGTGCCGGTGCGGGCTCGCGAGCTAAAGGCACCAGCGTCCTGAGTCGATGACGACCCAGAGCACATGATGGAATCAGAGAAGGAACCAGATATCGAGCGGGATACGCCACCAAGGATGGGCAAGCCGACAGGCGCCATCTACGGGGCTCAGCGCGAGTCCGCGGACGGCACGTGTGCGCCCTCGCAGCTGCACATCTGCTTCCACTGCGCGGGTGAGCTCGTATATCCGCTCGACTGGTCCGAGGAGGGACCGCGGCACTGGCGCATCGTGCTGCGCTGCCCCGAGTGCGAGTCGCGGCGCGAAGGCGTGTTCGACCAGACGGCGGTGGAACGTCTCGACGACGAGCTCGACCGCGGCTCGAGCGCGCTCCTCGGCGATCTGAGGCGCATGACGCACGCGAACATGTCCGAGGAAATCGACTTCTTCGTGCGCGCGCTCGACGCCGATCTGATCGTCCCCAGCGACTTCTAGGCTCCTCCGCCGTCCTCAGCGGTCGCGCTCGACAACCGCGTCGGCGACAAGGCCGAGCAGCGCCGCGCGGCCATCTGGAAGGATCGTCGGCAGCGCCGCCTTCGCCTCCGCGACCACAGCCAGCGCCCGCTCCCTGGCCTCATCGAGCGCGCCCGTCGCCGTGATGCGCTCGCACAGCTCCTGCACCGTTTGCGGACCATCCTCGCCCCGCAGCGAGGGCAGGTCGAAAGCGATCAGCTCCGGGTCGCGTTCGCGCGCGAGGATGAACGGGAGCGTGACGGTGCCGTCGAGCAGATCCGTCCCGCGCGGCTTGCCTGTGCGCTCAACCGGGCCGGACACGTCGAGCACGTCGTCGAGCATCTGAAAGGCAAGCCCGATCCGCCGCGCGAATACGCCGAGAGCGTCGGCGAGCGCGGCGGACGCGTCCACCGCCGTCAGCGCACCGAGCCGGCAGGCGGCCTCGAACAGCGCGGCGGTCTTGAGCTCGCAGCGGCGCATGTAGCGCTCGACCGCGACGTGCGCGGCGTAGGCGTCCTCGCGCTGGAGCAGCTCGCCTTCGGCGAGCGCCGAGCTCGCGTCCGAGAGGGCCCGCAGCTGGGCCACATCGTCGTTGAGGGCGAGCTCCGCGAAGGCCCGCGAGAAGAGCAGGTCGCCTGTCGCCACCGCGACCTGCCGGCCCGCGAGGGCCGCCACCGAAGGGCGGCCGCGGCGCAGCAGCGCGTCGTCGACGATGTCGTCGTGCACGAGCGTCGCCGAGTGCACGAGCTCCACCGCCACGGCCGCGCGCACGAGTCGCTCCGCGCCGGCGCTCGTCTGCGGCGGGCCTCCCGCCGACTCGGCGGCGAGCACAACGAGCAGCGGGCGCAGGCGCTTGCCGCCTACGACCGTCGCGTTGGCGTGGTCGGCCAGCGGGGCGCCGGCCTCGGCGGTCACCCGCCGGAGATGGTGCTCGGTTCGAGCCATCCACTCGCGCAGGCGCTCGCCGCCACTCGCCATGATCGCGTCGAGCCCGTCCACCTCCGCCGAATCGCTGGTCGCTGTGCCGCTCACAACGCGCATCATGCCCTCTGTGCCGGGACCTTGCCCGCGTGGATCGCGACGATCCCCCCGGCCGTCAGCAGGTAGCTGATCTCGCACAGGCCCGCTCGCTCCATCTCCGCCGCCAGCGCCAGAGGGCCCGGGAAGCGCTTGACCGAGTTCGGCAGGTAGGTGTAGGCATCGGCGATCGTCGACGGCGCCGGCGCGCGGCGCGCGCGCGCTGACAGCGCGAGGATCGAGCCCGCGACACGTCCGAGCGCCGGCACGATGCGGTCGAACCACAGCCTGTAGAAAAGCGACAGCGGCGGGCGCGTGGGGGTCGTGATCTCGAGCACGACAACGCGACCTCCCGGGCGCACGACGCGCGCCATCTCAGCGAGCCCACGGGCGAGGTCGTCGAAATTGCGCGCGCCGAAGCCGACCGTCGCGGCGTCGAAGGAGTCCTCGTCGTACGGCAGCTCCATCGCGTCGGCCCACTCAAAGCGCGGGCGGACATCGGGCAGATCGCGCGAGGCGATCTTCGCGCGGGCGCGATCGAGCATGCCCTCGGCGAAGTCGCTGCCCACCACCTCCCCGCCCGGGGCGACGCGGCGCGCGAGCTCGATCGCGAGATCCCCGGTGCCTGTGGCGACGTCAAGCACGCGGCTGCCCGGACCCACCTGCGCGAGGTCGGCCGCGCGCGCGCGCCAGCGATGGTGCAGGCCCGCCGTCATCGCGGTGTTCATCAGGTCATATACACCGGCGATGCGGTCGAACATCGCGCGCACCTGCCCCGCCTGCAGCGTTCCGCTGCCGTCTGGCCGACGGGCGGACACGCCGTGACTACTTGAGCGTGGAGAGGAAATTGATGATCGCGTTGAACTTCTTCGGAGGCAGGTTCTTGAACGACGGCATCGGCGCCGTCGGGTTGACCAAGGTCCGCGCGATCCCCTCCTCCGGTAGTCGTGAGGCGATGTGCGTGAGGTCCGGGCCCGGGCCCACGTTCCCGTTTTCGCCGATTTTGTGGCACGCCTCGCAGCCGGACTGAGCGACTACCTCGCGTCCTTCGTTCCACAGCGCGACAGCGGCCGGTCCGTTCTCACTGACCGCCTTCGGTACTGGCAGTTCCAAGGCGTCCGGTGTCCCCGCAGTCGCTCCGTTGTAGGTCAGGAACCCCATCGCGAGGATCACGATGATGCCGGTGATCGTCGCCACCGGTCGGCGCTCGGGACGGCGCTCGGGACCGCGATCGTAGAACGGCAGCAGGAACAGCAGGATCATGAACAGCGTTGGCAGGCCGATCGTCGCCAACTGGATCATGCTCGGATCCCTGATCAGGCGCAGGATGTCGAACAGGAAGAAGAAGTACCACTCCGGGCGCGCGTCGTAGCTGGTCGTCGTCGGGTTCGCCTTTGCCCCGAGCTCGGCGCCGAGCACGAGCGACATCGCGATGATGACCCCCATCACGACGCACGCCATCGCGGCGTCCTTGGCGACCGCATACGGGAAGAACGGCTTGCCTTCAGCCTTCAGCGCCCCGTACTCGCGCAGGTACTCCTCCTTCTCGCGCTGGTTCATCGCGCCGGCCCCGCCGGTCGCCGCGCGCCGGTCACGTTACGCAGGAGCACCGGCCTAGACCTCTGCCTCGTGCAGCTCGCGGCGCTTTTGGGACTGTTTCCAGGGCGGAGCGGTCGTGCCGAGCTTCGCCACGAGGTACAGGTGCGCGCCGATCAGGGCTATCAGCAGGCCGGGAATCAGCAGCATGTGGATCGCGTAGAAGCGCGACAGCGTGGTCGCGCCGATTTCCGCGCCGCCGCGCAGGAAATCGCTCAGGTAGGGGCCGATCAGCGGGCCGGTGCCGTTGATGTTCACGCCGACCGTCGTCGCCCAGTAGGCGCGCTCGTCGAACGGCAGCAGGTAGCCGGTGAACGACATCGCCATCGTCAGGATCAGCAGCACCACGCCGATCACCCAGTTCAGCTCGCGCGGATACTTGTACGCGCCAAAGAAGAAGGTCCGCCCCATGTGCACGAACACGAGCACCACCATCACGCTCGCCCCCCATTTGTGCATCCCGCGCACGAACTGACCGAGGAACACGTCGTTGGTGAGGTAGCGCACAGATTCGTAGGCTCCGCCACCCGCTTCCGGGCGGTAGTACATCGCCAGGAACACGCCGGTGACGGCCTGGTTGAGGAACGCGAACATCGTCGCCGAACCGAGCGTGTAGAACCAGTTGGTGCCCTTCGGCACCTTGCGGAACATCATCCAGCGAGCGGCTCCGCTGAGCGACGTGCGCTCGTCGAGCCAAGCGACCGTCGTGATCCCGGCCTGCTTGGCGTCCTCCAACGGGCCGCCCGCGCCGTTGTGCTCGCCGGGACGCGGCGGCGGTTCCTGCAGGGGGCCGGGCAGCGGCGGCGCGGGGATGTTGGGCAGCTTTGGCATCGGGAGGGCTCGTCGCTCGCCTATTTACGGGCGTCCGGTCGCGACGGATAGAGGTACTGCCCGATGCCGTCGAGCGGCTCGCCGGGGTCGCGTGGGGAGAAGCGCCGCAACAGGCTGTTGACGCTGAAGCGCGCGCCAACTTCGACCTTTTCGCCGTTGACGCGCGTGTAGAAGCGGTCGAGCGGCCGCACCGGCGGCCCGGCTATCGGCTTGCCGAGCATTTCGTAGACGCCGCCGTGGCACGGGCAGATGAAGCGCTCGGCCGCATCGACCCAGCGCACAGGGCAGCCGAGGTGCACGCAGCGATCGGAGATCGCTATGTACGGCAGCGCGTTGTCGGAGCTGCTGGCGTCCAGCGTGGGGTTGTACTTGCGGACGTAGACGGTTGTCTTGCCGGCCTCGCCGATGCCGGGGGTGACGGTGAGGACGGTGGGGATGTAGTTGTTGTCGGGAAAGTCATCGATCGTGCCGACCGTTTCCCAGCGAACCACGTTTTTCTTGAAGATCGGCCCGACCGCGAAGCCCAGCGCCGGCAACAGGAACGAGGCCGCGGCGACCGCGCCGGCGGTGTGCGCCGTGCCCGTCATGAACCTGCGCCGCGTCACCGTCTCGCCCTCGAAGGCGCCCGGGATGCCCCGATCGAGCGTGAGCTTGGACTTGTGCTGAGCGCGCTTGTCTGACACCGGGCGCAAACAATATCGAGGCGCGATTCAGCGCGGCGCCGAGGCGCCGCCGGCGCTTGTGCGCATCGCCTCGATCGCGTCGGGGGCGCCCGTGAGGACGAGCTCCTTGGCACGCCGGTGGGCCTCGCTCGGCCCCCATCCGACGGCGCGTGCGCCGGCCATCCACACGGCGTCGGCGAGCGACGCGGCGCCGGCGCCCTGGGCGAGCGCGCTGAGCGTGATCGTGTCGGCGAGCTCCGCCACGGCGAACGTGTCGGCGAGCTCTACGAGGTGGGCGAGCCCGATCGCGTACAGGCGATCCCCGGCGAGCAGGCGCAGATCGGCCTCCGGCACCTGCACCGCGCGGGGCGCGCCGTAGTGCAGCAGGTAGCCCTCGTAGATCGCCTCCACCAGCAGCTCGTACTCTTCGCGCCTGCCCTCCGCGCGCGGCCCGCTGGCCGCGAGCGCCGCCGGCGAAGGCCCCCTGCCAGGCGCGCTGTGTTGCTCGGAGGGCTCGCGCCGGCCGCCCTCTGAGGACTCCACGAGCGTGGCCATCAGGCCACCCTGCTCGCACAGCAGCGCACGTAGACGCGCGAGGCTGTCCGGGGCCGGAGCAGGCACCGGCGAGCTCATGCGCTCGCCGCCCGCTGCGGCAGGCAGGCGAAGGCGGCAGCCGCGGCCTCGAGCGTGCGCTCGATCTGCTCGGCGCCGTGAGCCAACGAAGGGAACCACGCCTCGAACTGGGACGGGGGAGGGTAGACGCCGCGCGCGAGCAGCTCGCGACACCACGCCGCGTGCGCGTCCAGGTCGCACGCCTGCGCATCGGCGAACGACGCCACCGGGTGCTCGCTGAAGAACACCGTCAGCAAGCCCGGCGCGCTGCGGACCTGGACCGGATTGCTGCCCGCCCCGGCGGCCTCGCGCAGGCCCTCAGCGAGCTCGCCCGTGATCGCGGCGAGGCGCAGGTACGCGGCCTCGTCGAGCAGCTCGAGCGTCGCCAGTCCGGCTGCCACCGCGAGCGGGTTGCCCGACAGCGTGCCCGCCTGGTAGACCTCCCCGACGGGCGCGAGCATCCCCATCAGCTCGCGCTTGCCGCCGACCGCCGCCGCCGGCAGCCCACCGCCGATGATCTTGCCCATGATCGTCAGGTCGCCGGTGACGCCCGTCAGTTCCTGCGCGCCGCCGCGGGCGACGCGAAAGCCGCTGATCACCTCGTCGAAGATGAGCAGCGCGCCGTTCGCATCGGCGCGCTCGCGCAGCAGCGACAGGAACCCGTCATGTGGCGCGACGAGCCCCATGTTCGCGGGCAACGGCTCCGCGAGGATCGCCGCCAGCTGGTGGCGCTCGGTGGCCGCGGCCAGGGCCTCCGCGTCGTTCCACGGCACCACGATCGTTCCTGCCGCTACGCTCGCCGGCACGCCGGGGCTCGCCGGCAGCGCCTGCGTGGCCAGGCCAGACCCGGCCTGCGCGAGCAGCCCGTCGGAGTGTCCGTGATACGCGCCGGCGAACTTGACGATCGGCTCGCGCCCGGTGGCAGCGCGAGCGATGCGAACGGCCGTCATCGCGGCCTCCGTGCCGGAGGAGGTCATGCGCAGCATCTCCACGCCCTCCATGCGCCCCTCGACCTCCTCCGCCAGCTCGACCTCGCCGCTCGTCGGCGCGCCAAAGCTCGTGCCCCGCGCCGCCGCCGCCGCGATCGCCTCGAGGATCAGCGGATGCGCGTGCCCATGGATCAGCGGACCCCAGGAGCAGACGTAGTCGACGAAGCGGTTGCCGTCGACGTCGATCAGCTCCGCGCCCTCCCCGCGGGCGATGAAGATCGGGTCGCGTCCGATCGAGCGCATCGCGCGAACCGGCGAGTTGACCCCGCCGGGGATCGCCTCGAGGGCACGTCTATACAGCTCCGCCGAGCGCGTGTCGGTGAGCGAGGCGGTCACGACCGGGCGCTCAAGCGTGCGCGCTCTCCCAGTTCTTGAAGTCATCCGTGAAATACAACAAGCGGATCTTCTTGAACTCGGTCGAGGAGTACAGCGTCGCGCGCTCGGCGATGCCGGTGCGCTCGGCGATCGAGTCGAGCACCGCGTCGCACTCCTCCTTGGAGCGGCCGTGCGCCATCGTGAAGACGGAGTACGGCCAATCCTCGTAGGTCGGGCGCTGATAGCAGTGCGAGATGCCGCGCACGGCCGCCATGCGACAGCCGATGTCGAAGATCTGCTCCTCGGGCACCTTCCACACGCCCATGCCGTTGGCGGAGAAGCCGGCGCGGCGGTGGTAGAGGATCGCGGCGACGCGGCGGAGAATGCCCCGCTCCTGCATCGCGGAGAGGTGGTCGAGCAATCGCTCCTGGCTGACTCCCAGCTCGGCCGCCGCCGGTGCGTAGGGTTCCTCGATCACCGGCATGTCGCCCTGCAGCGCGCGGATCACGGCGATGTCGAGCTCGTCGTAGGGCTGGGGCTCGAGCTCGATCGGCTCCTTCACCTCCGCCGCGCTCGAGAGCGCGTCGGTGCCGCCCTCCATCTCCAGGTCCATGCGGATCTTGAACAGCCTCAGGGTTGGCAGCTGGCGCACCGACTCGGCGCCGGCCTCGCGTGCGAGCACCTCGAGCGTACCCTCGAGGCCGAGCTTGGAGTCGGGCTCGGTGGCGATCGTGAACCACAGGTTGAACTCGTGGTTGCGCAGGTAGTTGTGCGAGACGCCTGGGTGCTGGTTGATCACCTGCGCGGCGCGGTGCGGGTGCTCGGGGTCGACCTTGGCGGCGACGAGCATCGAGGAGTAGCCGAGAGCGCGCGTGTCGAAGATCGGCGTGACCTGGCGGATGATGCGCTTGTCGAGCAGATGGCGCACGCGCTCCATCACCTCCCGCTCGGAGACCCCGCCGAGCTCGGCCACGTGGGCGAAGGGCCGCGGCGCGATCGGGAAGCTCCCCTGCATCAGGTTGAGCAGCTTGCGGTCGATCTCCTGCAGCGGGATCGCAGCGCCGTCCTTGCGGCTGCGCAGCTTCGGCGGGGCCGTCGTCGCTCGCGTCGGATCCGCCACGTCGGCGAGCGCCGAGGAGACCGCGGGCTCCGGCTCGGTGCTCATGTCTGCTCTGCTAGCCATGCGGCTGCGTCCTTTGCGTGGTAGGTGATGATCGTGTCGGCGCCCGCGCGGCGCAGCGAGGTCAGGATCTCGAGCACGGTCGCACGCTCGTCGAGATAACCGGCGGCGGCCGCAGCCTTGACCATCGCATACTCGCCGCTGACGTTGTACGCCGCGACCGGCAGGCGCGTCGCGCGCTTGACCGCGCGGATCAGATCGCCGTATGCGAGCGCGGGCTTGACCATCAACATGTCTGCGCCCTCCTGCACATCGAGCAGCGCCTCACGCACGGCCTCGCGGCCGTTGGCGGGATCCATCTGATAGCCGCGGCGATCGCCGAACGCGGGCGCCGAGTCGGCGGCCTCGCGAAACGGTCCGTAGAAGGCTGACGCGAACTTCGCCGAGTAGGCGAGGATCGGCGTCTGCGAGAAGCCCTCGCCGTCGAGCTCCTCCCTGATCGCCCGCACACGCCCGTCCATCATGTCCGACGGCGCCACCAGGTCGGCGCCCGCGCGCGCGTGGCTGACGGCCGTCCGCGCGAGCAGCTCGAGCGTCGCGTCGTTGTCCACCGAGGAGTCCTCGCGCAACACCCCGCAGTGCCCGTGGGAGGTGTACTCGCACAGGCACACATCGGTGATCACAAGCAGCTCGGGGAGCGCCTGCTTGATCGCGCGCGTCGCCAGCTGCACGACGCCCGCGTCCTCCCACGCGCCGGAGCCCTGCTCGTCCTTCTCCGCCGGGAGCCCGAACAGCATCACCGCCGCGATGCCGAGGGCGGCCGCCTCCTGTGCCTCGGCCACGAGCGCCGAGATCGACAGGCGGTCGACCCCGGGCATCGTCGCGATCGGCTCGTGCCCGGGAAGGCCTCGGTCACCGCCGCGAGCGCCCGCCGGCTCGGTCTCGGTGACGAACAGCGGCAGCACCAGCTGTCCGGCGAGCACGTCTGTCTCGCGCACGAGACCGCGCAGCCCGGCGCTGGCACGCAGTCTGCGCATGCGCGTCTGTGGGAAGGCCATCGCCTCTTCAGGTTAGAGCGTCACCGTCACTCAGCGCGCTTCAGGCCAACGCGGGCCAACACGCCGAACACGAGCGTCAGAGCGGCCAGGTGCACGAGCGAGACGCCGATCGCGGGGGACGCGTCGTTGACGGCCGCGTCGAGCGCCTGCAGCGAGGCCTTGAATGGAAACACGAACGAGATCACGGAGATCACGTCGTAGAAGCCGCTCGACACCGACCCGGCGGGCACGAGCGCGAGCAGCGCGAGCGGCAGCGACAGCGCAAACGCCAGCAGCGAGGCCGCGCGCACCTCACGCGCGAGCGCGCCGATCGCCACGCCGAGCGCGCCGAAGCCGGCGGCGCCAAACACGAGCGCCGCCACCCACAGGCCCACCCGGCTCCAGTCGAGCGCGACGAACGCGCCGATCCCGGCGAGCATCGCGAACGCGATCACGAACGCGCACCCGCCCGCGAGCAGCGTCTTCTCGACGAGCAGCGTCTCACGCGAGACCAGACCCCTGAGCATGCGCGCGAGCGTGTGCTCTTCGCGCTCCAGCGCGACGCCGCCGGCGGCGAGCAGCACGCATACGAACATCAACGACACGCTCACCGCGACGACCACCGCGAAGGTGTCCAGCGGCGTACGGCGCCCGTGCAGCAGCACGCTGTGCACACGAATCGGCTGGCCGATGACCGACAGCACGCGCTCAGCCAGGGACAGGTTCTGGGCGGCGAAGCCGGCGAACGCAGCGATCCGTTCGAGTTCGGCGCGCTCACGCCCGTGCGGCTCGCGGGCGATGATCGCGCCGAGCGTCTGCGGGATCCTGCTCAGCCCGATCAGGTCTTCGGGCGCACCGATGCTGCCGAGGCTGCCGCCGCTCAGCAGCGAGCCTATGACCCTCCCTGCGGTTTGCTGGATCTGGGCTGAGAAGCCGAGGTTCGCGTGAGCGAGCGCCGAGTCGAGCGTCGAGGCGACGAGCGACTGCTGCAGCGCGTTGCCGTTGTAGAGGACTTCCAGCTGCGCCTGCTCGGTCGCCGAGGAGACGCGCGCGGCGATGTCCGGTGGGATCACCACCGCGGCGAGCACTTCGCCCGACTCGACCTTCTCGACCGCCTCCGCGCGCGAGCTGACTTCAACGGCTTCCACCTGCTTGAACAGCTGCCGCGCGTACTGCCCGACGGCGACTCGCTCGTTGCCGACCTTCAGGGTTTCCCCTGGCGGCGTCTCATCGACGATCGCCACGCGCGGGCGCGCCGGGGTGCGCGAGATCGCAAGCCCGATCAGCAGCGCGATCGCCACCGGATAGACGATCAGCAGCGCGAGCAGAAGCCGCGAACGGGCGAGGATCAGCAGGTCCTTGCGCAGCAGCCATCTCACGGCGTGCCCTCCCGAGCGCTGCTCGCGGTCACGATCAGCGCTCCGCCGGCGCGGGGTCGCGCAGGAAGCGCACCAGCGCGCGCTCGAGGTCGCCGCCATCGTGCTCGCCCCCGAGCGCCAGCAGCTGCCGGGGAGCGCCGTCGAACGTCAGCCTGCCCTCCGTCAACACGAGCACGCGGTCGGCGTAGCGCTGCGCCTCGCTGACGTTGTGGGTCGAGAACACGACGGTCGTGCCGCCCGCGACACGCCCGGCGACGAACTCCCACAGGCGCTCGCGCTGGCTCGGATCGAGCGAGGCCGAGGGCTCGTCGAGCGCGAGCACGGGTGGCTCGCCGATCAGCCCGAGGGCGACGTTCACGCGCTGACGGTTGCCCCCCGACAGGCGCCCGACGGCCTCGCCGGCGCGAGCGGCGAGACCGGTCTGCTCGAGCATGCGCTCGACCGCGGCCTGCGGCTCGGCCACCCGCTCGAGCCGCGCGAACAGCTCGAGGTTCTCCGCGACAGAGAGCTTCGAGTAGAGCGCCGGGATCTGTGGCGCCCAGCCGACTTCGCCGGCGCTGCGCCCGACGCTGCCGGCGCTGGGCGAGGTGATCCCCGCGATGATCGACAGCAGCGTCGTCTTTCCGGCGCCGTTCGGCCCGATGATCGAGACGATCTCGCCGGTGTCGACCGAGATCGACACGTCCTCGACCGCGCGCACTCCACCGAAGCGTTTCGAGGCCCCGGCGACGACAAGTTGAGGTCCGTCCGAGACAGTCTCGGAGTCGGTGGCGGCCACGGCCATAAGGTTCTGGTT
>Ga0308309_10001746_pt1 | contig 12928 bp, 14 predicted proteins | sample HubBroMetageWFT5_FD_192491 | JGI IMG/M metagenome (GOLD analysis project Ga0308309, IMG submission 192491) | Warmed and freeze-thawed soil microbial communities from the Hubbard Brook experimental Forest, New Hampshire - Hubbard Brook CCASE Soil... | ecosystem: Environmental > Terrestrial >...
TGGGTGCAGCCATTTTGGCTACCGACCCGGTCGTCGAAGGGGGCCATCGGGTCGTCTTTTTGTCGAGCGATGACGAGGACGCGATCTCTCCCGTGGCGGATTTGGCCAAACAACTCGGGTTCGCACCCGTCAAGCTGGGAAAGCTCAACGAGGGTGGCTCGCTGGTACACGCACGCGGCCGCACTTGGGGTCAGCTCATCTTCCAGGATTTGTTCAAGAAGCAGCAGTAATCAATCTACGACCGTGCGATTTGGCCCGAAGAAGGATGGTTCCGAAACGTCGGATTAGATCGGACGCACTTGATGTAGAGGAAAAGGAGAGATTTCAATGAGCACCGAAAAGAATGTCCAGATTGTGAAGAATTTTCTTGCGGCACTCGGCCGCCGCGACAAGCAAGATCTGCTGGCGTTGTCTGCCGAAGATATTGAGTGGATCATTCCGGGCGAGGACTGGCCGCTGGCCGGCACGCACCGCGGGCACGCTGGATTGAATAACTTACTTCAGAAGGCTAACGAAACGGTGGAAACTTCGTACCCAGAGCCCCCCGAGTTCATAGCGCAGGGGGACCGGGTTCTGGTCGTCGGCTTCGCTACTGGGAGAATCAGAGCCACAAACAGGACGTTCGAGGACCACTGGGTTTTCGACATTACGGTTCAGAATGGCAAATTGACGAACGTCCGGGAGTATGTCGACACGCAAGCGCTAGCGCGGGCCTCCGAGACGGCCGCGAGCCCCAGGCCCTGACCCATCGCGCTGTTTCGTCTTGGCAATCTGAAGTCGGCGGATTTCGGTGATCGCCAACGCGCTCACCGAGATCCGATAGGTAACCAAAAGTCGGCCAGGCTGAAGACAAAATCCTGGCTGCTTGCGCGTTTATCTTTGCCGATCGGCGCTTCGCGCGAAAATCATCCTCGATGAGTGCATTGGCCTAATAGCGCCAAATGAAAGAAGCTGGCCCAATAGAACCGAACAAAAGCTCGCCACGGAGGAATAGTGTGCCTTAGGAATTCTTGAGTGAAGCGGGTGGTTTCAGAAAGCACAAGCCCTCAGGGCTTTTATGACCGTGGTTTTCGCAGTCCAGGCGCAGAAGCTTGGTCTTCAGAGCGCCTGAACGATCTTCTCTGATTCCGCCCACAGCCGGGTGGCGAGTGCGGCGTCTTCTGCATCGGCGCGGGGCTTCATCACGTTAGAGTCGGCGAGGTAGTTGCCCGCCAGGGGCACTGCCTTCGGGCTCACTGCGGCGAAGACCTCGGTCGCGGCGCCTTCGCCGACGGACTTGAGAAAGAGCCGCCCAATGGCCCCCAGCACCCGACTGAGCACCGGCCCCAGGTTACGGGCGAGATTCGTATCGACCACGCCGGGGTGCACCGCGTAGGCGGTCTTCTTGGTGCCGGCGAAGCGCCGCTCCAATTCTTTGGCGAAAAGCAGGTCGGCGATCTTCGACTGGCCGTAGGCCGTCAACGGCTTGTACCCCTTGTCGCCCGAGAGGTTGTCGAACTCGATGGCCCCGACGGGCGCGCTCCGGTGCCCCTCGCTGCTGAGCATCACCACCCGGCCCTCGTCTTTGAGCTGCTCAAGCAGCCCCGTCACCAGTATGAAGTGCCCGATGTAGTTGGTGAAGAACTGCAGCTCATATCCGTGCGATTTCTCGAGTTTCGGCAGCATCATGATGCCCGCGTTGCAGATGATGGCGTCGAGCCGGTGACCGTCTGCCTTGACCGCAGCGACGCACCCTCGCACCGACGAAGGGTCCGAGAGCTCGCAGGAGTAGCCGACTGCCTTGCCGGGGAACGTCGAGCACGCCGCGGTGGCTTTCTCCTTCGTGCGCGCCGTACCCAGCACCAGAGCGCCTCGCAGCGCGAGCACTCGACACGTCTCCTGCCCGATGCCTGAGTTGCAGCCGGTCACCAGAATCGTCTGGCCGGCGAGCGAGAGCCCTTCGGTGACCTGCTCCGCCGTCGAACCGTAACCGAAGCCAGTCGACCCTGCTGATTTGAACATCGCGAGCAGCGACATGTGCGTTCTCCCTTTGGACACCTGACAAAGTATGTCTACTTGTCAATGATTGACAATTAGACAAACTTTGTCAATTCTTGATGGATGAGCGAGGGGAAGAAGGGCAAAATCCTGAGTGCTGGAAAGGGCCTGTTCCTGCGCTACGGCTATAAACGTGTCAGTATGAATGACATCGCGGAGGCTGCGGGCATCTCGCGTCCTGCCCTGTATTTGGTTTTCAAAAACAAGGAAGAGATTTTCAAGGGTGCTTACAAGCAATGGGTGGATGAGAAGATCCTCGAAATAGAAGAGAAGGCGGAAACCCTCAATACGGCCGAAGAGAAGCTGCGCCTCGCGTTCGAGCTCGGAGTGATCCAACTGATTGAGGCCATGAAGACCTCACCCGAACTCAAGGAATTAGTGGAACGCAACTTTGGCTATGGGTCTCGCAAGTTTGAAAACCTCGTAGAGAGGTTTCTCACTCCCATTGCCCCGAGGGAGCTTAAAGAGAGCTCCTGGACAGCGGAAAGGGCCGCGCATTTATTGGTAAGCGCAGTGCCTGGCTTCAAACAGACGGCTGAGACGTCTGAAGATCTTCGCTTGCTTATCGATGATTGTGTCTCGCTCGTTCTAAGCTCATGGCCGAGGGATTGAACTAGACGACGACGTCGCGCCGATCCGGCGGGGCGCTTGTTTGCGGCGGCGATACGACCATCGTTGGGTTCTTCCAGACCGGTAAGCTCGCTTTCTCTGCCGCCCACTCGCCCGCTTGTGCGGCGGGAAGAGCTTCAATTTCCCCCTTGTGCTGCCTGCGTCGCGGCGAAATGAACTCCTGGGCAATCCGAGTTGACGCTAAAATCGCCAATGCGCTCACCGGGGAAATTAGTAACGGGAAGTCGGCTACCGTTTACCCATGGAGCAGCGGCGATTGCAGGTTCGGCCTGAGTGACGGGCAAACCGAAAGTCGTTCCGGGCCAGAAGTCGGCTTCGGGGACATCTCCTCCAAGCCCGTTTCTGGACCACGAGGCGAAGCTCTGAACGTCTTCAGTGACCGGGGACATCCCGTGGACACCGGTCGAGGTCCAGAGCAGCACTAGCGATGCCTTGACAAAAGCCGCTTTTGGAATAAAATGTGGCCACTTAGCGGAACCCCCTCACTCCCTCAGTGGTTCCACAAACCGGACCTCGGTTCCTAGCCCGCTCCTACAGGAGGCAAAATGAAATCCAAAACATGGCACTTTGCGGCTATCGCGTTAACCACCCTTTTGGTCATTCCAATTTCGCTCGCCGCACAGGATAACAGTGCAGCTCCCCCTCGTTACATCCTCAAAGATTTGGGCACGTTGCCAAGGGGGTTCAACAGCTATTTCTTTGCCGGGCCGCCGTCGTTCCATCTGTTGAACAATCTGGGAATGGCGGTGTTCGCTGCGGGTTCAGACATTGGTGATCCTTACCAGCCATGCTTCACAGACTGCTCGGTCAATCATGCAGCCCGATGGCAGAATGGGGTCTTGACCGACCTGGGGGCGCTTCCCGGGAACAAACCCAGCAGTGCTCCGTTTTCCATCAGCGATAACGGACAGTTTGTCGTCGGACTTTCCGAAAACGGTTCCATCGATCCAGTCACCAACTACCCGGAATATGATGCTGCCCTTTGGCGGCGTGGTCACAAGATCCAAAATCTCGGGACGTTTGGGGGAAATGTCAGCGAGGCGGTGTCTGTCAACAATCTGGGACAGGTGGTTGGAGGAGCAACGAACAAGACCGCCGATCCATACGCAGCCGGTCTGGGACCGTGTTGGAGTCTTAACTGTTGGCCGTCAGCAACCCAATGGCGAGCGTTTTTGTGGCAGAACGGCGGGAAGACGGACTTGGGCACACTGGGTACGGGTAACGATGCTGTCGCCGGACTTCTGAATGCACATGGGCAAGTGGCTGGCGTCTCTTATACAAACACAACGGCGAATCAAACTACTGGAATTCCCACTCAGGACCCGTTTTTCTGGGAGCAAGGAGGCTCAATGGTGGACACGGGTACGCTCGGAGGCACCTTGGGATATCCAACCTCGCTCAACAACATGGGCCAGTTGGTTGGTCAATCGAACCTGGGGGGAGACAAGAAATACCATCCATTCCTTTGGGTGAAGGGCACGACAATGCAGGATCTGGGCACGCTCGGAGGAGACTCGGGGACCGCAACGTCAATCAACGATGCGGGGGAGACTGTCGGCGGGGCCTGGACAACCGGAAATCAGGCATTCCACGCGGTTCTCTGGAAGAATGGGAAGCCCCAGGACCTCGGCGTACTGCCGGGTTACAAACACAGTATCGCATTTAGCATTAACTCAAAGAGTCAGGTCGTAGGCTGTCTAACGAATGATCTTAATAAAGGGTGCATTTGCGACTTTAACGTATGTGCCCACGGGTTTCTGTGGGAGAACGGAACCATGTTCGATCTGAACAAACTGATTCCTCGCGGGTCTGGCGTTAAAGTGATGCTGCCGCTTAACATCAACGATCGCGGGGAGATTGCAACCTGGGGATTCGTCCACGGTTTTGAAACGCACGCTGTTCTGCTGATCCCCAAGACGGTGTCTCGATGAAGTGGGGTTCTTGGTTTGCGTTGCTTCCGGTCATCACCGCCTTGGCCTGGTACTTCGCGGCGGGCCCGCGCCTCGCCGATGCCCGTGACGGGGGTTGCTCACTCGCGAGCAGCCCCAGCGGCTACGGCTGCGACCCATGGAGCACGCACCTCTACGTCAGCAGAGGCATCGTCAAGAACGGGAACACGCTCAGGATCACTGTCATACACGACCCCGACTACGAGGGAAACGACGATGACGTCAAGATCGCGCCGGGCCACGACTACTACCAGCAACTCACTGTCGACGTCCCGTTCACAATCGCTATCCGCGATTTCCTCTGCGTTGCCTTCGCTTCCGCACCCGGCGGCGGGGCGGTCGACGCCTCGAGTCCCACGTTCCTCACCGACGTCGCGAACGACGCCGAGTACTCGCTCCTGGCCGGCGGCACCGCGCACGTCAGCAACATTGCCGCGATTTGCGGGACCTCGCGCTTGGGGGCCGTCGTGGCCCCGCACCTCGTCACGGAGGGTAAAACCGTCCTCGCCGACGTTGCGCTCGCTGTCCCGATGACGCCGAAACCGCAAAGCTTCGTCGTCGGCACGAAGTTTTCGGCCTGGGTCGCGCGTGGCGTTCTCTACGTCGACGAGGAGAGCGAGATGTCGCCGCCCATCACGGCGACCGTCACGGCGGTCCAATGAGCGCGCCGTTCGCGATCGCCACCGACGATCTCGCGTCAAACGGCATGCCCATCGCTCTCCGTGAGGCGTTCGGGAGCGTGGCCGGGATCGATGGTGCGGAGGCCCCCGGAGCGGATGCATTCCTGCCAGCGGGTCCGCGGGTTTTCTCGACGCGCACGATCGAGCGCGTCGCGCGCACGGCCGAGCGCCTCTGGTCGACGTTCGACGCAGAGGTACGCCATGCGCTCGAGGCCAAGGGCGCGGCGGAGCTCGCGCGCTCGCTCGGCTTCGAGCCGCACGAGGTCGATCTCATCGCTGCGACGCCGTCGATCCTTGCGCCGCCCGTTCGGGCAGACTTCGTCCCGACCCGCCAGGGCTACCGCCTCGTCGAGTGGAACGTCGACCCCTGCCTCGGCGGTCTCGCGGGGCGAGTGCTCTTCGACTGCTTTGGGCAGGCAGGCGCGACCCGCGGCCTGTCGTTTCGCGACCCAGCTGTCGCGCTGGTGCCGACGTTCGCACGGCTTAAAGGTCAACTGCGCGGCGTCCTCGTTGCGATCCGCGAAGCCGATCTGCCAAGGTGGCGGCTAAACGCGGAGCGCTTTGCCGAGATCGCTCGGGACGCCGGGCTTGACGCTCGGGTCGTGCCGCTCGAAAGGCTCGCCTCCGAACTGTCCGAGGTGGGAGCGCTGCCGTGGGGAGTCGTGCGCTTCTTTCACATCGAGCACGTGGCGAGCGTCCGCACCGAGGTCGCGCGCCTAGTCGAGGCCTCACGCGACGGGCGGATCAAACTCCTCTACGGTTTCGATACCGAGCTGTGGGGGGACAAGCAATGGCTGGCGCGCGCGCCTATAGCCGCGAACCTGAAAAGCGCTCTCTCGCGAGCGGTGCCCGAGACCCGGGCTGCGCGCGACATCGCGCAGGCGTTGCTCGCTCAAAAAAACAAATGGGTTCTCAAGCCGCATGCGGGGGCGGCCGGCGAAGGGGTCGTGGTGGGCCGCGAGCAGCGCAAGCCCGATTGGCGAACGGCGGTCGAGCAGGCGACCCGACGACCAGGCTGGGTCGCCCAGAGATTGGCTTCGCCGCGCCCGACGATTGCCGCGTACGTCGACGTGCGTAGTGGCCTGATCGTTCGCCGCAAAGAAATCGAAACGCTCGGAATCTTCCTCGTCGAGGGCCGGTACGCGGGAGCGTACGTGCGCTCGATTCCGTTCGCGAAGGGGATCGTGGTCGACAGTTCGTCAAACTTCAACGTGGTGGCAACGCGAAAGGGTGTACGCCGCGCGGAGTCACATATTTCGCAAGGCGACCCAGTCGAACTGCTGCCCGCGCTCCGGCGCCTCTGGCGCTCGCCTTCGCCGGCTGCCTTGGGCCGCCGCCTCCGAGCCTTCGAGGGACTCGCCATCGAACACCTAAACACGGGCGGAGGCTCCCTCAAGGAGGCGACGCCGGAGGGCGCGTCACGCGGTTTTCGTCGTGCGCGAATGCCCGAGGATGGGATGGACGTGTCTGCTATCGTGCGCACGCTCCGCGAGGATCTTCTCCCTTTCTGTCACGACAAGCGCGATCCGTCATACATGCCTCACCTCGACATTCCACCCGCGGACCTTTCGATCGCGGCGGGCGTCCTGGTGCGTGCGCTCGCGCAAGACCCGGTCACGTGGACGTCCTCGCGCGCCGGCACGTTTGTCGAACAAGAGGTACTGCGCTGGCTCGCGAATCTGGTCTTCCCGCAAGCGGAGCAAGCTGGCGGCCTCGCTTGCGCGGGCGGCACGCAAGCCAACCTCCACGCCATCCTCCTCGCACGCAACCTGGCGCTGCCCGACACCGCTCGCCTCGGGATCGCGGCTGCCATGCGCAAGTTCGGCGCGCGCTCGCTCAAGGTGTTCGCATCATCGGCCACACACGGCAGCGTCGGAGCGGCGGTGCGCCACACAGGCGTCGGCGACGAGAACCTCGTGATGCTCCCCGTCGACGCTGCGGACGCGGTGCGCCTCGACGCGCTCGAGGGGGCGCTCGACGCCGCAGCCCGCGAGGGAAACAAGATCGCGCTCGTCGTCCTCAATGCGGGGACGGTGGGCGTGGGGGCGATCGACCCGCTGCCGGAAGCCATCGCCGTCGCAAAGCGATACGGGGCGCGCGTCCACGTCGACGCCGCGCACGGTGCAATGCTCCTCTTCTCGCGGCGGTACGCTCCGCGCCTCGCCGGGATCGAACTCGCCGACAGCGTCGCGGCCGACCCGCACAAGATCCTCGGGTTGAACCAGGGACTCGGCGCGCTGCTCCTTCGAGATTACGACGACGCCGGAGCGGTCGCGAAAGATCCCTCGCCGTACTTCGCGTCGGCGCCGGATGCGCCGTCGTTCGCACGCTTCACGCTCGACGGCACTCGTCCGCTTCAGGCTCTCGGCGCGTGGATCCTCATGCGCCACCTCGGGCACGCCGGGTACGAGCAGGTCGTCGATCACCTCTTCGCGCTGACCGACCGCTTCGTGGAGGGGATCGAGAGCGCGGGTGGTTACGAACTTTACACGCTCCCGGCAATGAATCTCGTCGCCTTTCGAGAGAACGGCACCGGCGGCGGCGCGCGGGTCCTTGACGACGATTCGCCCGCCCGCCGCCATGTGAGCCGATACCAGTCGCCGCGCGGCGAGTTCCTGCGTGCAGTGTTCGTCAATCCCGCAACGACCGGAAGGGAGATCGATGATCTGCTCGGTATCCTCGCCGGCCGCTGACGCGAGGCTCTCGTTCCGCTGGCTGGCGCTCGGTGAAAGATCGGCCGACCTCGTCGCGATGCGCTGCGCGATCTACGGCGGCGAGCTCGCCTGGGTCGGCCAAGGGGACGCAACTTTCGCATGGGACGCCTACGACCGCGTGTCGACCGCCCTCGTCGTGCGCGACGGAGCACGCCTGGTCGCGAGCGGCCGCCTCACGGTCGAGCAGGACGGGCCGCTTGAGGTAAGCGATCTCGTCGACTGGAAGAGGGCGTTGCCGCTCGAGCTCCGTGGAGCGCCAGCCGCGGAGTGGTCGCGCGTGATGATCGATCGGTCCTTGCGCGGTGGTGGGCTCTTCCGGCGTATGTACGAGGAGACGCGCGAAGCCGCGAAGCGGCGAGGCGCCAGTCTCCTCGCCGGCGCGTCCGTCACCGAGCTTCGCCCGCACTACGAGCGGCTCGGCTTCTCCTATCTCGATCTGCCCTTCCGCTCCAGCTTCTTCGCCGCATCGCCCGTGTACTTCCCCGCGTATCAGGTGATCGGTTGACACACAAGGCACGATCGAGCGGCAAAGGGGCGAGAGAGCGAAGCCTCGGCTCAGCCGCCGCATCGATCGCCCGCATCCGCCATTACTACAACGCGACCATCGCCCACGAAGCGCAGCGCCTGGAGGAGAACGCTTATCGCCGCCTCGAGCACGACATGACCATGCGCACGATCGTCCGCCACGTGCCTGGCGGCGCGCGCATACTCGACGTCGGCGGCGGGCCGGGCACCTACCTCGAACCGCTCGCCCGCGGCGGCTTCGATCCGTGGCTCTGCGACCTGTCGGACGCGAACGTCAGAGTGGCGCGGGAGCGGGCGACCGCGCTCGGCCTCTCCGATGTCGCGCAGCGAGTGCGGCAGTCCGACGCCACGACCCTCACGCAGTATGCACGCGCGAGCTTCGACGCGGCTCTCGCACTCGGACCCTTCTATCATCTGCTCGAGGACACGGCTCGCCGCCGGGCGCTCTCCGAGATCGTGCGTGTCGTGAAGCCGGGCGGCACCATCGTTCTCGCGGTGCTGCCGCGCCTGCATCCTCTGCGCTATCTCTTGCGCGAAGCGACCGCCGAGGCTTTCGGTGTCCTCGATGTGCTCGATTGGGACGCGCTCCTCGCGACCGGCCGCTTCGAGCACGTGGGGTTCTTTACCGACACATATCTCACAGATCTCGCCGAGTTCCGCGCAACCCTCCGCCGCGCGCGGTGTCGGGTCGTCGACACGCTTTCCGCGGAAAGCTTCTGCGCGTTCATGGATGTACCGCTATGCGAGTGGGCGACGTCGGACGAGAAGTACGCCAAGCTGCTCGATCTTGTGGACAAGACGGCACGCTGCCCGGAACAGATCGCGAGCGCCGAGCACGTCCTCGTGGTGGTGCGGACGCATGGATCGCGGCGGCGTGGTCCGCCGCGGGGAGCCCGTGACGTCGGCACGGCTCGTGTGCGATAGCCGGAAACGATCCTTATGCTTTAGTTTTTGTTAGCTCGCGGTTACATTCAAGACCAGGTCCCTACAGTTCTTCCCGGTGCGACGTTGTCCGTTGTCCAGAAATCCTGACCTGGGAGTTATGCCAATCGGAGTGTCGTTCTGCACCGGTTCCCGTCGGATAGCGGTCGATCCAAAGATTATTCCGGGTCAGAAGTCGGCTTGTGGGACATGATGCGCGATTTGGATAAGTTGCGATAAAGGACGCTATCGCCAACATCCCGAAACTGCAGCGCCTGAAATCTTTCAGGCCGCGTCGCTCGTAACCGAAATTCCAAGTCGATCATTCACCGCGTCCTGGAGTTTTTGTTTGCTTCCGATGTACCGTTCGGTTGTTTGCACAGATGCGTGACCAAGGAGAAACTGAATCTGCTCCAGTTCGCCTCCACAACCATGGCACAGGCGGGCGCAAGTGCGGCGAAGATCGTGGGGCGCGAGATTATTTATGCCGGCCTGTCCAGCACACCGCTTCACCGCGTACCAGACGACATTGGCGGTCACGCCAGCTCCTTGTAATCTACCTCCCTTCAAAACTCGTCTGAATACTTTTCCGTCGCTCACTCCCGAATGCCGGAGCCAAGCATCGACGAGATCCTTACACCACGACGGCATGGGCACCGTTCATAGCCGCCCTCCCTTGCCGACCAAATTGACAATAACCCAACGACTCTCCCTCGACTGCGGCTGGCCGAGGTGCAAACCAACGATTTCCGAGCGTCGCAATCCGCAACCCAAAAGTAATCCAAGAATGGCTCCATCCCTCCAATCACACAGATTGTTCTTCGAGGCGGCGTTAACCAGCTCTTGAACCTGATTTCGGGTGAGCCAGTTGCCCATTTTTCGTCCAAGCCGCTTGACCCCTTTAACTCGCCGGATTCCAATCGCCAGCTCCGGGCTCAGTCACCCGCTCTCGGCGGATTCGTCAGCGAGCCGCCGGATCGCTGAAAGATGCAGGTTGATCGTCGCCGCGGACAGGGAGAGGCGCTCCAGGAATGAGCGGTAACTCACTACAACGGAACGGTTGAATGTCAGTCGAGGCTCACTGCAGTACCATGCGATGAACCGGCCGATGGCGTATTCACAGCTTCGCCGTGAGTGTTGAGAAGCGAGCGTATTCAGCACGGCCGTCTCGGATTGTTCCAGCTCAGGGATGGTGACAGTTGCGGGGCGACTTGTGGACTCGGCCTGCGTTTTGGTGGACATCGGAACGGCTCCTTTTCGCCGTGTCCGAAGTTTCGCCCTGGATGCGCTCAGGACCGAGCATGTCAGTCATCACTGAATTCAGCCCGTCAGAAGGACGAGTGGGACTGTTGATGTGAACGTCCTTTATCATTCGCGGTCGGGGCAGCCTCTCTATGGCTGTCAACGTTGCCTGAACTGAGATCGCGCACACAGTTGGCGCACCGTAGCCAGGAAAACATGGCGACTTTGCAATCTTTGGACGCCTGCTTCGGAGACGCCTGCTTCGCCTGATCGGCCGTCAGCCGGCCTGGCTGGTTGGCTGTAAACCAAGCACGTCGAGATCGCACGGCTCAGGTCGATCCCATTGTTGTGCGAAAAAACCGGCAAAAACAAAAAAATCTTTTGCTGCGAAAGTACACAAGTGGCGGCCGACCGGTCGCACGGCTTCGATCGCGAAAAAATCGATCCCATACTCCAAAGCGGGTTGGGTATAGGCGAGTAAAAGGAACAACGCCCGCAGAAGCTCCACTCCGAAGTTCCTCAAGACCAGATTTGCGAGACGCAAACGGATGGGATAGATTTGCATTCCATGGTGTGTTATAAAACCCTTCGAAATTTGCTCGTTCGCATCCGCATGAATATTCGCTCGTTGGATCGAGAATTCCGGCGTTAGGAATGTGTAGTTTGCTAACACGAGAGCGGCCGCCTGGACTTCTGGTCGATGAGTGTAATGTGATTTCGTCAACAATCTCGGATTACTGTTCTTTGGCGTACCCGAACTCATAAGGGCAGCGGACAGTGCGGGCAAAGTCTGGCTAATTTCGGGCCAATCTGAACGAGGTGCAGCGGAGTTGGGCTGCGACAATCGTTATCGAAAGGCCGGTCCGTCATACTGCGCCACTACCAGTGACCTTCGCCTCAGCGGCCCTTATCCACAACTAACCGTAGACACTGTGTAACCAGTAAATGCCGAACAGCATCAACTATGCAGGTCTATGACGGCTTGGCGGATTGGCTGGAATACTCCGCGGATTTGCTGGAATACTCCTGCAGCCGTCGAGCCTTTAGGAGAATGATTAGAAGGAGAAACGACATGTGCATTCGTGGGCGCTTTACGCAACGCTTCCGAGAGCAGATGAGTGCATCGAAGCTGATAAGGCGCCGCAACTGGGCCACGAAACAATGGGTGATAGCTGCGCTGGCGTGCGTTCTTCTGCTCTTGGGTGTGGGTGTGGCCGAAACGGTCGTGACCGCCAGCGCAAATGTTCCCTTCGACTTTTGGGCACAAGGCCAAAAGTTTCCGGCTGGGGACTATGTCTTCGATTCCGGGTTCCCAGGTTCAATCTCAATCCGCGACAAAGCGTCAACGCTAAGTATGGCTATTGCGGCTGTGCCCTACGGGGATCCGGTAAACAAGGAGAGCGCCAAGTTGCTATTCGTTCGTCGAGACGGCAAATACTATCTGACTGAATTGTGGGGTGTGCTGGGCAAGCGAGTAGTGACCGCCGAATTTGAACGTCGCGGAGAAAAGAATAACGAACAGCGCGAAGTGCGGCTCGTTTATCCGTGATCCATGGTGCAGAGCTACACGCGGCCCATGGGTCGAGGGTCTTGGTCACTGCTGTTTTGAGGAAGGCAATCCACCATCGTGCGCAGTGCAGCCGCTGCAGGAGCAGCACGGAAATAGGCGCGACGAATCATTCTCTCGTGCAACTTCCCGTCGACATGATGGATGACACGGGCCAGCAAGCCTGTCCCCGGCCTCGGTTTTATCGGCCCGTGCATACTTACTTGGCCTTCTTTCACAACCATCTCTTGACAAAGATTTAACTGCCCTGTGACAAGCCGCTCGATTCGTACGATGTACAGTCCTCCGTGCCATACCAAAACCATCCCCCGAGGAGATTTTGATGAACCGCAGCTGCTGCATCCTGGGTCTAGTGCTTTTTACTCTCCTTCACCTCACACCGTACGCATTGTCGCAGGTTAACCTTTCGACCACGAGTCTGACTTTTTCTCCCCAGCTTGTGGGCTCCGTAAGCGCACCTCAGAAGCTGACTCTGACCAACTCAGGAAGCCCAATAATCACGGTAAACTCAATCGCGGCCAGCGGCGGGTACTCCGCCAAGAGTAATTGCTCGACCTTGAATCTTGGTGACAATTGCACGATCTCCGTTACTTTCCTGTCAGGGCTTCTCGGCACCGACCAGGGCGTAATCACGATCAATGACACTGACGCGTCCAGCCCTCA
>Ga0308309_10001751_pt1 | contig 12890 bp, 10 predicted proteins | sample HubBroMetageWFT5_FD_192491 | JGI IMG/M metagenome (GOLD analysis project Ga0308309, IMG submission 192491) | Warmed and freeze-thawed soil microbial communities from the Hubbard Brook experimental Forest, New Hampshire - Hubbard Brook CCASE Soil... | ecosystem: Environmental > Terrestrial >...
CCTGCACACGCAACTGGTGTGGTCGGAGAAACTGGCCGCCCTGGGCGAACTGCTGGCTGGAGTCGCGCATGAGCTCAACAATCCTCTGACCGTGATTATGGGATACGGCGAACTGATAGGCGACGCTATTGTGGCGCCTCCGGTTCGCGATCAGCTCACGAAGTTGGTAAACGAAGCACGTCGCATGAAACGGATTATTGGCAACCTGCTCCGGTTTTCGCGTCGAGGTGCGGGCGATACACCGTCTGTGGAGCTTTCTCCGCTGGTGCAGGACGTGTTGGCGCTTCGCGAATACTACACCCGCACGCGGAATGTTCGAGTTGAGCTCGACATCGTACCGGACCTGCCGTTCCTCGCAGTCAATGAGGACGAACTCAAGCAGATCCTGCTGAATCTGGTCAACAATTCCAGCGATGCTCTAGAAGGAATGCCCGGCACCAAGCAGTTGAGCATTCGCGGCTACCAGAGCGGACTGCGGGCAGTGATTGAAGTGGAAGACACCGGGCCAGGTTTCGGGAACCTGAACCGGGCGCTGGATCCGTTCTACACCACGAAGCCGGTCGGCAAAGGAACCGGGCTGGGGTTGAGCGTCTGTTACGGGATCGTCAAGGAACGCGGCGGAGATCTCAGAATAGAAAACGTAGAGCCACACGGCGCGCGCGTAACCATCGAGTTACCACTTGCAGAAGCGACGGTACTACCCCTCGTAGCTGTCGAGGCCCACGCCTAAATCAATAAAAGAAGTCGAACAATGAAGATTTCTAATCTAGCTCCCAAGTACTGGCTGAGACATCCGCCGTAGTTGGCTGCATTCCCTTTAGGTAATTAATCTCGTTCTTCCTGCCAATTCACGCTGTGTTAGCATCCGGAGGACTTCAGCCGCGCAGAACAACATCTCGTCGACGCTAATGGAATTTCTCGGCCATTTTCGCAGGCTGTCCTCGGCGCAGCGGAATACATTCATCGCTTGCTTTCTTGGCTGGTCACTCGACGCCTTCGATTTCTTTATCCTCATTTTCTGTGTGAACGCTCTGGCCACCCAGTTTCAAACAAAAGTCTCGGCCATTACGGAGGCAATTTTTCTTACCCTCGCCATGCGCCCGTTGGGTGCCTTCCTGTTCGGATTGATGGCCGACCGTTTTGGCCGCCGTCCCGTTCTGATGGTGGACATCGTCGCCTATTCAGTGTTCGAGTTGGCCTCGGCCTTTGCGCCTTCGCTGAAGTTCTTTCTGATCATGCGGGCATTGTTTGGAATCGCGATGGGCGGCGAATGGGGAGTCGGCGCGGCGTTGGCTTTCGAAACCCTACCCGCCGAAGGACGTGGTTTTTTCTCCGGCCTATTGCAGGAAGGCTACGTCATCGGCTATCTGATTGCTGCTTTGGTCTACGGCACATTGTTCCCCGTCGTCGGGTGGCGCGGCATGTTCGTGATCGGAGCCCTGCCCGCCTTCCTGGTAATCTACATTCGCACCAAGGTCGATGAATCTCCGGCCTGGCTGCAAGGACGAGTCTCGCGCCAAGCGGAGAGCCGTTTGGGAAAAGATATTCTTTCCCACCTTGGCGGTTTTCTTTTCCTGGTTGTCCTGATGTTCGCCTTTAACTCGTTCAGCCACGGCACGCAAGATCTCTATCCCACTTTCCTTCAGAAGAACCATCAGTTTTCGCCGCGAACCGTGGGGTTGATTGCGATCGTCTACAACCTTGGCGGGCTGTTGGGCGGGATTTTGTTTGGCACGTGGTCGGAACGAATCGGTCGCCGCCGAGCCATTGTTATCGCCGCGCTTCTTACAATTCCAGCGATTCCGCTCTGGGCTTATTCCAACACCGTTCCGATGCTTGCGCTGGGTGGCTTCCTGATGCAATTCATGGTGCAGGGCGCGTGGGGCGTGATTCCGGCCCATCTGAATGAGCTTTCTCCACCCGCTGTGCGCGGCACCTTTCCCGGCTTCGCCTATCAGTTAGGAACCTTCCTCTCATCGCGCAACGCAGTGATTCAGGCCAAGTTGGTCGAACATCGCTACGGCGGCAGCTATCCCCCAGTGCTGGCCTGGACAGTCGTGATTGTCGCGTCGCTGGTTGCGACAGTGACGTGGAGCGGGCGCGAGAAAAAAGGCGTGGACCTTTCGAATACGAATTAGCAGGTCTTGCCAGCTCTATCGCCTTAGACTATGGATGCAGACGCCGGCACATTCCTGCATCAAATTGACCGTTGCGCCATGAATCAAATGGAGTAGCATTATTTAGAGGCTTCATAGACAGCTTGAGTCTCAGCGGCGGTAACTGATATGAAAACATTTGCATTACTAAGGGTTCTCTGCGTAACATTTGCAATGATCTTGCTCTGTGGCGCGTCGACCTCCGTTCTTGCCCAGCGCGGTGGTCACGGCGGTGGAGGAGGGTTTCACGGAGGAGGAGGGTTCCACGCTGGCGGAGGTGGAGGCTACTCTGCTTACGGTGGCGGATACTACGGCGGCTATCACGGCGGTGGCTATGGTTGGCACGCAGGTTATGGCTGGAACGCAGGCTATGGCTGGCGGGGCGGTTATTGGGGCTACCCTCGTTACGGATACGGATGGGGACTTGGTATCGGCTTTGGCTGGGGACCCTATTGGCCTACATACCCTTATGCCTACGGGTATGGCCCGTGGTGGGGCCCTCCTTACAATGATTATCCATGCGCTTATCCTTATTATCCTCCGTCTAGCTGCCCGTACTCTTATCCCTATCCTTACAACGGTAGCGGCAGCGGTTCCGCACAAGATCCCGGATGGAACGGTTACGACAACTCCCCGGCCAAAACATCGAGGCTCGCCGCACCGGTGAGCTCTCCTACCGCTGCCTCTGTGATCAACGTCGCAGCTTCTACGCGCACGGCTTCGACTTACAAGACCGATGCAGCCTCCGGCGCGGCGCATTACCGGCTCGCCTTCACGATGCAGGAAATTCCTCCAGCTCGCAAAGAAGTGCAGAATGTGATTCTAGCCCTGCGAGCGATGCCACCGGATGCTCGCCAGCGGCAAATCGACTCTGGTCGCTATAGGAGCTTCTCCCCCGAGGAGATCGACCTTCTGCGTTCCAGCTCACACCTACCAATAACCTGGTAAGAGCGATGAGGAGTACATTGATGAGCGCGCTAAAGAGGGGTGGGCCACGCTTACTACGGACAGCGACATTTCTTCACAACAATAAAGCAAACGGCCACCCGTCAGCAGTCAACTAAATCCACGCCCATCAAGTGTAAAGATGCAGTGCGAGCAACAGAAGCTTCATCCAATCCTCTAACAGTCTGGTTGTGCAAGCAATCGGCAATCACGGAGGAGAGTCGTGAACTTAGGAGGGCAATTATGAGCAAGAATGAAGTCTCTGCAAGTTTGGCGGGAAGTATTTCGCTAGGCGGTAAAGTGTCTGTCCATCGTCTCGGGTACGGGGCAATGCGCCTAACCGGCGACGGTATTTGGGGCCCGCCTAAAGATCGGAAGGCAGCCCTAGCGGTTCTTCGCCGAGCCGTGGAGCTTGGGGTCAACTTTATCGATACCGCCGATTCATATGGGCCAGGTATCAGCGAAGAGCTGATCGCCGAGGCGCTGTTCCCTTATTCGAACGACCTTGTTATTGCTACCAAGGGCGGATGGATTCGGCCGGGAGCAAATCAGTGGACGCACGACGCAAGTCCCGAGCACCTTCGCAACGCGATTGAAGGCAGTCTCAAGAGGCTGCGTCTCGATCGCATCGAGGTTTATCAATTGCACGCACCCGATCCCGTCGTGTCTTTCGAGACGTCGGTCGAAACGCTAGCTGAGTTGCAAAAAGAAGGAAAGATTCATTTCGTCGGTTTATCGAACGTCACGCGGGAACACATTGAGCGAGCACGCAAGATTGTTCCCATCGTCTCGGTGCAGAACCGTTATAGTTTCGCTGACCGCGAATGGGATTACGTGGTCGATCACTGTGAGCGAAATGGAATCGCCTTCATTCCATGGTTTCCGCTCGGCGCAGGCAAGGTGGCTGGCGAGATTCTCAATCGGGTCGCGAGAGCTCACCAGAGCACTCCCCTGCAGGTTGCGCTGGCTTGGCTGCTCCAGCGCTCGCCAATCATGCTGCCCATTCCGGGGACTTCTTCGGTCGAGCACCTCGAGGAAAACATTCGGTCGGCTTCTCTGCCGCTAACGCAGGAGGAATACCAGGAACTTGCAGCTGTCGTCGAGCTCGCTAAAGCCGGGTGATTCCGGAAACCGGGGTCGCCCCGAGAGCTGCCGCGTACCCACCGCTGTGAGGTGGGTTGTGCCGGACGCGCGCTGCATCCGAATCGGCCGTAACAGCTTCGTTGACTTGGCTCGCAGCGCGACCTAAGATGTCCGCGACATGCCGGATTCCAATCCATCCGTCGGCAACCCGCCGCCCCAGAGCATCCTCGAGAAGCTGGACGGTGGCGATGGGCGAACTACGCCGTCGGTCGCCGGACTCCAGAACGAAACTCCTGCTGGACTACCGGTGTCGTCTGTACCACAGATACGAGAACTAGTACTGACTTTCTTTCCTCAGGGTAGACGAGCACTGCGAGCGGCACACTGGTTGGCTTCCACCCTCGAGGATTTCATCCGCGCCACGGATCTGGCTCCGCGCCTGGACGCTTTTGCGGAACTGAAAGACTGGATCAGCCAACCCCCGCTCACCAGCGACGGTATGACGCGGTTGGAAGCGCTCCTGGCGCTCATGGAGTCGCACAGCGACCTGCGTTTCTGGTTCCAGCGACGAGTGCGGGAGATCCTCAGCGAGATTCGGTCGGTCGACCTGTTCGCGGAGGCTGGCCTGCACCCGCGAGAAGGCCTCTTGTCGGAAGCATGGCGAAGGCTGATCGAGCGAGTTCTGCCTTCGGCACGTGAGGATACCGACCTTTCCAAATTGGTGCTCCGGCTCTATCCAACAACCGAATCCATTGACCGCCTGATAGGTCTTCCCGACGAAGACTTCGAACGCATGGCCCGCTTGCTGTCGCCCGTGAGTGACTCAAACGCGTGGGCGCAGCAGCGCGAGGACCTGACCCAAGCCTTCTATCTTCTTGGCGTGCACGTGGCGGGGATCGGCCTGTCACCTGAATTGCGCCATCGCAGTCACGCTGGGAGCATCGAGGACTCTCCTTTCTACCAACTTCAGCAAACCGCAGTGGAACTCGTGCGACAACATGGCGCCGCAGCCGCACTCGAAAACTGGCGCGGGCATGTCGAGCGCTGCCGCGTGGAAATGCAATACGTGCACCTCCGCCTGGAAGACACCGGAGTCAGTACTTCCCTGGTGTTTGACATGGGAACGATTGAAATGGCCATCTCCCGGATGGAGAGCATCGCCAAAGTTTTGTTTGTCGCGGAGAGGTACGAGTCGGTCGAGGCCGTGAAGCGCCTGCTTGACGATGTTATGAGGGCCCTGCGCAGGGACATGAGCCTGCGCGCGCTGTTTCGTGAAAATTCCGCGCTCATGGCTCGTAAAGTGGTCGAGCGCACGGGCAAGGCCGGAGAACCCTACATCGCCGACTCCCGGAGTGAATACCGGGCGATCTGGAAGGCGTCGTTGGGCGGTGGGTTGCTCACAGTGCTGACTGCAGCCATAAAAACGCGGGTCGTGGAAGCACACCTGCCGTTGTTCCTCGAAGGGATGGCCTCGGGAACGAACTACGCTGTCAGCTTCCTGGTGCTGCAACACTTTCATCTCGCACTCGCCACCAAGCAACCCTCGGTCACAGCCGCAACTTTTGCGGGGATCGTGCGCGTCACTCGCGGGCGGACCAGGCTGGAGAAACTGGCGGAGTTCATCAGCCGGATCACGCGCAGCCAACTCGCGTCTGCGGCCGGAAATCTCTTGGCGGTCGGCGTGGGATGCGTGCTGTTTGCCCGCTTGTGGGTCTGGGCTTTTTCGCGGCCCTTTCTGGAAGCTCCCAGTGCGGAATACGTTTACCACACCCTGAACCCTCTGGCTTCCGGCACCATGATTTACGCCGCGCTCACCGGCGTGATCCTGTGGGTTTCAGCGCTGGCCGGCGGCTGGTTCGAGAACTTTGCCACCTACAATCACCTTCCCGCGGCCATCGCCCAACATCCCTTAGGCCGGAAACTAGGACATGAACGGATGAAGCGGCTGGCAGACACCGTAGACGCCAATCTGTCAGGCTGGACCACCAGCATTGTGCTTGGCTACTTGCTGGGATTCACTCCGGTCGTGGGAGCGTTTTTCGGCATACCGCTTGACGTTCGCCACGTGACGCTTTCAACCGGCACGCTGGCGCTCGCGGCCGCCAGTTTCGGAAGAGAGTGGATGTACAAAGGCTGGTTCATCCACACACTATTCGGAATCGCGGTGACATTTGTTCTAAATCTGGGCGTCAGTTTTTCGATTGGGGCTGCGGTCGCCATGAAGGCCTACGGAGTGCCGCGGCGTGACCAACTCAGGTTAATGAAATATACAGCGATGAGTTTTCTGAAATCTCCGCGGCGGTTTATTTTCCCTCCGCCGAAAGTAACACCGGAAACAGAGACTGGGGAGACCCTCTAACCGTGGTGGCCTGCCGAGCAGGTGGGTATGTCGTCGCTGTTGAGCCGCAAATACCTTAAAAGAGTTGCTATCAAAAACCTCGCCCCACCCCCGCCGAACAACATGGCAAAAGTGGGGCGAACGCGAAAGGACGAACAGAAACAAACTTAACTGCGCCACCGGCTCAATTCAACTGCCAAAACTACCAGCCGACGCTTGTATTCTGTACCGTTCTGCTAGTTCGATTCGCAACTGCACGAGGTCGGAACTTGCTTACTGTCCAGCCAGACCCTTATTGACGAGGACCTTGACTTCGACGCGCCGGTTTTCGGCTCGGCCTGATGAAGTCTCGTTACTCGCTGCAGGATCGGCCGTGCCCATCGCATCTGGGGCTACGATATGCCGTACGGGCACTTTGCAGTCCTAGATCAGGTAGGCAATCACCGCCTGAGCGCGATCCATACTCAACTGCTGGTTCATGGCGGCGGCGCCCGAGGAGTCAGCAAAACCCTTCACCGAAATGATGTAGCCAGTCGTGTCAACCGCATCTTTCGCCAACTTCTGGAGAGCAGCTTTGTCGTCCGCCGAGATTACTGACTTGCCGACTGCGAAGTTGACCTTAACGTCGGCCTCAGTGTCGTACTCGCTCAGTTCGGAGAAGCGCTTGGTAGTCGCCTCGATCTGCTGCTGATTGGCTGCAGTCGCCTATTGATTCGCTGCAGTGGCCGCTTGATTCGCAGCGATGTCTAGCGAGTTGGTTTGATCGGAGACCGCTCAGTTGTGATTCGACAGCTTCACGCGAGACTTGCTGCTTACCTTGACCAATCACAACCGTCAATCCTGCATGCATAAATGGTTGCCCGCCTTTTTCCTCCTCTGCTCTCTTTCGGCATCCACCCAGACAAACAATGTGATGGCGATAACTCACGTAACCGTCATCGACTGCACCGGCGCAGCCGCCAGATCGAATTCAACGGTTGTGCTGACCGGTGGTCTCATCAGCGCGGTCGGCTCGAGTGGAACCGTCACAATTCCCGCCGGTGCTCGCGTAGTTGACGCGAATGGCAAGTTCCTGATCCCTGGGCTTTGGGACATGCACGGCCACCTCACCGACGCCACGGCAGACGCTTTTCCGCTTTTGATCATGAATGGCGTGACGGGCGTACGCGATATGGGCGGGGATCTCGCGCAAATTGATCGCTGGCGATCGGAGATCAAAAACGGCACGCGCGTTGGCCCGCACATCATTCGCGCTGGTCCTTTTGTCGATGGGCCGAAAGAGGGAGTCACGAACCGACTCACCGTACGCACGCCGGAGGAAGCACGGCAGGCGGTTCGCGACCTGAAGGCCAAGGGCGTGGATTTCATCAAGGTTCACAATGCGCTCCCGCCCGACGCATTCTTTGCGCTGATGGAGGAGGCTCGCAAAGAACACATACCGGTTGCTGTCCACCTGCCCAAGGGTGTGAGTTCTGCTGAGGCATCTGACGCTAGGGCGGCCAGCCTGGAACACATCGAAACCATCAATGAGAGTGCCCTTTGGCGCAAAGGAGCAACGGCCAAGACCGTCGAACAAGCGGTAGATGAGAATCTAGGGCCCGCTGGCCAGGAACTGTTTCAGCGTTTTGCCACGAATGGAACGTGGTATGTACCGACGCTGGTCGCTTACGAACGAGGTTTCGTCCTATGGAGTAATGATCCGGAAGCGTTGAAACCGAGGATGGATGTTCAAGCGAAGCAAATCACGCTTGTCGGGATGATGCACAAGGCCGGTGTAAAGATCATGGCCGGCTCGGATTTCTCCGATTGGGGAATGGTGCCTGGCGTCGATCTGCATAATGAATTAGCGCTGCTGGTGGAGGCTGGCTTCACTCCGCTGGAGGCGCTGCAGGCTGCCACGCTAAACCCTGCAAAGTTCCTGGGCAAAACGGATACTTATGGAACGATTCAGGTGGGCCGCGCAGCGGATTTGATCTTGCTCGACATGAATCCGCTCGAAGACATCAGCCACACCCGCAAGATTCACGCGGTCGTGCTCGGCGGCCAGTTCTTCCCTCTGACGTCGATCAGAGCGCAAGCCTTGCAAGATGCCGCGAACCGACGATGAAAGACAACTCGCGTCCGAACATTGTTAGTGGAGTGGCAGTCACGGCGTACTGTTTCAAGATCACCTCGCCCCGCGTAGCGGTGGGTGCCCCATCCTTTTACGCGTCCTTTGCCAAAAGGGCAGGTGCGTGCTCCTAACCCGGCGCTCAACCTCGCTTTCTTGTTGACCGGAAGCCTCAAAGCAGATAACATCAATCCATATTCCATTATCTCGAAGATAATAAGCGATCTTTGAAAATTTAACGCACCGGACTCAGGCTCGCTCGCCGTAGGACCCTCCAAACGCTGTCCCAAAACGGGATCGTCCAGCCACCGTCGCCAGCCGTAAGTCCCATGTTGTCTAGATTTTGCGCGTAAGTCCTTAAAACTCAAAGATCTAGCACATAGTCGAAATTTAAATCTCTTGTTCTCTAGATTTTGCAGGCGACAGGGGGAGGGGGGTACCCGGTACTAAATAGTAATCTTCCGTCCCGTTTTGGTCCAGATCTTCGCAACGAGAGCCCGATGCGCCGACTAAATTTCGGACTGTAACCGCCGATCGCAACTGACTTCATTCGTGCTGTTCGCGCCGAAACTCGAGTAGCTGTCATCCTGGCACACGCTGTTCGGACTTGGATGGTACTGAATCCAAGTATTGAACGCGACCTGATTGCTGATCTGCCACATCGACGGTACGGAGCGCGTTGCGGCCGGGCCAATCCCCTTATTCGCTACTCCGTTCAGCATGCTCGGACTGCCGAATTGAGACGAGACGACTCCCAACTTTGCAGGTCTGAGAGTTGCGGCTCGTTTCGGATGAGTGAGTGTTCGAATTGCCGGATTGCACTTTACGGCGAGAATCGCGTCTTTGCCCAGAACTCCCAAGTCCTTTGACGAAATGCTAGTCAACCCTGCGCCGGCGACGAACGTGGCAAAGACCGACGATGTTGCAAACGTAAGAAAAAAGACAAGCAATTTCAACTTCACGATCCCCCCAATACCGGCCAGATGCCTTACTTTTTTGTTGTTCTAATTGTGCAGAAGGTTGCCTGAGGTAGGAGGTTCATTCGTTACGTGTGGTCATGCCTTCAGACGACCGCGTGGGAGGTTCTCAAAAGACGGTCCATGGTACAAAACGGAGAAAGGGGCGAACGACGCCTCGTACCTCTTTTGCATCCTAGGCTCGGGAAGATGCCGCGAACCGACGACTGCCTCGTGTTTGCGCGCTAAAATAAACTATAGTGTCGACCAGGTACATCTCCGCACAGAGTAGACATTCCAAAACCCGACTCGTTTACACGCCGAAGAGTGGAACAGCCACTAGAAAGCAGGCATTATTTCTTTGTTGCGAAACTCAATAAAGTCGATCCTGATCCCCCTTCTCCTGGCTGTTGCCGCAGGGGCTTGTGTGGCGCAAGACACTGCTTCGACAAGCTCAGTGCGATCCCAAATCATCCCCCTCCTCACTCAGACCATTGATTGGTTTCGTCACACTCAGCAGGAGCAACACCTGGCCACGGAACCAAGCGATTTAACCTTCCTGGCCGACAATCGTCGGATTGCGGACCAAGTCGTCAGCCTGGCTTTTGCATTCGCCCGACAAGAGGAACAGCGGCCGACTAAGCAGTCGAAGGCGAATGAAGCGTTGAATCCGAGCGGTGCTTTGTCCGAATACGAGAACCTGGTCCAGACGTCGGCGGAGACGGATCAGTTGGTCCAACAAACGCAAGGTGAAGTCGAGTCGCTTAAACAGGGGTTGGAGAAGGCACCCGCAAGCAAGCGCAGCCGCATCGCGGCGCAGCTTTCCGAAACCCAAAGTGAACTGGCACTCTTTCAGGCCCGCCAACAGGGTTTGCACAGCATGTTGGATTTCCTGAATGAGGCTTCGACCGCAACCGGAACCGTCGGACTTCGATCCCAGATTGAAGAGTTGGCTCGCAGCGTACCGACTGCGTTGAGTAACGACGGCGGGAGCGCGAGCAATCCCCCTGCGAACCAACAGCCCAGCCCAGCCGCTACCAACATCATCAATAAATTGCCGAGTGCGAACATGTGGGCGTTGGCGGAGGATCTCTTCCAACTGTCGAGCAAGCGCCACACTCTGCTCAATGAGATGGACGCAACCGAGGCGCTGGAGCAGAGTTCCCAACAGCTTCGGGCTCCGCTGATCAACCGTTTCAGACAGTTGATTGAGACCGGGAACCAGTTGGCGAAGCAGGCCGACACCAGCAATCAACAGGGGCTGACGCAAGAAAGGCAGCAATTAGAAACGCTCACCGCCGAGTATAAGCAGCTTTCGGCGACACTGGCTCCACTATCGAAGCAAGCCATCCTGCTCGATCTCTATAAGAGGAATCTTTCCAACTGGCAGGCCGATGTTAGAGGTGAATTCAAGGACAAAATAAAAAGCTTACTCCTCAGGCTCGCGGGCTTGGCAATGGTTCTGGGCGCTGTCTTTGTCATCGGGGAGATTTGGAGAAAAGCGATCTTCCGTTATGTACACGACTCGCGACGTCGCTATCAGTTCTTGCTGATCCGCAGGATCGTGCTTTGGACCGCAGCCGGAATCGTCCTGATATTTGCCTTTGTCGCGGAATTGGGAGCGCTTGCTACCTTCGCGGGCCTCATCACTGCAGGCGTCGCCGTAGCTTTGCAGAGCGTCATCGTGTCGATTGTGGGCTACTTCTTTCTGATCGGAAAATTCGGCATTCGGGTTGGAGATCGAGTACAGGCGGGGACGGTGAATGGAGAAGTCGTGGAAATCGGACTGGTGCGATTTCATCTGATGGAGCTGAGCACCGCAGGGGCGGATGCAGTGCCTACCGGCCGAGTGGTAGCCTTCTCGAATTCGGTCGTGTTTCAGTCGACGTCCGCGCTCTTTAAGCAGATTCCAGGAACCAATTTCATATGGCACGAGATCTCGCTGAAGTTTGCGCCAGAAATCGATTACCGCGTCCTCCGTGCTCGGCTGGACGAAGCGACGAACACTGCCTTAGCGCCATACCGTGACCTATTGGAGCGGCAGCGAAGACAGATGGAAATGACCTTGTCTTCGATCGCAGAGACGGAATTGAAGCCGCGGGTTCGCATTCATTTCACGACATCGGCCCTCGAGGTTGTAATTCGCTTTCCTGTAGTTTTGGAGAAGGCGGGCGAAATCGACGAGCAGGTCATCAGTGAGTTGTTTGCCGCGGTTGATCGAGAACCTAAACTTAAACTGATCGATTCCACAATGCCTGCTGTAAAAACCGAAGCGTAAAACCATTTCGCGCGCAATTCCGATACTTACACTGTTCAGCCGTTCAAAAGCCGCCACGGTGTTCTCGCTCACTGATCCGGAGCAACCACCAGATTGCCCTCGCGCAACGACCGAACCATTCCCGTATGTAATCCTAATCTGTCGTGAGTTAAGCACCGCCAGTCAGTGACTCGGGCTTGAACTTTGACGAGCGGAGGCTATTTGGCAACATCATTAGTCCGTGCTCTCGTGGTAGACGATTTCGAACCTTTTCGGCGTTTTGTCGCGTCGGTACTTCAAGAACTGCCAACTGTGCAGGTGATCTGCGAAGTGTCAGATGGTTTGGAAGCAGTCCAAAAAGCGGAAGAACTGCAACCAGACTTGATCATGCTCGACCTCGGTCTTCCAAAGCTGAATGGACTGGAAGCCGCTCGACAAATACGCACACTCTCCCCCAACTCCAAAATATTGTTCCTGAGCCAAGAGTCTTCTGCTGATGTGGTGCAAGAAGCTCTAGGCTTGGGTGCATTTGCCTATGTCGTCAAGTCGGACGCCGGAAGCGAGCTATTGACCGCCGTCTGCGCCGTTCTTCGCGGCGAAAAGTTTGTCGGCCGCAGATTTGCAGGCCACGATTCCACCCTCAGTTCCGATGTACAGGCCAGTGAGAGCGTCAGACAAAATAGGGCGACTCGAACCCTGAGCAGCATTCGTTTTAAGCGAACGTCTGCGGGTGGATGAATTAGGAGTTCATTTATGCAACCCTCAAAATCGAATGAGGCCATGCCCGCAAGCGATCTCTACGGCTCCCGCCTCCCCAGCCCGCGCCAGCAGCAAGTCATAGAACTGGTCGCACGCGGACTCAAAAATAGCGAGGTGGCCGAGATCATCGGTACGACGGAGTATGTCGTGAAAAACTATCTTCGCGTCATCTACGACAAACTTGGATTCTGGAACCGGGTCGAACTCGCGCTCTGGTACGAGGCACGTCGACACGAAAGCCAATGATCACAGGCGGACGAACCTTGCCCGCATCGTGGCCTTATAA
>Ga0308309_10001757_pt1 | contig 12875 bp, 8 predicted proteins | sample HubBroMetageWFT5_FD_192491 | JGI IMG/M metagenome (GOLD analysis project Ga0308309, IMG submission 192491) | Warmed and freeze-thawed soil microbial communities from the Hubbard Brook experimental Forest, New Hampshire - Hubbard Brook CCASE Soil... | ecosystem: Environmental > Terrestrial > Soil...
AGAACAAGGTGAGCATTCTCGCCGAGCCGCCCAACCCACCCACCCCGTTGTGGCAGACACTCCTCCTGAGCTTCGGACCGGCCCTGCTGTTTGTCTTCGGACTCATCTACCTGATGCGCCGCAGCGCAGCGCTGGCGGGCGGCGGAGCGGGTGGCATTCTCGGTCGTTTCAGTCAGAGCGGGGCACGCCTCTACAACCCGGAGCACCCCGAGACGACGTTCGCAGATGTTGCCGGGATCGACGAGGTCAAGGCGGAGCTCGCCGAAATCGTCGACTTCCTCAAGAAACCCGAGAAGTATCAGCGTCTCGGCGGCACCGTTCCCAAGGGCGTGCTGCTTATCGGGGCACCCGGGACAGGCAAGACGCTGCTCGCCCGCGCCGTCGCCGGCGAGGCCGGCGTACCGTTCTTCTCGATCTCCGCGTCGGAATTCATCGAGGCGATCGTGGGAGTGGGCGCGGCCCGGGTGCGTGACCTCTTCCAGAAGGCGCGCGGTGCAGCCCCGGCGATTGTCTTCATCGACGAGCTCGATGCCGTGGGCCGATCGCGTTCAACCGGTGCACGTCTCGGGGGCAATGAGGAGCAGGAACAGACCCTGAATCAGATCCTCACGGAGATGGATGGTTTCGATCCGCACGAGGGTGTCATCGTGCTCGCCGCAACCAACCGCGCAGATGTGCTCGATGTGGCCCTGCTCCGTCCGGGACGGTTCGACCGCCGGATCACGGTGCCGTTTCCCGATCGCCGCGGCCGGCTCGAGATCCTCAAGATCCACACCCGGCACATTCCGCTCGGTGCGGACGTCGACCTCGGCATCATCGCCTCGCTGACCGCCGGCATGGTCGGCGCCGACCTGCGAAATCTCGCCAACGAGGCTGCCCTCGCGGCGGCTCGCCGCGAAGCGCAGACGGTGATGCAGATCGACTTCACCACTGCGCTCGAAAAGGTGGAGCTGGGGTCCGAGCGCAAGCTGTCGCTGAGCGCGGCGGACCGCGAGCGAATCGCGTATCACGAGTCGGGTCACGCGCTCCTCGGGTTGCTGCAACCAGGTGCCGACCCCGTGCGCCGCGTCTCGATCATCCCGCGTGGGCAATCCCTCGGAGTGACTGTCCAGAGTCCCGTCGATGACCGCTTCAACTACGGCGAGGACTACCTCCGGGGTCGCATCACCGGAGCGCTCGGTGGCCGTGCTGCCGAGCAGCTGGTGTACGGCGTGGTTACGACGGGCGCGGAGAGCGACCTCCGCCAGGTGACCGCGATCGCTCGCCAGATGGTGGTGCGCTATGGCATGAGTCCTAAGGTCGGCGTGCTCAGCCTCGCGGATGACGGCGACAATCCCGGCCAGTCGTTCACCTTGACACGCTCGTACAGCGAGGCAACTGCGGCGCTCGTCGACGAGGAGGTGCGACGCATCTGTGAGGAGTGCCTCCAACAGGCCGTGGCGCTGCTCACCGGCAACCGCGACAAGCTGGACGCGCTCGTCCACGCGCTGCTCGAACACGACACCCTCGGCGAGGCGGATATCCTCGCGGTCACAGGAATGGCAGCGCCGGTTGCGACGCCTGTGGCGGTGGGCTGACCAGGGCTCCACAGGGGCGCTCCGTGAGGGGCGTTCCGTTCGGCTGATCGCGACGCCGAGCCCGATCGTGACGACTTGCTGCCAGGGCTATCATCCCGCTCGAATGCCACTTCCGCCCGACTACCCGTCGGCGTGGGCGCTCGACGCCGTTCTCGCGGACGGTGGAACCGTGCACATCCGACCGATCCGGCCCGATGACGCAGACGCACATCGGGCGTTTTTCGCGCTCCAGTCCGAGCAGAACGTGTACTTCCGCTTCTTCGGACCCAGATCGGAGCTGTCCGATCGCGAGGTCACCCACTTCACCACCGTCGACTACCACGACCGCATGGCGTTCGTCGCGTTCCTGCGCGACCAGATGATCGCGGTGGGCCGTTACGACCGCCTCGCCGGTGGTGACGTTGCCGAGGTCGCGTTCGCCGTCGCCGACGAACACCAGGGACGCGGATTGGCGACGCTGCTGCTGGAATATCTCGCGGCCTACGCGACAACGGAGGGCATCACGCAGTTCGCAGCCGACACGCTGATCGACAACCGGCGAATGCTCGAGGTCTTTCAGGCCGCCGGGTTCCGGCGTGCGAGGCGATCCATCGAGTACGGCGTGGTGCACCTCACCTTCGACATCGAGCCGACCGGACACTCTCTGGCGGCGAGCGAGCGACGCGCGTGGACTGCGGGGGTCAGCAGCATCGCGAGGATCCTGCAGCCGCTCTCCGTCGCAGTCATCGGTGCTGGACGGAACCCGCAGGGCATCGGCCATGCGGTCGTGCGCAACCTCATCGACGGTGGGTACACAGGAAAGGTCTACCCGGTGAATCCCCATGTCGACGAACTCCTGGGGCTGGCGTGCTCGCATGATGTCGAAGCAATCGATGGTCCCGTGGACCTGGCGGTGCTCGCTATCCCGGCCGCGCAGTGCATCGGGGCGGTGGATGCGTGTGGACGCAAGGGCGTCAATGGGCTGGTGGTCATATCGTCGGGCTTTGCCGAGGTGGGCACCGATGGCGCAGAGCTGCAACGTGAGCTGCTCTTGCGCGCGCATCGCGGTGGCATGCGCGTCGTCGGGCCGAATTGCTTCGGTGTCATCAACACTGCGCCGGATGTGCGCCTGAACGCCACGTTCGCATCGCGCGCTCCCATCCATGGCGGCATCGCCTTCGCATCCCAGTCGGGTGCCCTCGGCATCGCCATCCTCGGACAGTCACTGACCTCGGGGCTCGGTCTCTCGAGCTTCGTGAGCATGGGGAACAAGTGCGATGTGAGCAGCAATGACCTGCTGAGGTTCTGGCACCAGGACGGCCAGACGCGCGCGATCCTGCTCTATCTCGAGTCGTTCGGCAATCCGCGTGCCTTTGCTCGGGTTGCGCCGGTCGTCTCGCGCACCACACCGATCGTTGTCGTCAAATCGGGACGCAGCTCGGCGGGGACGCGTGCTGCGGCATCGCACACCGCAGCTTTGGCCAGTCCGGACACCGTGGTCGACGCACTGTTCCGGCAGGCGGGGGTGATCCGCGTCGACACGCTCGAGGAGCTGCTCGATTGCGGCCAGCTGCTCGCGAACCAACCGGAGCTGGACGGACACCGTCTCGCGATCATCGGCAATGCGGGCGGCGCAGCGGTGCTCGCGGCAGACGCATGCGAAGCAGCCGGTCTCAGCGTCCCCGAATTCGATACGGTGACACAGGCTGCGCTTCGCGAGATCGCCGGGCCGAACGCGGGAGTGAGCAACCCGGTCGACCTCGGCGCCGGCGCGACGCCTGAGCTCTTCGGGGAAGCGCTGCGGGCGTCTCTGCGATCGCCTTCGATCGATGGTGCCGTCGTCATCCTTGCCCCGGTCGTCACCGCCGATGCGGAGGACGTCGCGAGAGCGGTCGTCGGGATCGACGCCGGGACGCGCCCGATCGTGTTCGTGCATCTCGGCGACGGCGCCGCACCTGCCGCGCTGAGCGAAGGGAAGCGAGCGGTTCCCTGCTATGCATTTCCGGAGCGCGCGGTTCGAGCCCTGGGGCGCATCGCCGAGCATTCAACCTGGAAGGGTCGACCGTTGGGTCAGGTGCCGGCCCTGGACGGTGTCGACGCCGGCGCCGCCAGTGCAATCACCAAGGCGTACTTGACTGAGGAGCCTGAGGGCGGATGGCTGGCTCCGGACGACGCCGTGGCGATGCTTCGCGCCTTCGGCATCGCAACCGCCGGTGAGGTCGCGGTTTCGTCGCCCGAAACAGCCGCTGCGGCCGCGGTGCAACTCGGTGGCCCCGTAGCCCTCAAAGCAACAGGGGCGACGATCCTGCACAAATCCGATGTGGGCGGCGTGCACCTGGATCTGAACACGCCTGACGACGTCGCGAGCGCGTATTCGGCGATGAAGAACCACCTGGGCAGCGCAATGGAAGGAGCGATCGTCCAGCCAATGCTCAGCGGCGTCGAACTCATCGCCGGTGTGATCAGCGACCCGCTGTTCGGCCCGGTCGTGATGTTCGGCAGCGGCGGCACCGCCGTTGAACTCTTCGGCGATCGAGTGCTCCGCATCCTGCCGTTGACCGATCAGGACGCTCACGAGATGGTGCGGTCGATTCGCGGCGCGCCGCTGTTATTCGGTCACCGTGGTGCGCCGGCGTGCGACGTCGCCGCAGTGGAAGATGTTCTCCTGCGAGTTGCGCGCCTCGCTGATGCGGTTCCTCAGGTTGCCGAGATGGACCTCAACCCGCTGATCGCCTCGCCCTCTGGTGCGGTTGCAGTTGACGTGCGCATCCGCCTGGCACCATGGCGGCGGCACGCCGAGACCGAGGTTCGCCGCCTGCGCTGACGTCAGCAGAGGCCGCCCGAGCGCTAGGAAAGGGCGGTGGGAATGTGTGAGACTCCCGGCCGCGGGCGTCCCTCGCACCTTGGGGAAGGCGGAGAGACGAGGCACGCACAACCTCGGGGGACTCCTTGCATGCCGGCGGACACACTCGTCTTTCACATCTCTCCGACTGGAGTCAGTCTGGTCGGGGGAAGCGGCCAGGGCGCGGGGTGGACCGGCATCGTTGACCTCAACCTCGATGACGAGCCGATGGCGGCGCGGGTCCACAGCTCCAGCCGGCCCGCCAGGCTCGACTGCGCCGATGAGCCGATGCGCATCATCGGACCGTACTGGGCGAAGCACGCGGTGCTGGTTCCTGTGGGCGGTGAACACCTTGTCGTCTTTGGCGGTGACGAGCCGTTGCCAGACTCAGACGCCGTCCTTGTTCCGGCGGCGGCACACCTCGTCGCCGAGGTGCAGCAGGTCTCTCCGGCAAAGCTGCTTGCCGACGAACTGGAGGTCGTCCACGCCATCCGCGACCTCATCGAGTACCGGCCCGAGCAGGTCGTCGACACCGCCCGCCATATCGCGGGGAAGGCCGCTCAACCCCTCGCCTGCGAGGTCGGGGCCGTGCTCCTGCATTACAACGGCAAGCTCGTCGCCGAAGTGGTGACCCGCGACTGGGACGGGCACCTGGACACAACCGCCATCCGGGGCACCCTGGTCACACTGTTCGCGCGCGCAGAGCAGGGTGCCTTTGTCGAGCTCGAGACCGGCACCGGCGACGCGCTTGGTCGCGAGCAGGGACTCGTCGCGCGCTTCGCCGTCCCCATCGGCCGGCCGGCGCCCTTTGGTGTCCTCGTCGTCGCACACGCGGCGACACGAGCGCGCGGTTTCACCAACCTCTGCCAGCGCATCGGCCATGCGCTCGCTGAGGTTGCCGAGTCGCTGCTCGTGCAGGCCATCTCACGCGAGCAGCTGGCGGCCGACCGTGATCGTTTCGCGCGGCAAGCGCGGATCGATCCGCTGACCGGCCTGGAGAACCGGGCGGCGTGGGACGAGCACATGGGTGTGGAGGAAGCCCGGCGCGGCCGGTACTCGCGATCGGTGAGCATCGTCGCCGCGGATCTCGACAACCTCAAGGCGGTGAACGACCGCTACGGCCACGAAGCCGGTGATCGGCTGATTCGCGCCGCCGCCAACCTCCTGCGCAGGCACGCACGCGGCTCGGATCGCATCGCCCGCGTCGGTGGCGACGAGTTTCTGATACTCATGCCGGAAACTGACCAGCATGGCGCTGGACGGTATCTGGCGCGGGTGCGAAGCGCCGTCCGGCGGATCCAGGCGACCGAGGTGTCCGGGCTCCGGCTCTCCTTCGGCGCCGCCACAGCACGCGAAGGCGAGTCGCTGACCGCCGTGATGGCTCGCGCGGACGCGGCCATGTACGTGGCCAAGAAGCGTCGTGTCAACAGGGCATTGGTGCGGCCCGCAACCTGACGACGGCGGGTCGCTACAAGGCACGCCTTGATGTGTCTATGCGACCGCCGCGATCGAGATTCGCGAAGCGAATTTTTCCACCACGGCAGCGGCAGCAATCGGGCGGCTGATCAGGTATCCCTGCAACTCGGAGCAGTGCCGCTTCACGAGGTACGCACGCTGGATCTCGGTCTCGACACCCTCGGCCACGATCTTCAGCCCAAGGCTCAACCCCATGGCGATCATAGCGTCGACAATCGGTGCGCTGCCAGTCTCGGACACGATCGCGCGGACGAACGAGAGGTCGATCTTGAGGGTGTCCACCGGGAAACCCTGCAGCCTGCTGAGCACCGAGTAACCGGTGCCGAAGTCGTCGATCGCGATCCGCACGCCGAGATCCCGGACGCTCTGGAGCAATCCGAGCGCCTTGCCCTCGTGTGAGATCGCGGAGCTCTCGGTGATCTCGAGCTCCAGCAGCTTCGGATCCAGATGACTCATGGCCAGCGCTTCGAGCACGCGCCCGACCAGCCCGCAGCTGACCAGGTTCCGTCCCGACACGTTCACGGCAACAGGCACCGGGCCGACAGCGGAGGTCGCCCATTCCTGCGCCTGGCGGCATGCCGTCTCCAGGACCCAGGTGTCGATGTCGTTGATGAGCCCGGTTTGCTCCGCGATGGGAATGAACCGGTCGGGACCGATGACGCCGCGCGTTGGGTGATTCCACCGGACCAGCGCCTCGACACCGGCCAGGTATCCGGTGCGCGCGTTGACCTTTGGCTGGTAGAGCAGCATGAGCTCACCACGACCGATGCCGGCCCGCAGGTCCTGCTCGAGGGTCAGCCGCTCCATCGCGGTGGCGTGCATGTCGGCCGAGAACACCGCGTGGCGATCCTTGCCGTCGGCCTTGCCGACATACAGCGCAGCGTCCGCATTTCGCACCACGTCGGCTGCGGCGCCTCCGCCGGATGACGTCGCCACACCGATCGTCGTGCTGATGGTCAGCACTCGTCCGGAAACGGCGAATGGAGCGCGGAGCGCCTCGCGGATCCCGTCGGCCGCGCGCACCGCTGCGGTGGGCTCGGCCAGGTCCTCGAGGAGGATGGCGAACTCGTCACCCCCAAGACGCGCAGCCGTGTCGCCGGCGCGGATGACGGATGAAAGCCGATGCGACACCTCGAGCAGCAGGGCATCGCCCGCGGCGTGACCGAGACCGTCGTTGACCGTCTTGAAGTTGTCCAGGTCCACCATGAGCACCGCGTAGCAGCCGGTGCCGCGTGCCAGTCGTTGGTGGGCGTGCTCGAGACGGTCGCCAAAGAGCGATCGATTCGGCAAGCCGGTCAGCGCATCGTGAAAGGCTTGATGCTCCAGCTCGCGCTGCAACCTGATCCGGTCCGTGACGTCGCTCGAGCATACGACCATTGCGTTCCTGCCGTCGAAGATGATCTCTCGCGTATCTATGGCGACATCGAGGACGCCACCCGACTTGGTCGAGTGGCGGATGCCCTCGAAGTGCGTGCGTCCTCCCCGCATGGCGTGCAGGTTGTTCTTCAGCTGATCGCGATCCTCGAGCGGGCGTATTTCCGCGAGCGTCAGCGTGAGGAATTCGGCTCGCGTGTACCCATACATCGCGAGTGCCGCATTGTTGACACGGAGGAACGGCAGGTTGCCGTCCTCCGTGGCCTGCTGTGGTAGCGCCGTGACCATCATCGGTTGTGGGTTCTCATCGAACAGCGACCGGAAGGTCTCCTCGCGGGTGGTCGCGATGCGCGACTCGGCCGCGAGTGCGGCTGCTCTTCCCTCGTCAGCTGCGACCGTTGCTCGCCGGCGCCGTGCGTACAGCGCAAACAGGAGGATGAGGACACCTGACCCGCTGACGATGCCGATCGAGGCGACGAAAGCGGCTGTCACGCCGTCCGCGGCATTCGACGCTTCCGCCCGGCCGACGGTCGCCAGCTCGGCGTCGAGCGTGGTGAAGGCCGGATCACCAAGCGCGATGTGCAGCCCCGACGCCGCCTGAGGGTCACCGCGAAGCACCGCGGCGATCTCCAGCGAGACCGCGGTCTGATACGCATCCGTCATGTGAGTGATCGCGGACAGGGTCGGAGTGGATTTTTCAGTGGTCGCGACGAGCGACAGGGCGGTGTTTGCCTCAGCCTGGAGCGACCCAGTCGTACTCGGCGAGTCGAGGACGCTCTCCTCCTCGACGGTCACCGCGGTTCGAAGCGCTATGACCGACTGAGACGCCAGCTGGCGCTGGACCGACCACTCATGAAGGGTGACCAGCGCGACGAGCACAGCGAAGGTCAGAACGGCCGCAGCCGCTCCGCTCACCCAGAAAGGGGTGCCCCGTGCATACCGTTTCCTTCGGTCATCGCCTTGTCTCACTTCCTGCCTCATGGCGGCCGCGGAGCCAGTTTGGGCTCTCTCGACGATCCCACGCTAGGTGCGTGCGCCGTGCCGGCAGGTCGAGTCGGCGCCTCCGCGCAATACCGGAACGGCACTGAAACCCCGCTCCTCGGTGATCGTCGCCCCTCGCGACGTCAGTGGCGGAGCCGCGTCTTCTCGATATCGTCGTGGTTCATGCCGAAGTAGTGTCCGACCTCGTGCAGCACCGTGTCGTGCACCTGGTCGACAAGCTCGGCGTGCGTCCTGCACCACCGCTCGATGTGGTGTTGGAGTAACACGATCCGCTTGGGATAGCCCGACGGGCTGAAGGTCGACTCGGTCGCGCCCTGGAAGTAGCCGAGCACTCGCTCGTCGATGCCGGTGCCGCGATCGTCGGCGGTGGCCTCCTGCTGGATCGTGATCAGAAGGTTGTCGGCGTCCATCCGGGCGCGCAGCGGGGGCGGAATGCTCTCCAGCGCCTCGGCGGCGATGCGCTCGAACTCGTCGGGGGAGACGTGATACGCCACGGAACTGAGAATGTCACACGCCGCCGAGCCATGGCAGGTGGCACTCGATGGGGTCGCCCGGCGCCGCGCGGTGGCGAATCTCGAGTGGCCGATCGGCGGGTCAGGAGGTGGCGCAGCGACCCGGTTGCCCTATCCTCGTCGCCCATGGATCTCCAGCCCAACGGCTACGCCATCGAGGTCTCGGCGCTGCACAAGTCCTTCGGCAAGGTGCACGCGCTTCGCGGCATTGACCTCGCCGTGCCCCGTGGCAGCGTGCTCGGGATGCTCGGGCCAAATGGCGCCGGCAAGACCACCGCGGTTCGCGTTCTGACCACGCTGCTGCGCCCGGACTCGGGCAGGGTCGTCATCGAGGGATACGACGTGGTGCGCGACGCTGCCGCGGTGCGCCGCCGCATCGGGCTCGCCGGCCAGGCGACGGCGATCCAGCTCGAGCTGACCGGCCGCGAGAACCTCGAGATCATGGGCAGGCTCAGCCACATGCCGCGAGGGAGCGTTCGCGGGCGCGCCGCCGAGCTTCTCGAGCGCTTCGACATCGCCGACGCCGCCGATCGTCCTGCCAAGACGTACTCGGGGGGCATGCAGCGCCGCCTCGACCTCGCCGCCAGCCTGATCGCCGAGCCGTCTGTGCTGTTCCTCGACGAGCCCACCACCGGCCTCGACCCGGTTGGACGTCTCGGGATGTGGGAGATCATCCGCGAGCTCGTGGGCCGCGGGACCACGCTGCTGCTCACCACGCAGTACCTCGACGAGGCCGACGAGCTCGCCAACACCGTCGTCGTTGTGGACCGCGGCGAAGTCATCGCGTCGGGGACACCAAATCAGCTCAAGGACCAGGTCGGCGGCGATCTTCTCGAATTCACGGTCCCCGACCGGGCGCGAGTCGATGACGCGGTGCACGCCGTCGCCGGGCTGTCCGACGCAGCGCCGAGCGTCGAGACGGACAGCAGACGGGTCAAGGTGGCGGTCGGGAGTCGCGGATCCACGGCGCTTGTGGAGGCGGTGCGCCGGCTCGACGCCGCCGGCGTCGCCACCGAGGACCTTGCGCTCCACCGGCCCTCGCTCGACGACGTGTTTCTTGCCGTCACCGGCCACGCAGCCGAGATATCCGTCGACGGCGAGGGCAAGGGCCGCAAGAGCCAATCAACAGGAGAGACGCCGTGACCGCCATCGCCGAACCCGCGATCACACGAGCCCGGCCCGGCGCTGGGCAGATGGCGCGCTGGGCGATCAGCGACGCCCTGGTGATGACCCGACGCAATCTCCTGGTGTGGATGCGCGTTCCGGCCTACATCGTGTTCACGGTGGTGCAGCCTGTCATCTTCGTGCTGCTCTTCCGGTACGTGTTCGGCGGCGCAATTCAGGCGCCCGGGTCGGGCGGATACGTCAACTACCTGATGCCCGGCATCATCGGACAGACGGCCGCGTTCGCCACCTTCGCGACTGCGATCGCACTGGCGCAGGAGGCGACCAAGGGCGTTATCGACCGCTTCCGCGCCATGCCCATGGCGCGCTCCGCCGTGCTCGCCGGCAGGCTGATCGCGGACTCGATTCGCATGCTGATCGTCATCCTCGTGATCATCGGGGTCGGTTACGCGGTGGGCTTTCGTTTTCAGAATGGCGTGGGTGGCGCCGTCGGCATGGTGCTTCTCGCCGAGGCGTTCGGGATCGCGGTGTGCTCGGTTTCCGCATTCGTGGGACTGGCGATCAAGGATGAGGAATCGGTGCAGGCCTTTGGTCTGATCTGGATATTCCCGCTCACGTTTGTCAGTTCCGCGTTTGTGCCGATCGCGACCATGCCCGGCTGGCTTCAGGTGTTTGCCAACAATCAACCGGTGACGCTGGTGATCAACGCGATGCGCGCGATGGCATTGGGCGGTCCGCACTTTCCGCTGAACCCCGCGCTCTGGGAGAGCCTCGTGTGGCTGGCCGGCGTGATGATCGTGTTCGTTCCGCTCGCTGTGCGCAGCTACCGCAAGGTCGGTTAGACCGCCTTATCAAAAGACGATCTACGCCCTGAACCCTCCTCGATGGCCCGGTAGCTCGGAGCTTCGCATCGGCCTCGGCTGCATGCGCCTCTCCAATGACACAGATGCCGACGACTCGTCCGCCTTGGACACCATCGCGGCCGCCGCCGATGCGGGCATCACGATCTTCGACACCGCGCACGCGTACGGCGCCGGAGACGCGCCGACGGCTCGCAACGAGCGGCTCGTTGCCCAGGCGCTCCGCCGCTGCGGCGCGGACGGGCACGCCAGGATCATCACCAAAGGCGGCATGACCCGTGCCGGCGGCGGGTGGATTCCGGACGGTCGGGCCCGGGCGATCCTCGCCGACTGCGAGGCCAGCCTCACAGCCCTCGACGGGTTGACCATCGACCTCTACCTCATCCACGCGCCGGACCCGCGAACCCCCTGGACCACGTCGGTTCGCGCGCTGGCAACGCTGCTGCGGGAACGCGCCGTTGGTCACGTGGGGCTGGCGAACGTCAACCGACGGCAATTGGAGGAAGCGTGCGAGCTCGTCGATGTCGCCGCCATCCAGGTCGGGCTCAGCGTCCTCGACGACAGCGCCGTGCGAGGTGGGCTCGTCGATTTCTGCGCCGCGCGCGGCATCGCGGTGATTGCCCACTCTCCGCTCGGCGGCGTGCGCCGGGCACAGTCGCTCAGTCGCCGTCCTGAGCTTGCCGAGATCGCGAACACACGAGCAGCGACCCCCGAGGAGGTCGCGCTCGCGTGGGTGCTTGATCTGTCGCCGGTCGTGATCGCAATACCGGGAGCTCGGCGTCCGGCCACGGTCCGCTCAGCCGCTCGAGCTGCGACGCTTCAACTCGAAGCGAGCGACCGGGCGCGGATCGTGAGTGGCTTCGGATGGCCGCAACCGGGAACGACCGACACGGCAGCGACGCCCCGGGGTGATGCCGAGGTTGTCCTCGTGATGGGTATCCCGGGCGCCGGCAAGAGCCGTCACAGCGAGGACTACGTGGCGCACGGATACGTTCGTATCAACCGCGACGAGCGCGGCGGCTCGCTCCGGGAGCTCAACGACACGCTCGATGACACGCTGTCGTCAGGCCGGCAGCGGATCGTTTTGGACAACACCTACCTCACCCGCGTGAGCCGGAGCCACGTCATCGAGACAGCCAGGCGGCACGGCGCATCGGTTCGGTGCATCTGGATCGACACCCCGCTGGCTCAGGCTCAGGTCAATCTCATCGAGCGCCTTCTCGAACGGTTCGGCAAGCTGCCCGAACCCGAGGAACTGCGGCGCATGGGACGCCGGGAGCCGGGGATCATGCTCCCGACCAGCCAGATGCGCACCGTTCGCGAACTCGAAGCTCCGTCGATCGACGAGGGATTCGTCGACGTGCGGCGGATCCCATTCCAGCGCACGCCCAGAGCATCGCTCTCGACCGCGGTCGGACCTCAAGAGGCTGTCTTCGTCGCCGCTGCGGCGCTGAAGGTGAAGGGCTGGGAACGAACAGTCGCGCTGGCGGCCCCCGAGGCGCCCCACCTTGTGTTCGAGTGGAGACCCGGCGAGACCGATGAGATCCTCGATGCCGGCGTGGATCGGCTGTCCGCGTACGTCCGAGGCAGCGTGGTGTCCGCGCTCTGCCCCCACCCCGGAGGTCCGCCGGTGTGCTGGTGCCGGCCGCCGCTGCCCGGGCTCATCCTGGCATTCGCGCGACCGCACGGCATCGACCCGGCTGGCTCGACGCTCATCGGGGCGAGCCCCGCCCACCGGGAGCTCGCCACGACGCTCGGCTCGCGCTTCCTCCACGTCTGAGGCGCTCGCAGGGTCGGCCCGCAGCAGGGCAGATGTGGGCGTCAGGGATGCGACGGGGCGGGCGGTGCGTCCTCGAGTTCGAACATGAGGTCGTCGAGGTAGCAGTAGTACCAGTCCTCGCCCGGCTCGTATGACCGGATGATCGGGTCACCCACCGATTTGAAGTGCTTCGTCGCATGCTTCCCGGGCGAGTAATCGCAGCACCCGACGTGTCCGCATTCCTGGCAGACGCGAAGATGCACCCAGTCGTGCCGGCCGGCGGCCACGCACTCGACACACCCGGTTCCAGAGGGCGCCACGTCGTTGATCTGGTCGAGATGCTGGCAGACGTCGCTCATGGGGCTCTCC